>OLGY01000684.1_pt1 | contig 21565 bp, 17 predicted proteins | sample 1605951 | NCBI WGS metagenome assembly OLGY01 (sample SAMN03283280) | human gut metagenome | biome: human-associated habitat; material: feces | host: Homo sapiens | place: Peru | collected 2012
ACAAGATCAAGGATGTTCTTCATTCTGACAACAAGTTGGCTAACCTCGACTAATCTTCGAGATTTTACAACACAAGATATGAGCGGGAATCCGAAAGGGTTCCCGCTTTTATTTTATCCCCTTTTTTCTTGCAATCATACATTCTGTTAGCAGGTAAGGCGTATTGTGCACGATAACATGAATATCTTTACATTATTTAACCATGAAAACTTGCATCCTATTGACTTTTTTCCTATATTTGCAATATTCAAACGAAAGAAAAGAACATGTAAGAGGGGTACAAGCCCTATAGTAAATGATAACAAATAGTAAATGATAACCAATAGTAAATGATATCACTCCTCCCAACATATCATTTGTGTAATTGTAAAAGATGATTTAGACCGAAAGGTGTTTGTTTTTAAAAGCATCGGATGGTAATGGCCGAAAGGCTGGAATCTGAAGATGACTGGTTTAAATGATAATGAAAACAATTAGTAAATGGTATAACTATGAAGAAGTATTTTATGATGGTCATCGCTATGACTATGATGACAATAGGATTTGTTAGTTGCAGTGCATCTGACGATGAAATGGGTGAAACAGTTAGTCGCGTTACCACCGATGAGTCAGGTTTCTCTTTGCTCAGCTATTCCATGACTGCGGGCTCTGCCGTAAGCGAGGAGTCTAACAGTAAGGCTGAGAATGATGAGAAGTTGGTTTGCAAGGTTCTTCCGGGTGGTCAGTTGATGCTGACTCATAAGAATGTAATCTTCGACCAAGGTACAAATATCAAGTTTGCAACTCAGTTGGTTGGCAAGAAGTTAATCATTACCGAAACAGGTGCTTATGGAAAGTCTGGTCAGTATGGTTATTATACGCTTGTTGCCAAGGTAGGAACAGTTAAGGATGGTGACTATGTGGTTGTTGTAAAGCGCAATGATCACGTCCGTGAGGAGTTCAAGTTGAAGTATGACTCTTCCCGAGCTAATTAAGATACATATAAATAGTAAAATGCAATTCAGATATATAATAAATGATATGAAGTTACAATTATAATGAATGGTATGTTGATATATAATATACGAAGTTAAGACAATTAATAGTAAATGATATGTTTATTCAATAACAAATGTCGCTTCTTTCGACCAGTCTAGTTTTTACTTCCTGTTTTCATTTCCGCGTAACGTTTCCATGAGCTGTTCCGGTGTGCAGTCTTTCAATATCACCTTATTCTCTTTATCCAAAAGGTAAATGGTTGGCATGGCTTTGAGTCCGTAAATCGTGCTCAGACGGTTATCTGCAACGATGCGGAGCAGACTGATGCCGGCTGGTATTGTCTGCTTGTCGAGCCATGCAGATATCTTGTGGCAGTTCTCGCAGTCTGGATCGTAGAAATATAAGATAACTTTCTTTTCCCGGTAATCGCTCAACTGGTGCGTCTTACCGTCTTCCAGCATAAAACTGATGTTGGTAGCCTGTGTACCAGGCAAGTTCTTTCTAGCCTGTTTCAGTTTAAATCCTATCCTTTCTTTCTCGGTTTCATCGAAGTATGGCGATTTAGCCATGTCTTCCAGAAATAGGGCATATACCCTGTCGTTGCGCATGGGCGACTCAGGGTTCTCATAATAATGCTCGATGAGGCTTTCAAACTTCTCTTTAGATGGCTTCTGCTGGTAAGCTTTGGCTGTAAAGGCTGCTATACCCTTCTGGGCTATTTCCTGGTCGAAACGTGCCAGAATATCGATGAAGTTGACAAAGCCCTGTTCTGCCATCTCCTTGTTTGCCAGTTCCAGGGTATCGGAAAAGTTGAAGTTGTCCCAATAGTGCTTGCTCAGGTATGCAGCACGTTGCTCTACGCTGCGCAGACTGTCTGGCAGAGCAGGGTATGGGAAACTGTTCTGAGCCTTGGCTGGGGCTAAGGCTCCAACCAGCATGAAGAAACTGAGGAATATGAATCTTGCCATCATCTTTATATTGGAATTAATGATATTACTAACGGGTGCAAAATTACAAAATAAAATTGAAAGTGGCAAGGTTTTTAATATAAAAAAAAGCCGCGGAACTATAGAAGGTGAGATCACCTCGGCAACTACAGTTCCAACGACCAGTCTAGTTTAATTTATTGTTCCCGCATACTATTTGTATAGTAAATGATAATTATTTTATTACCTATTTCATTGATATTTGGGGGGCATTTATATTTTGAAACGATATGCGCCCCGATACAGATATATGAACTAAACTCTTCTAAGACTTACTTATTGATAGGTGAATTCAAACTTCTTAGCCATTCCTTGGTTGAAGTTATCAGCCTTCAGCCAGAAGCATCCCTTATCACCTTTTTTCGCATTGCTGCGCACATTCCTCAACTTAAAGGTATATGTATAGGTTCTTTCTCCATTTTCCAGAAGGGATGCCGGATCTCTCTTGATTACTTCTGCCTTATAGGTAAACCAACAGTTTGACTTGCAGTCGCCTTTTGTTTCGGTTTCAGTATCACCTATTTCTACCTTCCAGTCTTCTGGGTTGATATCGTTGGATGCGATTTTGAAATTCACAGGCACTAGTCCGTCAGGATAATCCTTAGGGATGGTGATGGTGAAATCTCCTTCGCTGTTCAATGTTGCGCCAATATTGTTTCTGTTTTGGAAGTCATAACTAGCCTCACTCACACTATAGAGATGGATGTTTCTGTTGAGTCCATGCTTCTTGTCGATGAGGTGGATGATGCCTTCTCGCCAGGTCTTGTCTATCTTGTCCAGCCTGTAGGTGATGGTACCGGTACCAGTCTTTGATGCTTCGTTATAAGTATAGCTGGTAACCACTGGGGCATTTGCTGTTGCGTATGCCAGATTCTCGGTCCATAAAGCCTCGAAATCGGTAGGATGTTTTGTTGCGGCATCACTACCTTTATAAGTGAACTGTATCGTTTGCTCAGTATCTTCACCTGTATTTACAGTCTTGTAAGTACCTCCGACGATAGCCAGTTCGTAATTTCCATCAGTAACGCCCGGTACAATCTGTTCTACTCTAATCCAAGGGTTGTTTGCCGGTGCACTTTTCAATGCTGCCTCAGAATCAGAATAGCCATAGCTCTCATCCAGCTTATCAATGATGATTTTATATTCATAATTACGCTTGATGGCGTATGGCTTATGATTGCTGTCCTGTAAGTAAATCAGGTAATAGAGGTTATTATGCCTTAAAATCACTTTAGCAGGCTCTGTTGGCAGATTGTACTCTTCGAAAGCTGCTGTCGGGTTGAACATCTGACCAACATCTCCTTTCAGTCTCCGGGTGTTGATGGCTGGAGTAACATAATTTACATTCCATACCCACTTGTCATCTCCTGTAGTAGGGTTGAATAACAGACTGTCTCTGTTGAAGGGAGCCAGCGTTCCGTAAGCCACACCATTGATGACTGTCATTTTAAAGTCGTTTATTTTACCAGTATTTGCATTCTTTACCGAATCGCTCCAGTCTGCAGAAATCTTTGCTCTGTCTCTGATGAGATGAATGATATAATCTTTCTTTTTGGTATCTGGTTTCAGATACTCTTTCAGTTCTTCCGGAGAGTCTTTCTTGATATATCCCCAATAGCGTATATAGGCAGCCTGGTTTTCACCATGTTCTGTTTCAAACGTAGTCATGAGCATATTCTCATGCATACCCACCCAATTTGCCTGGTTGTCCCAGTTGATGGTTTGGTATTGGCTTTCTGTGTTGGCAACCAGATGGATACGGGACGTTTGGTTTGGTATGGTTGCATAGAAATTATGAGGTTCTGTGCTTCCATCCGGATGAATGTCTCCATTATCATGAATTGTACCATTATTGTCTCTTGTGAATCCTTTGATTTCATCAAATTTTGTAACCTTGCCGATACCTACAAACTGACCTTCATTGTCAAAACAGAAGAGTTTCATGCAGTCTTTCCCGATTCCTTCATTCATGAATACGGTGCTTCGGGTTACCTGTTGTTCGAAGTTGGGGATAGATACATTGAAACTGGCTGTGTAGTAACCTTCTTCGGTCTCGTCTTTAGAAGGTTCGCTGTCGGCTATACTGTCAGAACAGCCTGTCAACATTGCTGTTAACAGGACTGCTATGATTCCGATATATAATTTTATTTGCTTCATGTCATTTACCTTCTTTACTTTTCACCTTGTTTCTCTATCAGTTCTATTTCTCCCTGAGTCAGGTCGTGGACGCAGCGAACGTAGGTACCGTTTTGCGGGTTGTTGTCGTTTCTTTCGGTCTTGTCTCCATCCAGCGTCCAATAGTATTCGCCTCTCAGCAGTTGTTTGCTTATAGCCTTATCTTCGTTGCCTAACTTATAGATTCTGTTGATTTCTTCCTTTGTAGGAAGTCGCCAACCATTCAGCTCGAGTCTTTCACCCTTATAAGTCGTAGCCTTTTCCTGATACTTTTTACAGTAATCTCTTGCAGCCTGATTATCATTGGCGCTTTTTTCACCCTTTGCGGTTGATGCAAGGATGTAAGCAGGAGATACCGTATTGTCGGCAGACTTATTCTCATTGTTGACTACAGGTTTGGCAATGGTGTAATCTGTAGCATACTTGTTGCTGGAGAACTGTATCGTGTACAGATGATTCTTCTCTTCAGAATCATTTGTGCCTTCGCTTCTTACATTCATTGAATAGACCGAAGGATACTTTCTTACGGCTATTTCCTGTTTTTTGTCTGCGTTTCTAACTTTGATGTTAAAATAGGAATATTGAATAGTACAGTATGAAGGAGCTCCAGCATGTACGTCTATCCATCCTCTATAGCGGTTTCCGGTAGACTCTTCGAAATTTGCCTTGATCTGTTCAGCCTGTCCGGACTGCTTGTTACCATATCTGTCAAAATAATAATTAGTTCGATCCTCAATTTCACATTCATCAGATGCAAACCAACGCATGGTGCAATCTGTAAACTCATTGTCTTCACCACCTTTGATATCTATGGCAGTAGGAGAAACAACCAGATAGGTCGCACCATCCGCATTGACGTGGGTATCTTCACCTACGGTCCATTTGGCAATCGCCCATTGCAGATAGTCTTCCTTTCCGTTGTAATCGATATCTGTCTTGGTATCCAGATACTTGATGACTGCATTGACGGTATAGATACAGTTGCGCTCCAGCTTCTTTTCGCCTTGCGGATCACGGACAGGGATAACCAGATTCTTGGTAATGGTTGTATTTGCATCCGTATTTTTTTCGAAAGTAACAGCTGCAACAAACTGTGGCATATCATCTTTCCCGTTCCATGTTGTGGAATAGCTGTAAGTTGTTACCTTATAGATATTGTCTTTATCTGCTGTAGCTTCATACTCCTGATTATCTTTTATGATATTGGGAGTAACAGGTTGACCGGCAAAGATAGCTGTATTGGTATTGTAATTGATGAACTTCCACTTTACTTCTTTGATATTATAATCCTTCACCGTAGAAGAGATGTTCAGCTTGATTTTGGCTGCTGCTCTCACCAGTTTTACCGGAATATTCTGTTCCGGATCTTGAGTGATGGTATATTCACCTTGACTGCTCATCAGGAATTTCTTGTCGTTTACCATGGTAGCTGGCTTCCAGATGTCATCATCCTGCTGGGTGCTGGCAAGGAGGTCTTTCAGATTCTTACCCTTGAGATCTTCCTTGGCATTGGCTACTGCATAGTACGGATAAGTTTTATCCACATCAAGATGAAGTGCCGATTTCCAGTTGCCCGAACCCAGTTCCTTTGCTTTGTTCTCTTCAGGGGTAGAGAACTGACGGTCTATTCTGAGTTCGCTGGATGTTGGTTCGAACATCTTGAAGTCGAGAGATAACAGATTTTTCTCGTTAAGATTCTCCTCTTCTTTTACTCTAGTTTGTTGCAGGTCGTTGACCATAGGAGTCATGCTCAGCTGTTGTGCAGCCGAATCGTTTCCCAGTTCGTCTTCAGCCGAGCATCCTGCTATGAGCCATCCTGCCGTAAGAGCCAAGAGGCATTTTGCGAATCTTATGTCTATATATAACTTCTTCATGATGAATGTTATTTTCTGTTGTCTTTATAATACTTGTTCAAAGTGAATATCCTTACCGGCGAATTTGCCCTCTTCACATCCTTTATAACGGAGTCCTGGATTCAGGATAAACTTATCGTTCGGATATTTGGTCAGGAACACCTGCGCCTTTACATTATGTGGCTTTGCCAGATCCAGTCTGTTCTTTGGCACGACATAGAAGTAGAGCGTCGTTTTCTTCTCACCACTTTCATTGATGATGAAATCATCTATATGATAAGTATATCCGATTATTTTGTTTCCATCGTTTTTGTCTGTAATGATTGGATCGTAAACCGGTTCTTCTTCCTTATAATTGCCATCCTTATCGCATTGTAAGAATCCGAACATCGGGTTGTCTGTCTGGAGAATCCAAGGTTTACCATTGGTATCGATATCCTTGAGCGTAATCATCGGTCCGCGTTTTGGGAAACCGTAATATACCTTGTAGCCCCAGGTGGTCTGATCTCCGCCAGGAATATCCACGTTGGTAGAAGCATCGATGAAATCGAATGTTCCTCCATCCTGCCATTCCTGAATAGTAGGAGTAACGGTGAGCTTACCCATCTGTCCGTTGAGGAAATAACCGTAAACTACCAGTTCTCTGTTTCTGATGGCATTTCCGTCTGAAGGAATATTGAAGGTCTCGTGCTTCTCGGTTGCCCCGCCATCTAATGAATAGTAGATGGTGCCTCGGATGGCTTTGTTGGTCTCACGGAGATAACAGAGATTGTGAGAACTGATGTCTGCCTTGTCAAAAGCATCCAGATATGCTTGGGCAGACTGATTATTCTTTTTGATGAAACTCTCAGGATTCTCTACTTCCTTGATATCTTTGTTCTCTACACCTGCCAGTTTCAGAGTGGTTGATACATAAGCAGTACCGGAACTGTTATATTTCTGGCTGGTTACGTCCTGGTTGTAACCATTTTCGTTATATATCGCTTCGTCGGGGAAAACATAGCTGGCAGTAGGAATGGTTTTCCCTTCAACCTCTATTCTTGTTACCTTTACCTGACTGGTATTGGCATCAGAACCCGACTTGCGGGCAAAGTAAAAATGGAGTTTCGAAACGGCGCGAACCAGAGGAATCCTGATACCTTTGGCTTTGGCTCCTTCTTCTGTATCAGCCACATGGCTGTCTACAGAAATCTGAGTGATGGCACGGGAGATTGGGAGTCCCTTTTCCTTTGTTACCTCTTTGGTTTCTGGTGTTCCATCGCTATTGATACCGAAAGGTGAGGTAAAGCTGACTTCTTTCAGATCTTTGCGGGTAACAGAACGGAGGTCTTTGCCTTTCATCTGCTCCAGCATGTTGATGCTCTCAGTGTTTGCCAGGATGTAAAGGTCGATTTTCTTTACTTCTTCGCCGCCAATCTTTCTCAGGAATCGGAGGTTCAGCGTATAGTTACCGTTCTTCACTTCGTTCAGCGTTTCTGCTTTATAGGAGATAGGAGTGGCTTCATCGCCGGTATCTGATTTGAATACCCACACCTTGATGTTGTGGATGTCGCTCTCCTCTGTTGGATTCGCATCAGTCTCATTATCACCAAGAACCTTTCCGCTGGTTTCTCCGGCTCTGGTACTGTTTCCGGTGCTGGTAGAGAAACTGAGGCTCAGATAGGCATTGTCGCCTTGAGCTGTTTCTGTATTTTCGTTCTCTGAACAGGATGCCATTGCGCCTACCATGAGCAAGGCAGCGAGTGCCATACACACTGGGCGTGTCATCTTGGTCAAAGTAGATTGATAGCGTTTCATGTTTTCTTTCTTTTACTTATACTGATTTCTTTTCTTATTTTCCCAGGTCGGCATTCTGAAGATTCAGAACCCAGTTGTTTACCTTGATTCTTGCATCCATGCTGTAGGTAGAACTTGGAGCTGGCACGTAGAATACCAGGGTGTAATGGTCCTGGCGGTCCAGATACTGCTGGTCGCTCCAGTCTTTGCCGTAACGGTCGCTGGCACAGAGTGAGAGGAACCAAGGCAGGGAGTGGTTGAAGATGACTTTGTTGATGCGCTTGTCGGTGATGACGATGCGCTTGTCATCATATTGGCTGGTTCCGTCGGCAGCACGGCTCTTGTTGTCATCTTTGGTTTCGAACATACGTGATGATGACAGGTCGTAAACCAGCGCCTTTTCTACGTCTTCGCCTTCTACCTCGGTCTTGCCGCTGTGGTTTTCTACCAGTTTCTTCTCATAAGGAAGATAGGTGATTGCCTTTGGCTTTACCTTGTCGCCCTTATAGTCGAGTAGGGCAGCGGAACCTTTGATTTCTACATCGAAGTTTTCGGCTGTGAATCCTTCCTGGTCAGCTTCGAATGGGAGCATCACCACGCGGTAGGTTTTGGTACACTTCATCAGACTCAATTTTCCCTGCACATCGTTCTCTCCATCAAAGTTGAGGGAATCCTGTGCGGTATAGAGGGCTGTGAAGTGCTTGTCGTTTACGGATTCTTCTTCGTTTCTTTTGCCCATTTCCTCTTGCAGGTCGTTGATGGTAGAGATACCTGGGGTAAGTTTAGTAAAGCTAAACTCGGTCTCATCATCACCTTCGGCTCTTGTTCCCATTGCGGCAGGTTGCTTGTCACGAGCCAGGCAGACGAAGGTATACTTGCCTGCTTGCAGGTCTGTGATCTCCATCTTATGACCTGTTTCAAACTTGTCAGCCGACTCGGTATAGTTATCTACGAACTTACCGTTCTTGTCGAATACATAAACGTTGAGGTTCTTCACCTCAGCAGAGAAAGCATCTGCCTCTTTCACATTATAAGTATAGTCGAATTTGAGCGACAACTTAGCAGTAGGGCAGCCCGTGAGATCATCTTTCATGCAGGATGAAAGAGAAGTGAGTGCGATGGCTGAGATGCAAACCAGCTTGCAACATTTGTTTTTGAGGAAATGTGCCATATTCTTTATCTTTTATAATCTTTTACTTATACTTATTTTATATAGAGAGTGCCGTAGGTAGCGAATATCTTTGCTTTATCAGCTCTCTGTTTCGTTGCCTTCGGCATCGTTATTTTCTAAGGATGAAAAGTGCCAGTCTTTCGGGTTGGGGTATGACGGCACGCTTTATATCTCCCGCCTTTTATACATGGGCGGCAATGTTAGTTATCTTTTAAGAATCTTTCGTTGCTTTGCACAACGAAAGTTTGATTGATAAACTCTCGGAGGAGGATTGCTCCCCCGAGAGTCTTGGTATATATATAAGTATTTATATTTTATCTGTCTGGTTTGACGGAATATTACTTCAAGTCAACGTCTTGGCTATTGAGAACCCAAGGGTTAACAGAAACCGTAACATCAAGATAGAACAAACCATCCTTGTCAGGTGTGCCGTTAGGAACCTGTGCACCAACGTTGAAGATATTGTTTACTGTCAAGCGATAGATGCTATTACGCTGGATTGCATTCTCGTAAGTGAGGTACTGATCCTTGATAGCCTTCTTGTAGTATGTCTTACCGCAGTTGAAGACTTCAATCTTGTATGTCTGACGGAATTCATCCAATTTGGCTTCTACAGCAGATTTACCATCAGCAGTTTTTGCAGCCTTAGCTGCTATCAGCTCCTTCTTCATATCTTCTGCAGTCTTACCACCGAAGAGTCCCGCTACATCATTGTAAGCTTTATAGATGTCAGCGAAGCTCTTGTAGATAACGTTGTTGTAACGGTAGAATGTACCATCTTCTGGGAAGTCTGCGCCATTCATATCCTTGAGCTTTACAGTATATTCGAAGTACATTGAAGTTGCTGCAGTAGATGAGTTGTTCTCAAATACATAATCCTTATGAGTATTAGGATCTGTTGCTGTAGTGAAGTAGTCTCCGTTCTCAAGCAAAGTAGCTGTACCGAACTCTGTTGTTGGCTGATAATATGTGATGTCTGAAGGAATGTTCAAAGTTGTTCCAGTCCAGTTCTGCATGATATAGCTCTTGTTTGACAAGTTAGAGATAGCGTAGCCAGTCATCTTAATAGACTCTACTTTCTCAACAGCATCTTCCATAGCCTTCTTCTCAGCAGGTGTAACATCAGCCTTTGGATATGCTACAATCTTTGCAACATTAGAAGTTGGCTCATCAATACGAGCTGTCAAACGCTCAATTTTGATAGGGCTTACAGCGTTGTCGTATTTAATCTGTGCAGCACTAGTCTCCTTCTTGTTGTCTTCGGTAAATACTACAGTATAACCATTGCCTTTAACATCGTTATCGTTCTGGTTGAACATTGCGAACTTAGTGCTTGTATCGTATGGCTGAGCAAACTTATTTTTTGCAGTGAAGATATTCTCCCATGGCTTTTCATCTGTAGCGTTAGCCAGGAAGTATACCTTATATGTTGCACCTGCAACTACCTTTTCTACTTCAATCTTAATCTGGGTAGAACCATCTTTACCTTGAGTTGGCTTACCTTCTTTCCATTCTGTTTCTGTGATTTCCTTTTTGAAAACCATTTTACCATTAGCATCTACCAAGTAGATTGTACCGCTTGTTACATCAGACTCTTCTGCTGTTGCAGCGAAATCATTTTTTAATGAAGTTCTTGTACCGCTAGCATTTGGAGTCTGTACATTCAAAGTCATGTAGAAACCATCTACCTTCTCCTGACCAGCGTTACCAGCCAAATCATCATTACTGCTGCAGCTGGTGAAAGACAAAGCTGCGGCTGAAACCAAGCTCATTACGAGCAAATTCATTTTTTTCATAATCTTTTTACTTAATACAAAAAAGTTATACAATATATTTAATTAATTCTTATTCTCAAAATAAAGTTTCGCACATATTGGCACAATCCGCTGAAAACAGATCGTTTTTAACATCATCTTTTAACTTATACTTATATAAATAGAAAGTAAATACTTACTTTAAAGCGCCTGATTAACCTTATCCAGGTTTTCCTGCGCCTCCTTCAAACCACCGGCAACTGCTTTCTCGAAGTATTGCTTGGCTGTCTGATAGTCTTCCTTCATGGCAGCCAGACAACCGCGGGCATTGTTTGCCTCGGCGCTGTCGCCTGCTTTCAGGAGATATTTCTCTGCACTCACCTTGTCACCACGTTCGATGGCTGCTGAGGCTGCATTGAGATTGGCAAGCTTATCTTCAGGGAACATTCTTACAGCTATGTCGAATACATTGTTGAATTCGTCGCTACCCTTAGGATAAGTCTGGGCTACCAGATACATCTCCTGGAGAGAGAGCTTCTGAGGACGGGTCTTGATAACCTCTCTAGCCTTTTCTACATTGAATGCCTGAACATCATATTCTATCGTATAATCGGTACGGCGAAGTGATGGCCATACATTCTGCAGGAGATAGTGATAAGCCTGAGGAGCCTTCTTGAGCAATGCTTTCTCCTTGGCATCTGGCTGCATGTTGCTGTTGATGATCTCAAGTGCAGCTTCCTTCTGAGGGACATCATTCTCATTTACATACTTAATGGTTCCCGCCCAGTCTTCCGCTGTAGCTGTGGTCGCAAACAGTTTTGAAGAAATTGGATAAGTCTTCAGGATATGCTGCAAAAGCGCCTGTGTACGGTTAAGCGACAACTTGTTGTTGTTGGCATATCCGCCATCTGGTGATGCATAGCCGTGGAGGGTTATCTTGGTGATGGTAACATCCGAATCGTTCTTTACAAGGTCGAGAGTCTTGCGGATATTATCCAGTTCGCTGGCATTGTTGCCCAAATCATAAAGGATATCCCACTTGTTCACCTTGAAGTTCAAACGGGCAGAACCATTCTCCTTTCTTGCCTTTACGGCTTCCGCCTTAGGCTGGACATAAGCGTTGAAGAGATTCTTCGGAGTAGCGAATGCACGTCCTTCCGGATTCAGGATACCTTCGTCGAGAAGTTGCTGGTTGCAGCCACAGGCATCATTGCTGATGGCGAAGTTTGAGTTCTTCATCCAGTCGCAGAACGGAGCGTCATATTCATAATGAAGCGTCTGTGCTGTCTTGTTCTTACGGAGTGCCACGATGAGTGGGTTTGCAGTAGCCGTTTTCTGGTTACGCTGATAGTAAATATATCTCTTTTTACCCATCACCTCAACGCTCGGCATGAAAAGTGTATCCTTTTCGTAGAGGATCATTGGGGTATAGATGAGACCATTGTTGCTGGCAAGCTGGATGTGGTCGAGGTTCAGGTCCATAGCCACTTTCACCTGATTGCCAACCTTTTTGATTGTCTTATTCTGGATTTTCAGATTCTTGTAAGCCTGCTGGGTATTATCGGCTGATATAGGAAGAGCGATAAGCAAGGCTCCGAACATACTACCTATTATATTATATGTATTCATGACAGATTCTTTTTAAAAAACATACACTAAGTTGAGGGCAGCTTTCGTCGGGCCCACATAGTTGTGTGCCTTGTCATCTTCAAGTTTATCTCCGCATTGTGCACAGTTAAACTTATCTGCCTTAGAGTAGATATAGCCTACGCCAAGTTCAGCTTCCAGATTCCAATGTTTCGAGAGAGCCCAAGCGTAGCCGTAAGCTACACCAGCACCGATAAACCATCCTTCATACCGATAGTCTTTCAGTTTAGAGAAATCAGTGCCCAGGAACTTGAAGTCAAGATCCATGCCACCGATGTTGTGAGATCCACCCAAGGCATGGAAGCCGATGAATGAACCCATCATTTTGTTACAGAACCAGTATCTCGCCTCTGGCTGTACGAGCCAGTGCTTCCATTTCTTGTTCTTTGAAAACGTCCAAGGATTGTAGTTTCCGGATACGTCAAGTGTCCATTTTGGGGAAAGACCGAATTCAACACCCAAGTTCATGGTTGTTGTTGCATCATACAGCAAGTTGGTCTTTACCGCTGCTTTCTGCGCTAGAGCAGGACAGATAAAGCTGCCGAGTGCCACTAACGCAATTAAAATCCTTTTCTTCATACCTCAATTAATTTTTATTAAAAAAATACATTGAATGATTTAGAATCACCTTTTACTTACTTATACTCTTTATTATAATGATCACCAATACCTGAAGTTACTGAGAACTCTTGTTTCCTGAAGTCTGATTTCCACTGTTTCTTTTTTACTTCCAGTTTACTTTCAACTTACTTTTTAGCTCATCTGTATCTCAAATTTTTGGATTACGGCTGCAAAAGTATAGTGAATATTTAAGACGACCAAACTTTTTAGCACTGAAAAATACTGAAAAATGCTGTTTTTAACAAAATAGTACGCTGATTTATGCTTAAAATCGTTAAAACTGCACGATTTTCTGATTATTGAACAAGAATTTCTGATATAATTTGTAATTTTGCAGCCGAAATCAATAATTCCCTAAAAAATGGCGATTTCCTAGAAAATGAGCCGTTTGACTTACGAAAGTATAAGTAAGGTTTAAGAAAATAACCAAAACGAAATGAAACTGAAGAATGACATTGTAAACCTGATCGTGAGGGTAGAACATCATCTATGCCCTCAATATTGTGGTGTGGTAGACCGCCGACGCATTATCGCCTTTCTACTTCTGACGATAAGCGAGCTGATTATCATACCTTATCATATTATGCTCTTTCTGCTGGTGAAAGAACCTTATGGTTTAAGCCTCTGTGGCTTGCATACATTCGTGTTCTGCATCCTGCAGTTCCTGATTTGGAAACGGAAGCTAGCTTTCGTGAAGGGTATCTCTTCTCTTTATCTTCTGATGTTCGCCAAACTGGCTCTTGATAGCGTATTTTGCATCAATTTCGGCTTGGCGAATGACAATCTGAGCGTCATCTGTAATCTGTTTGTCATCTTTATCTTGGCTATTACAGCGTTAAGCCAAGCCTTGTATAAGACTTGCACCATCATCACGGTGGGTATGATACCGATATTGCTGATATACCTGTTCAATACTCCGCTTATGCTAGCTCTGTTCAGTATGAAGACTGTTTTTCTGGGTTTCGTAATGCTGGTTTATGTGGCAGTATATAATATGAGTATTGTAACCAAGGGGTTGCGCCAGCCGAAACGGATGGCTCGGGTTGAAAACAAGGCGTTGAATATGCTTGCTGATTTGAAGGATAATGAGCCGGAAGCAGCAGAAAGCCTGATGAAGCGTCTGACTCCTGATGTCCGGGAGAAGATTATTACCCATGCTTCTGAACATCTGTTTAAGGAAGAATTGGATAGAGTGGCGTGGGATCAGGTTTGTGATGGTCTTACGTTCAGCGAAAAAGAAATATGCAAGCTGATTCTCCAGGGGCGGACTTTAAAGGAAATTTGTGCAAAACTCAATAAGAGTGAATCAAATATCACCAGCCAGCGTTGCCATATTCGCAAAAAGTTGAATATGGACCGTCGCGATGATTTGAGGAGAACCTTGGAGGTAAGGTTCTATGATGCGCAGAAACAAGTAAAAAAGTCAGGAGCCGAGTGAAGGCCCAAAAGCTCCAGAAGCAGCACGCCCTGAAGGCCCAAAAGCTTCAGGGCGTGTGGAGCTTACTTGCGAAACTTGAATTGATAATTATTCTTCCAATCTGAGGAATGCTTTCGGAAGATACTGGATAATGTCGCTGGCGATGAGGCTCTCTTTGCCCAGATCTTTTGCTGCAAGATCGCCAGCCAAACCATGAAGATGCATACCCAGGCGGCAGGCATCTTCCTGTTTGTATCCTCTTGCCAGAAGACCGGTGATGATACCTGTCAGCACATCACCGCTGCCTGCTGTTGCCATGCCACTATTGCCCGTACTGCAGAAATCAATCTTTCCGTCGGGGTGGCAGAGTGCAGAATAATGTCCCTTTAATATAATGTATGCCTGGAGTCGTTCAGCCAGTTCGCTTGCCTTCATCAGTCTTTCGGTACAGCTGCTGCTCGCATTGCCGGCAAGCCGGTCGAACTCCTTCGGATGGGGTGTCATGATGATATTCTTTGGCAACTGCTGCATCCACGCCCTGTGGCTGGAAAGAATATTGAGCGCATCGGCATCAATGACGAGCGGACAGGTAGCACGGCGCAGTTGGGCGATGAGGGCGATGGCTGTTGTCTCGTTCTGTCCCAATCCAGGACCTACGCCCAGCGCATCGAACATCTCAGTATCTACCGGTTCGCTGAATATGGTTTCTTCAGCATCCATCTGCAGTACCGCTTCAGGTACCGAAATCTGCATGATTTCATAATTCCGTTTTGGGGTATGGGCTGTAACCTTGCCCGCACCGGTTCTCAGACAAGCCTTGGTGGCTAATACCGAAGCACCGCTCATGCCGTAACTTCCCGCTATGAGCAGCGCATTACCCATGCTGCCTTTATGGGCAAAGTCGCTGCGCGATTTCAGGAGTGGACGAATGTCGTTCTCTTCGAGTATGCGGCACCGGCACTCCGTGTTCTGGATGAATTCCTGGGAAAGTCGGATGTCGAGCACGCGCAGTCTGCCCAGGTACTGCTGGTTATCCGCCATCAGCATCGAAAGTTTCTTCTGCTGCAAGGTAAGGGTCAGACTGGCACGGATGATGTTGGCATGGATATTATAGGAATTGTCCTCGGTCATCAGTCCCGAAGGGATATCGATGCTTACTACCTTGGCAGGACTCTGGTTGATATATTTCACCATCGCAGCGAATCCACCAGCCAATGGTTTGTTGAGCCCGCTTCCAAAGAGTCCGTCCACCACCAGCGTTTCTGCATTGAGCTTAGGAGGGTCCAGGTTGGTGGTTATCTCAGTAAATTTCACTCTCTTTGCATCCAGTAGACGCTTCTTGTTGGCAAGACAGTCTGCCGACAGTTTGTTCTGCACATTAAATAAGTATACACTTACATCATATCCATCCTCGCTGAGCATTCTCGCCACAGCAAGCGCATCGCCGCCGTTATTACCCGGACCGGCGAAGACAACTACTGGAGTGCGGTTAGACCATTCCTCTTTTATGGCACGTGTCAGCGCTTTGGCTGCACGTTCCATCAGGTTGAGCGAACTGATAGGTTCGTGCTCAATGGTGTATTTATCTAACTCATGAATCTGAGTGCTTGTGAAAATCTTCATATTATCTGATAATCTTAGTATTATCTGCGCGAACTGTCGTGATAATTTGTCAACTCATGCAGATAAACGGTTATTTTCATGCAAAAGTACAAAAAATAGTTGATGAAAGCACGAAGTTTCATGTTTTTTTCGTAATTTTGCAGAAAATATTATTATAGAACAGACTATGAGCATAGTAAAGATCAAGGATAAGAGCTTCAAGACATCGATTCCTGAGGCTGAGATTCTGAAGAAAGTGCAGGTCGTGGCCGACCGTATCAACCAGGATTATGCAGGTAAGAAACCTGTTTTCCTGGCAGTGTTGAATGGTGCGTTTATCTTCGCCGCTGATTTGATGCGAATGATTACGATACCTAGCGAAATATCTTTTGTGAAGTATGCTTCTTACGAAGGTACGAGCTCAACGGGCAGTATGAAGACTCTGATGGGTTTGAACCAGGATTTGGCAGGTCGCCATGTGGTTATCGTAGAGGACATCGTAGATTCCGGTTTCACCATGGCTCACATGATTGAAGACCTGAAGAAGATGAACCCAGCCAGCGTTGAGGTTTGTTCCCTCCTCGTGAAACCAGGCAACTTGAAGGTTGATCTTGATATCAACTATGCTGTTATGGAAATCCCTAACGATTTCATCGTGGGATATGGATTGGATTATGACCAAGAAGGCAGAAACCTCCGCGACATCTACACGATTGTAGAAGAATAGGGGGACATAAAATGGATGCATTATTTTTCTTAGGCGTTGTAACTGTTCTCTTTGGAATTGTTTTTGCAGTTCTTTTGTCTCCAAAGGGGCAGAAGTGGGTTAATAAATATAGTTAAGTTTCTGACACAACATAAATATTTTATATATATATTAAGGTAAAAATGAAAAATATCGTAATTTTCGGCGCTCCAGGTGCAGGTAAAGGCACACAGAGCGACAAGATGATCGAGAAGTATGGTCTCGGTCACATTTCTACAGGTGATGTACTTCGTAACGAAATCAAGAATGGTACAGAACTTGGTAAGACAGCTAAGGGTTATATCGACAATGGTCAGTTGATTCCAGACGAGTTGATGATTGACATCCTCGCAAGTGTATACGACAGCTTCGGTAAGGATCACGCAGGTGTTATCTTCGACGGTTTCCCACGTACCACTCCACAGGCTGAGGCTCTGAAGAAGATGCTTTCTGAGCGCGGTCATAAGATTGCTGCGATGATTGAGTTGGCTGTTCCGGAGGATGAGCTGATGGCTCGCCTGATTAACCGCGGTAAGGAAAGCGGCCGTTCTGATGATAACGAGGAGACTATCAAGAAGCGTCTCAACGTATATCATACACAGACTGCTCCGCTCATCGACTGGTATGAGAAGGAAGGCATTCATCACCACATCGAGGGTCTCGGTACTGTAGATGAGATCTTCGCTCGTGTTTGCAATGTAATCGACAACTTGTAATCAAGATAAAGAATCTTCCCCGCTATGGTGGGGAAGATTTATTCATTAAATAAAAAGAAAAGAATAAATGGCTGAATCCAATTTCGTAGACTACGTAAAGATACAATGCCGCTCTGGTAAGGGTGGCAAGGGCTCCATGCACCTGCGCCACGTAAAGTACCAGCCTAACGGCGGTCCTGATGGTGGCGACGGCGGACGTGGAGGAAGCATCTATCTCCGCGGCAACCATAACTACTGGACGTTGCTGCACCTCAAGTATCAGCGCCACTTCTTCGCCGAGCATGGTGGAAATGGTGGCCGTGATAAGTGTCATGGAACCGATGGCAAGGATATTTATATCGATGTGCCTTGCGGTACCGTGGTGTATAATGCCGAAACAGGCAAGTTTGTATGCGATGTGGCTTATGACGGGCAGGAAGTTCTGCTCCTCAAGGGCGGTCGTGGCGGATTGGGTAACTTCCAGTTCCGTACCTCTACCAACCAGGCTCCTCGCTATGCACAGCCGGGCGAACCTATGCAGGAAATGACCATCATCATGGAGCTCAAGCTCCTTGCCGATGTAGGTCTGGTAGGTTTCCCTAATGCCGGTAAGTCAACTTTGCTGAGTGCCGTATCAAGTGCCCGTCCTAAGATTGCAAACTATCCGTTTACTACGCTCGAACCATCGCTGGGTATCGTAGATTATCGCGATCACCAGAGTTTTGTCATGGCTGATATTCCTGGCATCATCGAGGGCGCGAGCGAAGGAAAAGGTTTGGGCTTGCGATTCCTCCGTCATATTGAGCGCAACTCTCTGTTGCTCTTCATGGTTCCGGGCGATACTGACGACATCAAGAAAGAATATGAAGTATTGCTGGGCGAACTGAAGAACTTCAATCCAGAGATGCTCGACAAGCATCGCGTGCTGGCTATCACCAAGTGCGATCTGCTCGACGAAGAGCTGATTGAAATGCTCAAGGAAACCTTGCCTACCGATCTTCCGGTGGTCTTCATCTCGTCTGTTACCGGACAGGGTATCCAGGAACTGAAGGATGTGCTCTGGAAGGAACTCAATTCTGAGAGCAACAAGCTTCAGGAGATTACTGCCGAAGATACGCTTGTTCACCGTGACAAGGATATGTCTCGCTTCCAGCAGGAACTGGCTGCAGAGGGCGAGGATGTAGTAGAATATATTGATGAGGATGAAATCGAGGATGTTGACGACCTCGATGATTTCGAATACGAGTAAATGTTATGATAAAAGAATATCAGGTAGCTTCTGGTGTCATGGCTTTCTCTACAACTCGCAAGGGAGGAGTGAGCCAGGGCAACTATAGCGAATTCAATATCAACGAATATTGCGGTGATTTTGCCGAGCATGTTGCCGAGAACCGCAAGCGTCTGTCTGCTGAGCTCGGTATCACTACCGACCATATCATCATGCCCCATCAGGTGCATGGAGTAGAGGTGCGCAATATTGCCGGCGAGTTTCTCACCATGCCTGAGAATATCCGCAAGATGGTGCTCGAAGGTGTAGATGCCGTGATGACTGACCAGAAAGGTGTATGCATCGGTGTTTCTACTGCCGATTGCATCCCTGTGCTTCTTTATGATGAGGAGCATCAGGCTGTGGCTGCCATCCATGCCGGCTGGCGTGGCACGCTGGCTCGCATCGTGCATAAAACCATTCAGGAGATGGCGTTTACTTATCATACCGATCCGAAGAAGTTGAAGGCTGTGATAGGTCCGGGCATTTCGCTCGACCATTTCGAGGTAGGCGATGAGGTTTACGAGGCGTTCGAGCAGGCAGCTTTCCCTATGGAAGAGATAGCCGAACAGCGTCCTAATGCCGCCTTCTCGGTAGATCCTGCTGAGCGTGAGCGCCTGGCTGCTGAGGGTAATATCGTGCAGCCGCTGAAATGGCATCTCAATCTTCCGCTCTGCAACAAACAGATTCTTCTGCATTGTGGAGTGGCCGAGGAGAATATCCAGGATTGTGGCATCTGTACCTTTGCCCACAGCGATGAGTACTTCTCTGCCAGAAAGCTGGGTATCGAGAGCGGCAGAATCTTCACAGGTATCTTGTTGAAGTAAAAGCCTGCTAGCAGGCAAGTATCAGATAGTTTTCAAGATAACATCCATTTTTCCTTTTCTATCAGAACGGAGAGGGAGAAATGGATGTTTTCAGTTAATAGTTTATAGTTAATAGTTTATAGCATTTTTGAGAATCAGAAAGAAAAAGTAAATAATGAAAAGAATGAAAAAAGGATTGAGGCTATTGGCTGTGGCAGGACTCATGGTGTTCTCGCTGAGCAGCTTTATGCCCGCTAAAAATGTATTCACGGCAGCTGAACAGCAGCAGGTGAGTATTGCAACACCCGGTCTCTTTGCCCAGAGTCAGGCATTTAATGTAGACTTTGAGATATTCCGAGCTAAGGAATATTCCTTCCCGCTTCCTGTGGGCAAAGCAGCGCTTCAGAACAATAATGTGTTGCGTATCTCTACCTCTAAAGGCGATGCTGTCAAGGCGATGCTCGAAGGTTATGTGCGACTTTCCAGAAAGACGGAATCTATGGGTAATGTCATCGTGGTGCGCCACGATTGCGGTCTGGAAACCGTTTATGCCAACAATGCTGAGAACCTGGTAAAGGTGGGACAGCATGTGGATGCCGGACAGACGATTGCCATTGTAGGCTCTAAGGAGGGGGAAACCTATTGCGACTTCTCTATCATGGTGAATGGCGGTAGGTTGAATCCGGAAACCTTCATAGAACTGAAATCGCATAAGTTGCGCCGCCAGACCGTGCAGTTCCGCAAGCAGGGCGCCCGTGTCATCGTTTCGGTTATCGGCGGCAAAGATTCTTCTGTAGGAAGAAATGCTGAGGCTGATAAGGAGGCTTCTGGCAAGAAAAAGAGTGGAATAGGAGATGGAATGACGCTCGACCCTGATGAGGTTAATGATCCGTTTACCATTACCAATACTTTCGAGCTCGATTTGGAGAAGATAGAAAAGACAGCCTGGGCTTATCCTTTGCCGGGTGCCAAGGTTATCAGTCCTTATGGTGGCAAGCGCCGCCATTCGGGTGTTGACCTCAAGACGTGTCCGAATGATGAGATTGTGGCTGCCTTTGATGGTACGGTTGTTGCGTCAGGATCTTATTTTGGCTATGGCAACTGCATCCGTATCAAGCATGCTTATGGTTTCGAGACGCTCTACAGTCATCAGAGCAAAAACAAGGTGAAGAAGGGCGATAAGGTAAAGGCTGGTCAGGTAATCGGCTTGACGGGCCGTACCGGTAGAGCGACCACAGAGCACCTCCATTTCGAGGTTAGCTTTGGTGGCAGAAGACTGGACCCAGCCATCATTTATGACCATGGCAAGCATCAATTGAAGCCTGTAACCCTTCATCTAACGAAGGGCAGGGGTGTCAAGAGTGTAAAGAACCGTTAGCCGTTTTACTCTTCACTCTTCACCTTTCGCCTGGAATTTACTGACTGTTTATGCAGAACAGCCCACTGGTAACATAGGCGCTAGTGGGCTGTTCTTCGAATACTAGTATGCTGTCTTTCGCTTGCTAGTACTCTATTTCGGTTTTCCCCATTATCAGAAAACAGTTCGCCCGTGCGCAGTAACCCTACTGCACACGGGCGAAACATGTATTTATGATAGAGAAGTATTATTTCTTCTTCTGGGATTTACGATTGGCTCTCTGCTGGCGATACTTTGCCTTCTGACGGGCAGAGCCACTACCGTGAGCACCCGTTATGTACTTTTTCTTCTTGGCTTTGGTCTTCACCTTGTCGTCGTCATCCTTCTTAGGACCACCGCCGCCTTTGAAGACCATACCGCCCATGATAATATCGTCAATGTCACTCATATACCTTAATTATATAATAAATTAGTGATGGAAGAGGCGAACGTGAGTAAACGCCATAGCGATGCCGTACTTGTCGCAGGTATCAATAACATGATCGTCACGGATACTACCGCCTGCTTCTGCTATGTATTCAACACCACTCTTGTGAGCACGCTCAATATTGTCGCCGAATGGGAAGAAAGCATCACTACCTAATGATACACCCTTGTTCTGTGCAATCCAAGCCTTCTTCTCCTCGCGGGTCAATGGCTCAGGCTTCTCTGTGAA
>OLGY01000685.1_pt1 | contig 21540 bp, 20 predicted proteins | sample 1605951 | NCBI WGS metagenome assembly OLGY01 (sample SAMN03283280) | human gut metagenome | biome: human-associated habitat; material: feces | host: Homo sapiens | place: Peru | collected 2012
GACATACCAATAATTCCCTTACCGCCACGATTCTGTGCCTTATATGTATCAACTGTTTGACGCTTGATATATCCCTTTTCGGTAAGAGTGAGAATACAATCCTCTACCGGAATAAGGTCCTCGTCCTCTACATCGCCCGTAAATGCTGAAATTTCGGTGCGTCTTTCGTCACCGTATTTGTCGGCAACCTCACGAATTTCTGTTTTAATGATTTCAAGCACTCTGTACTCGTTAGAGAGAATATCGTTATAATCCTTAATCTTCTCTTGTAACTCGTGCAACTCGTTCATAATCTTTTCGATTTCGAGACCTGCGAGTTGTCCCAAACGGTATGCAACGATAGCGGCAGCCTGTGGGTCGTCAAAGCCGAACTTGTCCATAATTGCTTGCTTTGCTTCCGACTGTCCGCCACGGCAAGCACGAATGGTTGCAATAACATCGTCAACGATGTCGAGTGCCTTTGCAAGTCCTTCGAGGATATGCTCTCTCTCCTGTGCCTTACGAAGATAATATCTTGTACGGCGGGTGATGATTTCCTCTTGGAACTGAATATATTTCTGCAAAATCTCTTTTAATGTCAAAATCTTAGGCACGCCGTTGTCGAGTGCAAGAAGAATTACACCGAATGAGCTTTGCATTTCTGTCATTTTATAAAGATTGTTAAGAACAACCTGTGCATTTGCGTCACGCTTGATTGTGATTTCAATGTGCATACCGTGTCTGTCGGTATAGTCCTGAATATCCGCAATGCCTTCGATACGCTTTTCCTTGCACAAATCCGCAATTTTTTCGATAAGTCTGCGCTTGTTTACGCTGTAAGGAAGCTCGGAAACAACGATTTTGTATCTGTCGCCCCTTGTTTCGATAATTTCTGCTCTGGCACGGATAATTATTTTGCCCCTGCCTGTTGCGTAAGCCTCTTTAATTCCTCTTGTACCCATAATGATACCGTGAGTAGGGAAGTCAGGACCTTTAATATGTTCCATTATTTCCTCAAGGCCTGCGTTAGGATTATCGATAAGACAGCAAACGCCCTCTGCAACCTCTTTCATATTATGCGGAGGAATGTTGGTTGCCATACCTACGGCAATACCTGATGAGCCGTTAATAAGCAAACACGGGAACTTTGTAGGCAAAACCTCAGGCTCAAGCTCTGTATCGTCAAAGTTTGATACCCAATTAACAGTGTCCTTTTTAATATCGTCAAGCATTTTGAGCGAAATCTTGCTCATTCTTGCTTCTGTATATCTGTATGCAGCGGCAGGGTCGCCGTCAACACTACCGAAGTTACCGTGACCGTCAACAAGCGGATGACGAAGCGAAAAGTCCTGCGCCATTCTTACGAGTGCGTCGTAAACGGATGCGTCACCGTGCGGGTGATAGTGACCGAGAACTTCACCGACGGTGGTAGCACACTTACGGTACGGCTTGTCGGGATAAAGTCCTGTGTTATACATTGCATAAAGAATTCTTCTGTGTACCGGCTTCAAGCCGTCTCTTACATCGGGAAGCGCACGAGCCACGATAACGCTCATTGAGTAATCGAGGAACGCACTGCGTATTTCCTTACTGATTTCAACATCAATTATTTTTTGGTTAGAATAATCGATATGGTCATGTCTTATTTCTTTTTGTGCCATTATAAATATCTCCTATTCTTCCAAATTAAATATCCAAATTCTTTACGAACTTAGCGTTTTGCTCAATAAACTGACGGCGAGGCTCAACATCCTCACCCATAAGAATTGAGAAGTTTTCGCTTGCAACCTGTGCGTCGTCAATGGTTACACGCTTCATTGTTCTGAACTCGGGGTCCATAGTGGTTTCCCAAAGCTGTTCAGGGTCCATTTCACCAAGACCCTTGTATCGCTGAACATCACAGTCTCCGCCCATCTGCTCGATAATTTCGTCTCTCTGCTCGTCGGAGTATGCGTATTCGCTCTTTTTATTTTTTGTTACCTTAAAGAGTGGCGGTTGCGCCAAGAAAATATGACCGTGTTCTATAAGCTCGGGCATATATCTAAAGAAGAAGGTAAGCAAAAGTGTTGTAATATGCGCACCGTCGACATCGGCATCCGCCATAAGTACAATTTTGTGGTATCTGAGCTTTGTTATATCAAAGTCCTCACCTATTCCCGTACCGAGTGCCGTAATTACGGGTACAAGCTTTTCGTTTCCGTAAACCTTGTCGAGTCTTGCCTTTTCAACATTGAGCATCTTACCCCAAAGAGGAAGAATTGCCATATATTGCGGGTCTCTGCCAAGCTTTGCGGAACCTCCTGCCGAGTCACCCTCTACGATGTAAATTTCGCATTTTGTAGGGTCTTTTGATGTGCAGTCGGTAAGCTTGCCCGGAAGCGAGTTGCTTTCAAGAGGTGACTTTCTTCTTGCATTTTCTCTTGCTTTTCTTGCAGCCTCTCTTGCACGGGAAGCGTCAAGCGATTTGTTAAGCAAGGTTTTTGCAACCTGAGGATGTTCCTCAAAATAAGTCATAAGCTTGTCATAAACAAGTGATGAAACAAGACCTGTAATATCGGTATTGCCGAGCTTCCCCTTTGTCTGTCCCTCAAACTGTGCCTCTGTAAGCTTTACGCTGATAACTGCCGTGATACCCTCACGAACATCGTCACCTGTAAATTTCTTATCGCTGTCCTTTAATATATTGAATTTTTTTCCGTAATCGTTAAATACTCTTGTAAGTGCAGTCTTAAAGCCTGTTTCGTGAGTACCGCCGTCAATGGTATTAATATTATTTGCAAATGAAATCAAAGTTTCACTGTAAGAATCTGTATAACAAAGAGCAACCTCGGCGCTTCTGTCGTCCTTTGTAGTTGAAATATGAATAACCTCGTTTTGGATAGGATTTAATCCTCTGCTCTCGTTAATCCATTCAACAAAAGAGCGAATACCGCCCTCGTAGCAGTAAACTGCAGTATGCTCGTCGTCACCGTACTTGTCGTCGGATGCTTTTTCTATCAGTTCTCTTTTATCGGTTAAACTGATTGAAAGACCTGCGTTAAGAAATGCCTGCTCACGAAGTCTGCGTTCAAGAATGTCAAAGCTGTATTTTGTCGTTTCTTGAAATATTTCGTCGTCCGCTTTGAACTTAATAAATGTTCCGTGACCGTCGCTGTCGCCGATGATATGTAAATCGTTTACAGGAATACCTCTTTCAAATCTCTGTGCATAAATGTGGCCGTTTTGAGTTACCTCAACCTCCATCCATTCGCTGAGTGCGTTTACAACGGATGAGCCTACACCGTGCAAACCGCCCGAAACCTTATATCCCGAGCCGCCGAACTTACCGCCTGCGTGAAGCACTGTAAGAACTACCGTTACGGCAGGTAAGCCTGTTTTTTCATTGATACCGGTAGGAATACCACGGCCGTTATCTCTGACGGTAATAACATTGCCCGGTAAAATTTCCGTTTCGATATGAGTACAAAAGCCTGCCAACGCCTCGTCGATAGAGTTATCAACAATTTCATATACAAGGTGGTGCAGACCTCTCGGTCCTGTTGAGCCGATATACATACCAGGACGCTTTCTTACAGCCTCAAGTCCCTCAAGAACCTGAATATCGTCGGCATTATATTCCTCGGTTACAACGGTATCCATATCTTCTTCTTCAAGATTTGTCAAATTTTCATTCAAAATTTCTTCTGCCATTTACAAAACTCCGTTTTATGACTTAGCACGCTTATTAAGTGTGCTTGTGTTTATCGGACTTACATAAATCTTATCGTTTGTAACAACAAAGCATTTAGGTAAGTCATAGTTTACATAAATTACTTTTTTATTCTTTTCTGCCTTTTTGAGATAATCTCTCGTCGCCTTGTTCACCGTGGAGGTGTCCATATCGAAAATTCCGATAATTTCCTTGTCCCTCACAACCGTGTCCTCGCCTATATGCAGATACATAATTTTTTCCTCATACTCTGCTTTTTGCAGAATTATATGTTTAATTAATTATTTTTCCGTCAACAATATGAAATGTCTTGCCCTGTTTTAATCTTAAAATCGTATTTTTGTCACAGCAGGTAATAAACACCTGCCAGTCTTTTATATGATTTAAGATATAATCCTGCCTTTTTTCGTCCAGCTCGCTCATTACATCATCAAGCAATGCAATCGGCTCTATCCCTGTTTTTTCTTTAAGCAGGCTCGCCTCCGCAAGCTTCATTGCAAGCACGCAGGAGCGTTGCTGTCCCTGTGAGCCAAACAATTTGACGGAATTATTGTTAATTAAAATTTCTATATCGTCTCTGTGCGGACCTTTTGTGGTCGTATGATTGATAATATCTGTTTTTATATGCGTTCTTAGTGCTTCATACAGCTTGTTTTCTATATCGTCTATATTATCGCTGTAATCCGCCGAACCCGCATATCTTATTTCTATCTCCTCGCTGCCTGCACTCAATCCGTTAAATATTTCCTTTAGATAAGGTGTAAGCGCCTCGATATATTTCATTCGCTGATAAATTATTTTTGCACCCGTTTTTGCAAGCGACATATCCCATATTTCAAGGCTTGCCTCGGTTTGATGCAAGGATTCTGAATTTTTCAGTACATAATTTCTCTGTTCAAGCGATTTATTATAATTTTTCAGCAGGGTGCGATAATTGCTTTTCATTTGGCACAGTGCCGAATCAACAAATTTTCGTCTTTCACTCGGTCCGTCCTTTATCATACTTAAATGAACAGGACTGAAAACAATAGCCTTGATTTCGTCACCGAGTGCAGACGCACTTTTTTTTGCGATACCGTTTAGCTTTACTCTTTTACGCTTTTCTATATCTATTTCGGCATTTTGTTCTCTGCCGTTTCCGTAAAATTCAAGATAAAGTCTGCTCCTGTCACAGCCGAATTTAATTAAATCCCTGTCCTTATTTCCACGAAAGCTGTGCGCTCCCGTAAAAAGATAGATTGCTTCGGTTAAATTTGTTTTGCCCTGAGCATTTTCGCCCCAAATAATATTTACATCATCAAAATCAACAGACATTTTTTCAATGTTTCTGTAATTTTCGAGCGTTATTCTATTTATTTTCATTTACTATTTCGTAATCTACCGCAAATGCCGATACAATATCGCCGTTTCTCAGTTTTTTTCCACGGGCGGTACAAACCTCGGAATTAACTTTGATAATACCGTCTTGGATAAATTCCTTTGCCTGTCCGCCTGTTTCGGCTATTCCCTTAAATTTCAAAAAGGACTGAAGCTGAATAAAATCCGTATTAATTTTTACCGTTTCTTTTGTATGCGGTGTTGCCTTAACCTTGATTTTCATTTTTTAACCTCATAGGTAATACTAAGAATATAAAGTTGTCGGAATCAATAGGCTTGATTACGGTAGGACTTACAGGTCCTACAAGCTGAATTTTAACTTGGTCAACATCACTTGCGTGAAGTGCATCGAGCATAAATTTTGAGTTAAAGCCTATTTCTACTCTTGCACCCGAAGTGTTTGCGTGAGTATAGTTTATTACTCTGCCGAGACTTGATACGGTCGAAACTCTCATTTGGTCGTTGTCAAACAGACATCTGATAGGGTTTTTCTGATTGTTTTCAATAACGGGGAGAGTTCTTTCAATACAGTCAATAGCATCCTGTGTGTTGATTAAAACGGTTGTGGTTGTTTCCTTTGGAATTGCCGTATTGTAATCAATAAATTCACCGTCAAGAAGTCTGCTTATAATACTGTAATTTTCTACTTCAAATACAATATGTCTTTTACTTATAGAAATATTTATATTATTATCATTTTCTAAATTGAGAAGTTTAATTAATTCTCTGATAGTCTTTTTAGGTACAACAAAATCTAAATCCTCACCTGTATAATCGAGAGGCTCTTTTCTGATAGCAAGACGATAACCGTCAACACCTATCAAAGTGATTTCATTTTGTCTTATTTCAAATTTTAATCCGGTGAATACAGGTTTTGACGATTCGCTGTCTGCAACGGCAAATAATGTTTGATTTACCATTGAATATAGGAGTGACTGACTGAATTCTATTTTTTTTCCGTTATTTACTGACGGAAGCTCCGGATAATCATCGGCGTCAATACCTGTTATGTTATATTGTGCCGCACCGCATGTTAATGAAACAGAATTAGAATTAGTTTCAATAGTAATATCGTCATCGTCTAATTTACGGATAATATCGCAAAGCACCTTTGCATTAATTACGATTGCACCCGGCTCAATTACATCAACAGACATAATTGTGTTAATACCGAATTCAAAATCATAACCCGTAAGGCTGAGCGTATTGCTTCCGCATTCGATAAGAATACCCTCTATTGTAGGAATTGTAACTTTTGCGCTTACTGCTCTCATTACATTATTACACGCATTTGATAATTCCTTGGTATTGCATATAAATTTCATAACAGTTCTCCTTTGAGTGATTTATTTGCCGAAAAATGAATATGTAAAAAATTCCATAAACATAAAAGAATTCTTATAGTAGTATTATTAGAGGCGGTGCAAAATGTGTAAAATTTCTTTAAGCCTTTTAATTACTGCATTTTTGCGGTGTATTTTTTTCACAATGGCTTTGTGTAAAAAATGTTGGCATTGTGGAAAAATAAAACTTTCAACATACTATGTGAAAAATTTTTATGTGGAAAAGAAAAATTATGTGGAAAATCAGTTATTTTTCAAATTATTGATTATGTCCGTAACCTGATTATTTATTACGGAATCTTTTTTAATTTTCTCACCGAATTTTTCTACATTATACATAACGGTGGAGTGGTCTCTGCCGAATTTTTCTCCGATAGCCTTGTGGCTCATATCCGTTACTTCTCTGATTATATAAAAGCACATTTTTCTTGCGTTGCTTACATCAGAGGTTTGCTTCTTGCTGTAAATATCCTCTACGGATACGCCGGTCGTTCTGCTTACTTCGTCAACAATACTGTTGATAACATCGCCGATAGGTCTTGTATCGTTTTGAACATCCTTGATTGCAGCCTGTGCCAACGCTATGGTAGGCTCACATTCGCTGAATTTACACAAAACCTGTAATTTCTTTGTAATGCCTTCGAGCTGACGAATGTTTGTTTTTATATTCTGTGCAATGTATTCTACTACATTATTGTGCTTTGTCATATCAAGGTCGAGAAGCTGAGCTTTTCTCTTTATGATTGCACATCTTGTTTCAAATTCGGGCGGCTGAATGTCCGCCATAAGTCCGCTTTCAAATCGTCCGCAAAGTCTTTCTGTGAGCGACTTAATTTCTTTTGGCGGACGGTCGGAGGTAAGGACGATTTGCTTTCCGTCATCTATTAAGCTGTTGAAGGTGTGAAAAAATTCCTCCTCCGTTTGCGTTTTACCTGCGATAAACTGAATATCGTCAACCAAAAATAAATCAATATTATTTCTGTATTTGTCGTGAAATTCGTCAACGCTTTTTTTACCGAGACTTGCGATAAATTCGTTTGCAAAATTTTCTGCCTTAATATATTTAATTTTCATTTCGGGATAATTTCTTGCAACCTCGTAGCTGATTGCGTTGAGCAAATGCGTTTTACCTAATCCACTCGGCCCGTAAATAAAAAGAGGATTATATGTATAAAACACAGGCGAGGAGCAGGAAATCTGTCCTCCCGGGTCTGCTGCAATAGCTTTTGCCGCAGCGTGAGCAAAACGGTTTGACGGTCCGACAATGAAATTATCAAAGGTGTAAATTTCATTTCTGAAATCCTCAAGATTGATACCGTTTTTTTCACTTTTTGACATATCGTCCTCAGGACAGTAATATTTTACATTTATTTTTACACCGCAAATTTCCTGAAATGCGTCACAGATGAGGCTGTCATACATTTTTACGACAGTTCTCTTAAAATAAGAATTGCTGAATTCTAAGGTTACCGATTCGCCTGTAAATTCCTTAATTTTTATTGGTTGAAACCAAAGCTTGAACGCTGTATCTGTGGTATAATGTTTACAAAATTGCAGGATATTGTCCCATAATTCCTGATAATTATCCATTAATTAATCTCCCACTGCTTTTTTAGTCTTATTAATCATTTATCATTAAAAAATACAAATATTCGTTTTAGACGCCGTAAAATCGAAAATACGGCATAACCCACTTAATATTATATATTATATATTAATCTATGTCAATAATAAATATTAATAATAATTATAACATTAATATTTTAAGGCTCAAAATAATGTTAATATATTCTTTAATAAAAGCGTGTTGCATTTTGTATAAGATTAATCTATAATAAAGCATAAACAGAGGCTTAAAGGGAGGCGACAGAGTGAAAATTTTCAAAAACCGAGGAGAAATATATATTTCAAAATCAAATTATAAAAGCAGCACGGAGGAGAGAATTTTACTTATTTTGCTTGCTCTTATAATTTTATTTACGGCTGTATTTTCTGTTATTTTAAGTCATAAATATTCGTCGGTTAAGGAATTTTTTGCCGGTGACGAAGTTATTACGGAGCAGGCAGCAAAAAATCCCGAGGATGCTTTGCCTCAAATCAGCGGCAGACGAAATTTTCTTGTATTTGAAACCGACAGTAAAAAAACTGTTATTCATTATATTTTTCTCGTTCAGGCGGACAGAGATAATATGGCGTATAAAATTTGCGCTCTTTCGCCAAAAACCGTTATTGATTCTCAAAGCATAAACGATATTTACAGCTCGGGCGGCGGTCCCGCACTTCAAACAAAGCTTACGGGTTATTTCGGAATTGATATTGATTATTATACTGATTTCGGCAAGGATGATTTTATAGCGTTTGTAAATAAATTAGGAACATTTATTTATCCGAGCGATGAGAGCGTTAAGTATCACGAGTCGGCAAACAGTAACGACACATATTCCGTCAGAATTAATAAAGGCGAGGAAAATATGACGGGCAATTCGCTTTCGGGCTTGCTCAGATATTATTCAAACGATGATGTAAAATTAGATAAAGTTAATCAAATAATTATTTATGCTTTGACGGGCTTGATTAACGAAAAGAATTTTAACGATTCTCAGTCTCTTTTCAGATTGCTTATTAATTCATCTCAAACAAATATTACCGTTCGTGATTTTCAGGATAATATAGATTCGCTTGAGGTTTACAGTAAAAAAAATACGGATATTTCCGTTTACACAACGAACGCACAATATGACGAAAATAATGTACTTGTACCGGAATCCGCAAAGCAGATTAAATCTCAGCTTTCGGAATAGAATATAACGAGGTAGATATATGATTAGTGAAGAAAATAAGAAGATAATAATGAATGCCGTAAGGGATATTCTTGTGGCTGTGGGTGAAAATCCCGACCGTGCAGGCTTGGTTGAAACTCCTAAAAGAGTTGCCAATATGTATGAGGAAATGTTTAAGGGGATTTACGAAGACCCAAAACAGCACTTGAAGCTGTTTGACGAGGTGTCAAACGACGAGCTTGTTATAGTTCGTGATATTCCGTTTTCGTCTATGTGCGAGCATCATCTTTTGCCGTTTGTCGGAAAAGCGCATATTGCGTATATTCCGTCGAATAATAAGATTATCGGACTTTCAAAATTCGCCAGAATAGTTGATAATTTTGCAAAAAAACCACAGGTTCAGGAACGACTTACAAGCGATATTGCCGATTTTCTTGACGAAAATTTACAGCCAAAGGGCGTTGCCGTAATTATCGAGGCGGAGCATATGTGTATGAGCATTCGAGGAGCAAAGGCTTCAGGCTCACAAACTCAAACTTCGGCACTCAGAGGTTGTATAAAAAAAGATGCGAGGACGAGAGCAGAGGTGCTTTCATTATTAATGAAATGATTTTTAGTTGCAGAGATAAAAAAGTAGATTATTCGGGCGAAACGCTTATTATGGGCATAATCAATGTTACCCCCGACAGCTTTTCGGACGGCGGTGATTTTGCAGATGCAAATGTTGCTGTTAAGCATGCAGAAAAATTGCTTGCCGACGGAGCAGATATTCTTGATTTCGGCGCACAAAGCACAAGACCGGGACACACACCTGTTTCAGCCGAGGAGGAAATTGCCCGTCTTGAGGCGGTAATTCCCGTTGCACGCAGAATTACGGATAAGCCGATTAGCGTTGATACATATTATCCCGAGGTGGCAAAAAAGGTTATCGAATGGGGTGCGGACATAATCAATGATGTCAGCGGTGTGTTCAATGACGAAATGGCAGAAATCGTAAAACAAAGCGGAGCAGGCTGGATAATTATGCATTCCGGAGCAGGCTCGATTAATGAGGTTAAGGAATTTTTCATTGAAAGTGCCGAAAAATGCGAGGCATTCGGAATAGATAAAAGCCAAATCTGCTTTGATATGGGAATAGGTTTCGGAAAAACGAGAAAACAGGATTTGGAGCTTCTGGCGGGCATTAAGCAGTATAAGCTTAGTTCCTACCCTCTGTTACTCGGAACGAGCAGAAAACGGGTTATAGGCGAATACAGCGGTCAAACAGAGCCTAAATCACGCACATACGGCAACATAGCTGCCGATACAATGGCAATTTTGGGCGGAGCCGATATAATTCGTATCCACGATGTAGAAAACGAAAAACAGGGCATTAAAATGGCTTACGCATTGGCTAAGCAATACGAAGCTTTGTAAAAATATTATAAATTCAGGAGGTTGTGTTATGGATAAAATTTCAATTAAGGGCTTAAAGCTGTTTGCTTATCACGGTGTAAATCCCGAGGAAAAGGAAAACGGACAGAAGTTTGTTATTGATGTTGATTATTATGTTGATATGACAAAGGCTTGCCATTTGGACGATATAGACGATACTGTCAGCTATGCAAAGGTGGTTAAAACCGTAACGAGAGCCTTTACCTGTGCAAAATATGACCTTATCGAGCGTACGGCGCAGGTAATCGCAGACGCAGTTTTGAAGGAATACGAGGCTGTTTATAAAATTGATGTTACCGTTAAAAAACCGCAAGCTCCTATCAGAGCAGAATTTGATTATGTTTCGGTAACGATTTCGAGGAGCAGAGAATAATGGAATACGCTTTATCTCTCGGAACAAATATCGGCGACAGACTTGATAATTTGAGGTCGGCAATCGCTTCGATTAATCTTGTTCCTTGCACAAGGGTTGTAAAATGCTCGTCGGTGTACGAAACAGAGCCTGTCGGATATGCCGAGCAGGACGATTTTTATAACATTGCCGTTTTGGTTGAAAGTGAGCTTGAGCCGAACGAGATACTCGGAATGTGCCTGGGAATTGAGGCAGGATTTAACAGAGTTCGTGAATTTAAGAACGGACCGAGAATTTTGGATATAGATGTAATATTCTGTGAGGGAAAGGAAATTCAAACAAAAAATCTTACCGTTCCTCACCCGAGATGTTTTGAGCGTCGCTTTGTTTTAGAGCCTCTGCTTGAGCTTCTGCCCGACGGCGAATTTTATGGAATAAATTTCAAAAAATATATCGAAAAAATCGAGGGACAGGCTATAAGAATCGCCTGCAAATTAGATTAAAATAAAAAATTACCTCCGCTATTTTTGTGATTTGAGCAAATAATAATATTGCCGACGGCAATCAAATTACAAATTCTAACGGAGGTATTTTTATGTCTGGAAAAACATCAAGAACTTTGATGAAATGTGTCGGAGCAACTCTTGCCGTATGTTCGGCAATGGCAATTACAGGAGGCTGTTGTTCCAATTCGTCGGGGGCAAAAAAATCTATGAAAAAAACAGTAAACAAATTTGCCGATATTATCGACACGGTATCGGATATGCTGTAATCTTGCCGAAAAGTGCATTAAACATTTTTCGACAGCCTACGGCATAAAAACAGCGAGGGCAGTATAAACCGTCCTCGCTTTTTGCGTAATAATTAAATTATGCCTTGTTGACTGAACCGAAAAGCTCCATCTTTTCCTTAACCTTGTCACAGATTGCCTGTGCGCCCGGTGCGAGAAGCTTACGAGGATCAAAGCCCTTACCCTGAAGGTCCTTGCCCTCTTCGATATACTTACGGGTAGCCTCTTGGAATACGAGCTGGCATTCGGTATTTACATTAATCTTTGAAACGCCGAGGTCGATAGCCTTTTTAATCATATCGTCAGGAATGCCTGTACCGCCGTGAAGAACGAGAGGCATTGCACCTGTCTTTTGCTGAACAGCGTCAAGAGTTTCAAATGAAAGACCTGCCCAGTTTGCCGGATACTTGCCGTGGATGTTGCCGATGCCTGCTGCGAGCATATCAACTCCGAGGTCTGCAATCATCTTGCACTCGTTAGGGTCAGCGCATTCGCCTGCACCGATAACGCCGTCTTCTTCGCCGCCGATTGAGCCAACCTCAGCCTCGATTGAAAGACCGAGAGCGTGAGCAACATTTACAAGCTCGGTTGTCTTAGCAACGTTCTCCTCGATTGGATAATGTGAGCCGTCGAACATAATTGATGTGAAGCCTGCCTTAATGCACTTGTAGCAGCCCTCATATGAGCCGTGGTCAAGGTGAAGTGCAACCGGAACAGTGATGCCAAGCTCCTCGTCCATAGCCTTTACCATAGCGGCAACGGTCTTAAAGCCTGTCATATACTTGCCTGCACCCTCAGATACACCGAGAATTACAGGGCTGTTTAATTCCTGAGCAGTGAGAAGAATAGACTTTGTCCACTCAAGGTTGTTAATGTTAAATTGACCTACTGCATAGTGGCCTTCTTTTGCCTTTTTAAGCATTTCTGTTGCAGAAACTAACATAGTTTTAATCTCCTATATTTGTTAAATTTAAGCATCTCTGCTTATTGCACATATATTATAATACAAAATTACCTAAATATCAACACTAAATATCAGTCAATATCAATCACGGATTGAAGCACTCTTCTTGCACTTTCCTGAATTTCTCCCAGAGTAATTCCGTCTCGCTTTCCGAGCGTTGCAAGCAGCGTGCCGTCGGGCTTTCCGTTTGTTACTCTGTCACCGCCCGGCATAAGCAGATTTACGCCCGAGCGAACACGGTAAGCCTGATTTTTCAGCTTAGGAAATTCTATGCTCTTTGACGGCTGCATCCACCAGTCGGTCATAACATTTCCCTCATAACCCCATTCGTTTCTCAGCACGGTTACGCAGGTGTCGTAATTGTAGTGGCACCACACACTGTTGACTTTATTGTACGAGGTCATAATGTTTTTCGGCTTGGAGTCGTTAATACAGATTTCAAAGCTTTTCAGGTAGATTTCTCTGAGCGCTCTTTCGCTGAGGCAGGAGTCGTTTGTGTTTCTGCGAAGCTCCTGATTATTGCACACAAAGTGTTTCGGACAAGCCGAACCGCCCTGGCTTTGAATACCGATTACACACGCAGCACCCATTTTTCCCGAAAGATAAGGGTCCTCGCTGAAATATTCAAAATTTCGTCCGCAAAGCGGATTCCTGTGAATATTCATTCCCGGAGCAAGAAGAACATCGCTGCCTCTTTCTTTCATTTCTTTTGCAATTATCGAGTAAATTTCGGTCGTCAGCTCGGTGTTAAAAGAGCAGGCAATAAGCGTGCCGATAGGAAGCAGAGAACTGCAATGCACAAGCCTTATTCCCGACGGTCCGTCGGTGGTGACAATCGGTCTTACGCCCTTGTTTCTCAGACTTTCAAGCACTCCGCCGTAAATTCCTGCGTTGCCCTTAGGTCCGAGAGGATTGTTCATTTTATATCCGCCTCGGGTGAGTGCTTCCAACTCGTCGTTGCTCAGCTGAGCGATAAAATCGTCCATTGTCGCCGTGCCGTTTTTGACATCCGACAGGAGTATTCCTTTGTCGCCCGTCTGTGGAATTTCACTCGGAAGATTATTTATAATTCTTGTTGCAAGGTCGTATTTTTCCTTTGCAACAGGCTTTTGCGACAGAACGGTTTTGCCGTCGGATTTTGTGGCTCTTATGATAGTGAAGTCGAATTTCGGAGCGCACACCTGCTTTAGCTGCTGCCAAAGTTCGGTTTTTTCCTGATAGTATGTATAAATCGGCTCAACTTCACGAGCGTTTTTGCCAAGAGAAAATACATATTCGCCTGCCTCTGTCACATAAGCGTTTGCGTTGTTAGTTGCACCGCAATCGTCATATGATGTCAGCTGATAAGGCTCAACGGATAAAGTAAGCTCCTCGCTCTCGTTCGGCTGAAGCTCTTTTGTTTTCTTAAATGCGACAAGCTCAAGCGAAGCAGTACCCAGTCTGTCGCACGGCTTTGAAAGATAAAGCTGTACGACCTCCTTGCCTGCACATTCGCCCGTGTTTGTAACCTTTACTCTAAAGGTAAATCCGTCGTCGTCTGCGCTTGCGTCGGTAAGCTCCGTCTTAAAATCTGTATAGCTCAAACCAAAGCCGAACGGATAAAGCACTCTGTCCTTTGCAAAGGTTTCAAAATATCGGTAGCCTACAAAAATATCCTCCTCGTAGACATTACGCTTTTTGTCACCAAAGCATTTGCTTGACGGATAATCGTCATAGCCCTTTGCGATTGTGTCCGAGAGCCTGCCCGACGGACAAGCCTTGCCGCACAGCAAATCAGCCACGGCATTACCGCTTTCCATTCCGCCCTGCCATACATACATAACTGCGCCGATTTTGTCGCCGTAGTGCTTAACCCAGCTCATATCTATTATGTTTCCGACATTGAGCAGCACAACAACCTTGTCGAAGTGAGAGGTCACCTTGTCGAGCATATCTATCTCCTCATCGTGAAGATAGTAGCTCCCGTTTGCCAAATCGCAATCTCTGTCCTCGCCTGAGGAACGACCGATTGTCACAACAGCCACATCGCTTGTTTTGCTTGCGGCAATGACGCTCTCATCGCTCAACGGCATTTCCTCGTATCGTAAAGGCCAATGCGCCCAATAGCCGTGAGAAACCGGGTGAAGCTTAATCCATTTCATATATTCCGAGTGAAGCCCCTCGTTTAGTCTGAGGCTGTCACACGCTTTGATTGCATCGGCAATGTTTATGTTGTACGGACGGTTTACATCTCCTCCGCTTCCGTAGCCGACAAAGAAATAGTCGTTGTACGTTCTGCCGAAAAGCGAAACGGTTGCACCCTTTTGCAAGGGGAGTATTCCGTCGTTTTTGAGCAAAACAGCGCCCTCGCATGCAAGCTGTCTTGCGATTTCGGGCATACCCTCTGTTACGACCTTTTCCGTTTTTGCGTCTGCATTTTCGTCTTGCGAAAGAGAGGTGAACTTGTTTACAACCTTGCCGATAAGGTTGTTGAATTTCTCCTTTGAGGTCATAATCTTCTCCTTTTGCCTTTAGGTAATTTAGCTCATCAATCAACTGTTCATTTAATTTTTAGCATTTATTTTTTGTGAGGTAAATACTTAGTCAGTTGGTTTATATTGCTCTGCGAAGAGCTTTTCTAAATGCTCCTCGGTTTTTCCCCTTTTACGCTGAGATATGAAGAATACTATTTCGTCGTCTGCCCTGAGTACAACATCGCCGTTCGGGGTAATGCTGTCCTCGCCACGCTCAACCGTTATAATCAGAGCGTGTCTGCCCCATTCAATGTCCTTGATTTTTTTGCCGTCAAGGTTGCTTCCGATAGGGATGACGAATGATTTAATTATTTTTTCTCTTGTGCCTGACGGCTCCGTGTTGCCGTCTTTGCTCGCAAGTCTGCCGAACAGAGCCTCGTAAATCGGCTCACCGCCCAAAAGCTCCGACACCGCATAGCTAATCAACGCAACCGTTGCGATAGGAAGCAGATTTTTCATATTTCCCGTAAGCTCAAACACAAGCACAATGCCCGTAATCGGACTTTTTACGGTGGAGGCAAAGAAGCCTGCCATACCCAAAACCGCAAATTCCTCCCACAATCCTGTCGGCAAGCCTGTTATGCCGATTGCAACGCTGCCGAGTACCGCACCGAGATATGTACCAAGCACGCAAAGAGGATAAAGCGTACCGCCCGGAGCGCCGCACGCAAAGCAGATTGCGCCGAAAAAGAATTTTGCAACGAGCAGAGAAAACATAACCGTAATGCTCGGATGCTCGTTCATAAGGTATTCAACCATACTGTGACCGCCGCAAAGCACCTGTGGCAAAATCAGTCCCACAATTCCGCTGAAAATAAACACAATCGGAAGTTTAACGCTCTGCGGAATTGCCGTAATTTTTTTATAAAGGCTCTGCGTTTTAAGCATTATTTTTGTATATCCTACACCCGAAACGCCTAAAATTATGCCGAGCAAAATCAGCACCCAATACTGACCAAGCGGAAATGTAATCGTGCTGTAATTGAAAACGGTGTTTTGACCGAAAAACAGCTTAGAAATATAGTCGGCAACTATCGAGGCAACGATACCCATACATAGAATGTTTCTGTCAAACGAGTGGTGAATTTCCTCCATAACGAACATTACGCCCGTCAGCGGAGCATTAAATGCCGCAGCCATACCTGCACCCGCACCACACGAAATCATACGAAGCTCGGTCGTTTTGTCTGCTCTTGTGATTTTTGCCACACCTTTTGCAGCCATACCGCCCAGCTGAACGCTCGGACCCTCTCTGCCAAGCGAAAGACCCGAAAAAACAGCCGTTGTACCGCCTATAAGCTTTGCGAGAATTACTCTCCACCAGTTAGGCGACAGCTTGCCCTTAATTTCGGCATTTATTTGGGGAATACCGCTTCCCGACGCATCCGGTTCAAGCTTGCCCACATATGCCACGAAAAGACCGAGAATTCCAAGAATTACCAGCCATATCGCAATACGCACAGCGTTGCCCGCAACAAAGGATAGTATCGTATTTAGACCGTTTTCCGCATAGGACAGCAGATAACGATATAATACCGCTACCAGTCCTGCAAAAATGCCTACTTCCACTCCTCTTACCGCAAGAAAAAACGCTTCTGCCTTACCTGATTTAATTTTTCTAATCGTACTTAATTTTTTACGCTCTTTCATACAGTATATTATATAATGTATAGCTCGTTATTGCAAGCGTAAAATCCACCGTTTGTCTGACGATGGTGGAAAATATGAAAAAATTAAACTTAGGCTGGTAAGAAAGTTTCCGAATTTCGTCGCAAGATTAATTTAGGCTGACAAGAAAGTTTCTGAATTTCGTTTTCTTGCGAAGGAAGATGTATGTTTATACCTCGACTGAGCAAAAAACGAAAAACGCCAAAAGGTGCCGTGAACTTGATGTTCACAGCACCTTTTATAATTCTATTTGTAATAATTGATAGACTTTTCCTTTTATGTTATGCCGAGTGTAAGTAATAATTTTTCTCGGCGTGGTTCAGGAACTTTATCGTCAGCCTAGTCTCTGTAAATGATGGCTTCTCTTTCCGGCCCGTTCGATACCATATTAATTTTATGGCCGAGCTGTTTTTCGACAAAGAGAACATAATCCTGCGCTTCCTTAGGAAGCTTGTCAAATTCCTTGATACCACGGATGTCGCAGTGCCAGCCCTTGAGAGTTTCAAACACCGGCTTAGCCTTTTTAAGCTGAGGGGTTGTAGGGAAGTCTTTTGTGATTTCGCCGTCAATCTCATAGCCTGTGCAAACCTTGATTTCCTCAAGATATGATAAGCAGTCAAGTGCTGTCATAACTACCTGAGTAGCGCCCTGACATTCAATTCCGTAGCGTGAAGCAACGCAGTCAAACCAACCCACACGGCGAGGTCTGCCTGTTGTTGCACCGAATTCGCCCTTGTCTCCGCCGTGAATACGAAGATCCTGCGCCTCGTCGCCGAAAATTTCGGATACGAATTCGCCTGCGCCTACTGCCGATGAGTAAGCCTTTGTTACAACTACAATGTCCTTTACCTCGTGAGGCGGAATGCCTGCACCTACACAGCCGTAGCCTGCAAGTGTCGATGATGAGGTAACCATTGGGTAAATACCGAAATCAGGGTCTTTAAGTGTGCCGAGCTGTCCCTCAAGAAGAATGTTCTTGCCCTGCTTGAGTGCGTCTGCGATATATTTGTGTGTGTCGCAAACATAAGGCTTAATCTTCTCTCTGTACTCTACACAGGTAGCAAACAGCTCGTCCTCGTCAAGCAGAGGCTTGTGATAAATATGCTCAAGAGTGAGGTTTTTAAGAGTGCAAATGTTCTTTAACTTTGCCTTTAATGCTTCGTCGTCAAAAAGCTCGTTTACCTGAATACCGATTTTGCTGTACTTGTCGCTGAAGAACGGCGCAATACCGCTTTTTGTTGAGCCGAATGCGTTTTTGCCGAGTCTTTCTTCTTCGTATGTGTCGAGTAAAATGTGGTACGGCATAAGGATTTGCGCTCTGTCGCTTACGAGAAGCTTAGGATTAAGCCCTGCTTTTTTAACATCCTCAAGCTCGTTAATGAATTTGTTAATGTCAAGTGCTACGCCGTTACCGATAATACAGGTTGTGTGGTCGTAGCAAACGCCTGACGGCATAAGGTGCAAAGCAAATCTGCCATGCTCGTTAATGATAGTGTGTCCTGCGTTGGCACCGCCCTGAAAGCGAATAACAATGTCGCTCTTTTCAGCGAACATATCGGTGATTTTACCCTTGCCCTCGTCGCCCCAGTTAGCGCCTACTATTGCTCTTACCATTTTTATGTCTCCTTAAAAATTATGTGTTGTGTTATGCCTCGTGATGTCGCGCCTTGTTAAGGTGTCGGCGTATCATTGGCTCCCTATTCAAGGGAAGTGTTATTAATGATGGAAAAGACGGATTCCTGTCATAGCCATTGCTATGCCGTGCTTGTTACAGCAGTCGATAACATTTTCGTCTCTTACCGAGCCGCCCGGCTGTGCAATGTACTTAACTCCCGACTTAACGGCTCTCTCGATATTGTCCTCAAATGGGAAAAATGCGTCTGAGCCGAGTGCAACATTGTCCATTTTGCTGTGCCATTGAGCCTTTTCCTCAGCGGTGAACGGCTCAGGCTTTGATGTGAAGTATCTCTGCCATACTCCGTCTGCGAGAAGCTCTTCGTAATCGTCGCTGATGTAAAGGTCGATTGCGTTGTCGGCGTCACATTTGCGTATGCCCTCAATGAACGGAAGTGAAAGCACTTTCTCGTTTCTTCTCAGCCACAGCATATCAGCCTTAGAGCCTGCCATACGGGTGCAGAGGATTCTGCTCTGCTGACCTGCGCCTACGCCGAGTGTTTGACCGCCCTGTGCGTAAACTACCGAATTTGATTGTGTATATTTGAGTGTAATCATTGATATGAGGAGGTCGATTTTTGCAATCTCGGGAATTTCCTTAACCTCTGTCGGCATATCGTTGAACAAGTCCATTGTGATTTTTGCGTTGTTACGCTTTTGCTCAAACTTGATACCGAATACCTGCTTTGTTTCCATTTCTTCCGGAACATAGTCGGGGTCGATTTGGATAACAAGGAAGTTGCCTCTGCGCTTTGATTTCAAAAGTTCAAGAGCTTTGTCGGAATATGACGGAGCGATAATGCCGTCGCTTACCTCTTTCATAAGGAACTGTGCAACGCTCTCGTCGCACTCGTCGCTCAGCGCAACAAAATCGCCGAATGACGATTGCCTGTCTGTGCTTCTTGCTCTTACATAAGCCTGTGCGATTGGCGAAAGCTCAAGTCCGTCAGGCACCATACATACCTTGCGGTCGTCGTCTGATAACGGCTGAGCCACAGCAGCGCCTGCCGGTGAAACATGCTTGAAGCTTGCCGCACTTGCAAGACCTGTTGCCTCTTTAAGCTCCTTTACGAGCTGCCAAGAGTTAAATGCGTCGAGCAGGTTAATGTAGCCTGCCGCACCGTTGAGAACGGTGAACGGAAGCTCCTTGCCGTCCATATGAATCCTTGCAGGATTTTGATTAGGGTTACAACCGTATTTAAGCTTGTACTCTGTCATCTGATACACTCCTACTGATTTTATTAATATCACAGAATATTATTTTACAATATTTTGTTGTGTTTTTCAAGTGAGAATGCTACAATATTTATCATAATATGTAAAAAAGGAGCAAGCATATGACAGGCTTTTTGGTAGTAAATCACTATTTGAAGGGCGAAAAATTCGACATTCTGCATAATCACCTTATAAAAAGTGCAAAAAAGCAAGGCATAGACTTGCTTGTTAAAACCAATGAGCAAATGCTTTTTGAGAGAGAAAAGCCTGATTTTGTGCTTCTTTGGGACAAGGATGTTAATTTGGGCAAAAGCCTTGAAAACAGAGGGCTTGCGGTGTTTAATTCCGCCCGTTCGATTGCCCTTTGCGACGATAAGGCGAAAACTTATCTTGCTCTTGAAAATAAGGTTAAACAGCCTAAAACAATTATTGCTCCGCTGTCCTTTTTTGAGGTGGATTATACGGAATTTGTCTCTCTTGCCTGTGAGGAGCTTGGGCTTCCGCTTGTTTTTAAGGAATGCTGCGGCTCGTTTGGCGAGCAGGTGCATTTGTGCAATAGCGTTGACGATGTTCTCGGTTGCATTAACGGTAAGCCGTTTTTGCTTCAGGAGTATGTTGAGTGCGGCGGCGAAGATGTCAGGATAGAGGTTGTCGGAAACAGGGTTGTCGCATCAATGAAGCGTAGGAATGAAAACGATTTTCGCTCCAATATCACAAACGGCGGAGTTGCCGAGGCGTACAATCCGACAGATGAGGAATGTGCCGTTGCTCTTACTGCTTGCAGGGAGCTTGGCTTGAGCTTTGGCGGAGTGGACATTATGAACGGCGAAATACTGTGTGAGGTTAATTCAAATGCCCATATTATCAACCTTATGCAGACTGTCGGTGTGGATGTCGCGCCGTTGATTTTTGAGGAAATATTGGGGAATTTATGAAGATAATTTTGGTCTATTCGAGTGAGGAAGCAGAGCGTAATCACTATGTTGTGCAAAGATTTTCGCAGTCACTCGGCACGGTGCTTGTCGAGCCGTCGTATAGGGGCGATGCGGATTTTGTGATTAACAGAAGCAACGATTACAAGGTTGCCGAATATTATGAAAAAAATGGCGTCACCGTCTTTAACGGTGCAAAATTTTCGCTTCTTGCAAACGATAAACAGCTTTGCTATGATTTTATGGAAAAAAACGGTATTGAGATTTTGCCCACTCGTTACAGCACCGTGCCGTTTGTTAAAAAACCGAGGGATTCCCACGGCGGAAACGGTGTCGTTATGTGCTTTGACGAGTCGGAATACGACGAAAATCAGGTATGCCAAAAGCCTGCTTCATCACTCGGCAGAGATGTGAGAGTATGGGTTCTCGGCGGAAAAATTATTGCCTCGATTTTGCGTGTCAGCGATACGGATTTTCGTTCTAATTATTGCCTCGGCGGTAATGCTTTGGTGTATGACCTCAGCGAAGAGCAACGCACCCTTGTGCAAAAAATCATAGACATTGTTACTCCTCTCGGCGCACATTATTACGGTGTTGATTTTTTGTTCGATGATGGAAAAATGGTGTTTAATGAGCTTGAGGACACCGTCGGCGCCCGTATGGTTTATGATAAAACGGATATAGATATAATCGGTATGTATATTGAATATATTAAAGCTCACTTTTTTTATTGTATCTCATAGCCTCCCCCTTGATGAACTGCCCCAGATTGTGCAGACAGTACAAAAAGAACCTACTTGAAGTAGAAAA
>OLGY01000686.1_pt1 | contig 21526 bp, 17 predicted proteins | sample 1605951 | NCBI WGS metagenome assembly OLGY01 (sample SAMN03283280) | human gut metagenome | biome: human-associated habitat; material: feces | host: Homo sapiens | place: Peru | collected 2012
TATATCCTGGAATATGTAGAAAATAACTTAAATAAATAGAATTCCTGCATAAAATCAAGGCACCAAAAATGCCCATTCATATTCAAATGAATGGGCATTTTTAATGTTGTTCTTTATGGTTTCAATAGCCGGGCGATCAGACCCTCGACCTCCTGGAGCTGTTCTTTTGTGCTCTCTTTGTGGCTTTCCTTGCGGTATTTTGACGGAGACATACCCTTCATAGCATGGAACGCCTTGGTAAATACCAGCGCATCACTATACCCACAGGACAGGGCAATACTCTCAATCGGATAATTGGTGGATTCCAGCAGCTCTCTCGCCTTGGTGATACGGAAGGTGGTAAGGAACTGCTGAGGCGACATTCCCAGATAATTCTGGAACAATGTATATAAATAACTACGGTTGATACACACATAATCCGCTACATCCGTGACCTTGATAGGGTTACAGTAGTTACTCTGGATAAAAGATACCGCCTTTTTCACATACTGGTTCCCCTTATCCTCTTCCTCTCTGGCTACCACACCGGCGCTGTCCGCGATCACAGACAGGAATACTCCCAGCAGTCCATTCCGGCGCAGATCATCCGCGATTCCAAAGGTATTGTGTTCCATCATATCACGGACAATAGAGTACAGCTCCTCTGATTTATCACAGGAAAAAATAGGATGCCTGTCTGACAGTCCCATGCTATGTAAATACTCTTCCGCGCGGCTCCCGGCGAATCCCACCCACAGATAACTCCAGGGATCCTTCGCATCCGCCTGATAGAAAGCCAGCTCGTTAGGCTGGATCAGAAATCCGTACCCTGCCTCCAGCCGGTATTCCTTGTCATGGAACCGGAAATGCCCCTTGCCGCTTAAGACATAGTGGATCAGGTAGTGCGGCTTGGATGCCGGTCCGAAGCTGTGCAGTGCTTCCGTCTGGGAACAACCGCAGCAGTTCACATACAGGCTTCCTGTTTTGTCATTGATAAAGTCCAGCTTAAATGCTTTTTCCATGGCAATTCCTATCCTTTCCCATCGGTCAATTCACTATAATCCCGCCGTCCTCATCAAACGCCACACAAAAAGCACTGCTGTATTCGTTCATACGCTGCAGGATCCTCTGCTTATCCTCCCCCGTTGCCGGCGTCGGTCGGAAATCATTCCTTGTTTTGACAGAACTTACCATACAGGGAATGATCCGGGCGTTCTGATCCTCCACCTTTTCCCCGTTCTCAAAAGTAAAGGTCTGCTGGAAGATCATGGTGTCCTTGTCCTCCGGATTCCGGTTGGCTCCGAAGCAGAAATTTGCCAGACTGTAGATGATATATCTGCCCTTGTATTCCTCGATTCCCTGTAACACATGGGGATGATGACCGATGACCAGATCCACTCCCCAGTCAATGCATTTCCTTCCAAGCTGCTGCTGATAATTCTCCGGATAGGTGTCTTTTTCGATACCCCAGTGACAACAGGCGAGGATCAGGTCCACGTTCTGCTCCCGCAAGACTTCGATATTATTCTGAATCAGTTTCTCCGCCTGTGCGCCCCATTCCACTTCATTGACGGAGATAATGCCGATCTTCAGATTCCGCTCTCCGCCGTGGGCTGCCGCACTGTCCGGGATCTCATAGACGCCTACATTTTTATCATAGGCATAGACAATGCCCTCCTGCTCTAATGCCGCCACCGTATCCCGGCTGCCCTGTTCTCCGTAGTCCAGCCGATGATTGTTCGCAAAACTGACCGCCTCAATGCTGCCTAAGGTCAGCAGATGCACATATGCCGGATCTCCCTTGATGCAATAGGTCTGCTCCTCCCGCATCTGTTCCGATGTGGTCAGCGGCCCTTCGAGATTCACGATGGTCATATCATCCGCCTCGAAAATATCTCTCACATTCTCGAAAAAATATCCCTCATCCTCCGCCTGATCGTACGCCTGGCGGAAGGAATAGCTGTAATCCTGTTCCTGATGATTGCCCAATGTCACATCCCCTGCCGCGGAGATCGTGATCGTGCAGCGTTCCCCCGCCAAAATATCCGAAGCCCCGGACTGTCCCGATTCCGGCAATGCAGTATTGTCACCGTCCTGCGGTCCGGTATGGTAACCGCCGATCGGCTGCGCCAGTTCTTCCACCCCCGGAATACAGACCTGCTGTGTCAGATCATCCCCGCAGCCGCTAAGCGCTATTACACTGACCGCACAGACCAGTGCCACGAACTGCTTTTTCCTCTGCCCCATAAACGTTCTCTCCTCGTTTTACCATATATGACGACAGTGTCACTGTTACATCAGTCAGCAGTCTCTGTTGTCGCAGTGCTGTCTCCCGTTCCATACAGATTCTCCTGCAGGAATTTCTTATTCGCCTCGAAATCCACCTCCAGCACGGACATTTTACGATGGGTCGCATCCTTATACGTGCCTTCAATGGGAATACTGTTCTGTATAATATCGTATGTCAGAATCTTCGGTGCCATGAGACTTAACCGGTAACACTCTGCCTGGGTCAGGTTCGTGGTCAGATTCGGCATCAGACCATCGATCAGTCCCTTCGGATTCGTGAGTACACCCTTAGGCAGCTTATGAATGACCTCTGTCAGCACCTTTCTCTGTCTCTCGGTTCTGCCGAAATCCGTACCAATATAACGGTTTCTGCAATATGCCAGCGCCTGGGGGCCGTTCAGATGTACCATGCCTCCGGACAGGTCATCGAAATAGTCCGTTCCCTCCGGTCTGCCCAGCAGGATATTATATTCTACCAGGTAGCCGTTCACGTATTCCACTTCCTTGCCGGTCAGCTCCAGATCCACGCCGCCCACGGCATCTACCAGATTCGCAAATGCCTCAAAATTCACCAGCACGTAGCGGCTGATATGAATGTCAAAATTCTGCTCGATGGTCTCCATCAGCAGCTCCGCACCGCCATAGGAGTATGCTGCATTCAGACGATTGTCCTTATATCCCGGTATCTCTACATACATGTCACGGAGCAGGGATGTCATATATATCTTTTTCGTCTTGTTGCTGATAGACAGCAGGATCATGGCATCGGATCTGCCATCCTCCCCGTTCTCACGGGAATCGTTACCGATCAGGAGAATATTCGTGACACCTTCTTCCTTCATGGGAGAGCTTGCGACGGATTCGATCGCTTCATAATTCATCTCGGCATAGACCTTGCCCACCAGGACGTACAGCCCTGCTGCCAGAAATACGAGGATCAGCGCCACTGCGATCAGGAAGCGCTTGAAGCCGGATTTCTTTTTGTTACCTTTTCTGCTCTTCTTATCCGTTTTCGTATCTATCTCCTCACGCTTCCCTGATTTTCTTCCGGAGCGTTTTTTATCTCTGCGATCTTCGTAATCCTCGTATTCGTCCGCATAGTCCTCCCTACTGCTACGTCTGGTTCTATCGGATGTCGCCTGTCTGCGACGATCTGCATTACTGTTACTGCGGCCACCACCATTACGATTCTCTGAAGTCTTACGCGTCGTCTCTCTGCGAGCCGCCTGTCTCCTGCGATACGCGGGATCATCCCAGTCCTCCGCGTAATCCTCCGCTCTTGCTCGTCTTCCGGCTCCGATCACGTCCAGTTCCTCCTCATCCTCGTCATCCTCAGTCATGTCAAACATCTGTGGAGCCGGACGCTCTGCTGTCTGCCTTCCGGTCCCGGACTTACCACTGCCGGAGCCGGACGTCTGCATTCCCTGCATCTCCTGCTGTAAAAAGGCTTCCAACCCTTTCTGTATATCTTCCATCTCCTGAATGGAGTCTCGTTCTCTGTCACTCATGTTGTACCTCATTTCCACATACCGGCAACGGTACGTTCCTAAAGTCTCTTTCCTATTCGTCTCCTAGGATACCACACTCCCACCTATTCGTCACGGCAGAAATCCTTAATATTTGCTTAAATGTTGTCCGGCATTTCTTAAGACATGATCACTACTATTATAAAAAAAGACTATCTACGGCAGCTATAAGTATTTCTCTTATATGCTTTCCGCAGACAGTCTCTGCTTTTTTGTTACCTGATATTGTTCTATTTATGAGCAATTCTCGCATCTATGTAGTTCTTCAGAGATTCCACGGTCTCCTCCACGCCCAGCCTGCTGCTGTTGATGGACAGATCGTAGTTCCGGGAGTCGCCCCATTTTACCTTACAATGGCTGTTGTGATAAGATTTTCTGCGACGATCCTTCTCGATCATACGCTCCTCCGCATGTCTCGCATCCAGCTCATAGATCTGCATAATACGCTCGATCTTGGCTTCTCTGTCTCCTAATACGAAGATGGAGATCAGATTCGGATTATCCTTCAGCACGATCTCCGAACAGCGTCCTACGATCACAAAGGATTCTCCTGCCTCTGCCTTTTTCTTGATATAGTCGAACTGCATTCTCGCCACATTATCTGCCGGAGAGCTGTTCATTCCCATCACGCTTCTGTACAGGAATTTGTTACGTCTCTTTTCATCGAACTCTGCCAGCTCCTTGCTGCTCACATTCATGCTTGCAGCCACCTCGTCTAACAGGTTATGATCGTACATTGGCAGCTTGTAATATTCTGCCAGCTTCTGTGCGATCTCATGTCCGCCGCTGCCGTACTCACGGCTGACGGAGATAATCAGTTGTTCACTCATGGGTCTGCCCTCCTTATAGTCTTACAGATATCTCGCATAGATCATTACCATGGAGATTACTATTACTATTATAGTCGCAGGAGCCATAACTTTGCAATATTTTCCCCATTTGATCATATGACCTGCCTTTGCTGCGGTAGCGATACCCACGACATTTGCAGATGCACCGATAGGAGTTGCGCTTCCACCGATATCGGTTCCCATGGCTAACGCCCATGCCAGGATAGAGAGATCCACACCCTGGGCCGCGGACAGACTGCTGATGATAGGGATCATCGTCGCCGCAAAAGGAATATTATCCACGAATGCGCTGGCGATTGCGGAGATCCACAAAATAATCGCGATCATCAGCATCAGATTACCGTTACTGATGTCACCGATGAAGTTCGCCATGACTTTCAGGATACCGGTCTGTTCCAGACCACCTACCACCATGAACAATCCGATGAAGAACAGCAACGTCTTATAGTCGATCTGCTTGATCAGCTTCAGGGCATCTCTGCCTGCGGCGATCAACGTCACGATAGTGATAAACACACCAATGCAGGATACGGTCAGACCGGTCTGTGCATGGGTTACCAGCAATGCTACCGCACACAGGAAAATAACGGTGCTGATAATGAATCCCTTTTTATCAGTGATCGCCTCGGAGGGATCCGGGTAAGTCTGATTGCTGCCGGCTGCTGCCGCCTCGCTGGCACGCAGCTCCTTGTGAAATACCAGGTAAAAATACAATACAACTACGACCAGGGAAATACCTGCGATCAATCCGGTATTGGTCAGGAAATCCGTGAAGGAATATCCCAGGGAAGTACCGATGATGATGTTGGGGGGATCTCCACACATGGTAGCAGATCCGCCCAGGTTCGCGCAGAATACCTCTGCCAGGATCATAGGAACCGGATTGAATTTCAACAGCTGTGACAGTTCAATCGTGACTGCTGCCAGGAACAGAATTACGGTGATACTGTCAATGAACATTGCCAGAATACCGGATAATACCATAAAGGTCACGAACAGCGGCACTACCTTATACTTAACCATCTTGGCAAGGCGCATGCAGAGCCAGCGGAAAAATCCGACTCTCGCCATTCCCTCTACCATGATCATCATTCCCGCTACGAATACGATAGTCTCCCAGTTAATGCCACTGGAAGTCTCCGCGGACTGTCCCGCCGTATACCAGAAATGACTTGTAAAAAAGCTGCCTAAATTCAAGGTCTCCCACACTGCACCCATACTGTGCATTCCCAGTCCGAATACCAGCACCAGCGTCAGCAGACCGCAGCCCAGTGTAATAACGTGTCTCTCCCATACTTCCAGAACGATCAGGACAAACATCGCTACAAATATAACTACTGCAAGTATCTGTGCTATCACTTTTCCTGCCTCCTCGTTAGTTTTTCTTATAAACGTACAAGAGTAGATTGTATCTGAAAAAGCAGGGGAAGTCAATCATTCTTTGGGGGTCTATGCATAAATATTCCGTTAAAGTTTTCCGGATCATTCATTCCGGAAGCTTTCGATATCGTTCTTACCCACATAGCGTAAGAACATGCGGCGCATGTCGATACCGCTCTCTCCGAAATACAGCTTCATATATTTCTCACCGTCCTGACGAATGGGCAGTGTTACAACACGTTCCATGGTCTGACCTTCCGTGCCATTAAGAGTCACGGTCTGTTGTAATGTATTGTTCAGGAATACGGAGATCGGCAGCTGCGCCAGTTCTCCTAACGCAGAACTCATCCGGAATACCAGCTCATATCTTCCGATCCTGGGGAAACGCAACTGGTATACCGCACTTGTGCCCTTTTTCGTGGACAGCTTCTCCAACGGAAGCTCTATGTCCTCTAAAAGCTTCGGTTCCGGCAGCTCCAGACGCGCCAGCACCTGTCCGCTGTCTCCTGCGCCCTCGGTGCTTACCGGATTGTGAAGCTCCGTGCATTCCTCTTCCTCTCTGTCCAGAAGCCGTTCCATAGCAACGGAACGTAACAGGAAACCACAGATATTTGCCGCATTCCGCGTAAGCTGTGCTCTGGTGAGTCTGCCGTCTGCCAAGCCTTCCGCGGTGTTGTCCTGATTGGAATTGGATGCCGCATCCGCTACGACCATATAGATATCGTTCTGTGCCCGCACCATGGGAATCGTCTGTCTGCCGGAGCCGGGCTCACCCTCCTCGTTGATCTTCGCCCACCAGTCGGTCATCACAATGCCCTGATATCCCCATTCCTTACGGAGAATGGTCGTCAGGAGATCATAATTGCCCGCTGTCCACAGTCCGTTTACCGGTCCGTAAGTAGACATGATACTGTAAGCGCCGCCCTGTTTCACCGCGATCTCAAAGCCCCTCAGATAGATCTCCCGCAGTGCTCTCTCGGATACGATGCTGTTGGCATCATGCCGTTTGAATTCCTGATTGTTACATGCAAAATGCTTGATGGTGCCGGTGACACCGTATTTTCCCATGCCGGTCAGCTGTGCAGCTGCCATGATACCGGTGAGATACGGATCTTCCGAAAAATATTCAAAGTTACGACCGTTCAATGGATTCCTGTGGATATTGATGCCGGGTCCTAAGAGCGTGTCGATCTTGTTCTTCCGAAGCTCCATGCCCTCCATCTCATACAGTTCCTCCACCAGCTCCGGATCAAAGGTGCAGGCAAGCAATGTCCCATTAGGCAGGGCATATGCCATGGTGCCGCAGTCCATACGGATACCGGAAGGACCGTCGGAACAACAGGCCACCGGAATTCCGAACCGTTGCAGTGAATCGGTCAGTCCGCCGAAGGCTGCTGCCGTACCCGGAGTCACTTTCGGGGAACACATGCCCTCTCCGCGGGTCATACAGATCAGGTCTTCGTCTGACAATTGTGTCAGAAACTGTTCCAATGTGATTTTTCCATCCTGCACATCCGACAGCTTCCAGCCACGGTCTCCCGCATACTCACTCTGTGTCGGTCTCTCCTTAAGGATCCTGTCCGCCAGATCTATCGTACGTAAAGGTACCTCTTCCCAGTTTGCAATGGCATGATCCTTTTCCTCGAAAAAGAAAGGTTTCAGGCGCTTAAACTCCTGTACCGGTGCCATTGCTTCCGTCACCGTCCGCACTACCCGAAGCTCTGTCAGGGTTGCCTTGCCAGCCTCTGCTGCGCTTCGCACATCGGTTCCGGCATAGAAGATATAGTCTCCCTCCTCCAGTACATAGCAGGCTTTATGTCCGGTGACACCACTGTCATCATAGGAAGCATACTCCGTCAGCTCTGTTTTCAGCAACAGTTCTTCGGTCTCACCCGGCTTCAGTTCTTCGGTCTTCGCAAATGCAGCCAGCTGACGCAGAGGCTTTCCCATTTTTCCCTGAGGGGCTTCCAGATACAGCTGCACAGTCTCCCTGCCGGATACTCCACCGACATTGGTCACTTTTGCAACTGCCGTGACTGCCGTGCCCTGTACGGAGAATCCCAGGATCTCTGTCTGGAACTTCGTATAGGATAATCCAAATCCGAAAGGATACTTCACCTTATCTTTCGCAAAGGTCTCAAAATAACGATATCCTACATAAATATCCTCCGTATAGAAGTTCTCCACCGGATCTCCGAAATTTTCCGTAGAAGGATAATCTTCAATATCTTCCGCGATCGTGTCACTTAATTTACCACCGGGATTTACTTTGCCGGACAGGACATCCACACAGGCTCTGCCGCCCTCCTGGCCTCCCTGCCAGATATAGAGTACTGACTGTGGCTGATACCGGTCTACCCATTTCATATCTATAATGTTGCCGACATTCAGTACCACGATCGTATGCTCAAAAGCATGACATACATTACGAAGGAGCTCCTCTTCCATAGCTGTCAGCAGATAGCTTCCCTCCGCCGCACTGTTATCCTTATCTTCTCCGGCAGTACGACCGATGACCACGATCGCTGCATCCGACTGTCCGGCTGCCTGCACCGCCAGTTCTTCACTGACAGGCATCTCCTCCTGATTCCAGGGCTCCATGGCCCAGCCTTCTCCCACATCAAAGGGATGCTCCTTCAGCCACTCACGGTACTGCTGCTCCAACGCTTCATTTACCTGTATGGTTCCATCTTCTTTCAGGCTGTCGATGATATTCGTGACATAAGGAGCATTGACCATGCCGCCGGAGCCTGTGCCGCTCTTGTAATGCTCGAACTGTGTTCTTCCGAAGATCGATACCCTCTGCCCTTTTTGCAAAGGCAGCACACTGTCTTCATTTCGAAGCAATACGCTTCCCTCTGCTGCCACTCGTCTTGCCAATTCCGCATATTTCTCATAATCCAAGGTATATTTCATATGTTTATCTGCTCCTCTCCTGTTTTATCCGTATTTCTGTCCGCACCCGGAATCCGTTCCATGGTCTCATGGGCATGCAGCTTTTGTCCTATAATGATAGCACTAATTTCCTGATACATCCACAAAAAAGCTCTTTTCCCTGCGGAAAAGAGCCTCAAAAAAGCAATTTATTTGATACCGGAGTGCATAAAGCTTTCCATGAACTGTCTCTGAAAAACAAAAAACAGAATCAATAACGGTGCACATACCAGTACTGTTGCCGCACTGACATCACTCCACTGCATTCCCGTCTCATAGGACATGGCGAACATGGCAAGTCCCAGGGATAGAGGTCTCTTCTCCACGGAATCCGTCATAACCAGTGGCCAGAGGAAATTGTTCCACTGGAAAGATGCCGATATCATCCCGAAGGAAATATAGGCCGGCTTCAACAGCGGTACATAGACCCTCCACAAGATCTGGAACAGATTGGCTCCGTCCATTTTCGCCGCTTCCTCCAATTCATAGGGAATGGTTTTGATCGTCTGGCGCACGATCAGAGTTCCCATGGCCGATGCGAAAAAGGGAAGCATAATACCGATCTTCGTATCTGTCAGTCCCCATTTTGCCATCATGGAATAATTCGGCAGGATCAATACCTCCGGTGCGATCATCAGCTGGGATAAAAACAGCACAAACAATGCTTTTGATCCATAGAAATCAATTCGGGCAAAAGCATAACCTGCCAGAGTAATCAATATAAACTGAATTGCCAGTACTCCCACTACGATAAAAATGGTATTGCCGTAATATTTTCCGAAGGGCGCTGCTGCCAGTACTCTCCGGAAATTCTCCAGTGTAGGCCAAGCAATCGCCGTCAGATCCAGTGTCAGCTCCTTGGGAATAAACGCTGTCCTTACTACCCAGATCAAAGGGATCAGGGATACTGCCAGCAGCAGAAACATAATTCCGTAGATCAATATTTTCCCCACAGGGACCGGGCGATGTGTCCGTCTCCGCATCGGTGCCTTTGCGGCCGAATATGTGATATCCATAGTTTTCTCCATCCTTAGTTGTTATAATATGCTTTCTTATCCTGTACAAAGAAGCAGATACTGGTCACGATCAATAACACGGCCACCAGGATCACAGTCATAGCGGATGCTTTGCCGGTGTCCCAGTAATCAAAGCCCGTCTGATAGATATAAAAGAGAAGTACGTTCGTAGCGTTACCGGGTCCGCCTTTGGTCATAATGTACAGATGATCCACCATTTTATATGCATTGGTCAAAGTAATGATCAGTACATAAATCGTCGTGGGTTTTAACATGGGCCAGGTGACGCGGGTGAAAATCTGCAGCCCGTTGGCTCCGTCGATCTTCGCTGCCTCGAATAATTCTCTGGAAATACCGTGCAGACCCGCTACATAGAACAGCATAATGTAACCTGCCTGTTTCCAGATCAGCATCACCATGACAGCCCAGATCGCCGTCTTACCATCCGCCAGGAATCTCCAGTTGGGATTAATATAACCCAGGAGACCGTAAATCGGCGTATAAATAAACATCCAGATATTCGCTGCCGCCACCAGCGGAATAAATGTTGGGTATGTAAATCCCAGACGAGCTACCGCTTTGCCCCATTTTAAACTGTTGGCGAACATCGCCATGGCGACTGCCAGACCGATACTGATAGGGACTGTGACTACGGCGATCAGCAGATTGTTCCAAAAACATTCCCAGTACACCTTATCCTGAAACAGTGCGATGTAATTGGAAAATCCGGCGAACACCGGCTGCATCACTGACAGATTATCCAGATAAAAGCTGCTGATAATACTTTTTACAATAGGATAGATCGTGAACACACACAGGAATACCAACGACGGAGCCAGCAGCAGCCAGCCGGTCAACGTGCGTTTCCATTTGTTTGTGATCTCTTTTTTTAATGCGGTTTCGTATGCTTTTTCTTTTGCAAGTTCCTGTTTTCGGAGAGTTTCCCCGGCAGTCTCCTGTGGAAACAGTGCCTCCGCCAGTACGGTTCCCGCTCCCAGATTTACCTGCGGCATCATTGTTTCTGCCATATTCATTCCTCACTTTGATTTCTCGATTTTATGGGAAAAACCAGTCTGCATAAAACAGCAGGCTGGTCTCCTCACATGGATCAACATTTATGAGATTATTTGTAAGCCTTCAAAATATTCTCTGCGGTGGTCTGTGCTTCATCCAGCGCAGTCTTCACATCCTTTTGATCTGTCATTACATAAGAGATGGCATCATCAATCGCTTTCTGTACCTCTGCCTGATTGTAGGTAGACAGTTCTGCATAACCATACTCCAGCTGGTCTCTTGCTACCAAACAGTAAGGGAATTCTTCCGCATAAGCCTTCATACGCTCGGTCTCATAAGCGCTGGGTCTGGTGGCTACATATCCGGTATCAATACTCCACTGAGCTACTCTCTCATCATCTGTCATCCATTTGATGAACTCGAATGCTGCCTGCTGTCTCTCCGGAGATACTCCCTTGAAGATGTAGAAGTTACCGCCTCCGGTAGGGGAACCGGGAGTCTCATCTGCGGGAAGCATGGCTACTCCAAAGTCAAAGGTTGCATTTTTCTTCACGTTGGTCAGGTTACCGGTAGTATGATACATCATGGCAGTCTTGCCTTCGATAAAGTCGGAGGGTGTGGTAGCCCATGCTACAATACCGGAAGGCATGGAGCCGTCCTCTGCCAGAGATTTCCAGAAGCTTAAGCCCTTAGCGGTTCTGTCATCGTTGTAATATACCTCGGTACCGGTGTTGTTCATCAGATTGAAGCCGCTCTGCTGTGTGCAGAAGGTCTGTAACATCCAATAAGCATAACCGTCGGAAGGAATCTCAATACCATACTGAGAACCGTCAGCCTTGGTCAGCTGCTTTGCATAATCTTTTAACTCATCCCAGGTGGAAGGTGCCTTCTCGGGATCTAAGCCTGCTTCACGGAAAGCATCCTTGTTGTAATACAGTACGATGGTGCTTCTCTGCCAGGGAATACCGTAAGTGGTCTCACCATCACGGCTGTTCATCATGAATCCGTCATAGAAGCCGTTCAGCCATTCCTTGTCCGCATCTGTAGTGCAGAAGCTGTTGATATCTGCAATGGCATCCATCGCCAGCAGAGAATACAGGTCGATAGAAAACATGATTGCGAGATCCGGAGTATTACCACCCTTGATCGCTGCCTGTACCTTGGTACGGGTATCCGCATAGCTTCCGGCATATACCGGTTTAATGGTAACATTGGGATTTTCTTCATGATATTGTGCACACAGGGCATCGATCAACGCATCGGGACCGCCTCCGACGGATACCGGGAAATACATGGTCAGTTCCATAGGCTCTGTAGTGGTCTGACTGTTGTCTGCTGCCGCTGTCTGATTTTCCGTTGTCTGAGTGTTCTGTGTAGTTGTCTGAGTGGTTGTTGCGTTCTGTCCGCAGGCCGCAAGAGAAAATGTCATGATACCTGCCAGAACAAGGGCGATTATTTTTTTCATTTTGTCTCCTCGTTTTCTGTTTTTTCATCAATTGACATCTCCGATTATAAAAAAAGCCGCTGGCAGCTACTACCAACGACTCGTAAAAAAAGGTAAATGTATTGTAAAACTTTTCGGACAAAAATTTACATTCCATTCCCGGATGTTTCTATAGAATAATCCTGACGACAAAGTCTCCATCTTCCATCCGGAACTGGTATTGTCCGTGTAAGCTCTCCACATAGTATATGATACTCCGGACCCCCAGTCCATGTCCGTAACGCTCTGTAACCGGAATTCCATCCGTAAATACCGGCGGCATCTGCACCGGATTTTTTACCATGAGCAGCAGATGCCCTGCCTTCTCCGACAGAGACAGTTCAATCCTTCGTCTGCTCTCCGGCAGCTCCTGTACCGCATGCATGGCATTTTCCAGAACATTGGACAGGATCGCACAGAACATCATTTCCGAACAGGGGAGCTTCTCTCCGATGGTGACCTGTGTATTCCAGGGAATCTTCTGCTCCTCAAAGCGGGTATTATAAGTAGATAATACCGAATTCACCATTTCATTCCTACAATATGCCTTAATGACAGTATCATCATAAGTCTGGCTGACCTCATTGAGATATTCCAGCGCTTTTTCACAATCTCCCTGCTGGATCAGAGTCCGCAGAACGGCCATATGATGTCTCGTGTCATGCCGCAGGATCGACATCTTCTTCTCGCTTTTCCTTGTGTTGGCCATCTCCGCCTGAAAAGAATTCAGCTGCATCCGGGTAAGCTCGTTATACTGCTCTGCTTTATTTTTCATTTCATATTCCCGGAAATACACCAGCAAAAAAATCAGATACGACAGACAGATAGCAAATCCGAGGAATTCCGGTACCGCCCTGTTGCCGGTATAAAGCAGACTGGAAAACTTCGTCGTGGCATAGTCAAAAATATAATACATCAGCGGCAGACTTCCGATCAGCAGTAATTCCCGATTTGTCTTGGCAAACAGCATCGCCGTCGTCTGGCAGACATAGCGGCACAATACCCAGAATACCACCAGCGTCACCACAATACGACAGGCGTAATAGCACCACTCTTCTCCTGTCACAGACAGTGCGAACAGTCCCATCCAGTTACTGCACTGGCAGCACAGATAGGCTGTGAAGATAGAGATCAGGGACGGCAATATTCTGAATTTATAATACAGTACCAGTACCAGCAGAAGCGGCACATGGACTAACAGCGGGTAAAGCTGATCCATTATTGTAGAATCGGACAACGATGCTATGGCAAAATAGAGCGTCCCGGAGACCATTGCCAGCAACAGAAGCTTCAGCACATTTTTTTTATCCTGCTTCACTCCCAGGAAAAATGCCGACAAAAAGATGCCGAACAGCATAGTCGTAATATTATGCGTATAGGTCAGAATCCCAAGTATCATAGAGTACCCTCGTATTATCCGTGATTCCCTAAAAGATATTCACGGTTTTTGCAATGTGATCATTCATCGCACCGACAGAGCTTTCCGTCTGACGGTGGAATCCTAAATATTATCATATGTATTTTTTGTATGTATTTCAAGTATCGTTTTGTTGTCTTTTCATAAAAGGAAACTATGCTAAGAATACTCAAGGAATCGGTAAAAAATCAAATTGGTTATTTTGCACAAATTTCATTTTCGTAGAAACAGCCAATTTCCACATGCCATATTTCGTTACTTATTTTTCAAATCTAAAGTATCTATTCCCGGCATTGTATTTTATAATAATAGTGGAGTGTTACCAAAACGGTAAGCGGTTCGCCTTTCGCCAAAATGGCTACATTTTGAGAACTTCCAGTATTATCGGGGTGATACAAATGGGAAATTTAACGAAAGGTACATAGAATGGCAGAAACAGTGATTGGGATTATCGGTATTGTAGTTACGATCATCAGTATCATCGTAACCGTAATCAGTATTGTGCAGACCAGTCGGAAACGAAAACACTAAAAAAGCAACCGCCACCGACCAAGGAATAGGTTGCTTTTCAAGTAACTATAAACCGAGGCGAACCGTTGCTGTACGGTAGCACTCTTTTTCTTTATACTATCACGTCACTCTATCCCCGTCAATCATAAATCACCCCGGACATTGGATTTCAGATCTAGTGTCCGGGGCAATGTATTTGTTCTCATTTTTATAACTTTTCTATTACTTCACAGGCATATTCCGACATGAATCCGGTCCGGCATGGTGATCAAATAGCCGTTCAGCTTCGGAATAGTAGTGCCGTCAGCAATTTTCGTATTAACTATTGAGATGCTTCCTTTTAATACTCTAACACGTAGGTTGCGGTTTCCGTAATCGGGAAACATACCTGTCCGTTTACATTAGAAATGGTTTTTGCAATCTGGATTTTATTGTTATTGGCATCTACTTTATAAACTGTTACTTCTCCGGATTTTACAGGTACTGTGGTATGGAATACAACGGTTGCACCCAATGCCTGTTTGTGTGTAAATTCAATGGTTCTGGTATGTCCTGTGATGGTATCCTTATGATCAAAGCTGGTTTCCTTGTAACCGGATAAATCGTTCTTTGCAAGGAAGGTTACCGCATCGGAGTTGCCAATAAACACATGCAGGCCTCTGAGAGAAGACGAGGATACTGCCTTTACCGTTGTTACAGGAATCGTTTTGTCAACGGTGCTTGCATCTACGTGGAGCAGATCCTGATTGGCTCCGGATACGCTTTGCTGTTTCTCTTTGGTCTGTGTAGAAATTGCTTTCGTAATCGCATCCCAGCCAGAGATCTGCTCTCCCACAAGGTTCGTGGTGGTCAATACCGGTGCCGGTGCTTCGGATGCAGAAGAAGTGTTACTTGTATTTCCGGTAGTCAGCGTCGATGTGGAAGGGGTCTGATTCCCAGGGGCTGGGGTTGGGATTGCAGGTGCAGGAGTCGCAGCATTTGGATCCTTTAAGACATAAACAATCTTATTTCTCATATTCTCCGCTAACGTTTCATTGTAAAGATAGAAGCTTGTACTCAGTTTACCGGATGCATCTGTTTCTTTCGAGGTCGTCCAATAATATACTCCATCACTGTAAAATTTTCCTATAATTACTTCATCTGCATCTTTCGGAAATGAATCCGCAGTGTAATATGTATTTAAAAATTGTTCTCCCACGCTACTGGTAAAAATCGGCAAATCAGCGTTTTCCAAATCACTTATCGTAGTTGCTCTTACCCATGTTTCATTTCCTGTCCATTTATGCCAGTGTGCATAAATGGTTGTTGGTGCATTATACTCCTTATATAGACTCAAACCCTTTGTACCTTGCAGAGTAGAAAACCACCCGGTAAAAATATACCCTTCCTTTGTAGGCGAAGGCATACTTGTAAGCAATCCACCCGCCGTTTTGTCAGTGGTGACTGCTAAATTTCCTCCGTTGAAATCAAAAGTAACTGTATATTGTGGATGATAATAATACGTATGATAGGCATCCAGGTCCATTTCATCGTCTGTAACAAACATAAGATCTCCATACAAGTCGTCATAACATACATAATAGGTTTCTTTTTTTCCTATTATGTAACGTTCCGAACTCTGCGCATTATAAGCAATCTTAAATGCCTTAATATATTCTTCTTTACCATTGTCAAACAGAGTGCTTACATCCGATAAATTTTCGTCCATGGTGGCTTTATTCTCACTTGTCACCTTAATCCAACCTGATGAAGCTGCTTTTGTACTGATCGCCGGCACTATGCTTACTACCAATGCAATAGCAAGCGTCAGGCACAGTATCTTTCCTATAAGTTTTGACTTTTTCATAAGATTTTTCCTCTCTTTCTTCTATACTTATGATCTATTGCCTTTAGTCATATTATAATATCCTTTTTTAAATACTTGTAAGAATGTGCACCAATCGACCCAGATATGACATCAATCGACCGGGGCAGAAAGAGGGGGCAGGGCTGGTTCCAGATTTTTCCGTTCTCTCATCACAGACCTTGAATTCCATGATAAAAGCGTCCAGCATCAGACTTAAATACTCTCTTTTCCAAGAAATAAATCAATTGCATTTATATGGTGCACGCCCTCTTGCTGGTCACGATATTTATCCAGCGATATAATATATCTCGGATATCCGTCTCTAATATTTCTAAATGGTCTATATTCTCTTTCTTTAATGCGTTCTGTAGCCTTTTCATGGTACTGTTTTTGCATTTTTTTGTTTTTTAGTACCTTTAAAAGGCATTAATTATGTCTGCTTATATTATTACAATTGTAAATAAAAAAATGCCGTAGACTCCGGCATTTTATACCGAAATCTACGGATCAACTCATAGTAAGTTCATAGATGCTTTTACAGCTTTACTTTTACAAAATCATGTTCCATGGCGGGAAGCACTTTTTCGATCAGATCCGCCGTCCGCATACGAAGGCTGGAGGTATTGATGCAGGGGTGGCATCCGAAATATTCGCTGTCCAGTACCTCTTCATCGATCAGCAGCTTCACCTGATGTTCCTTATCGTTCATCAGACCGAGTACACTGACAGAACCGGGGGTGATATCCAGGAATTTTTCCATGTATTCCGGTTTGGCGAAAGATAATCTCGCCGAGCCGATCTGTGCCGACAGATCTTTGGTATGGAACACCTTGGTATCCGGGATCATCAGCAGATAGAATGCCGTCTCCTGACGGTTGCACAGGAACAGATTCTTGCAGACCATGGACTGTAAGATTTCATCGACTTCCTTGCAATCCTCCATGGTCATTGCAGGTGCGTGATCCACACGGTCATATTCCACGCCTAGGCTATCCAGCAGGTCATAGGTGCGTATCTCTTTGTCCAGTCTGCCGGTGATATCGGCAGGTCTTCCTTTTTGCAATACTAATGTCATTGTCTTTTCCCTTTTGTTGTCTAATAACCGATGGTGTCATTTACGAGGATCACATGGATCCGGTCCGTATGTCTGGAATATCTTGTGATCAGGAACTGACAGCAGATGGTATCCGGAGACTTGCAGTCGAAGCATTTTCCGGTTTCTTTGCAGGGAGTCTTGATGTCGAATCTCTGGGCATTGATAGGTGCAGCCACGTTTCTCGCACGCTTCATGGCACTGTCTAAGTCTGCGCAGACCTTGTTCATGCCGACGATGAAGATTACTTTCCTCGGTCCCTGGGCTATGCAGGAGACACGGTTGGAATTGCCGTCGATATTGACCATGACACCGTCGCTGGTGATGGCATTGGCGCTGGACAGGAAAATATCCGCATCGTAAGCTGCCATAAGTCCTGCTCTGGCATCCATCTTAGAGCGGTCGATATAGTGGTAATTGCCTGCTTCCAGAGCGGAGATCAGTCCGATCTCTCCGACGCTCATGCATCCGCCCATAGCGATGGTGCTTCCCTCCGGGATCAGCTCCAGTGCCTGTTTTAATGCAGCTTCTTTATCCTCTGCGTAATAACCTGACATGTTGCGGGACTGTAATCCCTTGATCACTGTTCTGGCCAGCTGTTCATTTCTTTTTCTGATCATTTCATTCATCTCTTAACCTTCCTGCCTTTCCGTAATCTGCAAATTTTATTCCTGTGGGACGATTTCTTATTGGTCCTATTTTATCAAAAAAATAATTCTGTGTATAGCAACCATTTTATATTTGACAATACTTTTCGCATATGCTAGGATATTTCCAATATTAGGGAGTAGTTCACATCGGATAACCGGTGTTGTGTTGGTCGTCATCACGTTAGTGAAGCCACAGGCAGTCGCTAACCGGGCAGTACACGTCTACAGAAATGGAACGAGACTTTTATTGTATGTTTATCATGCAGTAAAAGTCTTTTTTTGCGTGATAAACAAAGGATCCGGGTACATTATTTTAAGAAGGAGGACTTGTATATGACACAAAAAAACATCTGGAATATTTCTGTAAAAGAACTCATGGAAAAATATCAGGTGACAGAACAGGGGCTTACTACTGCCCGTGCGGAGGAGCTTCGCCTGGAAAAGGGTGAAAATATCCTGCAGGAGAGCAGGCGCAAAAGTATACCGGAAGTATTTATCAGTCAGTTTGCTGATCTGCTGGTAGTAATCCTGATCATTGCGGCAGCGATCTCCATGTTTTCCGGCAATACGGAGAGTACCGTTGTGATCCTGCTGGTACTGGTGATCAATGCCATCCTGGGCACCCTGCAGCATGTAAAGGCCCAGCGTTCTCTGGATAGTCTCAGGCAGTTATCTTCGCCCGGTGCAAAAATCATAAGAGACGGTGTGAAACGGGAAATTCCATCGAAGGATATTGTGCCGGGTGACATTGTCATATTGGAAGCGGGAGACATGATCGTGGCCGATGGACGTATCCTGCACAGCTATTCGCTGCAGGTCAACGAAAGCTCTCTGACAGGCGAGTCTGCCAATGTAGAGAAATCAGATGCTGTTATAGAGGGTGATGTGACGCTTGCTGACCGGGCAAATATGGTCTATTCCGGAAGTCTGGTCACCTATGGACGCGCCGAGATGCTGGTGACTGCTACCGGCATGGAGACGGAGCTGGGTAAGATTGCAGGACTGATGAATGCAGCCAAAGAGCGAAAGACACCGCTGCAGGAGAGCCTGGACAAGTTCAGCAGCAGACTTGCCATACTGATCATGATCATATGTGCTGTCGTATTCTGCCTGTGTATCTATCGCCGGATGACGCTGTTGGACTCCATGATGTTTGCAGTGGCACTGGCTGTTGCTGCGATCCCTGAGGCACTGAGCTCCATTGTGACCATAGTGCAAGCCTTTGGTACGCAGAAAATGGCAAAGGAAAATGCAATTATCAAGAATCTGAAAGCTGTGGAAAGTCTGGGCTGTGTCTCTGTCATCTGCTCTGATAAGACCGGAACACTGACTCAGAATAAAATGACGGTGCAGCAGATTTATATAGAAGACCGGTTATACGAGCCGGATCAGCTTGACCTTTTGAATCAGACACATCGCTATCTGCTCTACGACGCTGTCCTCAACAATGATTCCAGTATCGTCGATGACAAAGGCATCGGTGACCCTACAGAATACGCGCTTTTAGAAATGTTCCGAAGAATTGAAGCGGATACATCTTCTATTTTGAAAGAAGCAAATATGCATGAAGATATTCTCCGGCAGAACATGCAGCGTCTTGAGGAAGTGCCTTTTGATTCCGACAGAAAGCTGATGAGTACGAAATATATACTGCATGGTGTACCCACGATCCTTACCAAAGGTGCTGTGGACGTTCTCTTAGATCGCTGTGACTATGTGCGCTGCAGCGACGGTATCCGTCCGATGACGGAAGCTGAAAAAGACAAGATCCGTATGCAGAATCAGCTTTTTTCAGAAAATGGGCTGCGTGTATTGTCTTTTGCTTACAAGGAATCGGAGGAAAATCTCGACATCAGTGCGGAGTATGGCTATACCTTCCTGGGCCTGATCTCTATGGTAGATCCTCCCAGAGAGGAATCTGCGGCTGCCGTTGCAGCTTCCAAGAGAGCCGGCATCCGTCCGGTCATGATCACCGGTGATCATAAGGTAACAGCAGTGGCAATCGCCCGCCGGATCGGAATATTCGAAGAAGGAGACCTTGCACTGACAGGTGCAGAGCTGGATGCCATGAGCGACAGCGAACTGGACGAACAGATCGTAAAAATCTCCGTCTATGCCAGAGTATCTCCCGAGAACAAAATCCGGATTGTAGAGGCATGGCAGCGCAGAGGTAATATTGTCTCCATGACGGGAGACGGTGTGAATGATGCTCCTGCGTTGAAAAAGGCGGACATCGGTGTCGCTATGGGAATTACCGGAACCGAAGTGTCCAAGGATGCCGCAGACATGATTCTGTCAGATGATAATTTTGCAACGATCATCAAGGCAGTGGCAAACGGGCGTAATGTATACAGAAATATCAAAAATGCCATTTTGTTCCTGCTGTCCGGCAATACCGCCGGTATCTTAGCAGTATTATACACATCCCTGATGGGCCTTCCTGTGCCTCTTACACCCGTACATCTGCTATTCATCAACCTGCTGACCGATTCTCTTCCGGCCCTGGCAATCGGCATGGAACCGGCAGATGACGACCTTCTGAAGAAAAAGCCCAGGAATCCACGGGAAGGAATCCTCACCAGAGGCTTTATGATCACGATGATAACACAGGGTCTGCTGATCGCAGCAGCCTCCATGACAGCTTATCACATCGGACTGACCGTCAGTTCGGCTATGGCCTCCACTATGGCTTTTGCCACACTGACACTGGCCAGATTGTTCCATGGTTTTAACTGCCGTGGCAGCGAATCCATCTTCCGGCTGGGACTGACCTCGAACCGATACAGCCTCTATGCTTTCGCTGCGGGAGTCTCTTTATTGGCACTGGTTATCTTCATCCCGGGACTGCACAGTGTATTCAGCGTAGCCGCTCTGCCTATGACAGCACTCGGTCAGATCGTAGGTCTCGCCCTCATGCCGACAGTGCTGATACAGATAATGAAAATTATCCGGCATAAATAATTGATTTAATCAATATCTTCCACAGACTGCAATCTTTCCTTTTTTACCTTCAGATATTCTTCCGCATAATGCGTCTCTTCGTCTGTTGTCAGAATGACCTCCTGTCCCTGCGGCATATCAATATCCGTTGCCACAAGCAGGAGGGAATCCTCCTGCAGCCAGTTTTCCAGCCCTGTGAAAAACTTCGGATCGTAGTGATCTGCCCCGTTCAGCTCATTATGATATCTGTCAAAGGAATAGTCCACGGGAGACAGTACATTATAGTCATAATAGCAGATGCCCTGCCCTGTCCAGAAGCTCGTCACCACCAGATACTCGTAGCCGTCTTTTTCTGTAAGGAATATCTGCGTGTTTCCGGCATGAGCAATGGCAAATTCCTGCGACCACAGCGGGATGATTCCATATTGTCCGTCTCCCAGATATTCGTAGACCGCTACCGTTCCCCAGTTTCCTGCCTTATGCAGCGCTTCCGTGAGCTCATCATTTTCTTCCTCCAGATAGACCTTCGTTACAATCTTTTCCTTGTAACCGTTATGGGTCAGATCATAATATCCGGTATAGACCTCTGTCATATCCG
>OLGY01000688.1_pt1 | contig 21459 bp, 19 predicted proteins | sample 1605951 | NCBI WGS metagenome assembly OLGY01 (sample SAMN03283280) | human gut metagenome | biome: human-associated habitat; material: feces | host: Homo sapiens | place: Peru | collected 2012
CCCAGAAGTGGCAGTACCAGACATCCGACAAATCAAACTACAGACTGGTGACAGAGTTTTACTTTGTTCGGATGGACTATACAAAAGCATGGCTCCTGACATTTTGCAAGCAAGGATGATGGATGACAAACCCTTGGAAGAGATACTTGACGTTTATGATTTCCTTTGTAAGAAACAAGGAGATGACAATTATACGGCAATATTGATTGAATGTGTCTAATTTTACGAGAAATAAAAACTTGACAGACCTATGTTTATTCACGAAAAATCAATAACTTTGCATATAGGACATCAAAACTCGTCACTATGGGAAAATATATCAATCCTTTTACTGACTGGGGATTCAAGCGACTCTTCGGACAGGAGTTCAGCAAGGGCTTATTGATAAGCTTTCTTAATGATTTGTTAGTTGGTGAACTTCAAGTGAAAAACGTTGTTTTCAAAGACAAGGAAGAATTACCCTCAACAAAAGATCAAAGAGGCATAATCTACGATGTTTATTGCGAAACTGATACAGGAGAACGCTTCATTCTGGAAATGCAAAATCGATGGCAGCCGAACTTTCTCGACCGCTCAATTTGCTATGCTTGTAGGAGTGTGCTTGAACAAGTGGACAAAGGCAAGACGGAGAGGCAGGATGCATATAAATTCCTGCCAATATATACAGTCTGTTTTATGAACTATAAATCGGAGAATGAAGAACTTGACAAGTTCAGAACTGACATCATTCTTGCAGATAAAGACAGTGGTAAGCTTGTGTCAAACACAAGCTCCGCTTCATCTACTTGGTACTTCCACTTTTTGAAAAGAAGGTGGATGAATGTGATACGGATTTTGATAAATGGATTTATGTTTTAAAGCATATGGAAGCATTGAGTAGAATGCCGTTTACGGCACAAAAGGAGATTTTCAAGCAATTGGAAGAATATGCCGATAGTCACAGGTTGACGAAAAAAGAGTGGGAGGCTTATGAAAACAGCCTTTGGATAGCACGTGACAATATGGCTTGTATGGCGGCAGCAGAAATTGCTGCTAAAGAAAAAGGAATGGCGGAAGGCAGAGCGGAAGGCAGAGCTGTAGGCAGAGAAGAAGGCAGAGAAGAAGGCAGAGAAGAAGGCAGAGCTGCAGGAATGGCTGAAGAAAAGATAGCTACAGCCAAACGTCTGCTTGCAATGGGACTCAATACTTCGCAGGTTGCTCAAGGTGCAGGCTTGAGTATGGAAGAAGTAGAAAAACTGCTATAATAAAACAAGATGACAAACAGAAAGCTTTTCTGCAACATTGTTATGGCAATCGTTGCGATATTCTCGCTCGGTTCGTGCGTAGACGAGGAGGAATATGCCGACAATCCGCGTGGCAATTTTGAGGCTTTGTGGAAGATTGTAGACGAACACTACTGCTTCTTCGACTATAAGAAGGAGCAGTACGGACTCGATTGGAACGCCGTTTACGACAAATACTCGCGCCAGATAGCCGATGATATGACCGACAGCCAGCTGTTTGAGGTGTTGGGCAATATGCTCGGCGAGTTGAAGGACGGTCATGTCAATATGTATTCGTCATGGGACGTGGCACGAAACTGGTCGTGGCACGAGAACTATCCTTCAAATCTGAGCGATACTCTTATCAACCGCTATCTCGGCACCGACTTCCGTATAGCCTCAGGCATGCGTTATCGCATACTCGACGACAACATCGGCTACATACGTTGTACGTCGTTTGCAACGGCAATGGGCGAGGGCAATCTCGACGAAATACTCTATTATCTCATGCCGTGCAACGCTCTCATCATCGACATACGCGACAATGGCGGCGGACTCGTTACGTCGGCAGAGCAGCTGGCTGCACGGTTTACCAATAGTCCGTTGCTTGTAGGCTACATGCAGCATAAGACAGGACGCGGCCATTCTGACTTCTCGTCGATGGAGGAGCAGCGCCTTAAGCCGTCGAAGGGAATACGCTGGCAGAAACGCGTGGCTGTATTGACCAACCGATCGGTGTACAGCGCCGCCAACGAATTTGTCAAGTACATGCGCTGTTGTCCCAACGTTGTGCAGATAGGCGACCGCACCGGTGGCGGAGCAGGAATGCCTTATTCCAGCGAACTGCCCATAGGGTGGAGCATACGTTTCTCGGCTTGCCCCATGTACGACAAGGACGGCAATAGCACCGAGTTCGGTATAGCGCCCGACTACGACGTACAACTATCACAAACCGACCTACTGCGTGGTAAAGACACGATAATAGAGAAGGCACGAGAGGTGCTCAGACAATGACACTTGAATCATTAACATAATAAAAACAATTCACTATGAACAAAGCAATTAACACAAACAACGCTCCTGCAGCAATCGGTCCTTACTCACAGGCTATTGAGGCTAACGGCATGGTATTCGCATCTGGTCAGCTTCCTATTGACCCTGCAACTGGCAACTTCGCCGAGGGTGGCATCAAGGAGCAGACACGTCAGTCGCTCACCAATGCCCAGAACATCCTCAAGGAGGCTGGTACCGACTTGGCACACGTTGTTAAGACAACTGTATTCTTGAGCGATATGGCAAACTTCGGTGAAATGAACGAGGTATATTCTGAGTTCTTCACACAGCCTTTCCCTGCACGTTCAGCCGTTGCAGTGAAGACTCTTCCGAAGAATGCGCTTGTTGAAGTAGAGTGCATCGCTGTGAAGTAACGCTCCGCAGAAATACGTATAGAAATGAATGGAGACTACAGCAAGATTTCTGCCGTAGTCTCCATTTTTAGTATCAAGGCAATAATAAGCCTTCTGAAAATCATCTTCCTAACAATAAACTAACCATTACTACATGAAGTTAAGTTCACTTTTACTCATGGCTCTATGCCTTCCGCCACTGCTGACCGATGCCGTCGGACAGGCAAAAGAGAGTCAGTTTCAGTTGAAGCAATGCAATGTTGCCAATCCTGAGAACACCCCACGTGCGGTATTTCCCGTTCCGAGCCGCAGACAGATGTTGTGGAACGAGACCGAGTTTTATGCCTTCTTCCACTACGGTATGGACACATACACCGGCAAGGAGTGGGGCGACGGCACCGAAGACGAAGCCACATTCGCACCCACACGAGTGCCCGACCCTGCCCAATGGCTCCGTGTAGCCAAGCAGGCTGGCATGAAGGGCGGCATAGCCGTTGTGAAACACCACGACGGATTCTGCCTTTGGCCCACCAAGACAACCGACCACAGCGTCTTGAACTCAGCCACCGAGACAGCCCGCAAGACAAATATACCGCGCGACTTTGCCCGTGCAGCGCGCAAGCTGAAGATGAAATACGGATTCTACGTGTCGCCGTGGGACCTCAGCAGCATCTATTGGGGCGAGAAAGACAGTCAGGGACGCTACACCGACAACTACGCAAAGAAGGTGTTTTTTCCTCAGTGTGTAGAGCTGGCGCAGTATGGGTCGGACCAGTTTGAGATGTGGTTTGACGGTGCAACGGGTGGCGACCATGCCGGATATTACGGTGGTGCGTATGGCGGAAAGGGTACTACGGGTCGCCGAACGATAGACAATGCACAGACATTCTACGACATTCCCAACCTGCGCGACTCCATTCACAAGCTGCTCCCTAACGTTGTGATGTGGGGAGTAGGCGGCGAGGTGCGCTGGATAGGCAACGAGGCAGGCCACGCAGGCGAAACCTGCTGGGCAATGGGGTCGGGCGAGAGCGGCAATGCTAATGCCTGGCGCTGGAATCCGGGCGAAAGTGATGCCAAGGCTACCACAGGCGGATGGTTCTGGAAGAAGAACGAGAAGGTGCTTTCTGCCGAACGGCTCTTCCAGATGTATCTGGAGACAGTGGGCCGCAACGCTACACTCATCCTTAATCTGCCCCCCGATGTCAACGGACTTATTCCGCAAGCCACCGCTCAACGCATGGCTGAACTCGGACGCATGCTGAAGACGCGACTGGGCAACGACCTTGCGCTGAAGGCTAAAATCAGTGTGAGCGAGGAGCGCGCCCCAGGTGCACACACCGACTACTCCGTACGCCGACTCACCGATGGCAACAAGAACACCTATTGGGCCACCAACGACGCCACAACACACGCCACGATCACGCTGAAGTGGGACAAAGCAGTCACCGTGCGATACGTTCAGCTGATGGAGCACATCAAGCTCGGACAGCGCGTGCGCTCGTTCACGATAGAGACAAGCGACGACGGCACCACATTCACGCCGCGTGCCACCAACATCCAGACCACCACGATAGGCTACAAGCGCATCGTTCCGCTCAACGGATTTACCGCCAAGAGCTACGAGGGCGACGGATATAAGGTGAAGGCAATGCGCATTACAATCAACGACAGCAAGGCTTGTCCGCTGATTCAGAGTCTGTCGGTATTCTAATCTCTCTAAAAGCATACAACAATGAACTTCAAGATATATACAATCATAGCTGCGCTTGCACTGCCTATGGCTGCATCGGCGCAGAACACCGAGCGCAAGCTGTGCGACTTTGAGTCGGCTGATGCCTACCGCTCGATAAAGGTGTACGACACATGGGAGAACTCTCCCTTCCGCAACAACTCCGTTGAGGGAAACATACAGGTAGTGCAGAATCACCTGAATGATGCTGACCCTGTGCGCGGTTTTGTCCCCAATCCCTCGCGCCATATCCTCGCCGTGCAACGCTCGCGCTTCGGCAGCAACACGTTCGGCGCACTCGTAGGGCTTAAAGAACCTTTCGCACAGACCAAGACTGTGCAATACGTGCACGTGAAGATATACTCGCCCAAGGGCGGACCTGCCATGCTCATCGGACTGGGCAACCGCGACGACCGTCCGCACCAGTCGCCACTTACCGAGCAGTTCTGGTCTACTGCCTCGCAACCGCTCGTTGCCGGACACTGGAACGATGCCGTGTTTGCCGTGTCGGGAGCCAATGGCGTGACCATACACAATCTGCTCATCGTGCCCGACGCTACGTCGCCCCACAATCTGACAGCCGACTTTGCTGTCTACATCGACGACATCGTGCTCTCAGCCGACGAAAAACCGTTCTTCACCGTAGGCGCATTTGCAACCTCGCGTATCTTCAAGCATGGCGACCTCGTGACGCTCAGCCGAGGCGTTGACGACCTTGGCGGCGGACTAAACGGCGACATCCTGCTTGCCGACGGGTCGGCTGTGACGGGCCGTACAGCCAAGTGTGGCGAGCCGTTGAGCGTGAAGGCTGTTCCGGCACCAGGCTTCCGATTCAACAAACTCGTAATACGCCACGGCCGTAACATCGACGGCAACGCACCAGGCGACTGGACTGAGACCGTCGTGACAGCCGACCGATTCAACAACGGCACCTATACCATCCCTGCCGACATCATCGATGGCGACATCCGATTTGTGCCTTATTTCAGCAGCGTGGCTGCGGGAGTGAAGTAAAAAGAAAAGCTATTGTTTGCGGCCCAACTATGCAACCGTGTTGCACATGGTATTTCTTAACTTTGCATTCAGAAACAATAAAAACAAACAGATATGAATGTAAAGCTAATTAGAATCATTGTTGGAGCCGTTTTGCTCGCAGCCGCTGCCATAATAGGGCATTCGGTGCAGTTGCCAGTGTGGCAAATGCTCCTTATTTATCTTGTGCCCTATATGGTGGTGGGCTACGATGTAGTGGGCGAGGCGTTTGAAGGAATATGCCATGGTGAGGTTTTCGACGAGGACTTCTTGATGTTCGTCGCTACCGTAGGAGCCATGTGCATAGGCTTTTTGCCCGGAGCCGAACCGCAGTTTGCCGAAGCTGTGTTTGTGATGCTGTTCTTCCAGGTGGGCGAACTGTTTGAGCATTATGCCGAACACCGCTCGCGCCGCAGCATACGTGCGCTCATGGACATACGCCCCGACACTGCCAATGTGATGCGCAACGGCAAGGTGCAGACCGTGAGTCCGGACACAATAGCCGTCGGCGAGACCATCATTGTGAAGCCGGGCGAACGTGTTGCGCTCGACGGCGAGATTGTTGACGGCACGTCGGCACTCAATACCGTGGCGCTGACGGGAGAGAGTATGCCTCGCGACGTGCATGAGGGCGATCAGGTTGTGTCGGGATGCGTCAACATATCGGGCGTGCTGACCGTAAAGGTGCAGAAGACTTTCGGCGAGTCTACTGCTTCAAAGATAATAAGTATGGTGGAGAACGCTTCGGAGAAGAAGTCGAAGAGCGAAGCGTTCATCACTCGTTTTGCCCGTGTCTATACGCCCATTGTAGTTATTGTAGCATTGGTTCTGGCGTTTGTTCCGCCAATGTTCTGTGCCAGTTATGTAGAGGCGCTCACCACGTGGCTCTACCGTGCGTTGACATTCCTTGTGGTTTCGTGTCCCTGCGCTTTAGTCATCTCCATCCCGCTGTCGTTCTTCGGTGGCATAGGAGGAGCGTCGCGTCACGGAATATTGATAAAGGGTGCAAGCTATATCGACGCCCTGTCAGAACTCGATACCGTTGTGTTCGACAAGACAGGAACCCTCACTCACGGCGAATTCTGCGTTGAGGCCATCCATCCCGACAAGATATCGCCCGAACATCTGCTTCATCTTGCAGCCCATGTTGAGCGATACAGCACCCACCCCATAGCCGTTTCGCTGAAGCAGGCGTTCGGTAATGAGGCTGACGGATGCAAGGTTGAGAATGTTGAGGAGATAGCCGGACACGGCGTGCGCGCCGTGGTGAATGGCCATACGGTGTGCGTTGGCAATGAGCGCATGATGGATTCGGTGGGTGCAGAGTGGCATAAGTGTCATGTAGTGGGTACTACTGTACATGTATCCATCGACGGAGAGTATGCCGGACATATAGTTGTGGCAGACCGGATAAAGGAAGATGCAGCCGATGCCATAGCCGGATTGCACGCCATGGGCATCAGCAATACCGTCATGTTGACGGGCGATCGTAAGGAAGTAGGAGAGGATGTGGCACACCGTGTGGGCATTGACGATTGCCATACACAGCTGTTGCCTGCCGACAAACTCGGTATTCTCGAGCAATTGCTCGATAAGAAAAAGAAGAACCGCACGCTGGCTTTCGTGGGCGACGGTATAAACGATGCGCCCGCATTGGCACGTGCCGACGTTGGTGTAGCGATGGGAGCGCTTGGTTCGGATGCTGCCATTGAGGCTGCCGACGTTGTTTTGATGGACGACAAACCCTCGAAAATAGTGACAGCCATCCGCATAGCGCGTCGTACACTGGGCATTGCACGGCAGAACGTATGGTTTGCCATAGGCGTCAAAGTGCTCGTGCTGTTGCTCGCCGCAGTGGGTTTGGCTACTATGTGGATGGCTGTGTTTGCCGATGTGGGCGTTATGGTGTTGGCGGTATTGAACGCCATGCGTACGCTTAGGCTTTCGTCAGACTGAGGGTATGCCCTTTCCTTAGATTAAGGGCATACCAAGCTTGGCGCATTCGCGGCGCATTTCTTCAGGCCAGATGCTTGCCTGGATCTCGCCGATGTGCGCCTTGTGCAGCAGAACCATACAGAGACGGCTCTGACCTATACCACCGCCGATTGACAGCGGCAGCTCGTCGGCAAGCAGTCGGCGGTGGAAATAGAGTTGCTCACGGTCTTCCTTGCCCTCAATCTTGAGCTGGCGGAGCAACGATTCCTTGTCGACACGTATGCCCATTGACGAAAGTTCGAACGAGCGTTCGAGCACAGGATACCATATAAGAATGTCGCCGTTGAGGCCCTCCTTACCGTTCTCGGCTACTGTAGACCAATCGTCGTAGTCGGGAGCACGTCCGTCGTGCTTCTCGCCGTTCGACAGTTTGCCGCCTATACCTATTATAAATACGGCTCCGTATTTCTTGCAGATAGCGTCCTCGCGCTCCTTCGGCGAGAGGTCGGGGTACATCTGCAGCAAGTCTTCGCTATGAATGAAGTGTATTTGTTCGGGAAGGAAGGGCTTGATGTTCTCGTATGTCTCGCAAACCAGATACTCCGTGCGGCGAATGGCGGCATAGATGCGCTCCACAATCGACTTGAGGAACGCTAAGTTGCGCTGCTCTTTGGTGACAACGGCTTCCCAGTCCCACTGGTCGACGTACAATGAGTGGAGGTTGTCGAGTTCCTCGTCGGCACGTATTGCGTTCATGTCGGTGTACACACCGTATCCAGGCTTGACGTTATATTCAGCCAATGTGAGTCGTTTCCACTTCGCAAGCGAGTGTACAACTTCCGCTTTCTGGTCGCCAAGGTCCTTGATTGGGAATGTAACGGGGCGCTCAACGCCGTTGAGATCGTCGTTGATGCCGAGTCCTTGAAGCACAAACAGCGGTGCTGTGACGCGGCGAAGGCGCAGTTCTGTAGAAAGATTCTCCTGAAAAAAATCTTTTATTAGTTTGATGCCCTGCTCGGTCTTGTGCATGTCGAGAAGTGCATGGTAGTGTTCTGGTTTTATTATTATACTCATTTTGTTGTGTTTTTAATTTCGTTTTGCAAAGGTAATAAATTGTGGCAAACTGACAAATGAATACGATATAAAATATTAAAACGACACAATGTTTTATTGATAAGATAGCAAACTGACAAGCTTCGCGGTGTAAACGATATTTGTATTAACGTCAAAACTATTGTCAGTTTAGCGAAATATTGTTAACTTTGTACTCGGAATGCAAAGTGCATACCAAGGGGTGGCGGAATATTTCCGTCTGAGATTATACCCTCAGAGCTGATCCGGACAATACCGGCGTAGCGAAAAGGTTAAGCATTAAAGGCAGCCCCTTTTATGTATTATTGGTCATTACGGCTTATTTCAGGAAAACTTTTCGGTCGGATGACGTTAAAAAACACAGGTAAAAAGATGAAAAAGACAATCGGTGTAGCTATGGCTGCAGCATGTGTTGCATCTGCTCAGATGGCACAGGCGCAGACCACACTTGACACCTTGAAGGTGCAGAACCTTCACGAGGTTGTGGTAAAGGGTGTACGTGCACCCAAGAACGCCCCCTTTGCGGTGGCCAACATCAAGAGCGGTGAGCTGCAGAAGTTTGCCACTTCAGGCAAGGAAATGCCGTTTCTATTCAGCCGTACACCCGGTGTGCTGGCATGGAGCGAGAACGGTATGGGCACGGGTGCAGCGTATATGCGTATGCGTGGTGCCGGTGGTAGCCGTATAAACATCACTATCGACGGTGTACCACTTAACTCTCCCGAGGACCAGACGGTGTTCTGGGCTAACATGAACAGCTACGCTTCTATTCTCGGCAGCGCCCAGATACAGCGCGGTATTGGTACTTCTACCAATGGCGACGGTGCTTTTGGCGGTAGCATTTCGCTTGCCACTAAGGCTCCTTCTACAGTTCCGTACGTTGAACTGACCGGTTCGTTTGGCTCGTACAACACTTGGAACACTGGCATCAACTTTTCTGCCAACCTCATCGGCAACAGCCTTATATTCGACGGTGCCTATCATGAGACCAACACCGACGGCTATATTCACGGCACAAGCGGACGTTCGGGCTCTTACTATGGTGGACTGACATGGATAGGCAGCAACTTCAAGTTGAGCTACAAGAACATCGGCAACTTCGAGAAGACAGGACAGGCATGGAACGGTGTTGCAGCGTGTGACTATGAAGGCAACTCGCTCTCGTCGTATGGTATCAACAGCTATAAGGATATGTACAATTATGGACTGGGACGATACAACTCGCTCATGGAAGACCTTGTATATCCGTCGACTGACGGCGGTCGTCTCTCAACCAAGTCGTTCTACTTACGCGACGGACGCAAGTGGAATCAGACTACTGACAACTTCTATCAGAACCACAATATCCTCAACTTTGTTTGGCAACCGTCGGAGCATTGGAGCCACAACGCTACCGTACACTACACTTATGGTTACGGCTACTACAATGAGTTCCGCCGTGCTTCGGCTCTCGGCAAGAAGTTCGGACTGAACATTTATGATGCCGACGGCGAACTGATTGAGTCGGAGGCTGTGCGCCGCAAGGGACTTACGCAGAACAACTACGGTGCCCTCTACAACGTGTCGTATCGTGACGACTCTTGGGATGTGACCGGTGGACTCAGCGCCCAGCTCTTCCGTTGCAACCACTGGGGCTACCTTACATATATAGCTAATGAGGAAGTGGAACGCCAGTATCTGAAGGATGGCGGCAAGTACAAGTACTATGACTCTGATGCCGACAAGAACGACTACAGCTGGTTTGTAAAGGCTGCATACAATTTCGGTTCGGGCTGGAATGCGTTTGCCGATATGCAGATGCGCATTGTTGACTATACCACCGACGGAGTGAACGACAAGTTCATCAAGGGAAAGAAGGACGGACGCAAGTTCTACACACAGCAGCAGCTCAACATCGACGAGACTTATGTGTTCTATAATCCTAAGGCAGGCATCAGTTATACACATGGCGGACACAAGGCTTACGCTTCGGTAGCCTACGCCAATCGCGAGCCGGAGCGCAACAACTTCACCGACAACAGCAGTGCAGCGCTTCCGAAGGCAGAGCATCTGTTTGATACAGAGCTGGGCTATCAGTATCGTGCTGCCAACTGGTATGCCAGTGCCAACCTTTATTATATGCGATACATCAACCAGTTTGTAATGACTGGTGCAAAGAGCGATATCGGCGAGGCTATAACAAGCAATATCAAGAACAGTTATCGTCTTGGTGCCGAGCTGTCGGCAGGTTGGAGCCCGCTGCAGTGGCTCTCATTGGAGGGCAATGCTGCGTTGAGCCAGAACAAGCTGAAGAACTTCACCGAGGAGGTTGAGGCTTGGGACACCGAGGCTGTGCACAATACATACGCCAAGTCGACCCTCTCATATTCGCCGTCAGCCATCCTCAACGGATTCGTTGACGTACACTTCGGCGGATTCAGCGCTACATGGCACACCAATTTCGTTAGCCGTCAGTATCTCGACAACACCGAAAGTTCGGAGCGTTCAATCCCGAGCTACTCGCAGACCGACCTCTCTTTCAACTACACAAGCAAGGTTTCGAAGGCGCTTGGAATGAAGCAGGTGACACTGGGCATCGACTTCAACAACATCTTCAACCGCCATTATGCTGCATCGGGCTACGTTTACTACGACTGGTATAACGAGGGCAAGCGCACATCTACCATCGCCTACATCCCGATGGCAGGCTTTACATGCATGACACACGTCACTCTGAAGTTCTAAGAATCTGATGGTTGATTTCATTATAGAGCACGGACTCGACATCTTCACTACCGTTCTTGGCATAGTGTATCTCATTCTTGGGTATCGTGCGAGCATAGCTCTGTGGGTGGTGGGCATCATTATGCCGGCTCTCGACGTTTATCTCTACTGGAGTCACGGACTGTATGGCGACGCCGGTATGGCTGTGTACTACACTCTGGCTGCAATATACGGCTATGCAGTGTGGCGCTTTGGCAAGAAACGCGGACAGCAGGAGGGCGACGCATTGCCAATCACCCACATGCCGGGCCGTCTGTATCTGCCAGCCGGAGTGTTTCTTGTGGTGGCATGGGCGGCTACATATTACGTGCTCACCGAGTTCACCAACTCCACTGTTCCGGCTCTCGACGCCTTCACCAATGCCCTTAGCTTCGTCGGCTTGTGGGCATTGGCACGCAAATACGTAGAGCAATGGGCGTTCTGGATAGTCGTTGACGCAGTCTGCTGCTATCTGTATGTGGTCAAGGGCATACCCTTCAAGGCAGGACTGTACGGTCTGTATGTGGTGATAGCGGTAATGGGCTACTTCAAGTGGAAGGCAATGGTTACTACAACAAACGGTAGCAAGCAATAGCCTGACGGTTTTGTATAAAAGGATAAAGGCTACAACATCACAGTTGTGATATTGTAGCCTTTACTCTTTCTGCCGACGTGTACATCAGCGTACCTTCGTCGGCATCTTTCGTTCCCATATATACATCTGGGTTGATATATTGCATACGGCTCTTTACAGCTGTGCGTGCCGAGAAGTGAAACTCGTGTACGCCGGTCAGCTCATGTATCTTGCGTATGTTGCTCTCGTTGACTCCGCATCCTGCAAGTATCGTTATACGGTCGTCGGCAAGGGCGTTAAGCTCCTTGAGCAGCGGTATGCCTTGCTCGGCAGTGGGCTGCTGTCCCGACGTAAGCACGCGGTCGATGCCAAGCTTTATGAGCTGACAGAGCACCTCGTGAGGATTGTTACAGCGGTCGAAAGCGCGGTGGAATGTCACCGACATGCCCTCGGCTGCCTCCACCAGACGTCGGTTGGCATCCATATCGAGCGTTCCGTCGGCATTAAGGCAGCCTATCACTACGCCGTCAACACCCAGTTGCTTACATATTCTTATATCCTCCTCCATGCGCTCCACTTCGAGTGGAGTGTATAGAAAGTCGCCTCCGCGCGGTCGGATTATCACGTGCAGGCGTGTAGAGTTGAGCAATCGGTGCGCCACCTTAATCTCACCATACGACGGAGTGGTTCCGCCTTCAGGTATTCCGGCGCACAGTTCCACACGGTCGGCACCGCCTTCCTGTGCAGCCAGACAACTCTCAACGCCGTTGGCGCATACTTCAAACAGGCATTTCCTTTCCATAATACACCTTATTTATATTATATGTAGCACTTGTTAGAGTATCTGCAGCACTTCCTTTATGTCCTCAATCTTGCGCAATTCGCCCATTATCGTTTTCACTTCATTACGGTCGTGAACGCGTATTTCAATCTGTCCGTCGAATATACCCTCGTTGCTTTCGATGGTCATCTTGTGGATGTTGACGTCGAGCTTGTCCGAAATTACTTCCGAAACGTCGTGCAGCATGCGCTTGCGGTCGATACCTCGTATCTCTATGGTAGCGTCGAAGAACATAACCTGATGCATATCCCACTTGGCATCGAGAATTCGCTTGCCGTAGGCTGCCTTCAGTTTGTTTGCCACGGTGCAGTCGCGTCTGTGGATTTCGATGCGGTTCTTGTTGTCGATATATCCCAGTATGTCGTCGCCAGGAATAGCATGGCAGCAGGCGGGGAATATAAATTGCGAGATATTCTCCTCGTTGATGATGACAGGTTTCTTCTTGTTGAAGCCTTCGCCAACAATAAAGAAGTTGTTTTTCTTGCTGTCCTTCTTCTCGCTGTGTCCGAAGAATGGCACATATTTCTTGAGCCAGCTGCTTGTCGATTCGTTCTTCTTCTTTTCGAGCAGTTCCTCAACGTCCTTGTCGCCAAGCAATATAGTGCGTCGGCCGATAGCGAGGAACAGGTCTTCATGCTTCTGCATGTCGTGGAATTCGCACAACTTATTGAGTACTGGTGTGGTCATTTCCAGCTCGTTCTTCTTCAACCAATCGTCGAGAATCTGCTCGCCCTTCTTCTGAGTTTCGCGGTTGTCGCGTCGCAGTATAGCCATAACCTTCTGCTTGGCTTTAGCCGTTGACACGAAGTTGATCCACGATGGCTGCACATGTTGCGACTTTGACGATAGGATTTCTACCTGGTCGCCGCTCTGAAGATGATGGCTCAGCGGTACGAGCTTGTGGTTTACCTTGGCACCGATACAATGCGAGCCGAGGAAAGTGTGTATCTGGAAGGCGAAGTCGAGCGCGGTACATCCGGCAGGCATGGTCTTGATTTCGCCTTTAGGTGTGAACACGAAAATCTCGCTTGCAAAGAGATTGAGCTTGATGGTGTCGAGAAAGTCCATAGCATCGGGCTGCGGGTCGTCAAGAATCTCCTTAATGGTCGACAGCCAGTTGTTGAGTTCGGAATCGTCGTCAACGTTTTCGTTGTCGCCAATTTCGCCTTCCTTGTATTTCCAGTGTGCAGCAAAGCCTTGTTCTGCTACCTCGTCCATATGGTCGGAGCGTATCTGCACTTCTATCCATTTGCCCTGTTTCGACATCAGAGTTACGTGCAGAGCCTGATAGCCGTTGGCTTTAGGATGGTTCACCCAGTCGCGCAGACGGTCGGGGTGCGACTTGTATATCTGGCTGATAGCTACGTAAATCTTGAAGCACTCGTTGATTTCCTCCGAACGCACCTTAGGCGTATAGATGATGCGCACCGCAAGGATGTCGTATATTTCTTCGAAGGTGACATGCTTGTTCTGCATCTTGTTCCAGATGGAGTAGGGGCTTTTCACGCGTGCCTTCAGTTCGTACTGTATGCCCATGCGGTCGAGAGCCTCGCGTATGGGTCCGGTGAACTTTGCGAAGAGCGTATCGCGTTGTGCCTGTGTGTCGGCGAGTTTGTTCTTGATATAGTTGTACTCGTCGGGATGCTCATATTTGAACGAAAGGTCTTCAAGTTCGGTCTTTATCTTGTTCAGTCCGAGTCGGTTGGCAAGCGGAGCATAGATGTACATGGTCTCGCCGGCTATCTTGTACTGCTTGTTGGCAGGCTGCGAAGCGAGTGTGCGCATGTTGTGCAGACGGTCGCATATCTTAATAAGTATGACGCGGATGTCGTCGCTCATGGTGAGCAGGAGTTTCTTGAAGTTCTCGGCTTGGGCTGATGCACGGTCGCCGAAGATGCCGCCTGAAATTTTGGTCAGACCGTCGACGATGTGCGCAATGCGTTCGCCGAAGATGTTGGAGATGTCCTCGACGGTATAGTCGGTGTCCTCCACGACGTCGTGGAGCAGCGCTGCGCAGATACTGGTAGAACCGAGTCCCATCTCCTCAACGGCAATTCGTGCCACAGCAATAGGATGCATGATGTACGGTTCGCCCGAAAGTCGGCGCACGCCTTTGTGAGCCTGTCGTGCAAAGTTGAAAGCTTTGTTTATGATGTCAACCTTTCTGCGGTGTCGTGATGCAAGGTATATCTTGAGAACTTCGTTGAATGCGTCCTCAATCATTTTGTTGTCAGCGGCTTCCCGCTGTTGGTCTTTCAAGTTCTGGTCGTCCATAGTTAGGGTCCTCCCTTTAAGTTAATACGTAATTCAGGTTACAGATTTAGGCTTGTGCCTTGTTGTCAAGAGACATATTTGTATGTAAATACAGAGCGGCGGACATGAGCCCGCCGTTCTGGTAGACAGAATTGGTCTGCCTACTTATATTATTTGATTTTGATTTTCTTGCCGGCACGAATGCTGCTTCCGCTGATTTTGTTCAGCTTCTTGAGCTTTTTCACAGTCGTGCCGTTGCGTGCTGCAATCTCCGACAGAGTATCGCCCTGGCGGATTGTAATGCTGCGACCGCCACGTGAACGCTTCTTGCTGTGACGACCGCGTCTCGACGATGCCGAACTGCGGCTTCGTGAGCTTGAAGTGTTGCTGCGTGAGTATGTAGGAGTGGTGTTGTTCACCTCCACCTCAGTACGCTTTGCCAGCAATTCTTCGGGTCGGTAGGCGTATATAGAGTCTTCGTTGTCGATGAAGCTGCTCACCAATGTAGCCGGCAGGCGTACAGCTGAGGGCTTGGTGTTGCCGTTGATGATGTTGCGGCGATACTGTGGGTTGAGCTGTTTGATTTGGTCGACGTCCATGCCCAGCACTTTTGCTATCTGCTCGAAGTGGATGTCGCGGCTCACTACGACTGTATCGGTCTTTGCAGGCAGTTCGGCACGCATCGGACAGATGTTGTGGTCGCAGTAATAATTCATTATATAGTTGGCGGCAATGAATGCCGGCACATATCCGCGTGTCTCCTTCGGCAGATAGGGATATATCTGCCAGTAATCCTTTTCGCCCTTTGAGCGGTGTATTGCCTTGTTGATATTCTCTGGTCCGCAGTTGTAGGCTGCGATGACGAGATTCCAGTCGCCGAATATCTTGTACAGGTCGCGCAGGTATTGTGCTGCTGCATAAGATGCAAGCACAGGGTCGCGGCGCTCGTCAACGAGCGAGTTCACCTCCAGACCATAACGCTTACCTGTGGCAAGCATGAACTGCCACAGTCCTGTAGCACCTACACGCGACACGGCGTTGGGGTTGAGTGCCGACTCGATGACGGGCAGATACTTCAGCTCAAGAGGCAATCCATAGCTTTCGAGAGCCTCCTCAAACAGTGGCATGTAGAAGTTCTGTGCGCCAAGCATTAAGCTTACAGAGCGGCGCAGGCGTCCGCTGTATCGGTCGATAAACTGCTGCACAACGTCGTTGTACGGCAGTTCGATGACTGAAGGAATGCGTGCCAGACGCTCCTTGTACACTTCTGGAGAGTACACAGGATTAACGTCCGACATATTGCAGTCGTTATTGATCTGCAGATAAGTCTTGTTGTTGTATGCCGACAGTAGGCTGTCGAATTCGGTTGTCATCGCTTCAGGCAGGTCGATAACCTCTTTCTTGCCTTGAGCGTTAGTTACGGTGATTTCCTTCTCGTTGTCGTCGCTCTGCGCGAGGATTGGGGTAGAGAAGCCCATAATTGCTGCTGCTATGAGTATTAATGTCTTTTTCATCAATAATATATATATATTCGATTTTATCTGTTTATTATTTTTTTGTTTGCTGGTCTTGGCTGCTGTTGACATTAGAAATTCAGGCTACAGTTGATGCCGAGACTATTTGATTTGAGCGGATTGCGTTCGCGGTTGTTGTTTATTATGGTCGGTTCAACTCTCAGACTGAGGTCTTTCGATATGTCAAACTCCGACAACGATGCGTCAACATAAGCGTCGATGACGCTCAGGGCGTATACTCCGATAAGACAGAACACGCTCAGGTCGCGCCAGCGGCGGTAGGTGTCCTTACGATTCTTGAACAGTTTCTGGAATCGCGCCATATTCGAGCTGTTGATTTGTGCTCCTAAGTGTAGGAATTGGTTGTAGCTCTGCGTGTTAGGGTCGTCGTCCATGAGGTCGAGATAGGCCTGCGAGTAGTCGTGATACATCTGGTTGTTCCATCGCAGTGCATACACGCATCCTACAAATCCACCGTACACAATGGGCAGCTTCCAGTATTTTCGGTTGTAAATCTGTCCGGCTCCTGGCAACACAAGTGCGAGCCACATAGCTCGTTTGGGGTTGGGGCGCCACGTCGCCCAATTGCGTTGCTTGGCTATTTTCAGCGAGTCGTTGGTTATTTTCAGCGAGTCGTTGGTTGTAGACAGCATACGCAGTGTGTCTTGCTGGGTGAGTATGGGGTTCAGCGAGTCGGCGGCTGTAGCTTTGGCAGTTTGTGTTCTTGCCAGTGGCTCAGCCACTTTGCGTTGTGCTGCGGCGTTGCTGGCTATGGATGTCATAGCAATTGCCACAACCAGTGTTTGCAAAATATTTAGCAAAAATGTCTTCACTGTTGTCCTATTCTTTATTTACTGTTGGAGGCTTGCCGTTGCCTTACCAGTTCATTATTCTTGTTTCATTTTGTCGAAAGCGCACATGATGCGTTCCAGTTCTTCCTCGTTGGCGAAAGGGATTGTTATTTTTCCTTTTCCCTTTGGAGAGCAAGTCATCTGCACCTTGGTCTGCAGGAAGTCGGAGAGGTGGTTCTTCAGTGCGGTGAACTCTTCGGGCAGTTTTGTCTTTGCTACGATTTTCTTCTTGCCGCTTTCCACGTCTTCGCCGTTTTTCAGCATCTGTGCCATTTCCTCCACCTTTCTTACAGAGTAGCCGTTCTTCACAACTTCGTTAAACAGTTTTATCTGCATTGATGGTGAGTCGATTGCCAGCAGTGCGCGTGCATGTCCCATATCTATCTGTTTCTTCTGCAGTGCTATCTGCACCTGGGCGGGCAGACGCAGCAGTCGCAGATAGTTGGTAATGGCTGTGCGGCTCTTGCCTACACGTTCAGACACTTTCTCCTGTGTCATTCCGTCGGCATCAAGCAGGTGTTCGTATGCCAAAGCAATCTCAATGGCGTTGAGATCCTCGCGCTGTATGTTCTCGACGAGTGCCATTTCCATGATGTTCTCGTCGTTGATGGTGCGTATGTAGGCAGGAATGGCAGTGAGTCCGGCCATTTGCGAAGCACGCCAACGGCGTTCACCGGCGATAATCTGAAAACGGTTCTCATCGACTTGTCTTAGTGTGATGGGCTGAATGATGCCTATCTCGCGTATGCTGCAAGCCAGTTCTTCGAGAGCGTCTTCGTCAAATTCGCGTCGAGGCTGGTTGGGGTTGGCCTCTATCTGGTCGAGAGGAATCTCGTTGATGGTCGATGTGCCCTGCGTACGGGCAGGGGTGGTGTCAATAAGGGCGTCGAGCCCCATGCCACCTTCTATGTCTTCAAGTCCGCGTCCCAGAGCGCTCCTGTTGTATTTCTTATGTACTGCCATCCTTTTTTTAATGTTTAATGATTAGTGTTTAGTGACTAATGTTTCACTTACAATTTCACTTTTCACTTTCCTCGGGGGTGTTCTTGTTGATGATTTCCTTTGCCAGAGCCAGATGGTTTTTCGAACCTGCCGAGTCGGCATCGTAGAGAATCACGGGCAGTCCGTGGCTTGGACTCTCGCTGAGCTTCACGTTGCGCTGAATGACGGTCTTGAACACAAGTTCCTGGAAGTGGCGTTTCACTTCATCGTATATCTGATTGGCCAGTCGGAGTCGGCTGTCGTACATAGTCAGCAGAAAACCTTCAATTTCGAGCGATGGGTTCAGCTTGCTCTTGATTATCTTGATGGTGTTGAGCAGCTTGGTGATACCCTCAAGCGCGAAGTATTCGCACTGCACGGGTATGATGACCGAGTCGGCAGCTGTGAGCGCATTTACGGTAATCAGTCCGAGCGAGGGACTGCAGTCGATGAGTATATAGTCGTACTCGTCGCGTATCTTATCGAGCATGTTCTTGATTACGCGCTCGCGATTCTTGAGGTTGAGCATTTCAATCTCTGCACCCACAAGGTCAATGTGGCTTGGAATGATGTCAAGTCCGTTGATGTCAGTGGTGTATATAGCATCGCGCACGTCTGCATGGTCGATTATGCACTCATACAATGAGCAGTCAATCTCCTTTATGTCCACGCCAAGTCCGCTTGATGCATTAGCCTGTGGATCGGCATCTACCACGAGTACGTTTTTCTCAAATGTGGCCAGTGATGCCGCAAGATTTATTGTCGTTGTTGTTTTACCAACCCCACCTTTTTGGTTGGCGAGTGCTATTATCTTTCCCATTTCGTATCAAAAATTATTCGGCAAAGTTACATATTTTATGCGAGATAAGGGAGGTTTAAACCTTTTTTCGTACATTTGCAAGCGAAATAAAGCCAATTTTATGAATATTAAAAGACCGTTAATACTTGTTTCTAACGACGACGGCTATCATGCCAAAGGCATAAACTGTCTCGTCGATATGCTGCGTGACATGGCGGATATCATAGTGTGTGCCCCTGAATCGGCACGCTCTGGTTTTGCCACAGCCTTCTCTGCCACAGTGCCTTTGCGTCTTAAGCTTCGTCGCAAGGAAGAGGGTTTTGAGATGTGGTCGTGCAATGGCACGCCGGTTGACTGTGTGAAGATAGCCTTGGAGGAATTCTTTGCCGACCGTCGTCCCGACATGGTGATAGGCGGAATCAATCACGGTGACAACGGGTCGGTCAACGTACATTATAGTGGAACGATGGGCGTTACGCTTGAGGGCTGCATGAAGTATATCCCGTCGGTTGGATTCTCGCTCTGCGACCATCGAGATGATGCCGACTTCACGCCGCTGCGCCCCTATGTGCGACAGATAGTAAGCAAGGTGCTCAATGAGGGATTGCCCAAGGGTGTGTGTCTGAACGTTAACTTCCCTAAAGTCAGCGACTTTAAGGGTGTCAAGATGTGTCGTATGGCTATGGGAACATGGTATGACGAGTGTGTCAAGATGCGCCATCCGCACGGCTACGACTACTACTGGATGACGGGAAACTACCGCAATGATGAGCCCGAGGCTACCGATACCGACAATTGGGCATTGACTCATGGCTATGTGGCGATTACGCCTACACGTATTGACGTGACCGACTACGAGACGCTGAAGAGTTTTGAATTGTGAGTTTTGAGTTTTGGATTGTTCAATTTTGAATTGATATATGAGATACTACCTGATTGTTGGCGAAGCCTCGGGCGACCTGCACGCTTCGCACCTTATGGCTGCTTTGCGTCGTGTAGACGATGCAGCCGAGTTCCGTTTCTTCGGCGGCGACAAGATGTCGGATGTCGGAGGGATACGTGTGCGACACTATCGTGAGCTGGCATATATGGGCTTTATACCCGTACTCATGCATCTGCCGACCATCTTCCGCAATATGGCAAAGTGCAAGCGCGACATTGTGGAGTGGCAGCCTGACGCGCTTATACTCGTCGACTATCCAGGATTCAATCTCGACATAGCCAAATATATCCATTCGCATACGCAGATACCCGTCTACTATTACATCTCGCCCAAGATATGGGCGTGGAAGGAGTGGCGCATCAAGAGCATCAAGCGCGATGTCGACCAATTGTTCTCTATACTGCCGTTCGAGGTGCCCTTCTTCGAGCAGAAACATCATTATCCTATACATTACGTAGGAAATCCAACGGCAGAGGAGGTGCGCCAGTTCCGCGAGTCGTACACTGAGAGTGCTGACGAGTTCCGTCGTCGTCACAATCTTTCGTCGCGTCCTATAATAGCCCTGCTTGCCGGCAGCCGCCGCCAGGAGATAAAGGACAATCTTCCGGCAATGATTGATGCCGCGTCGCGCTTTGCCGACCATCAGATGGTGCTGGCATGCGCACCAGGAATACCCATGGACTACTACCGCAAGTTTGTAGACGGACGTGGTGTACAGCTTGTTAGCGACGATACTTATGCCCTGTTGTCGCACGCTCGTGCCGCTGTGGTGACGAGCGGAACGGCTACGCTTGAGACAGCATTGCTCAATGTACCACAGGCAGTGTGCTACAAGACCCCTCTGCCTCGTCTCACCGCGCTGCTCAAGCGTCTTGTGCTGAAGGTACGCTTCGTGTCGCTTGTCAATCTGATAGCCGGTCGTGAGGTGGTGCGCGAACTTGTAGCCGACACGTTCTCGGTAGACAATATCGCCAGCGAACTCACCCGTCTGTTGCCCGACGGCGACTATCGCAGCCAGATGCTTGCTGGATATGGCGAGGTGATGAGCAAGATAGGCGAGGACAGTCCGTCGAAATGCACCGCACATATTATATATGGGTTGGTGAAGAAGAACTGAGCGCTCCATGGCTTACCCCTCAAATCCTCACCCCATCAACCCCTCAACACCACAACTGAAGCTCTGCTTCAAGTACAATATTTGCATTTCTGACCGCTCAAAACTGCCTGCTGGACGAGCAAGACGACGTTTGGCTCGAAATTCTTGAGTTTTGCGTGTGCAGCACAGATGTTGCTGATATACAGCGCAATATGTCAATGTGTAAAGCCAATGTGCAATCTTGGAAATTCTAAAAGGACTACATTTTGCGGCAAAAGGGTTCGTTTTGCACTCCAAAAGGGTTCGTTTTGTAATGCAAAAGGGGTACAGTCATAATGCAAAAGGGGCTTCTTTGTAAGCGTATCCGCGATGCTAGTATATACACGTCAAAAAAATATCGCTCAAG
>OLGY01000692.1_pt1 | contig 21437 bp, 26 predicted proteins | sample 1605951 | NCBI WGS metagenome assembly OLGY01 (sample SAMN03283280) | human gut metagenome | biome: human-associated habitat; material: feces | host: Homo sapiens | place: Peru | collected 2012
CATCCTTGGTAAGGATGAGGTCGGCGGTTCGAATCCGCCCAGCAGCTCCAACAATTTTCGCCTAAATCGAAAGGTTTTGGCGGATTTTGCTATATTTTTGCAACTTTTTGTAGCATTTGACAAAATCGGCGGATGGCGGATTTTTTAGAAAAACCGCCACAAAACCGACACCGACATACAAAAATAAGCCGGGCAGGAGTTATCCCTGTCCGGCTTTTTTGATTGCTTCCTGTGTGATCGCGGCGGCCCGTTTCATGCTTTCTTGATCTGCGTGTGTATACATTCTCAGCGTAACCGCCTTATCGCTGTGTCCCAGCACCTCTGAAACGCTGGCTACATCAGCGCCGTTGGTAATGGCAATACTGGCGAAGGTATGGCGCAGCTTGTGCGGATGCAGATCGGGTATATCGCTGCGCTCGGAGAGCTTTTTCAGGTAGCGCGTGGGGCTTTGCGGGTGCATCGGCTCCGGGCTGCCCTCCTTCGTGAACACATAAGCGCTCACGACTTTCTTTGCCTGCTCTATGCGGAGCTGACGCAGGAGAGCCATCGTGTCATCGCTTGCATAGACAACGCGAATACGTCCGCTTTTGGGCGTGTCAAGATAGACACCTTTCGCCGCTGTATAGCAAAGGTTTCCGGCAATCCGAATTTCGCCTGTTTTGAAATTTACATTTTGCCATTTGAGAGCGCAGCACTCACCCCGGCGGATGCCGGTATCAATCAGAAGTCGTATTAACGCCTGCCACTTCAAGGGTTCATCCTTTAGCGTGGCCAGTAGCCGTTTTACTTCCTCTGCTGTGTATGCCGCCGGCTCTGATGCCTTCACTTCATCCTTGCGAGGTTTCGGGCGTTCCACTTTATCCATGGGATTCCGGTCGATCATATCCCCGAGGTAGGCCATCTTGAACAGCGTGTGTAGGATCGTGTATGTTTTGATGACAGTAGCATGTGCCTTGCCCTGCGCCTGAATATCCAGTAGCAGCGCACTGATCTGTGCCGGCGTGATCTCTGGCATTTTCATATCACCCAGGGCGGGGTAGATTCGCCGGTCAAGACAATTCTGATAGCTGGAGCGTCCGTTTTCGCTCATTGTGACGGCCTTCGCAGGCATGAACACCCGCTCTCCATACTGACGCAGGGTCAGTATCTTAGCCGCTTCCGCCGCCTGCTGAGCGGCCTTTGCCGCGACTTCTGCGGCTTCCCGTGCGTCCTTCTCATGCTGCTCCGCGCGGCTTATGGCCTCGCCTGTATCACACTGGCGCTCAAACTCTGCCGACACAGCGGCAAGCTCGCGCTCGATGGCCTTTTTGCTCCAGCCCTGCGGCGCATACCATCGACGGGTAAGACGGGACTTACCGCGGCCACGGCTGACGCTGATCTCATAGAATACCTTGCCGGATTTGGTTGTCATTTTCCGGGTAGACGGCATATCAGGTCGCCTCTTTCTTCGTTTTTCTCGTAACCTTCTTCTGTACGCCTTTCAACGACTGCAAATAGGCTTCTTCCACAGGTGACAGGTTATCTTGCAAGTACTTCTTGTATTCGGCTTTTGCCTTCTCCATCGCCTGTGCGTGGGATACACGTCCAGGGCCGTCCAACAGCTTTTCACCTGTGGAGGAGAGGATCGCGTCCAGTTGTTGGATGTAGTCCTTCATGTGCATGGGATTGCGCCGCATAGCCTGTATTTCCGCAAAGTCGAAATATCCGGATACCAGATTATTCAGGATTTTCAACTCATCGCCGTCTAAGTAATTCTTGGCGATACCGATATCTTTCGCCGTGGGAAAGTCACCGGGAAAAGACTTCATCCCCATAAACGGCTTTGTGGCGTCTGCACGGTCATATACGACCTCCGCAGCGGTATGGCCGTGGGCTGCATAGTGCAGCTTATTCTGCACGATCTTGAAAAACAGAACGGATTCCTGACTTTTGGGATCATAGTCTACGCTGGTGGCGTACAGATCCAGCACCTGACGGTACAAGACTTTTTCGGACGACCGAATATCGCGGATGCGGTCAAGCAATTCTTTCCAGTAATTGCCGCCGCCCAACTGCTTCAGGCGGTCATCGTCCATGGCAAAGCCCTTTATCATGTATTCCTTCAGGCGCTCCGTGGCCCACCGGCGGAATTGGGTGCCCCGAATAGACTTGACCCTGTAACCGACAGAGATAATCACATCCAGATTGTAGTAATCGACTTGGTAGGTCTTTCCGTCTGCTGCAGTTGTTGCAAATTTTGCAACAACTGATTCTCTCTCCAATTCTCTTTCGTCAAAGAGGTTCTTGATATGCCTGGAGATAGTGGACTTGTCACGATCAAACAGTGCGGCCATCTGATCGAGAGTAAGCCACACTGTTTCGTTGTCAATTTTTACATCAATATGCGTCAGGCCATCTTCAGACTGATAGATGATAATTTCGCTTTTATTCTCGCCCATAAATTCACCTCTGTCCTGCTCCATGCTTCGGCATGGGGCATTGTTTTTTGCGTAGCGTCATTGTGGTTCGGTATCAGTGTTGGAGCTGGCGGCATCCCCCCACATGGCGCTTCGTAGTTCTTCTTTCAAATCATCGTCTGGTTGATCCTCTTCGAATTTCTGCATACATTCATCTTTCAGACACTCGTGCCTTAGTGCGTATGCCGAGAGAGCATTCCATGCTTCCGGCATTTTGTCCATCACTTCATCAATACCAAAGCAAGAGTTAAGCAGTTTGTTGAGTTGATGCTCGACACGATATTTGCTGGCACAAAACAAAGCTTCTGTTCTTTCCAGATCCACCTCCTCTTCCTCTGGCGGGATATCAAGAGATGAATACCTCTTTTCATCAAGATAGGCAGAAGCATAGTTCTTATTAGCAAGAAGTATTTGAATTTCATTGATAAGCCAAAAGAAATCAAAGGACGAAAGCAACTTGTCGAAGTTATCCCTCCATTCTTTTGTAGAAGCAATGTTGCGAATGTTGTTAATCGCTTTTTCACTCAAGCCAGTATAGACACAAGCATTCTGCACACTGGGATTTGCAGAGGGTATATCGGTTCTTCCTAAAAGGTAATCTGCTGATACACCGTAAAACTCACTCAAGGCAAAGAGATTTTCTATTCTCATACCTTTTACTTTTCCCGCCTTTGCATGGTTTGCACGGGAAGTCTCAGAGATTTCATAATCTTTTAGACTAGAAACAGAGATGTCAGCACCCATGGCAAGAAGTTGTTCTCGCAATTTTTCATGGGACAGTTTTTTTGTTGTCCGTAATTCCTTTAAACGTATTGCGGTGATTGCAAAATCAGTTTTCATAAGTCTCTCCGATATTTTAATACACTAAAACATATCGCTCAACGATTAAAATATACTATCATCTTCTTGCAAATATCGAGTTGGGTGTGGTAGAATATAGTCGTCTCCTAAATCATCATAACATACTAAAGTACACTTTGTCAAGAATGGAGGGACTAACATGAAAAATAGAAAAATTCGAGATGCTGCGCGAGCGGCAAAGGTCGGGCTGTGGGAGGTAGCGGATGCACTTGGCATCAGCGAGCCCACTATGACGCGTAAACTGCGGTATGAATTGCCAACCAACGAGCAGGAAAAACTTCTTGTTCTTATTGAGCAGATTGCCGCGGGGAGAAGTAGTGGGGGTGAGGATTGAAAATGTATGTTGAGCAATTCTCAAAAGTATCCACACCCTATCAGAAGATTCCTGATGCCTGCCGCAGCACCGGACTTAGCCAATATTACTTGCGGAAAGGCTGTAAGGACGGCACTGTCCCGCATATTCGATCGGGGACGGTGTATCTTGTGGATGTTCCTGCACTGCTGGAAAAGCTGCGCCGAGAGGCCATCGGACAGATCGGCGGGTGATGAGGCGTGGGAAAGCCAAAGAAGCGGGCAGACTGGTTTCCTGTCTACCTCGATCAACGCCAGTACATCGAAGCAGTTGACGATGCAACGGCGGGACGAGTTCTCAAAGCAGCTCTTACTTACATGGTAACAGGGGAGCACACACCTTTAGATGGTGCTGCAGAACTCCTCTTCGTCGGGTTTAGGGGTGCCGTTGATGGTGCTGTGGCAAAATTCGAGGCTACCCGCAAACGAAACATAGCCAACGGCTCTAAAAATACCAGTGGCACCCAGTCGCACCCAGTGGATGCCAGTGGCACCCAGTCGGCCACAGAATTAGAATTAGATTTAGACATATATGAAGAGGGAGAGAAGAAAGAAGACTCCCCCGCCCTCGCGTCAAAAATTTTTTCAGGCGGACAGCAGAAGTACGACCACGCCAGCGAAGCCTATCAGATTGCCAAGTATCTGGCCGATGAAAAGGATAGCGACAACCCCGGCAGGGCACAGCCTACGGAGGCGGAACTGCAAAAGCAGGCGGCAGCGTTAGATGAACTGCACACCCAGAACGGGGTGGCCTGGGATGTGATGGAAGAAGTCATGTACCAATCGCTGGATCATGACTATTGGCAGCGACAGGTGCAGTCCGCCTATGATTTCAAGCGGTATTTCAACAAAATTATGGCCGATGTATCTGATGGGAGGTGAAATTTGTGACCGGCTCTACATACGCCACACCCGTCGAACGACTAGAATCCGCCAGCGCCGCGTGGCTGCGCAATCTGGAGGAGCAGGGGGCTTCCCCCAACACGCTTAAGGGCTACGCTCTGACCGTGGAGGATTTTACCCGCTTCTTCGCCAGCGAGGAGGATAACCCCAGCGTCCCATCCTACGCAGACGTATTCCTATGGGCGCAAACATTTGATACTCGCGGGCTCACCCAGCGGACACGGCAGCAGTATCTTGTCCGCCTCCGCGCCTTCTTTACCTGGGCGTGCGAACACGGCTGGTATCAGGTCAACCCAGTCCTGAAACGCCTGCTCCCCTCCCCAAGTGATCTACCGCCGAAAGAATATGCCGAACTTGGAAAATGGCAGCTTCAGCGGTTATACACGTTTGACCGCCCCGACTACGCCCGGAACGCCACCTATCCCCGGAATTACGCCATTGTGGTCCTGCTCCTGGCCACGGAACTTCGCAATGCTGAGCTGCTGCACCTGACCCCTGCCGCTCTGCGCTGGTCAGATAATCAGATTTTTGTCAGCTGCGGCAAATCCGGCAGCGTCCGGCGGGTGGCTTTCCCGGAACTCGCACAATCCGCCGTGCGGCTCTATCTCGCCAGCGGCATCCGCCCGCAAGATTTACCCGATACCGCGCCGTTATACGGCACGACCAGCAAAAAGGGCGTTTTCGGCACAAGGGAACGGGACGGCGCATGGACCGCCGGCTCTGCGGAATGGCTTTCCGCCCTCGTCATGCGCCATGTCAAGGCCGTCACCGGTGTCAGCGGCGTGTGCTGCGAGGACTTGAGGCATATTGGCAGAGGCGCGGAGTCCCTGTCTCTGGAGGAGGCTCGCGTCCGGCAAGCGCGCCGAAATGCCTATCTGTTAGTGAGAATAAAAAACCGCCCCTGACCGATGGGGTCAAGGGCGGGTCAATAGGAGCATTATAGGTAGATGGCGGCGCGGAGTTCTTCGATGGGGATATGCAGCTTGCGGCAGGCCTTTTGCAGTTCTCCCAGTGTGAAGTCAAGCGGGTTCTTCTTCCGGCGAAGCAGCGTGTGCGGCTTCATCCCCAGTGCCTCAGCCAATTCCTGCTTTTGAATACCTTCCCGCTCCAATGCGCCGTATAGCAGTGCTACGATCTTGTCCTCCGTGGGGTTCTTCGTGTTCAAATATGTCACTCGCGGCATAGTTGTTACTCCTCCCTATGCTCCACCAGATCTCCCGGCTGGCATTTTAGTAGTGTGCATATCGTGTCTATCGTTTTCCACGAAACAATCTCCCCGTTTCTGAGTTGTTGGATTACTCGCTCTCCCATGAGTTTTTCCTGCCGGAGCCTGTAAGTTGAATAACCAGCCCGCTTCAGCGCTTCCAGTACATCTACTTTGTAGTGAATAGGCATTTTTAAGCCTCCTTTCCTGTGTAATAAAGCATAACACCACCATGAACTCAAAACAAGTGTATGTTTTACACAAGAAATACACGTAAAATATGTGTATTCTGTCGATATACAAGCACGCAAATTGGGTGTATACTGTAATCACCGAAAGGCAACAGGGCGGCCTTAAACAAGCCATAATCGGGCGGCACAGTTTACCAAGGTCAGCACCGTCCGGCGGTTCAGCGTTGCATGAGCCTCCCGACCTGAAAACATCCGAAGGGAGGTGAAAAGACATGCCTACACCATTGCGAAGCATCCGCCTGAAATGTTTGGATTGCTGCTGCGATTCCGCTCTCGAAGTCCGGTTGTGTCCCTGCACCGATTGTGCGCTACACGTCTACCGCTTCGGCAAGAATCCTAACCGCCGCAAGAAAGTCGCGGAGGGCCATTCTTTGGCAAAAAACAGCGCCTCAGCAAGCGATTTGGAGCAGGATGCACCCTGCCAAGGGTAAACATACCCCCACAACCAAGCAAGCGCGAAACCCTCCGCCAGCACGGTGGAAAACAGGAAAGCGGTCTTGCATGGCCGCGGAAAGGGTTTTGAAATTGTTTTACATCAAGGATCAAGGCCGCCAAATCCCCATTGAGGATGGCGAGGGCGGCAACGTATTCACACAATGTGGAGACTGCGGCACAGAGTTCGAGGTCGATCTCGTGGAGGCCATACGCAACGGCTGCGACATCTACGCTTCTTCAGTCTATTGCCCGGCATGTAGTGCTAAGCGACTGAAGGCAAAGAAGGAGACTGACCGCGAAATCAAGCTCCTCGCCGAGCGATATGAAGACTGTGGCATCACTGAGGAAATCATCCGCAATTTAATGGACAAGAAAGCTGATTTGGATGACCGCGCCAAGCTGATTGGTATCCGGCTGGGGTTGGGTCACGAGTTTCACCGCGAGGAGCTTTTCTCCGTTGATGACCTGTGCCATGTCACCGGCGAAACCCCGGAGGAAGCCCTGACGCGGATGCGAGAGGCCGGTGTGTCTCCCATCACGGTATCACCCGCGCCGTGGCTGAAGGGCGGTGTGTCGTGAGCTACTACCGCGTTTGCCGTCGATGCGGAGCCAACCTCGACCCTGGCGAAAAATGTGACTGCGGAGATGCTGCCGATGCTGTACCTTGTCACAATCGCCGGAGCGATTCAGCTTACCCGCTGGATGCCGGCTCTGCTGGATGCCATAGAAAAGCCCTCTGTGCCTACGCCGACCAAAGCACGACACAGAGGACTCTGAGTACCAACCACCACAGGGAGGCCGGTACAGCTATTGTACCAGCCTTCCGCCGATGAAACAAGGAGGAAATTATGATCTGTGCTTACGAACTCACCGCCGCCGAGCGGCATACCATCCGCGAAGGTCTTTACGAACTCATGGCCGACTTTGAGCGCCCTTGGCGTATGCTGCTGCACCTCTGGACGCAGTACTGGGGTGAGCACCCCACGGACTATCAGGAGTGGGTACAGAACGACGCAGAAGCCATCGGCGATCTGCTTCTGACCATCGTGAATGCATTGGGAGATGCACTGACATCCTACCGTCTGATGACCGGCGGCGAGTTTGAAGGTGACCGCGATCCCTGCGGCGCTTATCTGGAGGAGGCCCAGCGCGTAGAGAAGTCCCGCCGCATCGATGATTGCATCGACACGGTGCGGAAGATGATATGTCAGTCCCGCACACTCTCCACAGCAGAGCGCGACGTCTTTCTTGAGCGACTGCATGGCGGGATCATGAGCAAGCGCGACGAGGACATCATGCCGGCTCTGGAAGAACTTACCAGCGAGATCAAGGCCAGCATCGACCGCAAGGCCGAGTGACCAACACGTCCGATACATACGAGAAGAGAGTGCCTGCTATGCGGCGGGTGCTCTCTTTCTTCTGCCCACAGGCAAGTATGCTCACTCTCTCAGCAAAGAGCCACATAGCACGGAAAACACACGGCACACTGCGCGGAAAATGACACGCAAGGTCACTGCAACACTTACCCTCACCCCACTGCTTTGATTTGAAATCCGAGCAGTGAAAGGGACATAAGCGTGGGTCGGACTTGAAGTCCGACCCTTTGTCATGCCATCATGCACAGCTTGCGCGACATAGACTAATCTCACACCAGGCGAACGCGGTCAGCCATACCAGTGCTCCATGCCGCATGCAGGGTGTACGCAGCGAAAGAGAGGGGGTGGTTTCCAATTCGGAGATGAAAAAAGTAAGTCCCCCTCCCCCAAACTCTCCCCGTCGGGTAGATGTTCCGATTTGTACATGGGAGTATATGAAGGAAAGCACTCTCCCTTTGCGCGACGATAACTCAAAAGTACTTGACAGCGCAATAACTTTTGCGTATACTGAGGATGAAAGGGGGCAGGATAACCGTGCATAAGATTTTCTTCTACCGTGACCGCAGCGGTAACGAACCTGTCTTCGAGTATCTGAAAGAATTGACTTCAAAAACAGATAAGAACAGCTGCATCAACGCCAATAAGATCAACGATTATATTGAAATTCTGCGCGTGTACGGCACGCAGGCCGGAGAACCCTATATCAAGCATCTCGACGGCGAGATATGGGAGCTACGCCCACTGCGAAACCGCATTTTGTTCGTTGCATGGACGGGCGACGGATATGTGCTTTTGCATCACTTCATCAAGAAAACGCAGAAAACTCCGGCACGAGAGATCGAAAAGGCAAAAAGAGAGCTTTTAGACCTGTTAGAAAGGGGTGTTGACTATGAGTAATCCAGCTATTGGCAGAAGTTGGGAGGACGCACGCGCAGAGCTCTATACGCCGGAGGAGATCGCCGAAAGCAATCTGCGTGTTGCCTTGATTGGCGAACTTATCAAAGCGCGGCAGGAACAGGGCATCAGCCAGAAGCGTCTGGAGGAATTGAGCGGCGTCAAGCAGCCGGTGATCGCGAGGATGGAGGCCGGCGTCACCAGCCCGCAGATCGACACGATCCTGAAGGTACTGGCCCCGCTGGGGAAAACGCTGGCGGTAGTCCCATTAGACAACCGATGATCACGCAAAGGGAGAGGGCAAATGCCCCCTCCCTTTCTTTGTCAAAGTGCGCAAAAAATATCAAAAACCACAACATAATGTTTTGCTACACGAGATTAGCCTATATCTTGTATTTTGCCTTTGTCTCTGATATACTACGCATGGGGATAACTGCATCGTCCCCCATGCTCCAAACTCTTGTTTGTGAGTTCATTCCTACCCGCGACCGCCGGCGGGATATAAACAGGCGGTCAACTGAATACCGGCTGACGGATAGGAAGCGGAAACGTGCGAAGAAACCGGCAGCGCATGGCCATAATAGGGTGGCCGTAAGCTCCAAACGGGGAAAAGGCAAACGCCACAGAACCCAGCGGAGTATGCGTGGGGACTTCGTGCGCTTTTTTATACCCGTCAGCCGGTTTACTTTTGCAGGAAAGGAGCGTGTGTAGCTATGGCAGAGCTGACCCGCGAGGAGCAGGCGAAGACCGCACAGCGGGCATACATGAGGGCATATTCTCAGCGCCCCGGAGTACGGGAGCGAAAGAAGCAGGCCAACATCGACTTTTGGGCGCGGCGATATGCCAAAATGACCGAGGAGGAAAAGCGAGAGGCTGAGAAAACCCGTTGAGAAACAAAAATACCCCGTCAGGGCTGAAAGGAGCAAGAGAATATGAGAACAGATTATTTCTTGGGTCAGAATCGCGGTGACGACTATCGCAACTCTATCAAAAGCTATTCACTTCAGGCGTGGCGAGATGCCGGCGGAGAAGATGGAAACGAGCCGTACTTTGAAGAGGATGTGCAGCGCCGCGGCTTGGATTACTGTCCCGTGATACGGGTATATGTAGATGCCCGCATCTTCTCCACATGGGAAGCGTGGAAAGCGGAGGCGGAGCGCGCCAAGCTGGGCGCGATTAAAGGAAAGGACATCTACGGAGGACTCGCTTTCTTTGGCGGTGTAGGGTATTCCTTTTCCGGGAATCCCGCCTTTCTCGTGGAGGAGATCCCCGGGTATGGCACGAGGATATGGATCAACGTGCTTTGCCCCAACGAATCGGAGTTCTGTCGGGCAAAGGCGGACGCGGAGGAAGAAGCTGCGCGCCGCAAACGACACGGCGTGGCAGTCAATGCGCTGAGCGACTCACAGCTCACCACCCGGTATTGCTCCCTCCAGAACCAGCGCAGCGAGTTGGAAAAGCAACTGGAACGCTGGGGCGTACAGTAATGCGGCGGCCCGAAACGCCCCTGCGGGCGATCTACGCCTACTGCTTGCAGGAATGCTGCTTAGGCAAGCCGCGCCGCGTGGACACCTGTCAGGAGTCGGAATGTCCTCTGCATACCTTCCGGTATGGGACTGATCCGTATAAAGAAGAAAGACCCGGCGGAGCTGTCAGCTCTCGCCGGGGAAGGGTACAGTAAGCGATCTTGTGTCATTCCTCGCGGTAAGCCCATCCCAGATACTTCCCGGAACGGGAGTAGATGGCATAAGCGTTGGGAGGGATGGTCACACCGGGAGGCGGAGGACCGCGGCGGCCTGCAGGTTCGGGACGTCTGGGAGCGGAACTGCTGGCGGTGTGCATACCAGCTGCGATGGCAGGATTACCGCCAGACATAGCCATACTTTCAAAAAAGTCCATAGTGGTACCTCCTTACTGATTAGCTACCCTTTTCCAACCCACGCCGGCGCAACTCTTCAAGGACGGCTTGGTTGGCATATTCAAGGATTTCTTCATCACTTGCATACGGCACAATAGGGCGAACTTTTTTCAGGAAACCCTCTTTGTCAAAATGCCCGTTCTTGTAATATTTGAGCATCAACTTCACAGATGGACGCATTTCACTCTTCTCGTTTGCAGAGTCCATAGCACAAAAGACTGCGCCCTTTTCAAAATCAGAAAGGCCATCAAAGAACACACAGAACACTCCCTTAAATTTTATAGTAGCATAGAAGAACGCAAGGCGCAAGGCGTCTGCGGAAAATAATATCGCAACGGAGTTCCTGTAGTTCTATTTTTACACCATCGTTGGACACTCGGTTGCGCAAACGTCAGAACCGATGGCCGGATGCTCCCTCGCGTGCGCGTGCGTTATTTGCGCGCGTAGTTCAGTATACTTCTCTATCGTATTATCCTATGTGCTTCATCATGTACGGGAGTATATGGGGAAAAAGGGTACGGGAAAGGAGTCACCGCGCCGCCCATGTTCCGAAATCGAGCCGAAAAGGGATGAGGTCTTGTCGGACTGCATTTTTAGAAACCGACACAAAACCGACACAGGTATCAAAAAGCAAGAACTTTTAAGATACAACACGAAGCGGCAAGCTATCGCAAAGAAAATCCCGCAGCCGTTGCAATCAAAGGCTTGCGGGCAATAAGTCACAATAACCAACAGCAAGGAAAAACAATCGTTCTGCAATTGGTAAGGATGAGGTCGGCGGTTCGAATCCGCCCAGCAGCTCCAAAAGAAAAGCCTGTAACCGTTGCGGTTACAGGCTTTTAGCGTTTTGAAGAGATAGCAGAATTGAAGCAAAAAGAACGCAAAAATTGATTGCTGGTTACAAAGGTGGTTACAAAAGATGGGGTCAAAAAGGGCAAAAGTATATGCAAAAGATACGACGTTGGCTGTATCCGTTACCAACGTCTTATCTTCTTGATCTTACCCCAACTCTGTAAAAACTGCCTCGGGGAAGGTGCTTTTTAGCCAGGAAAGAACGTCTGTTGTGGCGATCTTTTTACTCATTGTGACGATATCTTCCTCCGAAAAGCTCAGAGTGCCATTGCCGTCCTTACCACAGTTCTGGAAGAACACCGCCATGGGGTATTCGCCGTCCGCACCGAAGTCACAGGACGTCAACGCCACGACACCGCCGTAGCTATCCAGGCCATTCCATGAATCCCACACGCGCCCGTCATAGCCGTAGATACCCGTGCAGGTGGCGGCGGTTAGTTTCATATGCGAATACCAATCCTCAGCTTCTGCCTTGGCTTTGGCCAGTGCCAACTCCTCCAGCCGGGTCTTGTCGGCGGCAGACAACTTATCTGCTGTGGTGAAGGGCTCGTCCAGGCCGGAGACAGTATAGGTCTTTTCGGTGGTTTCGGCGTAATACCCCATCTCGGTCAGCAGGCTATTACGGACCGCAGCGGTCAGCACCACCTCGTCGCCGTTGGACAGGTCGGTGGTCGCAGAAAGGGTGTACTCCGTGTTCTGGTAGACCAGTTCTGTGGAGATGACCTCCACCGTGGCCATGCCGCTGCCGGACATCCCTGCAAATTTCACAACGATAGCATTCTCTGCGAAGAGATCGATAGCCCGTCCATCGGCCAGACCTTCCACTTTGAACGTGGTCTTACCGTTTTTGAGCTTACAGCCGATGTCCAAGTCTTTGGGCGCATCGTAGACGGCGGTGACCGTCACCGCGTCGCCGTTGGAGAGATTCTCACAAGGCTCAGCAGTAACCGTGATGTGAGAGAAAGCCTCATCCAAAACGGCTATCTGCTGCAAAAAGGAACCACTTCCGTCAGGCTGCTGGCTGCTGATAGCCGCGAATAGGGCATCAGAGTCCAGAGTACAGACAGCCGTACCGTGGCCGTTGAGCCCCTCCACTTCGCCGACCACAATGTAGTCTGTCAGGTCGATAGTGGCTTTGTAAAATCATCTTTCTCGTCAGATTCCCACGACACCGAGTAGAGAATATGGTAAAATCAGAAAAAAGACTTTTGGAGGTGCGGCCTTGAAAACGGATCATCTGGCTCTGCTGCGCGCAGGTGCACCGCTGACCACCCGTCAGCAGCTGTCTCTGACGCTGCAGCTCAGTTGGCCGGCTACTATGGCACAGCTCGCCACCATTATCATGCAATACATCGACGCAGCTACCGCTGGCGTGGCTGGCCGCGCCCCGCTGGGGGCTGTCCGGCGTATGGGCAGCCATGTGCCTGGAGCTGTGCGTCCGGGGCATACTCTATCTGATACGGCTGGTCGGCAAGCGCTGGCTGTGGCCGGAGGAACAGGAGGAGCATGCATAGACGCGCCGGCGAAGCCTGTTCGCACAAGGCCGATCCGCTCAATGAAGCCGCCTCCGCAGAATTTCTGCAGAGGCGGCTTCTTGCTTCTCAGCACATTTCCTCGATGTGGGGCAGAGCATTTCTTAGCTTGAGGCGATTGCTCTCCTCAAGCTATTTTACAATCCGGTGGGATCATAGACACCAAAGCCCTCGCCCAGGATCTCGTGTGTATCACATACAATGATAAATGCGTTTGGATCAATTTGCTGCACCAGCTTTTTTACCGGGATAATGTAATTTCGGCTGAATGCGCACATGACCACCTCGGTGGATTTACGATGATATGCGCCGGTACCTTCCAGCAATGTCACACCAAGATCCAGCTCCAGCAGCCGACGGGTGATCTCCTCGTGGTGTGGACTTATGATATAGGCCAGCTTGGCCGACTTGCCGCCATAAACGACCTTGTCCATCATCGCGGTGCAGATATATAGCACGGCGATGCTGTAAAGCGCTTGTGTCAGCTGACGGAATGTAAGGGAATAGGTGGCGATCACCACAAGGTCGATGATCAGGCACAATTTCCCGATGGGGAGCTGCTGCACCTTTATCTTCAATAGCCGCGCAGCAAGCTCCGTGCCGCCCGTGGTAGCTCCCTGACGGAGCATGAGGCCGAATGCCGCGCCGCACAGCATACCGCCGTAGACAACAGCCAGCACCGGATCCAAAGGCTGAAATTGATACAGGGAGTTTATTCCATCGATCATCAGTGAGCTGACGGTCATTGCATATAGCGAACTGATCAACACCTGTTTGCCGAGGAGCTTCAGTCCCAAGACAAAAAAGGGGATGTTCATGACAAGTGTCAGCGTACCGACGGGCAGAGCGGGGAAGAAAACATTGAGTACCTGAGCTACTCCGGTCACCCCGCCAATAGAGAGATGCACCGGCAGACAGCACCAGCAGAAGCCTAAAGCATACAGGGCGCAGCCTATTGTAATGAGTGCGTATTGCTTGAGTGTATCTGTTATTTTCACAGTGTTCACCCCTCTGTTAATTTTATATAAATAATTATAATATTATAAAATAAAGCGGTCAAGTGTTTTGAAAAAATTCGCAAAGGGTCTTTTCAAAGATCCGATCTTGTGCTATACTTATTTTATAATATAATTCCAATATTTTATAAATCAGGAGGCAAATATGAATAAGACCCTGTTACGCAGTTATGCACGTCTTATCGCGGAAGTAGGCGGCAATGTTCAAAAGGGACAGGAAGTATTCATTACAGCGCAGCTGGATCAACCGGAGTTTGTCAAGATGCTGGTAGAGGAATGCTACAAGTGCGGCGCAGGACGGGTGGTCGTGGAATGGAATTACCAGCCGCTTCTGAAGGTGGACTACCGCTACCGCACAACGGCGGATCTGAGCGCAGTACGCGACTACGAGGAGGCTCGCTGGAAACACTGCGCGCAGGTGCTCCCGTGCCGGATAGGGTTGATTTCTGAGGATCCCAGCGGTCTTAACGGTATTGACGCGGGGAAATACAGCACCTCACAGCAGGCGGTTTGGCCGATTTATAAGCCTTACCGGGATGCGATGGAGCACAAGTGTCAGTGGTGCTTTGCCTGTGTGCCGGGTCCGGCGTGGGCTAAGAGGTTGTTTCCGCAGCTGCGGGTCGGCCGGGCAATGGAGAGACTGTGGGAGCTGATTCTTACCGTTTGCCGCGTGGACGGCGATCCTGTTGCTGCATGGGCGGCGCATAATGCGGAGCTGCAGCGCCGCTGCGACTATATCAACCGTCTGCCACTGAAGGAGCTTCACTTCAGCAGCGGCAATGGCACAGATTTCCGCATCGGTATGATGCCGGAAGCGCGTTTTAAGGGTGTCCGGGAGACAACAAAGGACGGGACGACCTTCACGCCGAATCTGCCGACGGAGGAGTGCCTTATCACACCGAAGAAGGGCGCGGCAGAGGGCATCGTCTATGGAACAAAGCCCCTGTGCTTCCATGGACAGTCTGCGGAGAATTTCTGGATCCGCTTCCATGAGGGCAAGGCTGTGGAGTGGGGCGCTGAGACAAATCCGGAGCTGCTGGATCAGCTGATTGGCATGGATGAAGGCAGTGCTTATCTGGGCGAATGTGCACTGGTGCCGTGGGACAGCCCCATTAACCGCAGCGGTGTTTTGTTCTATAATACGTTGATTGACGAGAATGCCGCTTGCCATCTGGCGCTTGGAAAGGGATATATCAATACGATTCAGGGGTATCATGACCGTACACTGGAGGAGTGCTATGCACTGGGAGTCAACGATTCACAGGTTCATGCCGACTTTATGATCGGCGCGCCGGACACGGCGGTGGATGCTGTCTGTACCGACGGGCGGATCGTGCCGATCTTCCGTGACGGCACATGGGCGTTCTGAGCCGCAGTCTCAGCAGATGCAGATATAGATGGCGTTCCGCTTAAGCGGAACGCCATCGTTTGTTTACGAAATGATCTGCAATTCTTTTGGATAATGCGTCAGAACCTCGCAGCCATCGGCGGTGACAAGAACCAGATCCTCAATGCGGACTCCCGTGTCACCGGGCAGATAAATGCCGGGCTCTATGGAGAATACCATTCCCTCCTGCGCAACCACATCGCAGGAAATGCTGACATCCGGCGGCTCATGCACCATCAGGCCAATACCGTGGCCGGTGCGTGTGATAAAGGCGGCGCCATACCCCGCATCGACAATCACCTGACGCACCGCGGCGTCTATCTGGCTCATCCGGACGCCGGGACGGACGAAATCGATACCGGCCTGCTGGGCGCGGCGGACAACCTCATAGACCTGACGGTGCTGTTCGCTGACTTGACGGTAAAACACAGTACGTGTCATGTCACACCAGTAGTCGTTGATCGGGCAGACCAAATCGATCAGCACCGAGTCACCTGGACGAGGGCGCGTGTTGTCAGACATGTGGTGGGGCTGCGCCGCATTTGCGCCGTAACAGACAACCTGATACTGTCCCACCTGCTTGCCGCCATGTGCCAAGAAGAAAGCGTCTATCTGTTTTGCAAGTTCCGCCTCGGTGACAGCGGCGGCGATGTGAGAAAGACCATAGGCAATGGCAAGGTCATTGATACGGCCGGCGTCACGCAGCAGCTCCTGCTCTTTTGCGTCCTTGCGCATACGGGCATCATCTACCGGGGCAGAGCCAAGTACAGGGATGATGTCTTCGCGCTTTTCCAGAATGGAGATGGTGTGGCGGGACGGCCAGTTTTTGTCAAAGCCCACCTTGCCAGAATGTAACTCAGCGGCAATCATGCCGTATACGTCCTCACCGTCGCGGTAAGTATGCCAGATGACGCCGGGAACCGGCGGTATGCAGAACAGTTCGTTCATAAAGGCGTGTACCTGCTCATCCTCGCGGATCAGCAGCACACCGCAGCGCTCCTGTGCCTTAATGCGGCATCCGATCAGATAAAAGATACTGTCATCGTCTGACACCAGTATCTGAGACAGCCCGCAGCGCCGCATATTGGCGGCCACGGAGCTCAGGCGTCCGTAATTCAGCATGTGACACCTCCCCGGACATACTTACTCCTGCCGCTGATAAAGACTGTATGCCTTCATGGCATAGGCCATATCGGTCTGCAGGTGTCGACGCATCCTGCTGGCGGCAGCGGTATACTTTCCGTCACGCACCAGCTTGTAAATGACGTTATGCCCTTCATTGATTTTGCTTACGTTTTCCTCTTTGTAGTACATGCACGACAGCAGCTCGAGTCTGGCGCGCAGACGAGCAGCGGCCTGATCCAAATAGTAGTTCTGCGCATGACGGTAGAAGATGACATGAAAGCGCTCTGAAAATTCCTTCCACCTGGATATGTCGCCCTCTGCCAAAGCGGCATTGCCATTTTCGATGATCTCCTGCAGATCAAGCACCAGTGGCATGTGATTCAGGGATGCGCTGCAGAACTGTATTGCCAGAGCATCCAGCTCCGAGGCAAATTGATACAGCTCCTGAATATCCCGTTCCTCGAATTCAATCACGGTGACGCCGCAGTTGGAGTAGTACGTTACAAGACCGTTCTCCGCCAGACGCATTAACGCCTCGCGGATCGGCGTATGGCTGACATGGAAGCGCTCCTTGAGCATATTCAAGGTCAGCTTTTGCCCACAGCGCAGCTGCTGTCTCGTAATGTCGTGATACAATTCATCGTAAATCTGTTCCGAAAGCGTTTTTCCAGCCATAAACGGTTTTCCTTTCAAATTTCTTGATATTACTATATCAGAACTCCGCTGTAATGGCAACAAGTGTGTAACATTTTTTGAAATTCTATATATTTCGAAAGAAAAACCAGAGACGGGCGGCGCTGAATCGTGCCGCCCGCCTCGGATGTTTGCGCCATTACCAGTGGAAATAGTATACGAAGTAGTTGCCTTCCAGCGGGAGGTCGTGAATGACCAGCTTGTCGTTGTGGGCATAAAGCATGATGGGGTTATAAAGAACTGCGTATACCGCCTCGTCCTGCACCAGCGAGAAAATCTTGTCATAAATAGCGGCACGTTCGGTGGCGTCCACGGCAGCGACAGCGTCCTTGAACCACTGCTCCACCTGGTCATTATACCAGCGGGCGTTGTTTGCCATACCGATATAGTCCTTGCCGATGGCCATGGCCACGTTCTGTGTATCGCCTTCCAGCGCCATCTGCAGGCAGGTAACGGTGAAATCGCCCTGACGCAGCTTATTCAGGTATGCGTTAAACTCCAGCACCTCCAGCTGGCAGGTAAGACCAACAGCCTTCAGCTGCTCCTGAACGGCTTGTGCCAGCAGCTTATACTGATCGGCCACAACAAGTGTACCCATATCATAGCCGTTGGCGTAACCGCACTCAGCCAGCAGGGACTTTGCCTTTTCAACATCGTAGGTGTACTGCTTCTGCGTATCGCTGTAACCGAAGCGGCTCTTGGACAGCAGGTTGGAATTCTCCTCAGCAGCACCGTCCATCACGGTGGCGATCAGAGCCTGACGATCCATAGCATAATTGACCGCCTGACGGAATTTGGGATTGTTATAGGGCTCCTTTTCGGTGTTCATGGCGACAAAGGCAAATGTAGTCTGCTCTGCGGTGGTGACAGTGACGCCGTCGGCGCTTTCAAGGGTGGAGCGGACAGGCGCCTCGATCTCGGCAAAATCAATGCCGCCGGACTGCAGGCCGATAGACATGGAGGACATATCAGAGATGATCTTGAAGGTCACATCCTTGATGGCAGCGGCGCCCATGTAGTAATCCTCATAGGCCTTCAGCACGACCTTGTCACCTTCATTGTGGCTGACGAACTGGTAGGGGCCGCAGCCGATGGGCTGCTGGGCAAAGGCTTCCTCACCGGCAGACTCATAGTAATCCTTGGAACCAATATGTACCAGCGTCAGGTTGTTCAGGAAGGGTGCGAAGGGAGAAGAGGTGTAGATATTGATGGTGTGATCATCTACCACCTCGCAGTGGTCATAGCCGGCCACATCGCCGGACTGTGCCTCGGAAGCGGCGTACAGATCCAGACTGAACGCCACATCCTTGGCGGTCAGCGGCGTGCCGTTGTGGAAGGTAATGCCGTCACGCAGATGGAAGGTATAGCAGCAGGCGTCATCGCTGATCTCCCAGCTTTCAGCGATGATACCGTCCAGCTTGCTCTCATCTTGGAAGTTGTAGCGAACCAGAGTGTCATAGATCTGGGAATCAATGCGGTGTTCAACATTGGTTGTCCAGTTGGCGGGGTGCAGCGTCTGGTAATCAGCGTCGATGGCGATGGTCAGGCTGGTGCCGTCGCCGGCAGAGGCGTTGCCGCCGTTGCCGCCGCAGGCTACCAGGCTCAGCGCCATGGCCATGGCCAGCACCAGTACAAGAAACTTTTTCATGTGGGTGTCTCCTTTTCTTTTTTTATTTTGACGCCATTCCGGCGTGGAGATACGGAAAAGATCACTCAAAATTTGAATACACGGTGGGTATACTTGTCCAGCAGGTCGATACCGGCGGTCACGTCGTCCTTGGCGATGACGGAGCACTTGCTGTGGGGATAGCGATCCACCACGGCGATACCGGCCACGCGGACACCGTCGCCGGACTGGTTCATGGAGCTGGCGTCGGTGCCGCCGCGATCCATCACGCCCCGCTGATAGCGGATACCGTTCTCCTCACAGCAGGCCAGCATCTCGTTGACCAGCTCCTCGTCCAGCATGGCGCTGGGGTCGCCCAGTGTCACACTGATGCCCTCGCCCACGGCGTTGCAGCCCTCAAGATCACAGGGATAGGCGTGGTCGGGGGTCACGTCCACGCTGATGCCGATGTCGGGATGAATCTGATGGGCAGCGGTAACGGCGCCGCGGCAGCCCACCTCCTCCTGTACGGAGAATACGTAGTACACATCGTTGGGGCAGTCACCCTTGTTCCGCTTCACAGCCTCCAGCAGCATGAAGCAGCCCACCCGGTCGTCAAAGGTCTTGGCGCTGATGCGGCCGTTCTGCAGCTCGTACCAGGGGCCCACAAAACCGGCGTAATCGCCTATCTTGACGTACTTTTCGGTGTCCTCCTTGCTGGTGCAGCCGATGTCGATGTACAGCTTGCCGCTGTCGTTCTTGGCGTCCTCGATCTTGCCGTCGCAGCCCACCACGCCGATGACGCCGTTCTGGAACACCACCTGATCGTTGTACAGGGCGGAGGTCCAGACCCAGCCCACACTGCACACCTTGATGCGGCCGTCTGATTCGATCTTCTTCACCTGCAGGCCGATCTCGTCCATGTGGGCGGAGAGCATGATCTTCTTGCTGTCGGGGCTGCCCTTGCCGTGCTTGACGGCAATGATGTTGCCGATGTTGTCCACATAGGCGCTGTCCACATGGCCCTCCAGCTCACGCAACACGATGGCTCGCACGGCTTTTTCGCGGCCCGCCACGCCCCACGCCTGAGTCAGCTCCTTCAGCAGTTCAAAATTTGCCATACGCTTTAGTTCTCCTTTCTGTTTTTCAGCAGACTGGCCTTCTCCACCCAACGGGTCTGGTTCATCAGCGGATGGTGCAGGCTGATAGCGCCGGTTGGGCACTCCATCACGCAGCAGCCGCAGTACCAGCACTCATCGGGATAGGACACCACGGGATGGCTGCCCTTTTCGCCGGGGGTCATCACGTCGATCATGCACGCCTCCATGCAGCGGTTGCAGCCGATGCATTTCTCTGCGTCGAACCGCAGCGGCGTGGCAGGCGGCGTCTGACGGAAGCCGAATTCCTTGATCTCTTTCATGCCTGCGCCTCCTTTGCCTTTTCTGCCATATAGTCCTGATTGTGCTTCTCGTAATTTTCCCTGATATCACCGGCGTAGTCAAGAGGCACTTCGCGGGCTACCACCTTCTCGCCGTCGCTGTGGATGCAGATGAAGGGAGCCATGGCCTTGCCGTCGTCGTCGGTGCGGTAGAACTCCAGCTTGGGGCAGGTCTGGTGTCGCGCCAGACAGGCCTGCAGGATGATCTGAGCCACCGTCAGGATGTCGAATACCTCCAGCAGACGCATCAGCTCGTGGGGATTGGCGGCGTAGGTGCGGGGCACGATCTCCCTTTCGTAGCGGTTCAGCAGCTCCACGCCGGACAGCAGCAGCTCATCGCGCTTCTGCTCGCCGCAGTAGTTCTGCATGGCCTTGGCGATGGCCTCGTTCAGCTCCTTCCAGCTGACGCCGTTGACGGGGTCGCCGCCCAGCGGCGCGTAAACGCGCTCCATCTCGTTCGTCACCTGGGTCTCGCAGGGAGCGACGAAGCCCTCCTGCTTCGCGGCGTAGGCCGCGGCCTTGCGTCCGGCGTAAGCGCCGGTGGAGGCGGCATGGCCGAAGCAGTTGGAGGAGAACAGGGAGTCGCCCGCCACGAACAGGCCGGGGATATTGGTCATCAGATCCCAGTCGTTCATGAAGCCGCCGGGCATGCCGAACAGCTGGCGCTCCTGGGGCAGAAATTCGGCGCTGGTCCAGCCCACGCCGTAGCACTGCAAGACGTCCTTGGTGGGATCGAAGCCCGCCTCGGTGAAGTTCTTGTACACGGGCACGTTGGTCTTGCCCTCCTGACCCACCATCATGCCCCAGATGACCTTCCGCTCCAGCTCCGGCATATTGGACAGGTCAGCGTAGAAGGGCAGCTTATAGCCCATCTCCTTCAGCTTGTCATAGGGCAGTGTCTCCGGCCCATCGTAGGCATACTTGGCCTGCTCGATGTTGCCGCCCTTCAGGAAGTAGTGCTGTCCCTTGGCGGGCTGGAACCGCTGCTCTACGTCGGTGAGAATGTTGCCGTCACGGTCGGCGTAGGGGATCTCCTTGCCCTCAGCGTCGATGAGGGAGGCGGGATACCATGTGTTGTGGTTGTTTCCGGCGGAATACGGCGGGAAGGAGCGTCCGGCAGAGGAGAACTCGGCTCGGAC
>OLGY01000697.1_pt1 | contig 21342 bp, 21 predicted proteins | sample 1605951 | NCBI WGS metagenome assembly OLGY01 (sample SAMN03283280) | human gut metagenome | biome: human-associated habitat; material: feces | host: Homo sapiens | place: Peru | collected 2012
CATGTAGCGAAAGCGTGCCTGCGGTGAATTGTTAAATTTGTACAACGTCCGCTTTAAAATATATAATTTCGCAATTGCCTAAGAAAATATATAATTCGGAAGGGAGATATTATGAACAGTAAAATTGTGACGCCGGGCGTGAACACCATAAAGCCTGACGAGGCGTTAAAGACCATGAAGGATGAGATTACGATGGAGCTCACCATGAGAATCATCCCGTTTTGGAAGAGCCTGCTCGACGACGAGGACGGCGGTTACTACGGATGGCTTTCTTATGATTTACAGCTTGACAGAAAAGCTGAGAAGGGCTGTATTTTAAACAGCAGAATCACATGGTTTTTTGCAAATGCGTACACGCTTTTGAAGGATAAAAGTCTTTTGAAGGAGGCGGAGCACGCATACACCTTCATGAGGGATAAATGCATCGACAGGGAGTACGGCGGAATATTCTGGTCTGTCACACACGACGGAAAGCCTCTCGACACGACAAAGCACACCTATAATCAGGCATTTGCGATATATGCGCTCTCATCCTACTATGAGGCGGCCGGGGATGAGGAGGCTTTACGGATTGCTTATGATCTGTACAACGTGATTGAGACAAAGTGCCGCGACGACGAGGGCTACCTAGAGGCGTTCACACAGGACTTCAAGCCTGCCAGCAATGAGAAGCTCTCCGAGAACGGTGTCATGGCGGGAAGAACGATGAACACGTTGCTGCATGTGTTTGAGGCATACACGGAGCTGTACCGTGTGACTGCCGACGAGGAGGTAAAGGGAAAGCTTTTTGATATACTTAATCTTTTTGCGGACAAAATGTACAATCCCGAAAAGAAGCGTCAGGAAGTATTTTTTGACATGGATTACAACACACTCATCGACCTTCATTCTTACGGACACGACATCGAGACTTCATGGCTGATTGACAGAGGTATCGAGATAATCGGAATGCAGGAGAAGCGTCAGGGCATCACAGACGGGGTATATAAAAAGCTCTATGATAAGCTTACACCGATTACAAAGGCTCTTGCAAAGCATGTGCATGATGAGGCGTTTAACGGCAATTCACTTGCAAATGAGTGTGAGCGCGGCGTGGTGGACACGACGAGGGTGTGGTGGGTTCAGGCGGAGACAGTCATAGGCTTTCTCAATGCTTATGAGAAGAACCCTGATGCTGATGAGTACAGGGATGCTGCACTTTCCGAGTGGGAATACATACAGTCATACCAGATTGACAGACGACCGGGCTCGGAGTGGTTCTGGGCGACGAATGAGGACGGAACTCCGCAGGAGGGCAGACCTATTGTGGAGCCGTGGAAGTGTCCGTACCATAACGGGCGCATGTGCATGGAGGTTATGAAGAGAATATCCTAAAATCCGCATATTAATGCCTGACGTTGTTTAATTTAGCTATATTACCGCTGGGCACGCTTTCGCTACGTTGCATCACGTAGCGGTGTATAGACAGCCAAAATACGGCTGCCAAACACCGACGGATGCAAAGAACCCAGCTTGTAATATAGTGAAATTAAACAACTGTTTAGTGAAAAAATTTAGGAAATAGCTGTTTAATAATATTGTGTATGGTGTGCTACATTTATACGTATCACGACTTTGGGAGAAGCTTTCGTACAACGGAGCTGATATGTATAAATATAACACACCATACACATAAGAATTAAGTAGGTAATTGCGAAACTATATATTTGAAAGTTGACGTTGTACAAATTTAACAATTCACCACAGGCACGCTTTCGCTACATGAATCACGCAACGGTACATAAGGCAGTAAAATACACTGCCTAAGTACCGGCGGCTTCATAGTACCTGCTTGCGAATTTGTTAAATTTGCACACCTGTTTATCGTTAAAATTGTGTTTCGCAATTGCCTAATAAGAATTAAAATATAAAAGGAGAGCGTTCTATATGATTCATGAGAGATATTTTGTGGAAAAGGCAAAGCAGGAGGCTCTGATTGCCGGAAAGAACAACAAGACAGATTTTTACAACGGAATATATGACAGATACGAGTATCCGGTGCTTACAAGGGAGCATGCACCGATTGAATGGCGCTATGATATTAATGCTGAGACCAATCCTTACTTCATGGAGCGTCTTGGCATCAACGCGGTTATGAACTCGGGCGCAATTATATTAAACGGAAAGTACTACCTCATTGCGCGTGTTGAGGGAAATGACAGAAAATCATTCTTTGCCGTGGCTGAGAGCGATAACGGAGTTGACGGTTTCAGATTTTGGGAATACCCTGTTGTGCTTCCCGATACTTGTCCTGAGGAAACTAATGTATATGATATGAGACTCACGCAGCATGAGGACGGATATATCTACGGCGTGTTCTGCTCTGAGAGCAAGGACACAAGCTCGAACGACCTCTCGGCGGCTGTTGCGGCAGCAGGAATCGTGAGAACCAAGGATTTAAAGACATGGGAGAGACTTGACAATCTCACAACACTTCATTCACCGCAGCAGAGAAATGTTGTGCTTCACCCTGAGTTCGTCGACGGAAAGTACGCATTCTATACAAGACCGATGGATGACTTCATCGAGACGGGAAGCGGCGGAGGTATCGGCTTCGGACTCTGCGATGATATAACCCACGCGGTTATCGATGAGGAGAGGATGACAAGCATAAGAAAGTACCATACAATCACTGAGGTCAAGAATGGCGCGGGAGCAACACCGATTAAGACTGACCGTGGCTGGATTCACATTGCGCACGGTGTAAGAAATACGGCAGCAGGACTCAGATATGTAATCTATGCTTTTGCGACGGATTTGAAGAACCCTGCCAAGGTGATTGCCGAGCCTTCAGGATTCCTGATTGCACCTAGGGAGGGTGAGAGAGTCGGTGATGTGAGCAATGTTGTGTTCACCAACGGTGCCATTGTTAACGAGAAAAATGAAGTGTTCATCTACTACGCTTCATCCGACACGAGACTTCACGTTGCGACAACAACAATCGATAAGCTTGTGGACTATGTATTTAACACGCCGCAGGATCCGCTCCGCTCACCGGACTGTGTAAAGCAGAGATGCGGGCTTATTGCAAAAAATATGGAGCTGCTCGGGAAGTAGCGCGTATCACGGAGGAGGGTTATCTATGTTCATTAAGCCATCCGACCCACGGCTTGTCTACTGTGGGCGAATTGATTTTGACAATGCGGATGCACCGGTTATGGTCTATGCATCAAGCTATGTGGCATTTCGATTTACGGGAAGCTATGTAAAGGTGCGGCTGACCAACAAGAGGTCATGCTGGAGCAATAGAATGGGCTGTATCGTCGACGGAGTGCAGACGGCGGTGCTGCTCTGCGAGGATGATGCGGAGCATGAGTATCTGATTTATACCGATGAAAATGAGATGCAGAAGAAGCCGTCCGATGAAAATACATGGCATGAGCTAATGTTTTTTAAGAGACAGGATTCAGCGGACTATGTGATTTTACACGGCTTTGAGCTTGAGAACGGTGCAGAGCTTGCACCGAGTGAGTCGGAGAAGGAGAAAAAATTAAAGCTTGAGGTCTACGGGGACAGCGTATCCTGCGGTGAGGTCTCGGAGGCTGTCGAGTACGTCGGAAAGCAGGATCCCGTTCACAACGGCGAGTACTCGAACAGTTGGTATTCCTACGCGTGGATGACGGCGAGAAAGCTGAACGCGAAGCTTCACAACATCTCGCAGGGAGGAATAGCACTTCTTGACGGCACAGGATATTTTGGGGCACCGGGTTATCTCGGTGTTGAGTCCTGCTACGACAAGATAGAGTATCTTCCAGACCTTGGCGAAGTAAAAAAGTGGGATTTTTCAAAATACACACCCGATGTCGTGATTGTCGCGATAGGTCAGAACGATGCGCACCCTGACAACTATATGCCTGCCGATTACGAGGGCGAAAAGGCAAAAAATTGGAGGGCGCACTATGAGGGCTTTGTGAGAAGGCTCATGGAGCTTTATCCGTCAGCGCAGATAATTCTCGCGACAACCATCCTCATGCACGATGCGGCGTGGGACAGGGCGATTGACGATGTGTGCGGAAAAATTGCATCCGACAGGGTTCATCATTTTCTGTATAAACGAAACGGTGTCGGAACGCCGGGACATATCAGGATACCTGAGGCGGAGGAGATGTCGGAGGAGCTTTCGGGGTACATTCGTAAGATTATATAATTCGGCTGTTATATACAGATAGGTAATTGCGAAACTATATATTTGAAAGCGGACGTTGTACAAATTTAACAATTCACCACAGGCACGCTTTCGCTACATGAATCACGCAACGGTACATAACGCAGTAAAATACACTGCCTAAGTACCGGCGGTTTCATAGTACCTGTTTGTGAATTTGTTGAATTTGCACAACTGTTTACCGTCAAAATTGTGTTTCGCAATTGCCTATTTAACGGAAAATATTAAAAGGAGGAGTGCAGGAACATGAATGATTTAGCAAAGTATATTGATTTTGGGCAAGGGGTTGCCAATCCGGGATATATATGGAATATCAAGGAAGTGATGAGGAGAGCCGAGGCGGGGGAAAAGCTCACAATCGGTTTTATCGGAGGCTCGATAACACAGGGAAGCCTCTCGTCGACACCGCAGAAATGCTATGCCTATCTTGTGTATAAGTGGTGGGTAAATACATTTCCCGATGCACAGTTTAAATATGTGAACGCAGGCATCGGAGGAACAACCTCGCAGTTCGGCGTCGCAAGGGCGGAGGATGACCTGCTTGCGGCGAAGCCTGATTTTGTCATAGCCGAGTTCTCGGTAAACGATGAGAGCACGGAGCATTTTGAGGAGACCTACGAGGGACTTGTAAGAAGAATACTCTCCTCGGAATCGCATCCTGCACTCATGCTTGTTCACAACGTATGCTACAACAACGGCGCGAGCGCGGAGCTCGTCCACTCGAGGATTGCAAGGCACTACAATCTCCCGTCGGTCAGCATGCAGAGCACGCTCTATAAGGCGCTTTTAAACTGCAAGTTCGACAACAGGAGAATCACACCCGACGACCTTCATCCGAACGACTGCGGCCATGAGCTCGTCAGCATGGTGATAACAAAGCGTCTTGAGCAGATAAAAAATACGGTCAAGGCAGAGTACGAGACGGCAAGGTCGGCAAACGAATCCGCGAGCACCGCATCATGTGGAAAGGGGCAGTCGCTTCCCGCACCGCTCACAGCCAACGCCTACGAGGACTCCGTAAGATACAGAAACGACAACTCAAATCCTGTCCTCGACGGGTTTACGGTTGACACATCGGAGCAGAGGGACATAACCGACTGCTTTAAGAAGGGCTTCACCGCCTCAAAGGAGGGTGCGGGTATTACCTTTAAGGTGAGCGGAAGCTGCATTGCCGTACAGTTCAGAAAGACGATTCACAAGCCGGCACCGATAGCAGTTGCGGTAATTGACGGCGACGAGGAGAACGCTGTTAAGCTCGATGCAAACTTTGACGAGACTTGGGGAGATAAGCTTGAGCTCTACACACTTCTTGAGCACGGCGAAAATAAGGAGCACACGGTTCAGATTAAGATTACAGAGGCGGGCGATGAGGACGTGTCGGAGTTTTATCTCGTGTCAGTCATTGCGAGCGGAAGAAGATAGAAAGGAAGAAAAAATGTTCAGAGACGATTTTGTGTGGGGCGTTGCGAGCAGCGCCTATCAGATAGAGGGAACCGATCCCGACGACGGCAGAGGGAAGTGCGTGTGGGATGTGTTTACAGAGGAGGGGCACATCCATGAAAACCAGAATGCCTACACCGCGTGCGACCATATACATCGCTACAAGGAAGATTACGCACTCATGAAGGAGCTCGGCATAAGGGCGTACCGCTTCTCGATGAACTGGGCGAGAATACTTCCCGAGGGAACAGGCAGGGTAAACCAAAAGGCAATCGAGCTGTACCGAGACATGATTATCACGATGAAGGAAAACGGAATCACGCCGTACATAACAATGTTTCACTGGGAGCTTCCGCAGGCACTCCAGCTAAAGGGCGGCTGGCTCAATCCTCAGATTGTGGACTGGTTTGGCGAGTATGCCAAGGTTGTCGCCGAGAATTTTGCCGACCTGTGCGACTATTTTATCACGATAAATGAACCACAGTGCGTTGTCGGACTTGGACATTTAAGCGGAGTGCACGCGCCGGGAATAAAGCATTCAATCACCGACACATTTCAGATTGCGCATAATCTTTTAAAGGCGCATGGTCAGGCTGTCATAAACTTAAGAAAATATGCGGGCAGACCGATTAAGGTAGGCTATGCCCCGACGGGCGGTGTCGCATATCCTTACACCGATACGCCTGAGGACATCGAGGCGGCAAAGAAAGTGTACTTCGGCTTCTACAATCCGATGGACAACTGGACTTGGAACGTGGCATGGTTTTCAGATCCCGTATTCTTGGGACACTACCCTGAGGAGGGACTTAAAAAGTTCGCGGCTTATCTTCCCGAGATAACGGAGGAGGACATGGAGCTTATCCACCAGCCGCTTGATTTTATGGGACAAAATATATACAACGGCTACTATGTCCGTGCAGGAAAGGACGGCGGGGCTGAGTTCGTCGACAGGGCTCCGGGATTCCCGCGCACCGCTATGGGCTGGCCTGTGACACCGAGGGCGTTCTATTATGGAATCAAATTCCTCTACGAGAGATACCGTCTCCCGCTCTACATAACCGAGAACGGAATGTCCTGCCACGACCTCATAAGCGGCGACCACAAGGTTCACGATCCGAACCGCATCACTTTCCTCGAGAGCTACATCAAGGGCATGGAGAAGGCAATCGACGAGGGCGCGGATGTGAGAGGCTATTTTGAGTGGACGTTCCTCGACAATTTCGAGTGGGCTGACGGCTACACACAGCGCTTCGGAATGGTCTATGTCGACTTCGCGACGCAGGAGCGTATACCTAAGGATTCCGCGTACTGGTACAAGGAGGTCATTGAAACTAACGGAAGGTGTCTGCCGGAGAAAGCAGGGGTGTGGTGTTGACGGTAGATTTAGCTGTGTTTATGGGACAGAGCAATATGGCAGGGCGCGGATCGGCGGCGGACGCTCCGAGGCTTCGTGACGGAACGGGCTACGAGTTCAGAGCCGTCACCGCGCCCGACAGACTTTTTGCACTGGAGGAGCCTTTCGGTAAGGATGAGAATAACCCTGACGGTGTTTTTGAACCGGGAATGAAAACGGGTTCACTGGTATCTGCATTTGTAAAGGCGTGCGTTGAAATCACCGAAACTCCGATTGTCGGCGTATCCTGCTCCAAGGGTGGTTCTGAGATAGCAGAGTGGCTGCCTGAAACCGCGTATTATTCCGACGCCCTGCATCGCGTGAGGGTATGCAGAAAGTGGCTTGCAGACAACGGTTACACCATAAGGCACAGCTTCATGGTATGGTGTCAGGGCTGCACCGATGGGGACAGAGGCACACCTACGGACATATATAAAGAGCGGACAACCACGGTGCTTCTCGATTTCCTGAAGGATGCAGGTCTTGAGAAATGCTTTCTGATTCAGATTGGCAATCACAGAGACAAGCCCGAGCTGTATGTCCGCCTGCAGCAGGCGCAGGAGGAGCTCGCCGCGGAGAATGAGGACATTGTGATGGTGAGCAGACTCTTTAAGACATTCGCCGAAAAAGGTCTTATGAAGGATGAGTTTCATTACCTCCAGGAGGGTTACAACCTTGTCGGAGCCGAGGCGGGAGCGAAGGTTGGGGAGGTTTTGGAACGAGGGTTGAATAAATAATTTTCAGTTGGGTATATTAAATTTTGAAAAACATAAGCCGAGATAAAAATATACAATTTGTATTTATTTTTGTCTTGGCTTGTGCTATATTATGAGATATGAACAGGAGGATTGATGAACAATGAAGGATATTTATTTGACAAATTATTCGGTAAAGGGAATAAAGACACTGGATGAGCTTGTTTCGCTGTCATTTTACAAGAAAACCATCACAAAGAATCCCGAGACAAAGGAGTACAATATCAAGGGAATCTACGGCACGAACGGTTCGGGCAAGTCGGCAATTATATCCTCCGTGGATATTTTGAGGAATATTATCACGGATTCGCATTATTTGAGCAACCCTCTTGTGCAGGAAAATTTGGATGAGATTATAAACAAACGGTTAAAAGAGCTGTATATTGAGGCGGAGTATATGGCAAGTGCCAACGCAGGATCAATTATTTTTAAATATACCGTGACATTATCAAAAAATGAAGTAGGTAAGTATGTCATTTCCGGTGAGAATTTATATTTCAGAATGGCGGCATCTAAAAGCGAGTCAATGAAGAAGATTTTTGAAATCGTAAACGGACAGATTCGTTTCCTGAACTTAGAGCAGAAACAGGAGGATTTTCATGCGGATGTTGTGAACAGAACAATGAATCTGCTCGAGATGTCCTCTATGAGCTCGCTGTTATATGAAAAGGTTTTGATGCCTGACGTAAAAAATAAAGACAAACGAAAAGAAATACTTTCATACTTTCTGGTCGGGACGAAGGTTCTTTTTGGCTTTGGACGAAAATTACATGTATATTTGGATGCGTCTGATGAGCATAAGGAATATATAGTCAGAAACAGATTGAATGTATATGATGACATCAAGAGTGACAATGTTCAATTTCAATCATTGATAAGTAATTTGGAAAAACTGGATAACGACACGTTGAATGTGGTGTCGGTCAGCGGTAATGTCATACCTAAGAGCATATACAAGCAATATCAAAGTACAATCGCAAGATTATACAGCTTTCTTCATATTTTCAAATCGGATTTAAAGAAAATTGAAATTGATAAAAAAGAAAATAAAGACTCTTGGGTTTGCGATTTGCTGATGGTCTATGATGGTTACAAAATCAGTACTGAATATGAGAGCACGGGCATAAAAAAGCTTATCAGGTTATTTGCCTATATAGACGAGATGGTGCAGGGTGGAATCGTGTTTATCGATGAGCTCGATTCAAACCTGCATGATGTATATTTGTGCGCACTGTTGGAATATCTGATGGAATACGGACAGGGGCAGCTCTGCTTTACGACGCACAATGTCGGTCCGATGGATGTCTTGAAGCGCAACAAGAAATCAATAGATTTTTTATCGGATAACCATATGATATATCCGTGGAGGACGAATGGCAATTATTCGCCGTCTAAGCTTTACAGGAGTGGAATGATAGAGGGCTCACCGTTCAATGTCGATTTGACCGATTTTATCAGTGTATTTGGTTCGGGTGCGGAGGATGAATGATGGGGCTTCAGTTGATTTTTGTTGTCGAGACCGATAAAAAATGTAATTCGGACTGGATGTATATCAAGGACACGGTAGAGCATTTTTATGAGTACGAGCGGACGCAGATTAAGTTCAGTCAGGTGTATATGGGTGGAAAATGGAAATACACCAAAATGGAAAAGGAAATAAATTCACTCATTTCCCGCTACAACAGGTCTGCCGACGGTAATAAATCCGTGGTAATTTTCTGTTTTGACTGTGATGAGTATGATGTTGAGCATGTCGACGAACAGTTTTTAAAGGAATCAAAAAAATATTGCGATGATAAAGGGTATGAGTTTGTCTGGTTCTGCAAGGATATAGAGCGGGTGTATCTGGGGCTGAAGGTTGACGACAAGAAAAAGAAGGATAAGGCTTCAAGGTTTAAGGAAAAAAGACAGATTGAGGACGTCAATCCGAATAAACTTTCTGCCCGCAAATATCAGGCAAACTCGAGCAATATTATGACGATTTTGGATAAATTCGAGGAGCTTCGGAGAAAAGCGTAGAACATGAAAAAGGAGCACGCAAATGAAAATAGAATGTATATGGGAACACAACGGCAGCGACAGCCTGTTGTATGCCGGAAACTGCATCGGTGCGTTTACGAGAGGAGCATCGCTTGAGGAGGCAGTAAGAAAGATGCCCGATGAAATAAGGTCATACTATGCGTGGCTTGGAGAAGCCGTACCGGAAGATATTGAGTGTGACGTTGTTCAGGAAAAGGATTCGCAGCTTGAGATTAAGGATGCCGACAGCGACGTCATTTTTAAGACGGAGGAGGCACCGTTTACATACAGTGAATACTGCGAATTAAAGGAGCTCGCACTTAAATCGGCGGCTGATTTTCTCAGGCTGTACGAGTCGATTCCTGACAAAAATATCAGTGCGCTTCCGTCACGCAAGACATTTTACGGTCAGATTCCACGCAGCGCGGAGGAAATGTACACACATACCAAGAACGTCAACAGCTATTATTTTGGCGAAATTGGAGTCGATGCTGACAATGAGGGAAACATTTTGGAGTGCCGCAGACGAGGCTTTGAGCTGCTGGAAAGGATGCCGGGATTTCCCAACAATCTGATGCAGGAGGGCAGCTACGGTGAGATGTGGTCTGTGAGAAAGGTGCTGCGTCGGTTCGTGTGGCATGACAGAATACATGCAAAGGCAATGTGGCGCATGGCAAAAAAGACATTTGATGTGGAAGTGGAGAATGTTTTTTGTTTTTAAAGGGGGAAAGAATGGGAGAGTTATACATTCCGCAGGAAATCAGGAAAATTATCGGTACTGAGGCATATACAAGAAACACAACGGGAATGTCAGGCTCAGATGTTCTCATTTTTTCAAAATATGTCTTAAAGATTCAGCCGCATACGCATGAGAGCGACAATGAGTATGAGGTTGTCAGATGGCTGCGTGGGAGACTTACGATTCCTGATATTTTGGCATATCGCGTTGAAAATGAAAAGGCTTACACTCTTATGAGCAGAGTTGAGGGAAAAATGTTGTGCGATGAAGAGTATTTGACTGAACCGCACAGATTAATCCTTTTGGCGGCGGAGGCACTTAAAACGCTGTGGTCCGTGGATGTGGCGGACTGTCATTTGAGCGCAAGCCGTCTTGATGAGCGGTTGAAGGCGGCACGATACAATGTGAAGAATAATCTGGTCGACTTGGACAATGTGGAGCCTGAAACCTTCGGTGATGGTGGTTTTGAAAACCCCGAACAGCTTCTTCGTTGGCTGGAGCAGAACAAGCCGGAGGAGGATATTGTGCTCACTCACGGGGATTTTTGTCTGCCGAACATTTTTGTAAAGGATGACAAACTGAGCGGTTTTATTGACCTTGGCAAGATGGGACCTGCCGACAGATGGCAGGATATTGCGATAGTTCTCCGCAGTCTGGAGCATAATTTTTCGGGCAGATATAATGGCGGAAAAGCATATTTTAAATTCGAGCCATATATGTTGCTTGACGAGCTCGGACTTGAGATGGATGCCGGGAAGAACAGGTATTATATGCTGCTGGATGAGTTGTTTTAATATGCCGGATGAATGTCGGTATAATCATTTTGGCTGTTGCAGGGTAATGGGTATTGCTTGATATGATCAAGTAATACCTTTTTATTTTACCGATATGTGTCAAAAATCAAATTGACACATATCGGCATTACAAGTATAATTATGATATAAGCAAATCAGCATACATGAAACGGAGGCATACTTTGATAAATACTTTGAAAGAGGCGTTGATACGAATTAATGAGTTGGAAAAAGAAAATGATGAACTAAAGCTTGAAATTGAACAGCTTAAAACTCGTAATTTTGGAGGACGTAAAAAACACGATGAAGCATGGATGGCTTCATACAGGGAGTTTGTGCTTAAATATGAATCAGGTATGACAATTATGGAAATTGTGAACGAAGGTCAAATCAGCCGAAGAACCGCATACCGTTATAGGGCTTACTATAAAGAATTGATGAAATAAGTGTGTGAAGCAATCATTTTAGAATAGAGGATGCGCCTATGATTGGGAAAAGGAATGTTGATATTGTTGAGGATGGAAGCAATTTAGTTTTGATTAACGATATTGTGTTTAAAGGAAAAAGGAATGTTGATTGGGATGAGGTAAAAGCTTATTTGGAACAGTATATAGGCACTTGTTATGAAATAGAAGAAACTTCGGAAAAAATCTATATTGGAAATAAACTCCCGGATGAATATACGGGTTCGGAAAGCAGAAAGCTGCTGAAGGGGGCTAATGCAAAAGCCAAAGCAAATGCAGCAACCGCTATTCCGGAATTAATTCAAATTGCAAATAATCCCTCATTTCAGAAAACAAAAAGGAAAAACATAACAAGGATGCCAAGTTTGGATGGTATAGATATGATGTAAGGTTTGCCATTCCAGTTTATGACAACAATATGGTGGTTAGATATAATATTTTTGATGCAAGACTACTTGTCAACCATGCGGAGAATGGAAAGAAATACTTGTATGACATTCTGGCAATAAAAAAAGAAACGAGCAAGCCACAACAATAAGTGCGGTGAAAACCCGTTTCTGTTCAAAATATAGCAGACAAAAGCCTGAATGTCAAGTATGAAAAGATAATATACTTTTATGATAAAAAGGAGTAAGATGCATTATAAAAAATCCACGGAGGCGATTTTGTGAGATGTACACCGATTGAGTACAGCTATCACGACGGGAAGTTCCGGATGTTCTCAGAGGGCGGTGAGAAGTTTATCGGTCTGGAGAAAAACGAGAATGTCTGTCTCGCCGTTTATGACAAGTATGATGGCTTCGGCAACTTCAAAAGCATACAGTAGGATAGATGCACTGTTTTCCGAGTTTAAGAAGAACTGGTATAGCAGCAGACAGACGTTGGAGTATCAGGCGAAGGAAGGCTGAAAAAGCGATGTGACGTAACATCGGGCTTTTTCAGGGCTCATGGTTCTACCCTTTAAATGTTTGTCATACATTGTAAAAAAGATTTTTAAGGGGTATTTTTTGAAGAGTTATATCGAGGAGCGGGCGATGGAGATTGCCTCATACATTATCGAGAATAACTGCACCGTGCGTCAGGCTGCTAAGCAGTATGGAATCAGCAAGAGTACCGTACATAAGGATGTCGCTGAGCGGCTTCCCGCAATCAATTCCGAGCTTGCAAGGCAGGCACGCGAGATACTTGAGCTGAATAAGAGTGAGCGACATATTCGCGGTGGACTTGCCACGCGCGAGAAGTATCTTCACATTCATGACGCACATCTGCATGGTACCCATGCACAGGAGTTGCACGCGCAGGAAGCGCATGATTGATGCACACAACAAAATAGCATTAAAAAATACTGCCACTGTGGAGAGCTATAATTTCCATAGGGGCAGTATTTTGATTTTATAGTCGTTCAAGAAAAGTCAGCAGCGCATTGTACTGTTCGGGATTTAATTTGGAAGAGGCTGCCAACAGGGCGGATTGCTTTTCTGTGAGGTGGATTGCCTGCTCCTCGTCATCCAAAAAGAACTGCGAGACCGTAATGCCAAAGGCATCGCATATTTTTACAAGTGAAGGAATCGTGGGGAACATCTGCTTTCGATACCATGAAGAAATGGTAGACTGCGTAAGCCCGGAATGCTCCGCAAGCTGGTACTCAGTCCAATGGCGCGACTCCCTCAATTCAGTTATACGTTCTAACACATTTATCATGTTCATCACCATACTTAGTTTTTGCGTTAATTATAGTAAAAAATGTCGTTGCAAAATAATACTTAAAAGCGTATACTAAAAACGATAATAAATAGTATTTCCAAAAACAAATATCGAAAACAGCAGAAGGAAAACATTTTATATAAGTACAATTATTTCTGGGAGAATGAACAAATGAATGACGAGAAAAACAAAGCGACGGGGTATCCGTCGGTGGACAGACCGTGGTTGAAATATTATAGTGATGAGGCAAGAAATTTTGAAATGCCGGAATGCACAATCTATGATTATCTGTGGGAAAATAATAAGGAGCATTTGGATAATGTGGCTTTGAATTATTTTGGATATAAAATCTCGTATGGTGAAATGTTTGAGAAAATAAATAAAACCGCGCAGGCATTTGCAGGTATTGGAATAAAGGAAAATGATATTGTAATAATAGCGGCTGTCACAATACCGGAGGTAATATATTCTTTTTATGCACTGAATCTTTTGGGGGCAATTTCCAATATGGTTGATCCGAGAACCAGTGAAAGCGGCATTCAAAAATACATATCAGAGTCAAAAACCAAATATATTTTAACTTTGGATGTTCTTGCCGAAAAAATGGAAAGAGCTGTAAAAAATACTTCTGTTGAGAATATAATTACGGTATCAGCAACAAACAGTTTTAAAGGAGTGCATGGAGCGGTGATTCGCGTGCTGACCGCTAAACATCGGAAAACAGAGAAAGTTTTAGAATGGAGAAAATTTATAAGTACAAGAAATAAGGAAATAAATAAATTTCCATATAGGAAAAATAAGTGCTGTGTCATTGTACATACAGGAGGAACTACAGGTTTTCCTAAGGGTGTTATGCTCACCGATGATAATTTGAATGCAATGGTTATTAATGCAAAGGCAAGTGAGGGCGGTTATGAAGCCGGAAATAAATTTTTAAATATTATGCCGCCATTTATTGCTTATGGTTTGGTAAATGGAATACACATGATTTTATCATGCGGAATGGAAAATATTTTAATTCCTCAGTTTAACCCGGATAAATTTGACAAACTATTGATTAAATATCATCCAACGCATATCTTGGGTGTGCCGACTCATTATGCAAAGCTGTTTGAAAGTAAAAGATTAAAAAATATTGATTTAGCATTTTTGAAAATTGTCGGTGTTGGAGGAGATTCGTTAAGTGCTGAGATGGAAAAACAGATTGAAAAATACCTTCATTTGCACGGAGCTGATATATCGGTAGCAACGGGATACGGAATGACAGAGGTGGGGGCTGCTGCCTGCGGATTTCATAGGAAAGCGCATAGAGTCGGGAGTGTAGGTATTCCTTTTTTAAATACAATAATACGCATAACAAGTTTGGAGACAGGGGAGGAGCAGCCATACAATGAAGAGGGCGAAGTATGGATTTCCTCTCCGACATCAATGCTTGGATATGATAATAATGAAGAAGATACAAGGAAGATTGTGTATACAGACGGTAATGGAGTGAGATGGATTCGCAGTGGTGACATAGGGCACATGGACGAAGATGGATTTTTATATATTGACGGAAGAATTAAAAGAATTATTATTCGTCATGACGGCTTTAAGGTATTTCCCGTGCAGATTGAAAATGTTATTGAGGCATGTCCGGAGGTAAAAGCATGCTGTACGATAGGAAGGGCGGATAAGAAACATTCGCAGGGAAAGTTACCGGTTGTATATGTGACATTGTCGCAGGAGGTGAAAGATAAGCTGAAATTAAAAGAAAAGATAAATACATTATGCAGACAGAAGCTTCCTGAATATATGCAGCCTGTAGATTTTGTATTTATAGACAAAATGCCGATAACAGCCAATGGAAAGATAGATTTTCATGAACTCGAAAATATGGAATAAAATGACTCATTATAACATGGCTGTGTAATTGTGATTTATAATATATTTGTGTATGTTTGCGCATGAAAAGCTTAGAGACATAGAAGCTTTTTCATGCGCTTTTATTTTTTCATCAAATAATATAATAAATTCAATATTAAAAATAAAATCAACAAAATAATGAGAAAAAATCACATTATTGCGTTGATTTTAAATGAAAAACGGGTATAATGGAGAGTAGAAAAGAAAATGAGGTAGCAATCATGTTGATACAATTTAACTTTAAAAATTTTAAATCTTTCAGAGAAGAGGTTGTGCTTGATTTGTCAGCCGCTAAAATGACGGAATTCTCTGACCGGGTTGTGACTGTCGGAAGCGAAAAGGTACTGCCGGTTGCTGCCATTTATGGAGCTAATGCAAGTGGTAAGTCGAACATATACAGCGCATTTGAATATATGTCTGAGTATGTGGTGGATTCTTTCAAGTATGGAGATGAGGAAGAAAAGTTCGAAGAATATAGACCTACACCGTTTTTGTTTGATTCAACATCGGCAGATGTAGAGTCGGGCTTTGAGGTATATTTTACAATTCCAGGGGATAAGAACGAAAAAACATACAATTATGGATTCTGTGTTGATAAGGAAGGAGTAACGGAGGAGTGGTTGAACTCTAAGGCCAAGACTGCCAGAAAGTTCAGTTCGATTTTTTATCGCGGGAAGTCTGACAAGGAACTGGATTTGTCGGGTTTACCTAAGAATAGTAGAGATAATGTAAAGATTGCACTTGAAAAGCAGGTATTAATTGTATCTTTGGGCGCAAAGCTGAAAATCAGCAAATGTAAAGCAATCAGGGATTGGTTCATTGCAAATGAGTTTGCTGATTTCGGTAATTTTGTAACTAATTTTTTCCTGTCACGCAGATTGCCAAAGGGATTTACGAATGATAAAAATGTTCAGCACAAGGTTGTGGAATATTTTTCGTCTTTTGATGAACACATTAAGGATTTCAGAGTAGAAAAGATTCCAAACGACGGTGAGTCAAAGGAAGACAAATATAAAATCAATGCACTCCACAGAAAGATAGACTCCGATGAGATGGCAGAAATTCCTTTGGGTGCGGAGTCAGCAGGAACATTAAAGATGTTTGCGCTTTACCCTGATTTGCAGGAAGTGTTGGAAAAGGGGAGTGTATTTTTCATCGATGAATTAAATGCGCGTCTCCACCCGTTGCTTGTGAGAAACTTTTTGCTCACATTTTTAAATCCGCAAATTAATATCAATCATGCACAGCTTATATTTACAACGCATGATACATGGCAGCTCTCAAATCAGTTGCTTAGGCGTGATGAAATTTGGTTTGTCCAAAAAGACAGCAGAGGTATTTCGACACTATATTCCTTGGCTGATTTCGTCGATGAGGATGGAGCACGTATTCGCAAGGATGAAAGCTATGAGAAGAATTATCTGATTGGTAAGTACGGTGCCATTCCTACTTTAAAGAGTATTGATGTCTTTAGAGATGATATGGGGACGGACGACGCTACTTCAACACCGATTGAAGTAGAACGGAGAGAGTGAGCATGGCAAAAGGGGATAGGATAGGGAATAGAAAAACAAGAGAACAAAGAAAGCCACTCAAAGTGCCGGAGTTGGATACTATTTGATTGTTACAGATACGGAAGGGACAGAACGCTGCTTCTTTAGCGGACTGCATCAATCATTGCCGGAGGAGATTAGAAATAAGATTGTCATCAAAGTTGTGGAAACCAAAACAAAAAGCATGATTGATAAATGTATGGAGCTTACAGCGTATGAGGCGCAATATCGCAGTCCGTGGATTGTGTTTGACAGAGATCAGGTAATTGGCTTCGATGAAATTATTGCCGAAGCAGAGAAAAAGGGCATACAAGCAGGGTGGTCTAATCCATGCTTTGAAATATGGATGTATGCTTATTTTGGTGCCATGCCTGCAATTCAGGATTCGTGGACATGCTGTTCTGAATTTGGACGGGTATATGAGAGCAAAACAGGACAGAAGTATTCTAAGGCAGATGAAAAGATGTATGGGAAAATCTGTAATGCCGGTGATGAGGAAAAGGCAATACAAATAGCACAGCAAAAATTTGAACAGTGCAAACGCGAAGGTAAAAAGAAACCATCAGAGATGAGTCCGGCGACGACGGTGCATAGGCTGGTGGGGGAGATTAAAAGCCAAATTAATTGAAAAATAGGATATAAGTGACGGGTGATGATAGATTATCTCATACCTGATAATATATGCAAAAGAAATAAAAGAAGGTGTTCAACATTATAAGCAATTTTATTGGAATAAGTAATTAAACTGTAGAAAAAGATAAGTATGAAAGATAACATAGTTTTTATCAAAGATGTGGGAGGAGAGTAAATGAAAAAGCAAGTTCAGATTCAGTATGTAATTGATAAATTAAGTTATTTTTGTCATAACGTAAAGATAAATAATAGAAATTCATTTACGGATATTAATTTGCTAGCCGAAGGGTTTTTAATGAATTTAATAAATATAGTTTCGAATTTGAATCTGCAAAATTTGAATGGACTACAAATAAACTATCCTGGTGTAGATTTGGGAGACTTATCTGCAAAAGTAGCATTTCAGGTGACCTCTAAAAAAGATTCTAAGAAAATTATAGAAACGTATGAAACTGTATTTAAAGACTGTAAAGGGATAGGAAAAGTTGCAGACCTATTTTCTGAACACATATATTTTTTAGTAATTGATGAGAAGAAGACTATGTTTCAAAAGAAAACTTTAGAAAAAATTGCACGAGTATCACATGGAAGGTTTCAGGAAACAGATATTCTGGATATTAATGATGTAATTAAAAAAGTAGTGGCATTATACGATACAGACTACAATCGTTTTAAGCAAGTGTATTCTTTAATATCTCAAACGGTGGATACATTGCCAGATATACCGACGGATAAAATAGTAGTTGAGGAAATATTGACTTGTTTTAACAGACCTGCGTTCACTGTTGAATTTAGAAATGAATGTAATTTAAGAGATTTTGATATTGCAATTAAGAATACAATTTCATTGATCAATGCAGGAACATCGTCGGATCATATATTATTAAAATATAATGTTAATGATGTAAATAATAAAGTCGTTAAAGAAAGAGTGTCGGAAATTGTAGGGGGATTAAACTATTTGCGTAAAGTCTTTGCTGATATGAGGACAAGGGGATATACAACTGAATGTAAATGTGGTAATACGAATTGTAAATTAATTTTTAATAAAGATTTTGATTTTTGCTGTTTGATGAATGATTTGCGATTGGTAGTGCTATTTTTTGCTTACAAATTGGCACAATTGGTTGGCTGTGAATTTAGTGTTTTTCCTGAATATGGGGAGATAAAAAAATGTAGAGCAGCGGACAATAAATTACAAAATTGCATGGAGCAAGTATATTTATATTACAATGCGAAGTTACCAAGATAATTAAGTGGCAAGAGAAAAGGTCTCTTGTTAAGAATAAGATAGTTGTAACAGAATATTGCATATTTAGTAAAAAGAAAACGCATGGTTAACACACAAAACTAAATGGCATAAAAAATACTGCCACTGTGGAGAGTTATAATTTCCATAGTGGCAGTATTTTAATTTTATAACTGTTGGAGAAAAAGCCGGTAGTGCGATGTACTGCTCAGAACTTAACTATGATGAGGTCGCAAGCAGAGCAAAGGTGAATGGACTGGAATTTAATTTTCCAATTCACCAACAATACCGCCAAGTCAGTTACAGAAATATTTGACTGGTTGTATGAACAGTTAGGACATGAAGTATTCACCAGCCTCTTTCAGGTGATTTTGACCGACAGAGGAAGTGAATTTACTAACCCGCTGGCAATCGAATTTAATAAGGGCAATGGTCGCAGAACACATATCTTCTATTGTGATCCACAGCGTTCTGATCAAAAAGGTGGTTGTGTAGTTACACATGAGATGATTCGTCGTGTGCTTCCGAAGAAAACCTCTTTTGATAACTTAACTCAGGATGATATAAATCTTATGATGAGTCATATCAACTCATATAACAGAAAAAAGCTGAATAACCAGTCGGCACACCGGTTGTTCAGCTTAATTAATGGCGGGGATATTCTTGACAAGTTAGGAATAAAATCCATTCCCGCTAACGAGATTAACCGTACACCTCTATTACTGAAAAAATAAGAAACGTAGCGCTATTCGGAAGAAATACTGAACCGAATGAGGGGTGGAATTTAATCTTGCGAAAAAAGAAATAAAATTCGACCTCCGCTTAACGTGACTCTTTTTTCAGAGGATTAAGTTCTCAAAAAATAATATCAGCATATGAAGCATAAAACAACTTGTTTCTAATAGTAAATTCCAGTTTTGAAGAACTTTGCAAAACTAACTTCCATAAAAATCATGATATTTTGATTTGCCAGAATTTACTTATGCAAGCGATTAGCTAAATCAGAACTTAAACTTGCAAACTGGAAGCTCGGATTCCAATTCAGCAATTGCTTTTACATGAGGTAAATAATAACACTATAAATAATAATATGAGGAAAAATCTCAAATGTTGCTTGAAAATGTGATGAACAGGGATATAATAAAGATATAACGGAGGGCAAGAAATATGTTATGTCAGTTTACGGTTAAAAATTTCAAGAGCATAAGGGATGAAGTGACACTTGATATGCAGGCGGCTGCAATATCAGAACATGAGGATAGAGTCATCATAGATAGAGACGAGGAAAAGTATTTACCGGTATCTGCTGTTTATGGACCGAATGGCGGAGGTAAGTCTAATGTTTTAGCGGCATTGAACACTTTGGTGGCAAAAGTGCTACGCCCACTTTTTGCAACAGAGGATAGCGAGGATAAGGTACTGCTTCAAAAGAAAATAATTGTGGAGCCGTTTGCTTTTTCAGAGTGTAAGGATGAACCGACAGAATTTGAATTGTTCTTTCGGACAGATGCGGCAGAGTACAGATATATTCTGCATGTAAAGCGGGATGTAGTTTTGTATGAGAGCTTGGACAGAGTGAAGATTGAGACAGGGAGAAGATCGGCACTTTTTACCAGAGATGAGAGCGGTATTGTTTTAAAAGGAGCTTTTGCAAAGCTGAAAGTAAGCGACGAGCTATCTAAGACACTTACGCTGCTGTCATATCTCGGCATTGCGTATAAAGGTAATGCGGTTGTCAGGGATGTTTTGAGCTGGTTTGAATATGGAATCAATTTTTTGAATTATGGAAATCCGATACAGGAATTGAGAATGGCAGTATCTACATCGGAGAATGTGAAGCACTTGATGCTTGATATGATTCAGGAAATGGATTTGGATATTGTTGACTTTAGGGTGGAAAAAAAGGAAAGTGGCGGAATAGACATATTTACAAAGCATTGTATTGATGGTGTAGAGACGGAAATTGATTTGTTTGATGAATCCAGTGGCACACAGAAATTATTTGGTCTGCTTCCGTTTATTGCAGAGAGTCTGCTTACGGGAACCGTGCTGGTGGTTGATGAATTGGATGCAAAAATTCATCCGCTTTTATTGCGTCATATTATAATGATGTTTAATGATATGAGTATTAACAGACATAAGGCACAGTTGATTTTTACCTCTCATGATTTATCTACCATGAATAGTGAGGTATTCAGAAGAGACGAAATCTGGTTTGTGGCAAAAGGAAATGAGGAAAACTCAATGCTTTATTCATTGGTAGAATTCAAGAATGAAAAGGGCGAATCTGTAAGGAAGGATGCAAAATTCGACAAGCAGTATCTGGAAGGTAAGTATGGCGCTGATCCGTACCTCAGAAAAATCATAGATTGGGGGAAAGTGAATGCCTAAAAAAGCCGAAACTGAAAAATGGAAGAAGAAGCGTCGCCAGGAATATTTGGAGATGAAACGGTATAGGTACTATATCTTTTGCGAAGGACAGCAGACGGA
>OLGY01000700.1_pt1 | contig 21307 bp, 14 predicted proteins | sample 1605951 | NCBI WGS metagenome assembly OLGY01 (sample SAMN03283280) | human gut metagenome | biome: human-associated habitat; material: feces | host: Homo sapiens | place: Peru | collected 2012
CACAGCAATGGGGCGGTATCTGAAGGATACCACCCCAACTATTGACAAAGAGCCACAATTACTATGTATACCAAGTTGGCGGAAAGTTTTTATTTGCCTAAAATATTATATTTCTATTTTAATCCTACAGGAATATGTACTTAAGAACGAATAACAATGCAAGAACATACATAAGCGGTGTAATCTTCTTAGCCTTTCCGCAGAATACGTTGATTACGACATATGAGATAACGCCAAATGCGATACCATCGGAAATGCTGTACATAAGAGGCATGCAGAGTAAGCAGATGTATGCAGGAATAGCCTCTGTAAGGTTGTTAAAATTAATCTCAGTTACCGCTGAAACCATAAGGAATCCTACAAATACAAGTGCCGGAGCTATTGCAAAGCCCGGAATTGCTATGAATACAGGCGAAAGGAATATTGCCAAAAGGAAAAGAACACCTGTAACAATTGATGAAAGACCTGTTCTTCCGCCCTCTGCAACACCTGATGAACTCTCAACGAAGGTTGTTGTCGTTGATGTACCAAGAACAGCACCTGCGCTTGTTGCAATGGCATCTGCTAAGAGAGCCTGCTTAATGCGAGGAAGCTTTCCGTCCTTATCAAGCATGTTAGCCTTATTGGCAACACCGATAAGAGTTCCGAGTGTATCAAAAATATCAACAAAAAGGAACGCAAACATGATTACAATGAAATCAAGAACATTGATATGCTGTCCGCTAAGGTTAAAGCACTGTCCGAATGTCTTGCCGATAGCCGTAAGGTCGAAATTGGACCACTGTGGAAGCATGCTTGCTCCCTGATAGAGACCTGTGAGCTGGCAGATGATTCCGAGTACCCATGTTACAACAATACCGATAAGAATTGAACCCTTAACCTTCTTAACATAGAGAATACCGATAAGAAGAAGTCCGATAAGTGCAAGAAGTGCGCTGATACCTGCTGTTCTGAAATCAGCAGTGAAATCAACAACCGTTACAAGCGTTGAACCGTCAACGATGATTCCTGCATCCTGAAGTCCGATAAATGCTACAAAAAGACCGATACCTACGGATACACCCTTCTTAAGCTGTGTAGGAATTGCATTGAAGATAGCCTCTCTTACATTGGTAAGTGACAGTAAAATGAAGATAAGACCTTCAATAAATACCGCAAAAAGTGCTACCTGCCATGAATACCCCATCGTTCCGCACACCGTGTAAGCAAAGTATGCATTAAGACCAAGTCCCGGTGCGAGTGCAAAAGGATAGTTGGCAAGAAGTGCCATGGCGATTGTTCCAATGAAAGCTGCAAGTGCCGTAGCCATGAGCACTGCCTGTTGATCCATTCCCGATGCAGACAAAATAGCCGGATTAAGTGCCAAAATGTAAGCCATCGTCATGAATGTGGTAAGACCTGCGACAACCTCGGTTTTTACCGTAGTGTTGTTCTCCTTGAGTTTGAACATTTTCTCAAACATTCTCTCTTCCTCCTTGTTTTGCGAAGAAAAATCCTAATGCATGCCCGCACGCTATATCCTATGGTGAGGAGAGGATTTTCCTCCAAATAGTTTTAAATATAATTTAATTATAAAAATTAAATTAACATACTCTTAAATTATATATACTTCCCCATAAAAGTTCAACCTTTTTTTCCGCTGAATATGGCACCCGCAGCAACACCAAGCTCCGCAAGGCTGTCTGCTTTTCTTACTTTTCTCCAGCAGGCTTCCTTATCTTCTGCCATGCCGCTCATATAAAACAGAACCTCCTTAAGCTTGAACACGACATTCTTTTCATCCGGAATCTCTGCACGGTATCCATCGACAAGTGCCTTGTAAAAATCAAGAAACCGCTCCCGTTTTGGCATGTTTCCGGTCTTTATAAGCTCAACCAAGCCCGGATTGGATATAATACCTCTTCCAAGCATCACAGCCTTCACACATCCGTTATCTGTATCAGGATATTTTTCTCTTAGAGCCTTATAATCCTCCACTGTGAATATATCACCATTGTATACAAGTGGATTTTTCGAGTGCTCCACTGCATAGTCGAAAAGCTCCATGCGCGGCTTGTTTTTATACATGTCCTTCTGCACCCTCGGGTGGATTATCAGCTCACTTATCGGATATTTGTTATAGATGTCAAGGAGCTCATAGAACTCATCTGGCTCATATCTGCCGAGTCTTGTCTTTATGGATATATCAAGCCCCGAACCCGCAAGCCCGCTGTATATCTCATCGAGAAAGGCATCCAACTTCTCGGGAAAGCTCAAAAAGCCCGAGCCCTTTCCTTTAGAGACAACCGTGCCTGACGGACAGCCGAGGTTAAGATTGACCTCCCTGTAGCCGAACTCCTTCATTTTGAGGGCAGTCAGAATGAAATGCTCCGCATTGTTTGTGAGCATCTGAACCGCCACATTGAGCCCCTCGTTGTTCTCGGGCAGAACATCCTTTAGCTCCCTTGATTTAAAGTGCTTGTGCTCCCCCGGTGAGATGAACGGCGTGTAATACTTGTCCATCCCTCCGAAGAATTCTGCGTAAGTGTTTCTGTAAATAAAGCCCGTCACACCCTCCATGGGTGCAAGGTAAAATCTCTCATTACTGCTCATTAGTCCTTATCTTCCTGCATTTCTTCAAGCTCAAGCTCCGTCTCAAGCATGCGCTCTAATATACTTTCCTGATTTTTTTCCTCCACGTCGAGCTTATTTTGAATATCCATGAGCTTCGGATAATCCGAGGCAAGCTCCGGATTCATAAGCTGCATTTTGTACTCATCGACCTTCTTCTCACTCTCAGAAAGCATCGTCTCATACTTTTCAAGCTGTTTTTTAAGCCTCGACAAAATTTTTCCCGGATTGTAATAGGTCTTTTTGTCGAACACGTCGTCAAGCGTTGGCGCGGACTGCGCCTGTTTTGCCTGCTCCCTGACATTTGACTGCGAACCCGCGGCAACATTTTTTACAATGCCCGAGGCTTCCCTCTCCTTCTCCTCAAGGTACTGCTCATAGGTCATTTTATACTGTTTGACATTACCCTGTGCAGTCTCCTCACTTGAAAATTCAAGTATGCCTGTCGCAATCCTGCTTATAAAATAACGGTCATGTGATACGAAAAGAACCGTGCCCTCGTACTCGTTTAACATCTTCTCAAGTGCATCCTTGCCTACAATATCCATATGATTAGTCGGCTCATCGAGAATAAGGAGATTAGGTCTTGTCTGAAGCATCTTGCACAGAGCAAGACGAACCTTCTCACCTCCCGAGAGCTGTCCCATCTTCTTTTCAACCTCCTCGCCCGAGAAGAGGAAACCGCCAAGTGCGCTCCTTACTTCCTCACGCAGATAATCAGGATATGCCTCCCAGAAGTTGTCAAGCACTGTCTGCTCCGGATTTACATTCTCCATGACAGCTTTCTGCTGGTCAAAATATCCCCACTCGACATTCTGCCCGAACTTGAACTCACCGCCGAGTGCAGGAATCTCTCCGATTAATGTCTTTAAAAGTGTCGACTTGCCCTTGCCGTTCTCTCCTATGATTGCGAGTCTATCCTTCTTCTGCAGCAAAAATGTCACCGTGCTCAGCACCTTATCGTAACCGATTTCAAGATTCTTTGCATTGATTACATTTGTGTAGCTCTCAATCCGCGGAACGTATCTCGCGTGGAACGCCTTGGTGTCAAAACGTCTCGGCTTCTCAATCTTTACCATGTGCTCTATAGCCATCTGCTTAGAGCGGGCTGCCGTCACCTTCGTAGGCGTGTTCTTCCACTTCTCAATCCATTCCGTGAGACGCTTGATTTCCTTCTGCTGCTCCTCATAGTCCTTCTCCTGCTTTACGAGGTCCTCCTCCTTGCGTTTCATAAAAGCAGTATAGTTTCCGGCGTAGCGCTTTATCCTGTGATACTCAATCTCGTAGGTCACATCCGCAACCTTGTCGAGAAACATTCTGTCGTGTGAGACTATAACGACCGCCCTGTCGTAGGTCTTTAGGTAACCCTCAAGCCACTCGATGGTCGGAAGGTCAAGATGGTTCGTCGGCTCGTCGAGAAGCATTATGTCAGGTCTTGTCAGAAGAAGCTTGATAAAAGCAATCTTCGTCTGCTGACCTCCCGAGAAGCTTCCTATAGGTCTTTTTATGTCAGCGAGCTCAAATCCGAACCTCTGAAACATCGTCTCCATATCCTGCTTCCATGTGTAGCCGTGGAGAGCCTCCATCTTCGCCTGAAGTGCGGCGTACTCACGCATGACTGACGCATCGTCGGAGGTTTTCATGCTCTCCTCCAGCTCTCTCATGCGCGCCTCACACTCGAAAATCGGCGCAAACACCTTCATAATCTCGTTCTCGACCGATATGTCACCATCCGCAAAATTAATCTGCCTCAGAAAGCCGATTTCCTGCCTGCCCGCCATATCATAGCCGCACTCCTCGTCGCTGTCTATGTTGCTCATTTTTATGTCCCCTGCAATAAGCTTTAACAGCGTAGTCTTTCCGCAGCCGTTTCTCCCCACAATGGCAATCTTTTCATTGTCCCTTACTTCAAAATTAATGTCCTGTAAAATAACATCACCGCCGAACTGAACATTGGCGTGACTGATTCTGATTCTCATAACTCCTCCCATTCAGACAGAGCTTCTATCTGTAAAGCCCCTTCACAGCCGGATAGAGCTTCACAAAATGAGCATATTTTTCATTGTATTTTTCTACAAGCTGCGCATCCGGTTCAACCGTATCCACAACCTTTACTATTGCATCGGCGGCATCCTTCACGGAAGCATACTCTCCGTCAGCAACTGCCGCGAGCATGGCTCCTCCAAGTGCCGGTCCCTCCTCAGCCGCGATTACATCAACCTTAACATTAAGCACGTTTGCTATTATCTTCTTCCAGAGCGGGCTCTTTGCTCCGCCTCCGCAGATTTTTGTTCTCTCAATCTTAATTCCGAGACTCTTTGCCACCTCAAAGGAATCCCTTATCGCAAATGCAACGCCCTCTAAAACCGCAAGTGTCATATCAGCTCTTGTGGTATCAAGTGACAGACCGAAAAAGCCTCCTCTTACAAGTGAATCGTTGTGAGGTGAGCGCTCTCCCATGAGGTACGGAAGGAAGTACACGTTGTTCTCGCCGAGCTTTTCTATATTCTTCTGCTCGGCAGCGTAATCCTTCGTCCCTATTATCTCATCCATCCACCACTTGTTGCAGGATGCCGCACTGAGCATACACCCCATGAGATGATAATGACCATCCGCATGGTCAAATGAGTGAAGAGCATTGTGCTCATCAACTCCGAACTTATCGCTTGATATAAATATCGTTCCGGACGTTCCGAGTGATATATTGCAGCTTCCGTCTCCGACGGTTCCCGTTCCGACTGCTGCGGCAGCGTTGTCGCCCGCGCCTGCTGCCACAACGACATTTTCGCTGAGTCCGAGTTCCTTGGTGACATCGGCTTTGAGCGTTCCGACCTTCTCAAAGCTCTCATAGAGCTTTGGCAGCATCTCCTCCTTTATGCCGCATATATCTATCATTTCCTTTGACCAGTGCTTGTTCTTTACATCGAGAAGAAGCATTCCCGAGGCGTCCGAGTAGTCCGTGCAGTTCACACCCGTGAGCTTGTATGCCAGATAGTCCTTAGGAAGCATAATCTTCTTAATTCTCGCGAAGTTCTCAGGCTCCTTATTTTTAACCCATAAAATCTTAGATGCCGTAAATCCGGTGAAGGATATATTGGCTGTATACGAAGAAAGCTTATCCTTTCCTATCACGTTGTTAAGGTAATCGTTCTCCTCGATGGTTCTTCCGTCATTCCAGAGAATTGCAGGTCTTATGACCTCATCGTTCTCATCGAGAATTACAAGCCCGTGCATCTGACCGCCGAAGCTGATTCCCGCCACCTTTGACGCATCAAAGCCCGCGATGAGCTTCTTAATCCCTTCAACCGACTTCTCGTACCAATCCTCGGGATGCTGCTCTGACCATCCCGGATTTGGAAAATACAGAGGATACTCCTCAGAAACAACATTCAAAATTCTTCCCTTCTCATCCATAAGAAGAAGCTTAACCGCGGAAGTTCCCAAATCAACACCTATGTAATACATCTTAAATTCCCTCCAATACGATATACTTAAAATACCCCCACAAATATTGAAGTCTCAACATTTATGGGGGATGGTTTATCACCTATAAGTGACCAATCTCATATTGCCTGTTAGCAGAATGGGTTCTCGGTAGGATATAACATACCCTTAGGCTGGTTGAAATTGATATCCTCAACAGGTACTCCAAGATACTTGAATACCTCATAAAGTGCCTTGCCGTAATGTCCGAATGCAACTGCACCGTGATGAGGGAAGTTCTTCTCGATAAGTACATGACGATAGAAGCGTCCCATCTCAGGAATTGCGAACACACCAATTGAACCGAAGGAATGTGTGGCAACAGGAAGAACCTCACCCTGAGCTATGTATGCACGAAGCTTTGTATCTGCCGTGCTCTGTAAGCGGTAGAAAGTGATATCTCCCGGTGCAATATCTCCCTCAAGTGTTCCGTTAGTAACCTCGATAGGAAGTGATCTTGCCATGATGAGCTGATACTTCATCTCACAGAAGGAAAGCTTCTTAGATGATGTATTTCCGCAGTGGAAGCCCATGAATGTATCGTTGAGTGTATAATTAAACTTACCCTTAATATCATTGTTGTAGAGCTCTGCAGGGACGGTGTTATTGATATCGAGAAGTGTTGTTGCGTCCTCCGATACAACCGTTCCGATGAACTCACTGAGTGCTCCGTATATATCAACCTCACATGATACAGGGATTCCTCTTCCGGTGAGACGGCTGTTTACATAGCAAGGAACGAAGCCGAATTGTGTCTGGAATGCAGGCCAGCACTTTCCGGCAATTGCAACATACTTTCTGTATCCCTTGTGTGCCTCTACCCAGTCAAGGAGTGTGAGTTCATACTGTGCAAGCTTAGAAAGAACCTCAGGCTTCTTGTTTCCGGCTCCGAGTTCAGCCTCCATATCCTTAACTACCTCAGGAATTCTCTCATCACCTGCATGCTTGTTAAAGCTCTCGAAAAGGTCAAGCTCTGAGTTCTCCTCAATCTCAACTCCGAGATCATATAAAGGCTTAATAGGTGCGTTACACGCAAGGAAATTAAGAGGTCTCGGACCAAAGCTTATAATCTTTAAATTGTTAAGTGCATACACGGCTCTTGCAATAGGAAGGAAATCGTGAATCATGTCCGCACATTCCTCAGCATTCCCAACAGGATACTCAGGAATATATGCCTTGATATTTCTGAGCTTGAGGTTGTAGCTTGCATTTAACATACCACAGTAAGCATCTCCACGATTACTTGAAAGTGTAGCTATGTTCTCCTCGCTTGCGGCAACGAACATCTTAGGGCCGTCAAAATGCTTTGCAAGAAGTGTCTCTGAAATCTCAGGGCCAAAGTTGCCGAGATATACACAAAGTGCGTTGCATCCTGCCTTCTTAATATCCTCAAGTGCCTGAACCATATGTATCTCGCTCTCAACGATACATACAGGACACTCATATATATCCTTGCTGTCATACTTCTTAGCGTAAGCGTCCACAAGAGCCTTTCTTCTGTTGACTGAGAGTGACTCAGGGAAGCAGTCTCTTGAAACTGCCACAATTCCTACCTTCATTTCAGGAATGTTAATCATACATAATCCTCCAATTCTGCCACACGGCCGTAAAAAATATAATGCAAAATAATGTGTGTAACCTGTCTTAATCTTAACAACAAGTCTATGTGTATTATATTACTTTGCCTGTAAATCATCAACCAGAAAATACCTAAAAAATATAGCATTTTTACCGTCTGTTTTTGCACTTCCGGCACCGTTATTCTCATGGCATGCAAAGATACCGTTCTTTACACCTACCCAGCGCCCGGCAGCAGCTTCATACGAAAGGACATTCTTATAATTCACACCGTCAACGCTGTAATCAAGGTATATTCTGTTTCTTGTTACATCCTTCTCAATCATCGGAAGCGACTCAACGCGGTTCCTGAAAAATATCTTATCCACATTCCCGGCAAGCTTCTCAAGCACGGTAATCTTATCATCAGAATAAGCCTTCTCATTCTTAAAGGTCTGTGTCCCGGATATGGCGGCAACTTCCTTCTCTCCGTTTCTCAATCTCAATGCCACAGCACCATATTCGACACCGAGAGAGACCATTCCGGCAATATCACCTTCGTCAAGTGAATCCGCTGACATCTCTGTTACAGCCGCAAACTGTGGTGCAGCCCACTTTTGAAGAAGAAGATTAGGAACATCCGCTATGGATGTATCAACTGCCTTATCAAGTGCCATGAGCTTAATTCCGTGCCCCGTAAGCTCGTACCAGTCATCCGAATGGTTGGCATTCCACTGCCACTGAAGCCCGAGCTTTCCACCTGTGAAATCGTCGGACACGGCAGGAGCATATATGTCGGCAAGCCCGTTCTGCTTCTTAAAACTCTCGAGGGCTTTTCTCCCCTCATCGCCGATGTCGGGCTTTTTGTGCGTCATAACAGGCTGTCCCGCATCCCCGCTTATCTGCTCACCCATTATCGGCCAGTCATTAACCCACTTGACCGGCTGAAGGTGAACTATTCTTCCCGCCGCATAGACATCCTGAAAATGCAGGAAATAGTCCTCACCTGTCTGTGTATCAAGCCAGGCTCCCTGATGAGGTCCGTTTACCGCTGTATTTCCCTGAACGAGAACATTCCTGTACTCGTATGGTCCCCATATATTTTTTGAGCGCATGACCACCTGCCAGCCCGGCTTTACACCGCCTGCCGGAGCCATTATGTAGTAATATCCGTTCCTCTTGTAGAGCTTAGGACCTTCTATCGTGGTCTGACCGTTCTCATTTCCGTCAAACACATGTCTGCCCTCGTCAAGAAGTGCCGAGCAGTCCGGCTTCATCTCAGTGAGATGAAGGATGCTCTTAAAGCCTATACGGCTCTTGGCAAACGCGGAAACCATATACGCCCTTCCGTCATCGTCCCAGAACGGACACGGATCAATCCAGCCCTTTCCCTCAAATATCGCATGAGGCTCCGACCACTCGTCCCACGGATTCCTTGTCTTTGTTACAAAGATGCCCTCGTCAGGCATCGGGAAAAATATGATATACTCCCCGTCATGATAACGGATTGCAGGTGCCCACACACCGCAGCCGTGCTGTGGTACCGCATATCTCTCATACGGAATGTTTTTTATCGCATAGTTGATAACCTTCCAGTTGACCAAATCCTTTGAATGAAGAATAGGAAGTCCCGGTGTGTTGCAGAATGATGATGCCGTCATGAAATAATCGTCTCCTACACGAATCGCATCCGGATCCGAATAATCCGTGTACAAAACCGGATTCCTGTAATTTCCGTCACCTAAATCCGCATACCAGTTAAAACCTGTCTCTTTCATAGTCTGCTCCTTACATCTTTTTAAGTATTTTCTGAACATCCTCACGTGTTCCGACAACCAGCAGATGTACATTTCCCTCAAAAACATAGTCTGCTGTAGGCATAAGTGATGTCTTATCTTCACCCGCCTTAGTTCCAAGTATATTTACATTGTATCTGCTTCTGAAATTGAGCTCCCTTATTGAATGTCCAACCCACTCCTTGAGTACCGGAATTTCATATATGGCATAATTGCCGCCAAGCTCAATATAATCAAAAATGCCATCAGAGCTGTAGCTTACTGCCAGCTTTTCGGCTATATCCCTGTCAGGGTATATGACCTCATCGGCACCGTTCCTTAAAAGGAACTTTGCGTGGATGTCCCGTGTCGCCTTACTAACAACATACTTAGCTCCCATCTCTTTTAAAAGACTTGTAATTTCAAGCGAACTCTGAAAATTGGTTCCGATGCACACAATACACATGTCAAAGTTTTTTACACCGAGAGTCTTTAAGACATCCTCGTTGGTACAATCGCCAATCTTTGCGCTTGTAACCAATGGAAGCAGGTCTTCCATCTTACTCTGGTCAGTGTCGACTATCATCACCTCTCCACCCTGCTCGGCAAGATTGCGCGTGATATGATGACCAAAACGCCCCATTCCAATAATTAAAAATGATTTCAATTTATTTCTCCTTCCTCATTATCCGATATTTATCTCTTCCTCAGGCTGCTGAAGCGGAACAACTCTCTTGTTCTCCGAGAATGACAATGCGAATGAAAGGCTTCCTATCCTTCCGCAGTACATAAGCACAATAATAACAATTCTTGACGCAACGGACAGTGACCTCGTTATACCAGTAGTCATACCTACCGTGCTTATTCCCGATATAACCTCAAATATGACATCCGCAAATCCAAGCTCCGGCTGAACGGCAAATATGACCATTGCACCCGTGATGAACAGAATCATGTTCACACCGATTACGAGTGCCGCCTTTCTGACAACATCCTCCTTGAGCCTGCGGCTGAACACGTCAATTCCGTACTTGCCGCGCATCGTCGTCCAAAGGTATGCCACAATAACAAATATTGTGGTTGTCTTAGCTCCGCCCGATGTCGAACCGGGGCTTCCTCCTATAAACATAAGAATCATGGTAAGAAGCTTAGACGCCGGTGTGAGCGCACCTGTATCCACCGAATTCATTCCGGCAGTTCTCGGTGTAACGCTTGAGAAAAATGACGCGAGAAATCTTGTCGATGCATCCATTCCCGCCATCGTATTATCCCACTCAAATATCATGAACAGTGTCGTTCCCACGACAAGAAGAAATGTCGTTACCGCAAGCACTATCTTAGAATGAAGACGATATTTTTTTATCCTGATACCGTTCTTTGATATGTCATCCCACACCACAAATCCAAGTCCGCCAATTATTACCAGCGCACTTATCGTGAGATTTATCACCCAGTCGCCCTCAAAGCCGCACAGTGAATTGTACTCTCCATAGCAGCCAAGCAAATCAAAGCCCGCGTTGCAGAATGCCGATATGGAATGGAATATTCCGTAAAATATGGCTCTCCCCGGACTCATCATAAATGAGAAGCGTATCGCAAGTATTACTGCTCCTATGCCCTCAAATATCAATGTACCTGTAATCATCTTTTTGGTGAGCTTGACAATTCCGCCAATCTGAAGAGTATTGACGCTCTCCTGCATAAGTCCTCTGTGCCTTAAAGACACCTTACGCCCGAGCAGGACGGCAAGTATAAGTCCTATACTTATAAATCCCAGTCCGCCAATCTGTATCATACATATAATTACTATCTGTCCGAACAAAGACCAGTGAGTAAATGTATCCACAACCACAAGTCCCGTGACACAGGTAGCGCTTGTAGCCGTAAAAAGAGCCTCAAGAAAGCCTGCTGCTTCCCCGCTTCTTGAGGAAACCGGCAGCATGAGAAGCAGAGTTCCCATAAGAATAATTATTAAAAATCCAAGGGCAATAAATTGCACCTTGGATATTCTTTTTTTACCAAACATATATAATCCCTTTTTAATTAAATACTTGTCTGAATGAGCTTAGCGTCATATCCTGCCGCTTTAAGTCCATCAATAATCTGGGCTCTGTGCTCCTCCCCGAATGCCTCCATTGTTATCTTAAGCTCAACGGCAGCATTGCGGTTAATACTTACGAACTGGTTGTGCTCAAGCTTGATTACATTACCCTTCTGCTCGGCAATCACACCGGCAACCCTTGCAAGCTCGCCCGGCTTATCAGGAAGAAGAACCGATACCGTGAACACTCTTCCTCTCGCAATAAGTCCGTGCTGAACCACGGATGACATTGTAATAATATCCATATTGCCACCGCTGAGAATTGACACAACCTTCTTGCCCTTTACATCGAGATGCTTTAATGCAGCGACCGTGAGAAGTCCTGAATTTTCAACAATCATCTTATGATTTTCAACCACATCAAGGAATGCAACTATAAGCTCCTCATCTTCTATTGTTATTATATCGTCAATATTCTTCTTAACATAAGGGAAAATCTTGCTTCCCGGAGTCTTAACGGCTGTACCGTCAGCGATTGTGCTTGCGCTTGGAAGTGTTACAACCTTGCCTGCCTTAATGGATTCCTGCATGCAGTTAGCTCCTGCCGGTTCAACACCGATAACCTTAATCTTAGGATTAAGAAGCTTAGCAAGTGTTGATACGCCTGTTGCGAGTCCGCCTCCTCCGATTGGAACCAATATGTAATCAACTGTAGGAAGCTCCTTGATAATCTCCATCGCAATGCTTCCCTGGCCTGTAGCGACATCATAATCGTCAAAAGGATGAACGAATGTAAGCCCCTCCTCCTTTGCAAGCTTGAGTGCGTACTCACATGCCTCATCATAGACATTTCCATAGAGAACAACCTCAGCACCATAACCCTTGGTACGGTTAACCTTCATAAGAGGTGTTGTCACAGGCATTACGACAACTGCACGAACACCATAAAGCTTTGCCGCATAGGCAACACCCTGTGCATGGTTACCTGCAGAGGCAGTGATAAGTCCCTTTGCTCTCTCCTCGTCTGAGAGTGTGCTTATCTTGTAATACGCTCCTCTTACCTTATATGCTCCGGTATACTGAAGGTTCTCAGGCTTTAAATATACCTTATTTCCCGTAAGGTTACTGAAATACTCACTGTATACAAGCTTAGTCTCAAGTGTAACCTTCTTGACTATCTCGGCAGCCTCCTCAAACTTCTCTAATGTAAGATAATTTTCGCTCATTTTTTTACGCTTCTTTCTTTTTTTGATTGGTATAAACACTTCAATGGTTCTTTAACATTTTAAATTAATGAAGCCTACATATCCGTTATATCAGATTTGTTCCGGAATGTCAAAGAGTGCATTGACAAAATCCTGTGAGTTGAACTTCTGCAGGTCGTCAATATGCTCTCCGACTCCGATATATTTGACAGGAATTCCATATTCCGCCTGGATTGCAACGGCAATGCCTCCCTTTGCAGTTCCGTCCATCTTCGTGAGAATAATGCCCGTCACATCGGCAGCTTCCTTGAACTCCCTAAGCTGTGAAAGTGCATTCTGTCCTGTTGTGCCGTCAAGCACAATAAGATTCTCCCTGTATGCTTCAGGCATCTCCTTGTCAATGATACGATTAATCTTCTTAAGCTCCTCCATAAGATTCTTCTTGTTATGAAGTCGTCCTGCCGTATCACAGATAATGACATCAGCATTCCTTGCACGTCCCGCTGAAATAGCATCATATATAACCGCCGCCGGATCCGAGCCTTCACTCTGGGATATTATATCAACACCTGAACGGTTAGCCCACTCTGTAAGCTGCTCTATTGCGGCTGCTCGGAACGTATCGGCCGCTGCAAGAACAACCTTCTTTCCCTGTGCCTTTAACTGTGCGGCAAGCTTTCCTATGGAAGTTGTCTTTCCGACTCCGTTCACACCTATTACAAGAATTATGGATTTGCGGTTTTCAAACTCATATGCATTCTCACCGAGGTTCATCTGTTCCTTGATTGTGTTAATCAAAAGCTCCTTGCACTCCTCAGGATTCTTTATATGGTTCTCTTTGACTTTCTCCTTAAGATTCTCAATAATCTCCTCAGTCGTATTGACACCTAAGTCTCCCATGATAAGTGTCTCCTCAAGCTCCTCATAAAAATCATCATCAATCTTTGAGAAACCTGAGAATACATTATCTATGCCATGGACAATATTGTCCCTTGTCTTTGTAAGACCTGATACAAGCTTTTTAAAAAATCCTGCCATATTAACTAATTCTCCTCCCTTTTATCATCGAGCTGATCCTCGATAAGGTCAACAGACACAAGTGTCGAAACACCCTTCTCCTGCATGGTGATACCGTACAGTCTGTCCGCAGCAGCCATTGTGCCTCGTCTGTGGGTGATTACGATGAACTGTGTGTTCTTGGTAAGCTTATGAAGATACTTTGCATATCTCACAACATTTGAATCATCAAGTGCAGCCTCAATCTCATCGAGCAGACAGAACGGTGACGGCTTTAGATTCTGAATGGCAAACAAAAGAGATATGGCTGTGAGAGCTTTCTCTCCACCTGAAAGCTGCATCATGTTCTGCAGCTTCTTTCCGGGCGGCTGTGAAATAATCTTAATTCCCGCCTCAAGTATATCCACGTCCTCCTCAAGCTCAAGAGTTCCCCTTCCGCCGCCGAACAATTCCTTGAATACCTTGTCAAATTCAACTTTGATTTCCTGAAATTTTTCTATAAACTGCGTTCTCATTCCCGTATCAAGTTCATCTATGACCTTGATAAGTGTATCTCTCGCCGTTATCAGATCGTCATGCTGCGTCTTTAGGAATATGTATCTTTCCGATATTTCCTTGTAATCCTCAATAGCATTGACATTGACATCACCAAGCTTTTTTATGTCAGCCTTTAAGCCCGTTATGCTTTTTCTCAGCACATCCGAGTTATTAAGACTCTCATCCCTGAGCTCGGCAGCCCTGATAAGTGTCAGTTCATACTCGTTCCACATATAGTCTATGCGTTCATCCCTCATGGTCTCAATCTTCTCGATTCGTGAGGATATACGAAGACATTCCTTATCAAGCGTATTAATGCGTCCGGAAATCTCCTCTCTTTTTGTGAAGAGTTCTCTCTGCTTTTCCTGAACCTTGTCTCTCTCTTCACGCTCTTTTGCAGCAATTCCTGCATATTCGGCAATTTTTGTCTCCGCTGCCGCTATGGTTTCGCCAATTTTTGCTATATTTTCCTTCTTTTCGCGTATTTCATCGTCAGCCGAGCCTAAACTATCCTTTATCTCATCAGCTTCATCATTAAGTCTTGATATTTCCCTCAATACGCGCTTAATATTCTCCTCCGCGAAGGTATCCTGCTGTGAAAAATTGGCAAGCTCAATATGCCTCTTCTCGGCTTCTGCCTGTCTTGCAGCAAGTTCAGCCTTATTCTGCTCTATTTTTGCATTGTCGGAATTGATTTTATCCGTGAGTTCTTTGTCATGTCTCTCCGACTCTGCAAGGGCTATCTTACATGCATCTATCTCTGCGTTAATCTGCTGAACGGAAACTTCTATCTCTTCTGACTCCCTCTTGCTGTTGGTGTATGCTCTGTTTAACTCCTCCTGCTTTCTTTCTGCTGCTTCAAGATTCATTGAGGAGGTATTTTCGGCAAGCTGCTTTTCCTGCAGCTCTGCCTTAAGCTGCTCAAGCTCATTTCTCACCACGCTCAGCTTCTCTCTGGCATTGGAAAGTTCTGTCTCAAGGCCCTTAAGCTTCTTCTCGCTGCCTGCAACGGATGTCTCAAGTTCCTCAATCTCTCTTCTTCGTCCCAGGAGATTGCTGCTGTTCTTAAATGCACCACCTGACATTGAACCGCCCGGACTCAGCATATCGCCCTCAAGCGTGACAATTCTCACCGAATGGTTATGCCTTCTCGCTATCGCAAGTGCATTGTCGATGTTGTCGACTACGAGTATTCTTCCAAGCAGATATCTTGCAAGCTCATAAAACTCACTGTCACATTCTATAAGCTGATTGGCAAAGCCTATCGCTCCCTTCTCATTTGCAAGAGTATTATCAACCTTTATATCACGCCCGCTTATTGCGGAAAGCGGAAGGAACGTGGCGCGTCCGAACTTATTCTGCTTAAGAAATGTGATAAGCCCTTTTGCGGTCTCCTCGTTATCGGTGACAATATTTTGAATTGTACCGCCGAGTGCCGTCTCAATAGCCGTCTCATACTGTTTCTTTGTCTTAATGATATCAGCAACAACACCTATGATACCTTTGTTTTTCTCTTTCTGCTCCATCACCTTTCTGATGCTGTTGCCATAACCGTCATAGCGCTCAGTGATGTTTTTAAGGGACTCAAGCCGTGAGCTTTCACCCATTACTATCCTGTTAAGATTATTGATATCAGTATTGTATTTGTTAATTGTATCTCTGATAAGAAGCTGGTTCTTCTCCCTGTCGGACAGCTTTTCATTGATGGATGAAATATCCGCTTTTACATCCGACAACTGCTTTTTTAAAGAATCAAGACTCTGTTTCTGTGTGTCCTCCTCACTCTTGCAGTTGATAAGCTTTCTGGTAAGCTCCGACTTACGAATATTAACCTGCTCTAGGAGTGTGACATTTCTCTGCAGCTTTGCCTTAATCTGACCTCTTTCATTCAGATTGTCAATCACATCGTCTTTTCCGTTCTCTACATTTTCTTCCAGTTCTGCAATGCTCTCAGTCAGGCTCTTTACGATATTGTCTGCCTCTTCACATTCTGCCTTCATCTCATCGAGACGGTCAGTGAGCTTAAATCTTTCGGATATGAGGCGCTTCTTCTCTTCATCTGAATCTAAAAGCCGCTCCTTAATTGAATCAAGACGCTTGTTAAGCTGCTCATCACTCGCAAGAACAGACTTAATCTGTTCATTCAGGAGCTCTATCTGGCTTGATAGTCTGTTCTTGTCAATCTCTGCCTGATTTGCAATACTGCTGTTCTCCTCAATCGTATGATTAAGGCTTGACAGTCTTTCTTCGTTAGCCTCATATTCAGCTCCCGACTTCTCAAATTCAGCCTTTGCCGCCTTAAGTTCAGCATCCGCTATGGAAAATGTCTCATTTACCTTGGCAAGCTCTTCCTTGAATTCATCTGATTCTATAAGAAAGAGATTAACATCATTCTTTTTTAATTCTTCTTTTAATTTAAGATATTCTTTCGCTTTCTCCGCCTGGTGTTCAAGCGGTCCCACCTGCTTTTCAAGTTCAGCGAGAATATCATTTACACGCACCAGATTCCGGCTCTCATCATCAAGCTTCTTCTGTGCCGCCGCCTTACGTCTCTTGAACTTGACAATTCCGGCCGCCTCATCAAAAAGCTCTCTTCTCTCTTCCGGCTTACCGCTTAAGATTCTGTCAATCTGTCCCTGTCCGATAATTGAGTAACCTTCCTTGCCGATACCTGTATCATAAAAAAGCTCATTGATATCTCTGAGCCTGCATGCTGAACCATTCATGAGATACTCACTCTCACCTGAACGGAACACCTTTCTCGTTATTGTTACCTGATCAAAATCAACAGGAAGCGCGTGGTCTGAATTATCTATCGTGATTGCAACGGACGCATAGCTTACCGGCTTACGAAGCTCTGTTCCGGCAAAAATAACGTCCTCCATCTTTCCGCCTCGGAGCTGCTTGGCACTCTGTTCTCCGAGCACCCATCTCACCGCATCGCCTATGTTACTTTTACCGCTTCCGTTAGGTCCTACAATACCGGTAATACCATTATGAAACTCAAATACTAATCTGTTGGCAAAAGACTTAAAGCCCTGTACCTCTATGGATTTCAAATACATACGTCTGTTCCTGTTCTATATTCTGTTTCTCGTCTTTAAAATTGCATTATAAGCAGCTGACTGCTGTGCCGCCTTCTTAGTATGTCCTTCACCTTCACCTATCACTGTTCCGTCACACTTTACAACAGCCGTGAAGTGCTTGTCATGGTCAGGTCCGCTCTCACCTGTAATCTCATATTCCGGCTCAACGCCACTATCCTTTTGAAGAAGCTCCTGTAAAATCGTCTTGCTGTCATAAAACAGCTTCTTGTTGTCTATATCTTCAAGTATAAAACGTCTGATATACTTCTGTGCCGGCTCGAATCCACCATCGCGGTATATCGCACCGATAACTGCCTCCATCGCATCTGATGTAATGGAATCCCTGTTTCTTCCACCTGTATGCTCTTCGCCTTTGCTTAAAAGAATCCACTCCCCAAGCTTTATTTCACGGCTGCACAATGCAAGCGTCGGCTCACAGACTATACTGGCACGAAGCTTAGTCAGTTCCCCTTCTGTTTTTTCAGGATATTTTTCAAAAAGATAGTCGCTTACTGTCACCTCAAGAACCGCATCTCCCAAAAATTCCAAGCGCTCATTGCTCTGGTTCTTTAAACGCTTAATTTCGTTGCAATACGAGCTGTGTGTAAGCGCCCTCTCGAGCAGCCTCTTATTCTTGAACTCGTATCCTATGATTTTCTCAAATTTCTCTAATTGTGTATCTGTCATAACTTCTGTTAATACACCTCCTGTAAAATGAACAACACCTATTATGAAAAAGAGCCCACCTATGATGGGCTTTTTCATAATAAATAAAATGTATAACCTTAGTTAAGTGCGTTCTTAATCTGCTCAACGGCATCTGCTACAGTTGAAATGTTCTCGGCAGCGTCGTTAGGAATCTCGATATCGAACTCCTCCTCAATACCCATGATAATCTGGAACACATCAAGAGAATCTGCTCCAAGATCGTCAACGAATGTCTTATCCATTGTGACTTCATCGGCATCAATATTCAAAACCTCTGCGATAATTGACTGTAACTTTTCAAATTCCATTTCTAAATACTTCCTTCCTTTTCTTAAAAAATTTACTGTTCGTCTGACTGCTCTTTTGCAATCGACTCTTTGATTTTATCGTTAATTCCCTGCTCCTTGAATGTCACACACTGAAGGATGGAATTACACACTTCTTTAGCCTTCGCATTGCCGTGTGTCTTAACCACAAGACCGTTAAGGCCAATCATAGGTGCTCCGCCGTACTCTGTCGCGTCGAACTTTTTGAGCGTCTTTTTAAGTGCCGGCTTGACAAGCAATGCACCAATCTTGCTTCTCAGACTGGTCATCATTCCCGCCTTAATCATGCTGATCAAGGTACTTCCCATACCCTCGTAGAGCTTGAGGATTACATTTCCCACAAATGCCTCCGTGACAATGACATCCACATTTCCTTCCGGAATATCTCTCGCCTCAACGCTTCCGACAAAGTTAATCTCCTTACACTCCTTAAGAAGCGGATATGTCTCCTTGACAAGCTGGTTGCCCTTCTCCTCCTCGGCTCCGATATTGACAATCGCAACCTTAGGGTTCCTGACGCCAAGAACGTACTCCATATATATTGAACCCATCTTGGCAAACTGAAGAAGATGTGCAGGTCTTGCATCAACATTCGCTCCGCAGTCAACAAGAAGGGATACTCCCTTCTTAGTAGGAATCAGCGGTGCAAAAGGAGGTCTGTCAACGCCCTTAATTCTTCCCACAATGAGCTGACCGCCTACGAGAATGGCTCCCGAGCTTCCGGCAGACACAAACGCATCAGCCTCACCCTTCTTGACAAGATTAAGTGCAACCACAATCGATGAATCTTTCTTGCGTCGTATAGCCATAACAGGAGGCTCACCTGTCTCTATAATCTCAGAAGCATTAACAATCTGAACGGCACCGTCTCTGTATGTATACTTCTTAAGTTCCTCAGAAATCACATTCTCCTGTCCGACGAGCTTAACCACAATGCTCTCATTCTGTGAAACAGCATCAATAACGCCCTTGACAATCTCTGCCGGAGCATTATCTCCACCCATGGCATCTACAGCTACTATAACTTTTTCCTGCATAATTATTCTCCTCTTTTCAACTATGGCAACCACTTTATACATAATACAAGATTGTTTTTCAGAAATCAATACCCGATATACAGCATTTTTATTTTTTTAGGTTTATTTCATTGTACCATATCGGGTCATCCGCATCATCGTGTGCTGCCATGCCTGCCATAAGCTCTAAACTGCCGTCGCCGTCATTATCGCTCACTCTCATGATTCTGTAATCTGACCCATCAATATCAATCCCCAGATTTTCAAGCTGCCATTCACCAAACTTAAAGCCATCCTTCCTGTCTGCCCGTGCCACAATGCACACCTTGCCCTCATAGCCTTCACCGGATTGCGAATACATATACGGACCTGAATTGTAATATACAATCACCGCCGCTCCATCCTTATAATATCCGACACGCCAGTGATTGTCTATTTTTATTAAGAACATCTCCCAATCGGAATATGCCTCCATCTTGTCCGGCGTTCCGATAAATGCCCTGATTTCATCCCTTGTACCGGTCATGATTTCACAATCGTCAAGCCTGATATCCTCACCCGGCATTTTTCTCGTGTCGAACGGTCCTAAAACATATTCATCCGAAAGTGTCATGCCTTGACATCTTTCATCGTACACCATTTTAATATGCACGGTATCAATTACAATATTTGTAAAATATTTGTCATAATCCGCCATAAAATTCCCGTTCATTGTCAATGTGCCGTCATATTCGTCATATACCGGTGTAAAGGTGAAATCAAATGATATTCCTGAGTATCTTTCATAATAATCGTTCAATATGAATACCTCTTTTTCATAGCTCTCACCGTTAACGCCTGTAAGCGTAAATGTCAGATACTTATATTTTTCCGGTTCATCCACAGGCTGAATTTCACTCAGGGACATAGACACATCCGACAGATAATCATCGGAACGCATATTATCAAATAAATATGTATAAAGGACTCTGTAATCACCAGCATGTACTAAGCCCAGACAGCTGCCGTCAAGGCTTACAATATATTCATCAGTACCGTCCCCGTCAATATCCGATTCATACATTATTACATTATCAGCCCACATGCCATCATGAATTGAACCGTCCAAGCCTAAAAGTTCCGCAATATATTCATCTAAGTTTCTCATTGTGTTCCCGACAAACGGCAGTTTAATCGTGGTTTTATCACCATCGGCAATCACCACTTCGCAGTATGTCTCCTCATTATCCATGTAAACATCACTGACATACGCTTGATTCTCTTCACTCACGCCATACTCACTGCAGTCAACGCTGTACTCTTCAAACCTGTTGTTATCATTGTAATTTCTATATATTGTCACCTTTCCAAATATATTTCCGGCACCGTTTTTTGTTCCGATTACACATATTCCGTTATTGTAATACAACGCAGATATCCTGCTTTGGGAAATCCGGGACGGCATAGCCATAACTGACATTTCCGGTGTACCGGCATTATCCCTGTATCTGATTATACGTCCGTAATTGCTGATTTCATTGGCACCCTTTGCATTATCGTCCACTCCCGTAAACGCTATACAGATTTCGCCATCATCGCTTTCTTCCGCAAGAATACTTGTATAAACAATATTCTCCGGCATGTCGATTGCATCAAATATATACGAATATTTTTCCCTGATCATATTCATTTCTTCTATATTAAGGCTGGTCTCAATGCCATAGATGCCCTCGCGTGACTGTGTTTCAATCTCTGTATCCGCTTCAGTCCGTACATTCTCGCTCTGCTGCCCGTGTGTAACATCTTCGTTGTCATTTTCTCTCGTGCAGCCGCTTATTGCAAGGCATCCTGTCATAAAGGCAATGCCTATTATGTCTCTCTTCCGCATACTTTCACCCCCGGTATATATAATGGTTCTATAATAAATGTTGGGGTGTATGATTGAAAAGTCATGCGCTCCGGCATTT
>OLGY01000703.1_pt1 | contig 21191 bp, 21 predicted proteins | sample 1605951 | NCBI WGS metagenome assembly OLGY01 (sample SAMN03283280) | human gut metagenome | biome: human-associated habitat; material: feces | host: Homo sapiens | place: Peru | collected 2012
TTAATTATGTGTCTTTTTTTCCTAAAAACGGTAATTTAATTTTACCATTTATATTCTATGTTGAGCATTCAACAATATAAAGAAAACAATCAAAAAATCACAACCGTAAAAAGTGAAGTTATCAACAACGAAAAACTAGCAAAAAATTCAGATGGCATACTTGTATATAGGTATGGACTTAATGAGTATGTTTATATTGATAAGGAAACTTCATATTCATACGACATAACTAATGAGAAATCAAAAAAGCAAATTGATGAATATATAACATGGCACGATAATCATATTAGATTTGGGATAATTAAAATAATTGCAATTTTGATTTTGGGTTTTTGGTTAATAATTATTGTTTGATGACGAAAGGGGGCAGAATATTTTTTCTGTCTCTTTTTAATATGTGACGAAAAAAATAAATGAAAATTTATAAAGGGTATTAACTATATAAAAGAAGCATAAATTTGAGCCAATGTATGAAGAAAGCATATAGAGGGACCTTGATTTAATAAACAAATTATACTTGATTAATTATAAATTTTAATATATGATATACAAAGAAAATCAACATATGAAAGGTGAAAAAAGATGTACTTAAAGAGATTAGAGTTGCAAGGATTTAAATCTTTTGCAGATAAAACAGTTTTAGAATTTAAACCAGGAATTACAGCCGTAATTGGACCGAATGGATCTGGAAAAAGTAATATTTCAGATAGTATTAGATGGGTTCTTGGTGAACAAAGTATGAAATCATTAAGAGGTGCGAAATCAGAAGATATTATTTTTGCTGGAACACAAAATAGAAAATCTTTGGGATTTGCAGAAGCATCTATTGTTATAGATAATACAGATGGTGAATTACCTGTGGAATATGCAGAGGTTATCGTCACAAGAAAGATATATAGAAGTGGTGAAACTGGATACTTTATAAATAAAACACCATGTAGATTAAAAGATATTTTAGAGCTATTTATGGATACTGGTATAGGTAAAGATGGCTATTCTATTATAGGTCAAGGTAAGATTGATGAAATTTTAAGTAATAAATCAGAAGATAGAAGACATATTTTTGAGGAGGCTGCTGGTATTGTAAAATATAGAGCAAGAAAATCAGAATCTGAAAAAAAATTGGAGCAAACTAAATTAAATTTATTAAGAATAAATGATATCTTATCTGAAATTGAAGCAGGACTTGATCCTCTTAGAATTCAATCAGAAAAAGCAAAAAGATTTTTAGAGCTACATGAATCTTTAAAAGATATTGAAGTTGGATTATTTATTCATAATATCGAAACATATAAAGAAAAACTTGAGCAAGTTGTTGAAGATTTAAAAATATTAGAAAATCAAAAAAATGATGAAGAAGAAAAATTAAATAATATTCAAAATAAAAAAGGCACATTGAAAAAGCAAATAGATGAATTAATTGAAGAAATAGAAAAGTGTCAAAATATTGGATTTGAAAGTACAAATCAAATAGAAAAAATTAATTCTGAAATAGGAATCTCAAATGAAAAGATATTACATAATAAAGAAAATAATGAAAGACTTTTATCGGAAATTGAAGATTCAAAACAAAAAATAAAAGATTTGCAAGAAGAAAAGGATACTAAAAACCAAAAAAAGGATTCATTATTTTCTAATAAAGAAAAATTTGAAAGAGAGCTTGAAGAAAAGGAAGCTGAATTAAGCAAACTTACAGAAAGATTATCTACTAAAGAGCTTGAAATTGAAGCTAAAAAGCAAGTAATAGAAAAAAATACTGATTTAAAATATGAAAAAAACATAGAAATAAGTTCTTTAGATGCTAATTTCGAAAATATTGAAAAAAGACAAAAAAGCATAAAAACAGAAATACAAGAGACGGTATCAGAGCTTGATAGAACTAGAACACAAAAACAAGATATGTCAAAAGAGTTCCAAAAAATTGAATCTGAAAAAAATAGTGCTACTAAAGAATTAGAGGAAAATTCTAATAAAAAAGAGGAAATTGAAAATAAAATAAAAGAATTTAATGAGCAAATTGACAAAATGTCTTATGAACTTAGAATGAAAGATTCTAGACAAAAATTCTTAATTGAAACTGAAAAAGAAAAAGAAGGATATGCGAAAGCTGTTAAATTATTATTAACAGATTGTGATAAAAATGCAGATTTAAATAAAGGTGTACACGGAATTATAGCAAATTTAATTTCAGTTGATAAAAAATATGAAACTGCAATTGAAATGACTTTAGGTGGAATGCTACAAAATATTGTTACAGACAATGAAGAAGTTGCCAAAAAATTAGTAAATCACTTAAGAGCAAATAATATGGGAAGAGCTTCTTTTTTACCGATAACTTCAATTAAAGGTAGTAAAATTGATAAAATAAAAGGAAAATTTCCAGGTGTAATTGGTGTGGCAGCAGATCTTGTTAAATTTGACAAAAAATATACTCAAATAGTTTATAATTTATTGGGAAGAACTGTAATTGTTGATAATATGGATACTGGTATAGCTCTTGCAAAAGAAAATAAGTATGGATTTAGAATTGTTACTGTTCAGGGAGATATAATAAATGCATCAGGAGCAATTACTGGTGGTTCTGTTGCTCAAAAAACTGTAAATATCTTAGGTAGAGGTAGAGAAATAGAAAATTTAGCAAAAGAAATAGAAGTATTGCAAAACAAAATAAGTGAAACAAAGAGAAGTAAACAAGATTATGAAGAATCTATTTCAGAGTTTGTTGAAGAATCAAAAGAATTAGATGAAAAAATTCAACAGATAAATATTGTATATGCAACAGAAAAACAAAAAATGTTATCTGTAGAAGAGCAAATTTTAAGATTAGAAAATACACTTAGTAAATTAAGAAATGAAAATGAAAAGATTGAAAGTCAAAAAGCAGATATTAAAAATCAAAAGCAAAATATTCAAAATTCAGTAGAAGATTTAGAAAAAGAAATTAATGAATTGTCTATTGTAATTAAAGAATTTGCTGAGGCCAATAGTGAAAATCAAAAATATATTGATGATTTAAATTTTGATATAACAAATTTAAAAATATCTGTATCTTCATTTGATGAAAGTGGATCTTCAATTGATGAAATTATTGAAAGAATAGATAAAGATATTGAAAATTATAATAATGCAATTACTGTAAAAAATGACCAAATAGAAGATTTAAAACGAGAAGATATTGAGCTAAAAGAGAAAATTGAATCATTAAAAAATCAAATTATAGAAATAAAAAATAGTGTATCAACAAGTACTGAAAAAATAGAGCAATTAAAATTAGATAGAGCCAATAAGAATGAAGAGCTAAATAAAATTGAGAAAGATATTACTGATCAATTTAATTTATTAGAAGACTTAAAAGGAAATTTAGTAAAAATTGATGTTAAAAAGACAAAATTGGAACAAGATATAGATTTAGTTGTTAATAATTTGTGGGAAGAATATGAATTAACACCAAATAATGCAACCGACTACAAAAAAGTTGAAAATGTTCAAACTACACAAAAAGAAGTTAATGACATAAGAGCAGAAATTAAAGACTTAGGAAGTATTAATGTAGATTCAATTGAAGAATACAAAAAAACAAAAGAGCGTTATGATTTCATGTGTGAACAAAGATTGGATTTGGAAAATACAATATCTAAACTTAGAAAAATGATTTCTGAAATAACAGATACAATGAAAAAACAATTTGTTGAAAAGTTCAAACTAATAAACAAGAACTTTAATGAGGTCTTTGTTGAATTATTTGGAGGCGGAAAAGCAGAGCTAATATTAGAAGATGAAGATAATGTATTGGAATGTGGAATTGATATAAAAGCACAACCAACTGGTAAAAAATTACAAAATATGATGTTATTATCAGGAGGAGAAAAAGCTTTTACAGCAATAGCTTTATTATTTGCAATATTAAAAATAAATCCAGCACCATTCTGTATATTAGACGAAATTGAAGCAGCTCTTGATGATGTTAATGTTTATAGATATGCAGAATATTTGAAAAAATTCTGCTCTGATACACAATTTTTAGTAATAACACATAGAAAAGGAACAATGGAAGCTGCAGATACAGTATATGGTGTTACAATGGAAGAAAATGGTATAAGTAAGCTATTGTCAATGAAATTAGCACAAAGTAAGGTAGCTGATTAGGAAAAATTTTAGAAAATTACGGACTATGAAATTTAATACAAATTACAAAAGAGTAATTTAATTAAGGAGATTAAAATGAATTTTGATGCAATTAATAATAAAATAATTTCTATAGAAACTATTCTAAAAATAGCAGAATATTTAGAAGTAGAAAAAGAACATTATGGCAAATTATATGCATATAATGAGAAATTAAAATATTATAGAAAGCATAAAGTAGATATATTTCGAGGTGTTCAAAATAATTTAAATTACAAAATTGTTTTGCATTCAGGCGAAGAGCTAAAAAAAGATGATTTTGAGTGGTTTAAAGAACAATTAAAAACAATTGATAAATTTAACATAAAGGAAATTGATATTATATTTTTAACATCATCCTATTCAAATAAAAAAAATAATAATGAGTTACTTTCAAATAGTGAAAGTAGAAGAATAGCTATATATTTATATTTTAATGAGGATAAGATTTCATATTCTTTTGAGGGATCAGAATATGAGGAAGAAATTTATAAATATAAGTCAGATATTTTAAAAATATTAGAAAATTGCCCAAATCGTTATGATAAAACAATTAAAAGGAAATTCTTACGTGTAGAATCTTTATCACTAGTAATTGGATTTATATGTGCATATGCGACTCTTTTGGCTATGACAATTTTTTCAAACAATTTACCAGATGCTATAAAAAAGATGATGAATAGTAGTAAGTATTCATATATAGTTGCTTTTTATGTTATTACTATTGGAATTGGGAATATTATTGGTGGAATTGTATCTAGTGGCTTATATAAAAATATAGCACCTAAAAAAAAGTATTCGCATTATAACAAAAGTAGTGGAAAGTCAGTGTACATTGATGATATAGAAGGGTATATGAAATTAAATGAGGTTCAAATTGGAAGGTTTTATAATACTATACAACAAAGAGCGAAAATAGAAAAAATTTTTAAAATTACAAGTATAATAGTAATTATTCAAATAATCTTAAGTTGTATATATTGTATGATGATATAGAAAAAGGATGCTATATTTAGCATCCTTTTTATGCTCTTGAAAAAAAGTTATATAATTCAGTAAAGTGTTTTTTCTTTAATGAATCTTTTTCAGAGTCTATATCATGTTTTAGTAGTGCAAGTAATTCATCTTCAGTTCCAACAGAATCTAATTGTGTGTTTGAAAAACTTTGAGATGAATTTTGTAGAGATGTATCTTGATTTGTAATCTGTTCTGTTTCTGACATTATAGGTTCCAATGTAGTTTTAGTTTTTTTTCTGTAAACAATACAGTATTTTTTATTAACTAATATTTGATTCATCATTTCAGATACAGCAGGATTCATCAGCATTTTTGGCATATATTTTATATTCTTTTCATTTGCTGTTGAAAAAATAATACCATATGGGATATCATTAAAGATATCTTGTAAAGATTTTTTATATAAATTTATTATCTTTGCTACACTATTAAAATTAACAATATGTAGGATATTTGGATTTCTAAAATATCTTGCTATGATTGATAAATTATTAATATATCCTACGTTTTCTAATGAAACATAAGTTAAAAAAATTGGAATAGTTCTAGAATCATTAGCATTTTTTAAGTAATCTTCTAATTTACTACAAAACATTGAGTTTTCAACTAATCTATCTGATGTATCTATGAATAATACTGCTAATTTATTTTCATTATAAAAATCTTCAACTTTTGATAAAGCTGTATTTTGGCTGGCATTGCTTTCCGGATAATCAGATACTACTTTTGCGAGAGCTGATATTAGTTCGTTGTAATAATCTTCCGTTAGATGATCTAAGAAGTAAATACTGGTATTTGTTTCTAAAGAAACACTAATATTACTAAAGATTTTCTTAAAATATGCTAAATCATTTTGGTGTAGTTTTAGCACTATTTTCTTTAAAAAATTAAAATTTCTTTTTTCATAAGGTGCTTTGTCCATCATATATATTAAAATTAAACGCAATATTAATTCTATTTTTTTGTAGAAATCATTATTACCTTTATATTTAGTATTTAAAAGTTTTCTAAGATAAGCGCTATTTCTTAAAATAGAATTAGAAAAATTAATAATATCATTCTCATTTTCAATAGACGAAAATGAATTGTATGATGTTTCAAGATCAAATTTTTCAATACTATATCCATAAGAGCTAAATACATTTTGAGTAAGATTATACATTTCATTATTATGATCTAAAATAATATAAGATCCTAATTTTCTAGAGATATTAGGAAACATAAAATTTCGAGTTAAAACCTGTGAATTATCACTTAATATAAAGAGATTTGTTGAATAATAAGCCTCCTTATCAATATCAACATCTTGGGCAAGTCCCAATGATTTGTTCATATTATAAAAGTTCATTTTACAATTTTTCCTTTCGTAAATTATATATATATAGGATATCATATATATTTTTTATTTACAATTAGGAATTAAAAACATTTTGGGGATTGTTATAGTAGAAAATAATTTTTGAAAACACTTGCTTTTTACGGAAAATACTGGTATAATAATTTCGTTAAAAATACACACATAAAACTAGTTATAAAAATGTGCTTATAAAACTATAAGTTTTTTATAATGTTTGAACTTTTATGGAGGTAAAAACAAAAAGGAGGAAATTAAAATGGCAGTAGTTGCAATGAAACAATTACTAGAAGCTGGTGTTCACTTTGGACATCAAACTAGAAGATGGGATCCTAAAATGGCTGAATATATATTCCAAGCTAGAAACGGAATCCATATTATCGATTTACAAAAAACATCAAAGAAAATTGATGAAGCTTATGACTTTATGAGAAGTCAAGCAGAAGAAGGAAAGAAAGTTCTTTTCGTAGGAACTAAAAAACAAGCTCAAGAATGCATGAAAGAAGCTGCAGAAAAGAGCGGAATGTACTATGTAAATCAAAGATGGTTAGGAGGAATGCTAACAAACTTTGGTACAATAAGAAAAAGAGTTGAAAGACTTAACGAATTAGAAACAATGCAAGAAGATGGTACATTTGATGTATTACCTAAAAAAGAAGTAATATTACTTAAAAAAGAAATGGACAAATTACAAAAAAATCTTGGTGGAATTAAAGATATGACAGAAATTCCTGGAGTATTATTTGTAGTAGATCCTAAAAAAGAAAGAATAGCTATATTAGAAGCTAGAAAATTAAACATTCCAGTTGTAGGTTTAGTTGATACAAACTGTAACCCAGAGGATGTTGATTATGCAATACCTGGAAATGATGATGCTATACGTGCTGTAAAATTAATTGCAGATGTAATGGCAAACGCAATCATTGAAGGACATCAAGGTGAATCAGAAGATACTACAGAAACAAACTTCGAAGAAGTTTCAGAAGCTCCTTCAATTGAAGAAGTTGTAGCTGCAGAATCAAATACTGAATCAGCTGAATAATTAAGTAAATACAGTCCTAATTGCTAGGGCGGATATATATTTGCTCCTACATTATAAAATATTGTGGGAGCTTATTTTTTTACAGTAGCTAAAAACAAGCACTGTAATTCCAAAAATAACATTTAGAAAGGGGTATTACAATGGTAACAGCAAGCCAAGTAAAAGAATTAAGAGAAAAAACAGGTGCAGGTATGATGGACTGCAAAAAAGTTTTAACAGAAGCAGATGGAGATATGGAAAAAGCTATCGAATTATTACGTGAAAGAGGAATAGCAAAAGCTGCTAAAAAATCTGACAGAGTTGCTGCAGAAGGATTAGTAGATGCATATATATCAGAAGATGGAAAAGTAGGAGCAGTTGTTGAAGTTAATGCAGAAACAGACTTCGTTTCTTCAAATGCAGAATTTAAATCATTTGTTGCAGATATAGCTAAACAAATAGCTGTAAATGCACCAGCAACAGTAGAAGATTTATTAGCTGAAAAATCTATTTCAGATCCAGAAAAAACTGTTCAAGAAGTTTTAACAAACAAAATAGCAACAATTGGAGAAAACATGACAATAAGAAGATTTGAAAGATTTGAAACAACAGGAACAGTTGAAAAATATATCCACGGAGATGGAAAAATTGGTGTATTAGTTGATATGGAAAATGCTACACCAGAACTTGCAAAAGATATTTGTATGCAAATAGCAGCTGCAAAACCGGAATTCTTAGACAGAGATTCAGTTCCAGCTGAAAGAGTTGACAAAGAAATGGAAATATTAAAAGTTCAAGCAATGAATGAAGGAAAACCAGCAGAAATAGCTGAAAAAATGGTTCAAGGAAGAATTGGAAAATTCTACGGAGAAATCTGCTTAGTAGATCAAGAATTCGTAAAAGATCCAAGTATCAAAGTTTCTCAATTATTAAAAGAAAAAAATGCAAAAATAAACAGATTTGCAAGATTAGAAAAAGGTGAAGGAATCGAAAAAGTAGAAGAAAACTTTGCTGAAGAAGTAAGAAAACAAATAGAAGGATAAAAATAAAAAGAGATTTAAATTATTGAAAATTTAAATCTCTTTTTTTTATAATAAAATTTTTAAGTTTTTATTAAATTGAACTTTGACTATAAATATGTTAAAATTCAAACAATATAAATAGAGGAGTTGATAAAATGATCGATTTGGAAAAACTACAAAAAGAAATATACTCAAATAAGGTAAATAAAGGTTTTAATGTAACTGATATTAATAAAGAATTTTGTTTTACATATGGGGAACTTGCAGAAGCGTATGAAGCTTGGAGAAAAAAGAAAGATGACTTAGGAGAAGAGCTTGCTGATGTTGCAATATATTTGTTAGGTATGTCTGAAATATTAGGAATTAATTTGGAAGAAGAGATAAAGAAAAAGGTGTATAAAAACGAAAGAAGAGAGTATAAAGTCATTGATGGAGTAAATACACGAGTAAAAGAATATGAAGATTAAATTAATCAGAAAAATAATATAGAAAGGCAGTAATTTATGTTATATAAATGGAAATATGAGACTCCAGTGGGGTTTTCTACAATACATATGAATAGTGATGGGGAATATATCACAGGTCTTTGGTTTGATGGATCAAGAGATGAAAATAAACATTCATTGAATTGTGATGAAAAAAACTTAGAAATATTTAAAGAAACATCAAGATGGTTAGACATATATTTTTCAGGAAAAAATCCTGAGTTTATACCAAAATATAAAATAAATAATCTAACACCATTTAGAGCAAATGTAATAAATATAATGAATTCAATTCCATATGGAAAAGTGGTTACATATAACGATATAGCAAAAGAAATCGCAAAAGAAAAAGGTATTAAAAGAATGTCTGCACAAGCTGTAGGTGGAGCTGTTGGTTGGAATCCAATTTGCATAATAATTCCTTGTCATAGAGTAGTTGGAACTAACGGATCTTTAACTGGATATGGCGGAGGAATTAATAATAAAATTAGTCTTTTAAAATTAGAAAAAAATGACATGAGCAAGTTTTCTGTACCAACAAAGGGAACGGCTCTATAAGGGGGTTTTTGTTAGAAAAATTACTACGAATGTGAAAAATGTGATATTTTGACAAAAAACGGTGTAAAAAATGTGATAAAACTCGTTGAAAGTATGTGAAAAATGTGATAATAACGGTAAAATACAATTAGATAAATATACAAAAACATTGAAAAGACTTTCTAGAATAAAAAGGGGGAACACTTTATGAGTAATAAAAATAGATGTAAATGGTGCAATTTAAAAAATCCACTATATATAAAATACCATGATGAAGAATGGTGTAAACCTAATTTTAATGAAAAATATTTATTTGAAATGTTAATACTAGAATCATTTCAAGCAGGGCTTTCGTGGGAATGTATATTAAATAAAAGAGCGGATTTTGAAAAAGCATATGATAATTTTGATATTGATAAAATATGTAATTATGATAGCAAAAAAATAAATGAATTATTATTAAACGAAAAAATAGTAAGAAATAAATTAAAAATTAACGCTAGTATAATTAATGCTAAAATATTTAAAAATATACAAACAGAATATGGAACATTTCACAATTATTTAAAACAATTTACTAAAGATGAAACAATATATGAAGTTAATAAAACAACATCTGAATTATCAGATAAAATATCAAAAGATTTGCAAAAAAGAGGAATGAAATTTGTTGGGTCAACAATAATATATTCGTATTTGCAAGCAATAGGTGTGATTTACTCACATGATGAGAAATGCTTTTTATTTAAAAGTATTGATGTGATATAATTATTATGTTATACTTAATTTTATACAAGAATTAATTATAAAATAAAAGGAGGATAAAATATGAAATGTAGTTATTGTGGAGCAGAAAACTCAGAAAATGCCAAATTTTGTACTAGCTGTGGTAAAAGAATCGATGAAAAATACGAAATAAAGGAGAAACAACCTGAGGTAATTCCAGAATATAGCACTGCGAGTGCGATTTGTGCAATTATTGTTTCGGTAATATGTTGTGTTGGTTGGCTTGGTATAATTTTTGCTATTTTATCATTGTGCGATGGAAGCAACGTTAAAACATTAGTTAATTGTGGAAAATATGAGGAGGCAAAAATTAAATTAGATCAGGCTAATAAATGGTCAAAAATTTCATGGATTATAATAGCTTTCTCAATAGTTATATCTATTATAGTATGCGGAATTTATATAATATTAATTTATAAAGGGGCTATTTCTGGCGGAACTTATTAAGTTGTATATAAAGTAAATGTAAATAGTATTTTATATATTTAGTAAGTTTATAATAAATTTTCAAAACAAAAATGTAATAAAATGTCAAAAAATGTTGTAATTATAAAAAAGATAATGTATTATATTTATGTAATATTTAGAAAGGGGATAAAAGTTTATGATTAAAGAAAGAAATATTGTTGTATGCGTATTATTAAGTATAATAACATGCGGAATTTATGGAATTTATTGGTTCATAACCCTAACTGATGATGTTTCAAGAACAAATGAAAATCCTAATTTTACTGGAGTAAAGGCATTATTATTAACCATTGTAACATGTGGAATTTATGGAATTTATTGGAACTATAAAATTGGTAAAGAAATGTATGAAGCAAACCAGAAAAAAGGAATTACTGCTAATGACAATTCTGTAATTTACTTAATTTTAGGTATTTTCGGTTTATCAATTGTTACATATTGTATGGTTCAAAATGAATTAAATGTTGTTGCTAAGAAAAATAACTAATAGTATTATGAAAAAGGTATATATTGGTTTAACAATTTTGGGATTATGTGGAATTTCAATATTATTTTATTATAATATTGGAATTCCTTGTATTTTTTACAAGATAACGGGATTATATTGTCCTGGCTGTGGTATTACAAGAGCTGTAAAGTCTTTTATGAAATTAGATTTTTACCAGGCATTTAGGTATAACCCTGTAGTTCCTATAGTTTTATTAATCTTGGGAATTGATAAAGTATACAGAACAGTAAGAAAAAAAGAAAGAACATTTAGCAACTCATTTTGGATATTCTTGCTTATAATAGTTATAATATTTGGAGTGTTAAGAAATTTGCCAATGTTTAGATATTTAGCTCCAACTCAAATTTACTAGTAAGATTAGATTGATTTGTAAGATTTTATAAAAATTAAATGTAAAAAATGAATCTGCTAAATTTATGAAATTAGATGCAGTAAAAGGAGTCGTACAAAATACTACATTATATAATCAAATAAATACAATAGTTGAATTATTAAATAAAATAATGTTAGTTTTAATAATTGTAGCAAGTCTGTTAGCTGTTGTAATTTTAAATAATTTAACAAACATTAATGTAGCTGAAAAAATAAGAGAGCCATGTACAATAAAAGTTCTAGGATTTTACGATAATGAAACAACAATGTATATTTATAGAGAAACAATATTTTTATCAGCACTTGGAATAATAGTAGGATGGATAATTGGAATACTACTTCACTCATATATTTTGAATGTAGTACCACCAGACCAAGTAATGTTCAATCCAACAATATGGATAGGTTCATACATCATTCCATTTATAGTAATAACAGCTGTTACATTTATATTGAAATACTATGTCAATAATAAATTAAAAAATGTTGATATGCTAGAAGCATTAAAATCCGTAGACTAAAGTTTGAATTATATAATAAAAAAAGTTTTAGTAAATTTAAATATTATAATTTATAATTAAAGGTAATTATTTGAAAAATTTAAATTATTAAATTTTTAACACTACATTATAATAATCACGAATTGTGAAAAGTTTAATGTAGTGTTTTTATATATCTATTTGCATATCAGATGAATATAAATAAATTTTTCTACATATTCTTAATATAAAGAATTGACATGGAGGAAAATTTTGAAAGAGGATGAAAATTATATAAATTTTATAAAAAAACTAAAATCAAAAATCACGCAGAATAAAGACAATAACATAGTTTTCTGTTGTATAGGCACAGACCGAGTTATTGGAGATTGCATAGGACCAATTACAGGGTCTTTATTAAAAGGTGTAGATAAAAATTTTAATGTATATGGAGATCTAAATGAAAATTTAACATTTAGTAATATGAGTCAAAAAATGAGAGAAATAAAATTAAAATATAAGAATCCATATGTTGTAGCAATAGATGCAGCTCTGTCTGCAGAAAGTGAAATTGGAAACATATATATTGCAGATGATGGAATTATAATAGGAAGAGGTCTTAATAAAAGTAAAAAGAAAATAGGCGATATAGGAATAAAAGTAGTTGTTGGTAAAGATTACAATGATAATGATCTTAATTTTAGATGTTTGCAAAATATTTCATTATCAAAAATAATGGACCTGTCAAAAAAAATTTCTGATGGAATTATGAAAACTTTTGAATAACAATACAAAATATGGAAAAAATATCTATATATAAATTTTAGGAGGTATATAGGTATGGAAAATATGAGAAATATTATAAGAATAAAGGATGTACCATCTAATACAATTGAGGAGGCTATAATTATATTAAAAGAAAATAAAAAAGCAAAAAAACATGAGTATTCAAATAAATTTAAAAATATAAATGAAAGAATTGAGGATGACAAAAAATTTGTAATTAAAGAAGCAGAATTGATAATAGCTGATTATTTAAAAGAAACAGAGCCTGATAATACAAGTGTAAAAAGAAAATTGAGAAGATTAAAATGTACAAGTGCAATTTTAGGATTATTATTAATTGTAAGCATTATATTTTAATACTAAACATATATTAATAGTGAGATACTTTTTAGATAAGGAATGATGCTATTAATATGGATAGATTGATTAGTGATGAAGAGCGTATTAGAAGAGCAGAGGATGTTTTAGAAAGACGCAGGAATACAGATTTACGAATATCAAGTGATAATTTTACAAAAAGCGAACCAACTTCAAAAGTAAAAAAAATGTTTATTCAAATATTGGTGTGTTTGTTAATATATTGTGGAATATACTATGTGAAAAATTCTCCAAATGAGAAAATAAAAACATATATTTCAAGTATTAATAGTGTATTAAATTATGATGTGAATTTTAATAAGATATATACAGATGTATGTGCAAAATTAGAGGATATAGATAAAAAATTAAATAAGAATAATGAAGGTGAACAAAACCAGGAATCACAAAATAGTGAAAATAATCAAAATCAAGATGATAAAAGTAGTGAACAAACTCAAAATGAAAATTCAAATACAGATGATGGAAATCAGAATGTTACTGAAGTTCAAGAGCAATCAAGTAATCAAAATATGGAACTTGGGATAGGTGGAAGTACAGAAGATTTTATAGAAAAAACTGCTAACTTTATTACAGCAGATGATGAAATGAAAAGTGATGCAGAATACATAAAGACAAATTTCAATATTATAAATCCATTACAAAATAGTGTAGTAACATCGAAATTCGGAACAAGAAATTCAACAGGAATTGTTTCTGCAAATCATAAAGGAATTGACTTAGGTGCAACTACTGGAACAAGTATTATATCAGCTATGGATGGAACTGTAATTGAAGCATCTTCAAAAGGTGATTATGGAATACATTTAAAGATTCAAAATAATGATGTAGTTGTTGTATATGCTCATTGTAGTGAATTACTTGTAAAAGAGGGGGATAAAGTAAATCAAGGAATGGAAATTGCAAAAGTTGGGTCAACAGGGAAAGCAACAGGACCACATTTGCATTTTGAAATTAGAAGGGAAAATAGAGCAGTTAATCCAGAATATCTATTACAGTTTTAAAGTTTAATTATAATTGTAAATAGAATTATTAAAAGGAGTATAAGTGATGATATGCAAATAAAGGTAGATTTAAAAATATTAATATTTGCATTAATATTTTTTCTAACAAATCAGATAAAATTATACATATTACTAATGATATTTGCATTTATACACGAAATGGCACATCTAATTACTGGTGTATGTTTAGGGTTTAAAGCATCAGTGCTGGAAGTTAAGCCAATAGGATTTTCAATATCATTTATAAATCCAATAGTAGATTATAATAAAAAGATATTAAAATCAAACATACTAGAGCTAAAAAAAATAATAATATACATAGCAGGTCCTTTAATTAATTTTATTTTGGGAATAATATGTTTCTTTAAAGTTGATATTATGTATATAAATTTGATATTAGCAATTATAAACCTAATTCCAATTTATCCACTAGATGGAGGTAGAATATTAAAAAGCGTATTGTGTATTTTTGGTGGAAGAGCAAAAGCATATAAAATTACAGAAGTTGTATCAACTATAAGTTTATCAATATTACTGTTTGGATGTAGTTTACTAGTGTTATATGCGCATAATTGGGGGTTGGTTTTAATTATGGGATATTTGTGTTATTTGAAAATAAAAGAATCACTATATGTAAAAAGTAAATTGAGGTTATATAGTTTATTAGAAAAGTGATTGTAATAAATTAACCAATGAGATTTTTATAAACAAGTAGAAAAAAGGTAGTTATAATATAATAATGTAACTATCTTTTTTCTGATATATTATTCTGCCAAAAAAGGTCGATGAAATTTATTTGACTTTTATAATTTTTATTAATATAATTCAATAAAACAATAGATAAAAGGAGGGCATTTATGTCAAACGAAATTACTGATGATAACAAAGTAAAAAAGATGATTGATAGTTTAGTAGAAAAAGCTAAAAAAGCATCTGAGGAATACTTAAAACTTGACCAAGAGCAAGTAAATAATATTGTTAAAGCAATGTCTATGGCAGGATTAGAACATCATATGGAACTTGCAAAAATGGCAGTTGAAGAAACTGGAAGAGGAATTTATGAAGATAAAATAACAAAGAATATGTTTGCAACAGAATATATTTATCATAGTATAAAATATGATAAAACAGTTGGTGTAATAAATGAAAATGAAGAAGAAGGTTATGAGGAAATAGCAGAGCCAATAGGAATTATTGCAGGTGTAACACCTGTAACTAATCCAACTTCAACAACAATGTTTAAATCAATTATTTCAGCTAAAACAAGAAATGTAATAATTTTTGGATTTCATCCATCAGCGCAAAAATGTAGTGTTGCTGCAGCAAAAATAGTTAGAGATGCAGCTATAAAAGCTGGTGCACCTGAAAATTGTATTTTATGGATTGAAGAGCCATCTATAACAGCAACAAATATGTTAATGCATCATCCAGATGTTAATTTAATATTGGCAACTGGTGGAACCGGAATGGTAAAAGCAGCATATTCATCTGGTAAGCCAGCATTAGGTGTTGGACCAGGAAATGTTCCTTGTTATATAGATAAAACAGCAAAATTGAAAACATCAGTAAATGATTTAGTTATGTCTAAGTCATTTGATAATGGGATGATTTGTGCATCAGAACAATCTGTAATAATAGATAAAGATATTCAAAAGGAATTTGAAGCTTTAATGAAAGATGCAGGATGCTATTTCTTAAGTGATAGTGAAACTAAAAAATTACGAGGAAGTATGTTTATTGAAGAAAAAGGTTGTGCATTAAATGCAGATATTGTTGGAAAAAGTCCATATAATATTGCAAAAGGAGCAGGAATTGAAGTACCACAAGATACTAAAGTTCTTGTGCTAAAAGAAAATGGAGTTGGAATTGAATATCCATTTTCAAAGGAAAAATTAAGTCCAGTATTGGCTTATTATATTGTAAATAATTCAGATGAAGGAATAGAATTAGCAGAAAAATTGTTAGAATTTGGTGGATTAGGACATTCAGCAGTAATTCATTCAGAAGATAGAAATACTATAGAAAAATTTGCAGAAACTGTAAAAGCAGGAAGAATTATAGTAAATTCACCATCAACACATGGTGCAATAGGAGATATTTATAATACAAATATGCCATCACTTACACTTGGTTGTGGAACATTTGGAGGAAATTCTACAACTGCTAATGTATCATCAGTTAATTTAATAAATATAAAAAGAGTAGCAAAAAGGAGAGTTAATATGCAATGGTTTAAAGTTCCAGAAAAAATATATTTTGAAGCTGGATCAATAGCATACTTAGAAAAAATGCAAGATATTTCAAGAGCTTTTATTGTAACTGATCCAGGTATGGTTAAATTAGGTTATGTTGATAAAATTTTATATCATTTAAGAAAAAGATCTCAATATGTGCATTCAGAGATATTTGCAGAGGTTGAACCAGATCCATCTTTTGATACAATAAAAAAAGGTGTTGAAATGATGAATACATTTAATCCTGATGTAATTATAGCAATAGGTGGAGGAAGTCCTATTGATGCAGCTAAAGGAATGTGGCTATTTTATGAGCACCCAGAAGCAGATGCAGAGGGATTAAAACTTAAATTTATGGATATTCGTAAGCGTACATACAAATTTCCAAAATTAGGTGAAAAGGCAAAAATGGTTTGTATTCCAACAACTTCTGGAACAGGATCAGAAGTTACATCTTTTGCTGTTATAACAGATAAAAAAATAAATAAAAAATATCCTTTAGCAGATTACGAATTAACACCAGATGTAGCAATAATTGATCCAGATTTAGTTAAAAGCTTACCAAAGAGCGTAACAGCAGATACTGGTATGGATGTTTTAACACACGGTTTAGAGTCATATGTTTCTAATATGGCATCAGATTTTACAGATGGTTTAGCAATGAAAGCGATTGAGTTAGTATATAAAAATATTAGAGAGGCATATAACAACGGAGATAATCAATATGCAAGAGAAAAAATGCATAATGCAAGTTGTATAGCTGGAATGGCGTTTTCTAATGCATTTTTAGGGGTAAATCATTCAATAGCACATAAATTAGGAGGAGAATTCCACATACCACATGGAAGAGCAAATGCAATAATCCTTCCATATGTAATAAGATATAATGCAACAAAACCAACAAAATTTGTGTCATTCCCTAAATACGAATATTTTATAGCTGATCAAAAATATGCAGATATAGCTAAAAGATTAGGGTTAAAGGCAAAAACAACAGAGCAAGGTGTAGATTCTTTAATAGAAGCTGTAAAAGAATTAAATAGAGATTTAAATATTCCAAAAACATTAAGAGAAGCAGGCGTAGATGAGCAAGAATTTTTAGCAAAAGTTGATAAATTATCAGAAATGGCTTTTGAAGACCAATGTACAACTGCAAATCCACGTGTTCCATTAGTTCATGAAATTAAGGAATTAATGCTTCAAGCTTATTATGGTGAAAGAGAATAGATTTTATAAAATAAATTGACGAGAAAATTTGAGACGAGTATAATAATACTGTATTAAATAAAAATTAAGGAGGACAACATGAATTATAGAGAAGAATCATTGAAAAAACACTATGAATGGAAAGGAAAACTTGAAATTTCTGCAAGAGCTAAAGTTGATAGTAAAGAGGCTTTATCATTAGCATATACACCTGGAGTTGCTGAACCTTGTCTTGAAATTCAAAAGGATTATAAAAAAAGTTGGGAATTAACTCGTCGTTGGAATATGGTTGCTGTTATAACTGATGGAACAGCTGTATTAGGATTAGGAGATATTGGTCCAGAGGCAGGTATGCCAGTTATGGAAGGAAAGAGTGTTTTATTTAAAGAATTTGGTGATGTAGATGCGTTCCCTATTTGTGTTAGGACAAAGGATGTAGACGAATTTGTTCAAACAGTTTATAACATAAGTGGATCTTTTGGTGGAATCAACCTTGAAGATATTTCTGCACCTCGTTGTTTTGAAATTGAAGAAAAACTTAAGGGAAAATGCGATATTCCAGTTTTTCACGATGATCAACATGGGACTGCAATTGTTACAAGTGCTGCAATTATAAATTCAATGAAGATTTTGAATAAATCTATAGAAAATTGTAGAGCTGTTATAAATGGAGCTGGTGCAGCAGGTATTGCTATTGCTAAATTATTAATGACTTTAGGTTTAAAAGATGTTATTTTATGTGATAGAACTGGTGCAATATATGAGGGAAGAGAAAACTTAAATCCAATTAAGGAATCTATTGCAAAAGTTACAAATAGAAGTTTTACAAAAGGAACATTAAAAGATGCTTTAGTTGGTGCAGATATATTTATTGGAGTTTCTGCTCCTGGAGTATTAACTGCAGAAATGATTAAAACAATGAACGATGATCCAGTTGTATTTGCTATGGCTAATCCAACTCCAGAAATTATGCCAGATGAAGCAAAAAAAGCAGGGGTTAAAATAATGGGAACAGGTCGTTCAGATTTTCCAAATCAAATTAATAATGTTATTGCATTCCCTGGAATTTTTAGAGGTGCATTAGATGTTAGAGCTAGTCAAATAACAGAAAATATGAAGATTGCTGCTGCATATGCAATTGCTGGTCTTGTTAGTGATGATGAGCTAAATGAAGAATATATTTTACCACAAGCTTTTGATCCAAGAGTTAAAAATGCTGTAGCAAAAGCTGTTTCAGAAGCTGCAATAAAAGATGGTGTTAATAGAATTTAATTCGGAGAAAAATATATGTATATAGATTTAGATAATGCTATAAGTAAATTTAAAATTTATATAAAACAATTTGATACAAGAGATAAAAATATAGATAGAAAAATATATCACTCAATTAGAGTTATGAAAGTTTCAAAAGATATTGCTACAAGATTGAATTTAACACAAGAACGAATTGAAATTGCTTCAATAATTGGTTTGCTTCACGATATTGGTAGATTTGATCAATATAAAATTCATCAAACATATAGGGATTTAGAAAGTTTTGACCATGGTGATTATGGTGTAGAAATTTTGAAAAATAATATTAGAAACTATGTTAAAACTGATAAATATGATGATTTAATTTTTAAAGCAATAAAAAATCATAATAAATTTGCAATCGAAGAAGGATTAAATAGTGAAGAACTTCTATTTGCAAAAATTATAAGAGATGCTGATAAAACCGATATTTTATATGAGTCTGCTAATATTTTTTTCAAAGGTGATGAAGAAGAAGTTAATTCATCTACAGTTGCAGACGAAGTATTTGATGAAGTGATGAATAAGAAATTAGTCAAAAGAAAAAAAGGCAGAAGAATTGATTACATAGATAATGTAATTTCAGTTATGGCTATGGTTTTTGATATTAATTTTAAAGAAACTTTTCAAATTATTAACGAGAAAAATTATGTTATAGATACTTTAAAAAGATATCATTTGAAGGATGATGTGTCAGAGAAAAGGCTAAGAATTATTGAGAAGTTTGTGAGTGATTATATTTTTGAAAAATGTAAAGAGTCTTGAAAATAGACAATAATAAATTATTAAAAAGATATTCGAGTTGAAAGAATAACTCGAATATCTTTTTTATATTTAGTATTATTAATTAAAAATATACGTAAATTGTGGAATATTTTGAAAGTCATTTTCTATATTTTATATTAGTACTAAAATTTTTATATCAGTATATTTTTAAAATATTCCAATTATATTATTTATAGAAAAATCTGTTGAATCATAGAAGATATCTTCAATCTTTTGTAAATTATCTTCACTATATTCTATTTCTTTTGAAAAGTTTTTTACTATTTCTGTGCAGTCTTCAAGTGTTAATGTTTTGCTCTCTAACCATTGGCAAAAGAATAAAATTTTTATTAGAGCTATACTTATTGCCATAAATTCTATTTTTGAAAGTACATCTTTATCAAATGTAGCTTTTAAAAAATATCTCCAAATAAAGTATATTGCTATATTTTGTAAATAATTATTAAGTTGTGGATTTTGTTTTTCAAAATTATGTAGATAATTTTTTGAATTAATATATGTCAAAATGCTATGTTTTAAATAAGGTATCCAATCTGGATTAAGTGGATCTAGTGTTGTGTAAAAATTTAGAATTGGTGTTATATCTGTTTTTTCGTAATCTATTATATCAAAAATTTCTTCATCATCTAGCATATCATTATCAATATCTAATTGAATTGTATAAGCATACCATAATATATTGCGAATCTTTAGGTTGAAATTTTTTTCAGTATTTTCAATGTGTGAGATTATTTTTGCTCTGCAGTTTAAAAGATAGTTAAATAATTCCATATCATAAGTATCTGCATCTTCAAATGGAATTTCTTTTTCTATTGTTGTAAAAGGTTGTTTTTGTGACAAAATTATTCGTCCAGCTTCTTCACAACACAATCCAATTCCACCTTCTTTTAAATTATTAAACCACTCATAATATCGTGGGTGTTCTGTACATATATCACACATTTTGTCTTCACCTAATTGTATATAAACTTCACAAAGATTTTTGTTATTTAAAAGAGGACATCGATTTTTATCATTTAAAGCAAAATGGCTAGGTGAACCAAAATCAATACTTTTTCTCAATTTTTCTCCAAATTCACCAGATACATTTTTATAAAAATCAGCAGATTTTTTATCTATATCAATTTCCCAACCAATGCAACAACAATCTTTACATTTGTCTGCAATGCAATGAAATTCATTAAAATATGTAGGTGTTCGTAATTTCATAATAATATAACCTTCTTCCTGGGAAAAGGGGACGGTTTGAAGTGCGGAAAAAAATACCACAGTGTCCCTATCTAGTTTTTTA
>OLGY01000704.1_pt1 | contig 21175 bp, 20 predicted proteins | sample 1605951 | NCBI WGS metagenome assembly OLGY01 (sample SAMN03283280) | human gut metagenome | biome: human-associated habitat; material: feces | host: Homo sapiens | place: Peru | collected 2012
CTGTGGAACATGGGATCGATATAATCCGGGCCGCATTTACAGGAAGAGATATCCTCTCCGTTTTCCTTAAAAATCTGCAATAATCCACACGTGATCATAGTCTTGCCGCTGCCGCTTTTCGGGGCAGCGATCATGATGCGTCGTATCTTCTTTTTCTGTACTCCGGTCATCTCTGTACTTCTCCATTCTTACCGTTTCCGGTCTCCCCTGCGCCCTGTTTCGTTTTCTTCGCGTTATCCATAGGATCCGTTCCTATCTCCCGGAACGTAAATGAACAGATCCATACCGGATTTTCCGCCTGGGGCAGATGATAGCCCCCCAGCTTCTTCACCCGGCTTACCTGCATCTGCAGAATCTCTTCTTCCTCCACCGGGAAAGCTTTCAGGACTTCCCGAAGCTCCGCAATGGTCTCCATGCTGATGGCATTGATTACAATGCGCATATGAGGATTCTTCCGATATAAGACCTGTAAAATTTCCAATAATCTGCCACCACTGCCGCCGATAAACGCGTGGGTCGGCACAGGTAATTCCTCCAGTCCCTCCGGTGCCGGAGCTTCGATGATCTGTATATTATCCATGTGAAACTGCTCTCTGTTCTTCCGAAGCAGTTCCACCGCCTCCGGCTTTCTCTCAATGGCATAGACCTGCACCCCTCCGGGCACCCCGGCGATCTCTATGGCGACGGATCCGGTACCACTGCCAATGTCATAGACCACAGCGTTTTGTGTCAGGTGCAGCTTGCAGATGCTGACCTCCCGAACTTCTTCCTTGGTCATGGGCGTTCTGCGCATCTTTCCTTCCGTCCCGGCGGAATCCCGCAGGAAACAGGTGTCCGCTCTGCCGTGGGTCAGGCGTCCCGGCTGTGGATGGGGATTGCGGATCAGGCAGGTATACAGACCTTCTTCCGTGACTTTCTCACACTGCTCCGGCTTCAAAATACGTATCTTTTCCTCGGGATAAGACATCTGATATCCGATGATCACTTCGCAGGTCCCCAGTCCCGCTTTTGTCAGCATCCGTCCGATCTTACGAATATCCTCGCTTCCCGAAGTCAGCAGATACACTTTCTCATGGCTCTCCACAGTTGCCGGAAGATGATTCAGTTTCTTCCCATGCATGCTTAAAACAGCAGCATCTTCGTAGCTTTCTCCCACCCGGGCTGCCAGAGAGACTACGGAAGAAATTCCCGGCAGGATCCGTACTCTGCCTTTCAGCCTTCCTGCGGCAATGGCTTCCTGCAATGCCACATACAGTTTTCTGCAGCCGCTGTAGAATCCGGTATCCCCGGAAAACAGAACCGTTACACGAAGGGGATCTTTCTGTGCGGTAAACCCGTTTTTCTGTAATTGCTCCAGATACGGCAGAATCTGCTCCGCCATGTAGTAGGGTCTTTTTTCGATTTTGGCAGAATATCCTTCGATCATGCGCTCCGCCCCCAGCAGGATATCCGCAGTCTCGATCGCATGCTGCACTTCCTGTGTCTGACCATCTTTGCTGCCCATGCCAATTCCGGCGAGGCAGATCTCCATGCTGCCCTGTCCGGAGAGCTTACAGTCACAGAGCTGTTCCAGTTTTCCACAGATTCCCGCAAAAGAATACGTATCCACAGCCTTCCTGGCAGGCAGTATCACATACACCGGAATTCCCAGCATTTTCGCAGCTTCCAGCTTTTCCTGATACCCTCCGGTGCGTCCGCTGTTTTTCGTGACCATGTGACGGATATCGTATTGCTTCAGGATAGCGGCGTTCATCTCCGTGGAAAAAGGTCCCTGCAATGCCAGGATCTGTCTGCCTTTGATTCCCTGCTCCATGCATAGTTCCAGGCTCTCTCTGCCCGGAAGGATGCGCACATACAGGCGGTCATGCAGTCTGCCGGAAGCACAATACGTCGCCAGTTCCTTGCTCCCTGTGGTCAGCAGAATATTGCCCTCTGTATTCTCCAGCGCTTTGGCACAGTCAGCATTGCTTTCAAAATACCGGATACTTACAGCAGGATCCTCTGCTTCCGGGGTCTCCGAAATTTCCCGTTCCAGACGCAGGTAAATGGGAGACTGTGCTTTTTTTTCAGAGGTCTGGAGTGCCGCAACAGCTCCCCGCAGATTCTCCGTAACGACCCTGGCGTAAGGGTGGGTGGCATCCACTACGATCTCATAGCCCTCGTTACGCAGAAATTCTTCTATCTGCTTCCGGTCCATTCTGCCGCGGTGAAGAGATACAAGAGACTGCTCCTTTGCCCGTGCCGCCTCCGCATCCGTCTGTTCCCGCATCACGATCTCACCATATTCCGTTGCCACGCATACAGTATGCGCGATTCCGGCATCTGCCAGGATTTCCGACAGTCGTCGTCCTTCTGTGGTTCCCGCAAAAATTACTATTTTTTTCATCCCGCTCTCCATTCCGCAGACAACTTAATGTATGTTATTCTCCACATGATATCCGCGCTTTGTGATCAGCTTGTCCCCCAGGATCTCCGTCTCCGAATTGCCGATAAATACCGTGGTGAACATATTGACTTCCCGGTCCCTTAATTCCCGCAGCGTACAGGTCACCGCCCGGGTGCCTTCTCTGCCGATGTTTTCCACATAGCCGCAGGGGCGCTCCCCTTCTATGGTTTCCAGCAAAATATCACAGGCCCTTTGCAGATGATCCTTTCGTCTGTGACTGGAAGGGTTGTAAATTGCCATGGCAAAATCACCCGTTGCTGCCGCCCGCAGTCTCTTTTCGATCCTCTCCCAGGGAGTCAGCAGGTCACTTAAGCTGATCACACAGAAATCATGGTTTAAGGGTGCTCCCAGTACCGCCGCCCCACTGCTTGCCGCTGTGATACCGGGGATCACGATCAGTTCCGTCCGGGGATGTTCTTCTCCCAGTTCATACATCAGCGATGCCAGACCGTAGATACCGGCATCACCGCTGCAGATCAGTGCCACCTGCTTCCCTGCTTCCGCCTCCCGGAAACACAGTTCGCAGCGTTCTGTCTCCTGCCGCATGGGGGTGGTCAACAGTTTTTTCCCTGCAAAACGTTCTCCCAATAATTTGACATATACGGTATAACCCACGATCACATCTGCCTGCTCCAGCGCAGCGATGGCTTCCCCTGTCATCATTTCTTCCCTGCCGGGACCTATTCCTATGATATAGATTCTGTTACTCATCCGTTTTGCCTCTTTCTATCCTTTATAGGTCACATCCGAATCCGTTCATTCCATATTTTTTCTGCAACTGCCACGGTCATGCCATCCTGTGCCTGCTTGCCTAAGAGGATCCATCCGCCTGTCCCGGCTGCTTTCAGGGCGGCACGCTCGCATACATTGTCCACGCCCACCTGTGCCTTTACGAACTCGGAGCCATGAAATTCTCCCGGCACTGCCTGTAATTCCTGTGCTGTATACGTCCAAAACGGTATCCTGTATTTGTCACTGAATTCCAGCAGGCATCTTTCCTCTTTTTTCACATCAATAGAAGCCAGTGCTGCGATCTGCTCTGTGACAATGCCCTGTTCTTCCAGTATTTTTTGTAAAAATAAATCCAGCTTTGCGCTGTCCGTATCCTTCTTGCAGCCCACGCCCAGAATATATTTTTTCGGCTGCAGCAATAGTTCTGCTGACTCTTTTCGAAATATTTCTTCCGTGCCGTCCGCAATCAGGACATCCACTTTTTCCGCAGGGGGATACGCACACAGCCGGATTCCTGACGGAATGGTCCCGTCCACTGCCAGATGCCCTGTCTGTACGGACATGGTAATTTCCTCGCCTGCCAGTACTTTTGCCGACACCCGGGCAATCCCCTCCCGGTTGTAGATCCACAGATCATTTCTTTTGGCAAACAAATCCACCGCAAAGCTGCCATGCAGGTCTGTGGCTGTCGTGATCACAGGGACGGCTCCCAGTTCTCCGGCCAGACGGACCGCCAGTTCATTGGCTCCGCCCACATGCCCGGACAACAGCGGGATCACATACTGCCCCTGTTCATCCATGACCAGTACCGGGCTGTCATGCAGCTTGTCCGTGATCCAGGGGGCAATAGCCCGAACCGCAATGCCGCAGGCACCGATGAATATAAGCGCATGGTGGGCCGCCATCTGCTCTCCTGCCCACGCCGACAGGCTATCCTGTACCGCTATTGTATCCCCGGTATTATCTGTCGGTACGTTACTGTCTTTGTTCGGAATCACCCCGAATGTCTGCACTTTCTTTTTTCGAGAGCATTTGCTATATAAAATAATCGTCTCGTCTCCACCGCCCATGCTCTCCCGGATCCGCTCCGCCAGCTGTTGTCCCGTTTTCGTAAAGCTGATCACACTAATCTTCACGCCGCTCCTCCTGCGTTTCCTCTGCCTGTATGACACCGCATTTTGCCTGACGGAATTCTGTAGAAAAATCCGCCGCATACAGCCTCGACTTCTGATAATTTCCATGAGTGATAACATCCCCCACCAGTACCAGTGCTGTCTTAGTGATGCCGTGTTCTTCCGCTACCTGTGCCAGTGTCTCCACCGTACAGATATAAGCCTCTTCCTCCGGCCAGGTTGCCTTGTAGACAAGGGCTGCGGGGGTGTCCGGCGCATAACCGCCCAAGATCAGCCTGCGGCTCAGTTCCCGCAGCATTCCCGTGCTTAAATAGATCGCCATGGAAGCCTGATGGGCTGCCAGGCTTTCGATGCTCTCCTTCTGCGGCACTCCGGTCTGTCCTTCCATACGGGTGATGATCAGTGTCTGGGAGACACCGGGCAGGGTATATTCCAGATTTAACGATGCCGCTGCGCCGAAGCAGGCACTGACTCCCGGACAGCTCTCATAAGGGATATGTAATGCATCCAGTGCATCCATCTGCTCCCGCACCGCACCATAGATGCTGGGTTCTCCGGTGTGCAGACGCACCAGCATCTTCCCCTGTTCCTGTGCCTCCTGCATAATCTGCAGCACTTCCTCCAGGGTCAGTTTTGCGCTGTTATGGATCTCACAGTCTGTTTTGGCATATTGTAACAACTCCGGGTTCACCAGTGATCCCGCATAGATGATGACATCCGCCTGTTGCAGCATGTGCATGCCCCGCACTGTGATCAGATCTGCTGCCCCGCTTCCTGCGCCAACAAAGTAAACCATTCCTCCGCCTCCTTACTTTTCGCCAATGCTCCGAAATCATTGGCATACATGATACATTCGATCGCAAGCTTTCCCTGCGCCCGCTTCTCCAGATAAAATAAAATGCGCTCCATGGCATGATCCATGACTTCCTGTCTCCTGCCGCACTCGTCCAGGATCCGCACGGCTTCCTCTGTGGTGACACAGGACAGGAGTCTGGCAGCATCCACTGCCGCTACACCGCATTTTACGGCAAAGGCTGTCAACAGCTCCATCCGGCAGTCACCCTCTCTGGAATGGGTATTCATAATACCGCCCGCCACTTTGATGAGCTTCCCGATATGTCCCGCCAGAAGCAGACGTTTAAATCCCTCTTCCACCGCCATATCGATCGTCAGACCGATAAAATTACTGCATTTTACACTTTTATCCAGATCATAGTGATAGGTATTTTTCAGAAAATCCAATCCGTAATTGCCTGGAGAGATCACCACGTCTTCTCTACCCAGTGCCCGTTGTTGCCGCAGTTCCACGCGGATCGTATCCAAAATGGCCTGGGTACTCATGGGTTCCACGACACCGCTGGTACCAAGGATCGAAATGCCGCCCACGATGCCAAGTCTCGGATTAAATGTCCGCTCTGCCAGATGTTCGCCCTCCGGCACAGAGATCTCCACTGACAGGCTTCCACAATAATCCAGCACCCGGCACACCTGTAATACCTCCCGTTCGATCATCTCTCTGGGGACGTGATTGATAGCGGCATTTCCCACGGGCTGATCCAGTCCCGGTTTCGTCACCCGTCCGACACCGAAGCCGCCGTCTATTACGATCTGTGCCTGGGCTTCCTCGCCTGTTTCTTCCAGAAACGAAACCTTCGCACAGATCAGTGCCCCGGTGGTAATGTCGGGATCATCCCCACCGTCCTTTTCCACGGCGCAGCTGACCTCCCGCTCCTTACGACAGATATCGCGGATCTGTGCCGTATAGGGGATGCCTTTGGGTGTTTCTATGGTGATCTTTGTTTTCTCCCTGCCGGTCAACAGCATATAAGCAGCCGCCTTCGCCGCTGCTGCCGCGCAGCTCCCTGTAGTAAATCCATACCGCATGCTTTCTACCTCACTGTTACTATATCATGATCCGTCGTGTCAATCGCCGGGCGTAACGTTTTCCTGTTCTTTTCGCAATTCATACAACAAAGCATTGCAGATGGCCGCTGCCACGTTGCTGCCGCCCTTTCTTCCGCGGTTGATGATATAGGGCACCTCCGTCTGAAGGATCAGTTCCTTGGCGGCTTCCACATTCACGAAGCCCACGGGAACCCCGATGACGAATGCCGGGCGCCAGTCGCTCTCCTGCATCATCTCGTAAATCTGTATCAGTGCCGTAGGTGCATTTCCCACAGCAAAGATCACCGGCTTTTCCCGTTTTGCTGCCAGTTCCATGCTGATCGCTGCCCGGGTGGTCCTGCGTTCCTTCGCCATTGCTGCCACCTCTGCGTCTGCCATGTAACAATGCGCTTCGCCGCCAAAAGAAGCCAGCACCTTTTTGTTGATCCCCGCCAGTGCCATATTCGTATCCGTCACGATGTCCGCACCGTTTTTTATCAGGTTTTTGGCAATCTCCACTGCATTTTCCGAATAGGTCATCGTCTGCGCATAATCGAAATCCGCACTGGTATGGATCACCCGTCTGGTGATCATATCCTGCTCCGCAGGCAACGTGATTCCCCTCTCTGCCAGTTCCGCCGCAATGATCTCAAAGCTCCGCTTCTCAATTTCCTCCGGCAATACATATTCGATGTTCGTTTTTTCCATAAATCAGTCTCCCATAGCAAGTTCTCGTAACAGCAATTCATTCTCTTCGTGTTTCTTCACCGCGATCCTGTAATAGCCCTCTCCCAGTCCCCGGAAATTTTCACAGTTACGGATCAGGATGCCTTTTTCGAGCAGTCTGTCGTAAATCGGCTGTGTGGTGTAGAGCAACAAAAAATCCGCTTCTCCGGACACTACCCGGATACCCAGTGCCTCCAGGCCTTCCCTAAGATACGCCCGCTCGGTTTTCACATATTCCACGGTATCCTGCAGATATTGCTCCGCCTGCCCCGCGCAGACGATGCCCGCTCTGTGGGCGAACACCGACAGATTCCATTCCGGCAGCTGTCTGCGGATTTTCTCCCGGAGCCCCTCATTACTGCACACCAGATACCCCAGACGCACACCCGGCATGGCAAAGCTTTTTGTAAAAGCCCGCACCAGCAACAGATTCTCATACTGATCTATCTTCCCAAGCAGAGACCTGGGCTGTTCCCTATCCGTCTCGCAGAACTCTATAAAACATTCATCCAGTACTACGATGATTCCCTGCTGTCTGCAGTGCTCCAAAAGTTCCCGCAGATATTCCCTGCCCAGCAGCTGACCTGTGGGATTGTTGGGATTTGCAAGAAACAGTAGATCTGTGTCTGCCGTCAGTGCCTGTAACAATTCTTTCCCCGGGCAAAATGCGGTCTCTTCCGACAGATATACATATTTTATATGGCTGTCTGCCGCCTTCGCCACATACTCATATCCGTAAAAGGACGGCACCGGGATCACAATATTTTCAGGCTTAAGTGCATGCATGATCGCCAGACAAAGTTCTGACGCACCGTTGCCCAACAGCAGATACTCCTTTGGGATCTCTCTGCCGCTTTGCGCCGACAGCATAAAACTTACGGCTTCCGTCAGTGTCACCGCAGTAATGTCAGGATATTCTCCCACATGCTGTATGGCCTCCCGGAGTGCCTGCGCCGCCGCATCCGGCATTCCTAAGGGATTACCGTTCACCGAAAAATCCAGCCGTACCGGTCTGCTGTATATGTCACCGCCATGTATGTTCTGCTGCATCTGTTGTTTCCTCGTTTATTCTGATCACCATAGTTATATTTCTTCTCTTGCATCTGTTTTTCTTTTTATAGCTTTCTTTCACAGGTTACCGGTCGCCGTATTATAACCATCCACAGCCGGCCACTGCCATCAGGATCCCCAGACACAGGATCTCGCAGATCCATGCCGTCCGGTTCATCAGGCGATTGGCTCTCCGGATATCCTCATATTCCACCTGCCGTTTCGGATCCCCGATATAGGGTTTCTTCACGACTTTTCCAAAATAACTGGCATCGCCCGCCAGCTGTATCCCCAGTGCGCCGGCACATACGGACTCCGTCTGGGCGGAGTTGGGGCTGGCGTGCTTTCTGCTGTCTCTGTGCCAGATACGCCATGCCTGCCTGCCGTCATAGCTTTTTCCGCCGAGAAATGCCGCCCCGATCATCAAAAGTGCGCTGATCCTCGCAGGGAGAAAATTCACCACATCATCCAGCTTCGCCGCCGCCCTTCCAAAGTGCAGATATCTGTCATTTTTATAGCCGACCATAGAATCCATGGTATTGACTGCCTTATATAAAAATCCAAGCACCGGCCCTCCCAGTGCCGTATACAGCATCGGCGCGATCACACCGTCGGAAGTATTCTCCGCCACAGTCTCGATGGCAGCCTTCGCCACTCCCTCTTCCGTGAGGTTCTGTGTATCTCTTCCCACGATCATGGATACCGCCTCTCTGGCAGCCTCCAGATTCCCCGCCTTTAATTGTTTCCATACTTTTCCGCTCTCCACCTGCAGGCACCTCGCCGCCAGGATCTGATAGGTCATGACCGCCTCCACCACCATGCCGATCCTCGGATAAAGTGCATATGCTCCCACCAGGATCAATGCCGCCAACATTCCCGTAAGCAGCAAAACGCTTACAACCAAAAACTTCCCCTGTCTACGCTCCGCTGCCGCTCTCTCCGGGGAATCTTCCTGTGGGTTGCCACTGCGCAGTGCCTTTTCTGTCTTCGCGATCAACCAGCCGATTCCCCGGATGGGATGTGGCAGGAAATAGGGATCGCCAAAGATCTGATCCAGTAAAAACCCCGCTCCAAATGCCAGGATATGATATTTCATCCGTTCGTTTCTCCTTTTGTAAGTTCCGACACTGTAGCTTCCGATACTGTAGCTTCCGATTCTGCTGCTTCCGACAGCGGTCGGAATCCCTTCCACTGTGGGGCTCCTCCGCCTGCCGGGAACGCCAGTCTGCCGCTGTAGCCCTGTCCGCATTTTACCTGATAGTCAAAATATTCTCCCCCGAGGAAATGAGCAAGCAGCGCCATGACGTTTCCGCCGTGAACCACCGCGGATACATTTTGTATCTTGCGATCCCCCTGCCCCGATACAGCACTTCTCTCCCAGATCGTTTTCATGTAGTATAACATTTTTTCAAATCCGGCAACACTTCGGCGGATAAACTCTTCCCTGCTCTCTCCCTCCGGAAACGGCAGGGTACCTCCGCTGTCGATCCATCTCTGATATGCCGGATTCCCGGAAAGTTCCTGATAATTATGTCCCTCAAACGCACCGAAATCCATCTCTGTCCACTCCGGGATAACGATAGGAGTCTGCCCCGGATACAGGATGCCAGCGGTCTCAAGGCACCGCTTCATGGGACCGGAAAACAGGACGTCGGCAGTTGGGTAGATCCTGTCTGCCACAGATTTTTCCAGTGCGCCGATACCGTCCGGTCTTAAAGCTTCGTCTGTTTTCCCAAGATACCGGCCCTCTTTATTAGAAAGCGTCGTTCCATGCCGGATGAGGGTCAGACGGATCTCTGTCTGCGTGTCTGTTCCGGTGTTTCTTCGAATCTCTATTTGATCTTCTGTCCGATTCCGCATACGACTCTCACCACCTCATCTGCCTGCGCTGCCAGCTGTTCCAGTATTCTGCCGGTGCGCTCTCTGTAAATTCTCTCCTCCGCTTCCATGGGGACGATGCCGTTGCCGATCTCATCACAGATCAGAATGCAGTCCGGATGTTCCTTGCAGAAATGCTCTATCATCGCCTCCGGAGCTGTTCCCTGTCGCAGCTGCTCCCGGATATAGTGGTGCAAATGATTGACGATCACCTGCAAAGCACCTGTCTTGGCGGACAGCTCCAGTGTTCCGTCCAAAACAGCCGCTTCCCGTCCATCCTCACAGTGTGTATAACTCTGCTTCACATAATGCAGTTTTCCCTGGGCAAATCCGCCAATGATCAATATCATTTAAATCAGCCTTTCTGCGATTGCCACGGCAACCACCACACACCCTTCACAGAGTGTTACAAAATATCCCGCAGTGTCCCCGGTGATGCCGCCGAACTCTTTTTTACTGCGATAGTAATAATACGCAAAACTAAGCAGGGCTGCTGCCACAGCGAGCCCTCCCGTCACGAAAGATGTCCACAACATAAAGCCGATGCATAGGATCCCCTGTGCGTACAAAGCAGTTTTTACCACTCTTTTATGCGCCTTATCCGCGAACAGATACAGCGTCCCCTCCTGCTTTGCGGAAGGGAAACTCACCACTGCAACACCGCTCAGCACTCTGGACAGGAAGCTTCCGGCTCCCGCCACGACCAGCGTCCGGCATTCCGTAATCTCCGAAAAGCCTCCCAGGAAAATCAGTCCGTACAGTGCAAGCATGATCACCGCAAATGCCCCGATATGAGAGTCCTTCAATATCTCCAGCTTCCGGTCTCTTGGCTGGTAGGAATGCAGGGCATCACAGGTATCTAAAAAGCCGTCCACATGAAAGCCCCCGGTGACCAAAAGCGGTATTGCCGTCCCCACCGCAGCATAGCACAGAGTTCCCACCGTGAACCGGTCACAGAACCATTTCCACAGACACCACAGAGCACCGATCACCGCCCCCACCCATGGGAAAAAGCAGAGGGCGTACCGCATGTCCTCATCCTCCCACTGAAACTGTGGCATGGGGATCTTGGAATACATGGAAAACGCTATGAAAAATGATTTGATAATTCGCATGTCTGTTTCCTTTCTATCCCCGGCTGTCCTGCCGGTTCTGTGCTTTTGCTCCTGGTGAGCCGGGTTTGATCCGCTGTGGGATCCCGGCTATAACTTCCACAACTTCGTCCGCTTCCGCGGCAAGTCTTTCGTTGATCCGCCCCAGTGCCTCGATGTATTCCATCGTGGAATCATCGTAGATCATTCCATCCTCAAATACATTATTGGTCACGATGACTAACGGATCCGCCTGTTCTCTTAAGCCTTCCATGCCTTGCAGAATCTTTGTGATCACCGTCTGACGATCCACAGGCTGTTCCCCGGAAAACATTTCGTTGGCGGTGAGATTTGACATACATTCCAACAGCACAGCTCCTGCCGGTTCCATTTGAAGGACTGCCTGCTCCAACTCCGTAGGCTGTTCGATGGTAGTGAAGCCTTTCCCCTGTCGCAGCCTGTGATGTCTGTCCACCTTTGCCTGCATCTCCGCATCCCGGATCTGCATGGTGGCGATATAATATTTTTTCTTATCACCGGCAGCCTGCAGCAGATAATCTTCCGCATAAGCGGATTTTCCGCTGCCACTGCCGCCCAGGATCAGTGTCATCATGTTGCTTCTCCATCTGTTTGACATTCAGCCAGCGCCATTCGCTCACAAAACCATGCGCCCGGATATGTTCATGGCTGAACTGTTAACGTCTATATTGTTCTACTTCGATTTCTGAGAAGGTAGCGCTCTGTCCATAAATGCTCATTGCCATATCCAGCAGTGTGAACATCATAACAGCTCCGGTTCCTTCTCCCAGTGCCATTCCCGCATGGATCACCGGAGACAGTTGCAAAGCATCTGCCAGCTTCACTGCCGCCGGTTCTTTCCCCAGATGGGAAGGGATCAGATATTCCCGCACACCGGGGAACAACCGCTCCGCCACCAATGCCGCTGCCATGCTGATCACACCATCCAGCACGATGGGCACATGCCACAAAGCTCCGCCGATGCACATACCGGTCAGCCCGGCAATATCCAGCCCTCCGACTGTCTGCAATACCGTGAAGGCATCCGCATGCCACAGATCATAGGTTTCCAAGGCGGTACGCACCACCTGTTGCTTCCGCGCCAGTCCCTGATCTGTCAGTCCCGCGCCTCTGCCGGTGACTTCCTCCGCCCCACATCGTAATAGAGCAGCCGTCACTGCACTGCTGGTGGTGGTGTTACCGATTCCCATTTCCCCGGTGGCAAGGATACTGTATCCCTTTTCCTTACACTCCCGTACCAGTTCGATTCCTGTGACAATGGCACGGACGGTCTCTTCTTCCGTCATAGCCGGTTCTTTTAAGAAATTTCTTGTCCCGGGGCACACTTTGCGGTTCCATACTCCGGGGATGGATTCCTCACAATTTATCCCGATGTCCACTGGAATCGTCTCGGCACCGATGCTCTGTGCCATCCTGCAGACGGAGGAACCCTTCCTGCCCATGGACTTTGTCACCGCCAGCGTAACCTCCTGTCCGGACTGGGTCACACCCTCCTCTACAATGCCGTTATCGGCGCAGAAGATCAGCACACCTTTTTTATGAATATCGATCACATCCGTCCCTAAGATGGCTCCGATCTGAGCCGTGATGGTTTCAAAGCAGCCCATGCCGTCCAGCGGCTTTGCCAGAGTGTCCCAGTGTTTTTTCACAAGCTTTCTCACTGCTTCGTCCGGCGGCGTGATCCGGATCTGCGCCAGTTCCTGTCCGGTGTAGTTATGAAATATGGGCTTCTCTGAGCATTCCATAGATATCCTCCATACGCAGATATTCCCGCAGGGTATCTGCCAGCTTATCGTATTGTCTTTCCTTAATGGTGCGGTAATCCTCCCAGACACCGTTCTCCAGAGAGATGCCTTTTTCCCGGGCCAGGGTCTGTATCATACGCCCGGCGATCTCCCCCTTGTCGAACAGACCGTGGATATAGGAACCGTAGATTCTGCCGGTGGAGTCACTGACTACATTTTCTACACCGTTTTCTGCACCATTTGCCGGTCTGGCTGCCTTGTCCACAGTACCCTTCTCACCGCTGCCGTCCTCATCGCAATACACTGTCTGTCCCATATGGATCTCATACCCCGTGAACTCGCATCCCGTAAGTCCGGAGAAAATACCCTCCACCGCATCCAGAGTTCCATCTGTCTGGCAGCGATGCTTCTCCTTCTGCAGCACTGTCCGAACCGGAAGCAGCTCCATGCCGCGGATCTGTCCGCCCTCCTCTACGCTGTCCGGATCCGCGATCTCACAGCCTAACATCTGATAGCCTCCGCAGATCCCGAAAATGGGAACTTTTCCCGCAGCACGTTTTACCGCTGCCTCCAGTCCGTTCTGCCGCATCCATTTCAGATCTCCCATGGTATTTTTACTGCCGGGGAGAAATATCAGATCCGGCGTCCCCAGCTCTCTTACATTCGTCACATACCGGACACTGACCTCCGGCATCTGCTCAAACACATCAAAATCTGTAAAATTTGAAATTCTGGGATAGTGGATCACCGCCAGATCGATCTTCCCCACATGTTTTGCGTCGAAACGGTCCGTCAGACTGTCCTCATCTTCCAACGTAAGTTCCATATAAGGTACGGTTCCCAGCACCGGCACCTGCCCCCGTTCTGTTAACATTTGAATGCCGGGATCTAAAATTGTGCTGTCTCCACGGAATTTGTTGATGATCAATCCCTTTACCCGCTCCCGTTCCTCTTCGGTCAGCAGCATCAGAGTTCCCAGAAGCTGTGCGAACACGCCGCCTCTGTCAATGTCTCCCACCAAAAGTACCGGTGCATCCACCATCGCCGCCATTCCCATATTTACGATGTCATTCTGTTTCAGATTGATCTCTGCCGGGCTTCCGGCGCCCTCGATGACAATGATATCCGCATAATTCTCCAGCTTGCGGAAGGCTGCCTTGATATCCGGGATCAGTTCTGTCTTGTGGGCAAAATAGTCTCTGGCGGACAGGTTTCCCCGTACCTCGCCATTCACAATGACCTGGGAGCCGGTATGGCTGGTGGGCTTTAATAAAATAGGGTTCATGCACACCAGCGGTTCGATTCCTGCCGCTTCCGCCTGCATCACCTGCGCCCTGCCCATTTCCAGTCCTTCTTTCGTGATATAGGAATTGAGTGCCATATTCTGTGATTTAAAAGGGGCGACCCGATAACCGTCCTGCCAAAAGATCCGGCATAGACCCGCCACCAGGAGACTTTTCCCGGCACCGGACATGGTGCCCTGTATCATAATAACTTTTGCCATCGTTTTCTCCATCCCACAGATGTTACCAACATCCCGGGAATTTCGTTTCTGTGTTTTCTAATCTTCGCTTTGTTGCTCCTGGCTCTCTATCTTTCTATCTGCTTCCCCAGCTGTTCTGCGTACTCTAAAAGCTCTCTCTGAAAAGTCTCCAGGCTGCCGAAATTCTCCCGACAGCAGATAACGCGGTTGCACTTATCTATCATTTTCTTCGCTGCCTGTATTTTTCCCTGTGCCACCGGCTCAAAAGGACGCTCTGCGATCACCTCCGCCGCCAGTGCCTTCGCTACGGGATAATCCAGATCATTTTCATATAGGATCCCGGTGACAAAGGGGATTCCCGCTCTCTGCAGACACCGGTAAGTTTTCCGTCCGCTTCCGGCTCCGGCGATCACGAAGACCTGTGGGGTTCCTTCCGGCGCCGCCAGCTCCATATCACTGCTGCCCTCATCATAGCTTCCCATCCGGATGCCATAGAGTTCGGTGATATAGCCGGCTGTCATGACTTCCTCCGGTGTTCCGATCCGGTCCACCGCCCTGCCGTTCACACACAGGATTCTATCGGAGATTTTCTCCGCCAGCTCCAGTTCATGTAAGGACAGGATCACCGTAAGCTCCCTCTCTCTGCAAAGCTTTTGCAAAATGGATAAAAATTCCAGCTTATGCCGCACATCCAGGTAGGAAGTCGGCTCATCCAGGATCAGTATCTCCGGCTCCTGACAGATGGCTCTGGCTAACATCACCCGCTGTCTCTGCCCGTCACTGATCCGGTCAAATAAAGAATCCCCAATCTCCGCTACCTGCACCAGTTCCATGGCGTTTTGCACCGCTGCATGATCATCTGCCTGCAGCACGCCGAAACGCCCTGTGTAGGGGTATCTTCCGGTGGCAACCACATCCTCGCAGGTCATCAGTTCCCCCCGCAGACGTTGCGTCATTACCACTGCCATTTTTTTCGACAGTTCTGCCCCGGTGAGTGTCCGCATATCTTCTCCGTCCAGCCGCACCGTTCCTGCGATCAGGGACAGCTGTCTCGCAATACTTTTTAAGATCGTGGATTTTCCGGCACCGTTAGGTCCCAGTAACGTCAGGATCTCTCCCTTCCTGAGTGCGATCTCCACTTCTTCGATCAGAGGCTTTCCGTCGTAGCCCACACTCATTTTTTCCGTTGTAATATAATAAGGCTTCTGCATCTTCATAGGTAAATTATCCACGCTCCCGTCTGCTTTTGGATACCATGATCCACAATACCACCGGTGCTCCGAAGATTGCCGTCACTGTACTGATACTGAGTTCTGTGGGTGCCATCCAGGTTCTCGCCAGCAGATCACAGAACAGGCAGAACACACTGCCTCCTAAGAAACATGCCGGTATCATGAGTAACGGTTTTGTGGTGCCGAATAATTTACGGATCAGCTGCGGCACGGCGATCCCTACAAAAGAGATGGGTCCGGCAAATGCCACAATGCATGCCGAAAGTACACTGGACAACACCACCAACAGGATCCGCAATGTCCGGATGTTCACTCCCAGATTCTGTGCATACGTCTCACCCAGCTGGTAGGCTTCCAGCGGCTTTGCCAACAGGATTACCATAAGAAAAGTCACTGCTACCACGATACTCATCACTTTCACATTGTCCCAGGTCATTCCGGAAAAGCTTCCTCGCGACCAGTTGTGGAGATTCACGATATCCGCATCCTCCGCAAAAGTCACCACCAGTTCCGTAATGGCAGAACAGATGTAGCCGATCATCACGCCGCTGACCACCAGCATGGACATGCTATCTACCTTCCTCGCCATGAGGAGCACGAATCCCATGGACAACATAGCTCCTAAAAATGCCGCCAGGATCAACAGTCCTGAACTGACACGGACCGTATTCCCCAGCAAAAATACCATCACCAGTGCCACTACCATCTTCGCCCCGGAAGAGATTCCCAGCACAAACGGTCCTGCTATGGGGTTATGGAAAAAGGTCTGAAGCAGATACCCGGCAAGTGCCAGCGCTCCGCCCAGGATCCCTGCCGCCAGTGTCCGGGGAAAGCGGATCTCCCACAGGATTCTGGCATTCATGCCTTCTTGTTTTCTCCCTGTAGTCAGCATTTCTGTCAGCGGGATCTTCACTGTTCCGATCCCTATATTGCAAAGCAACAGCACGAGAATGCCTGCCGTCAACAGAACAAACGCTATGAGATATCTGATTTTCCTGCGCTGCTGCATGTTTTTCTCCTTCTTTTCCTAATCGTATTCCAATCGTATCCTAATCTCATTCTAACACTCTTATACTTACGCTGTTTTTCTAAGTCCTCCATCTTACTGTAAGAGAAACAGATAACGCAGCTTAGCGGTATCATCGTCCGTCAACACCGTATGCATATCCTGCAATAAATACCCGATCGCCATGGACTGCTGGTACATATCGTTGGTGGTGCAATAGACCTGCCCCTCCTGCACCGCCTTGAAGTCTTTTAGAATATTGCATTTGCCGATCAGCTCGTCCAACGTGGTCACGCCACCGTCGATCGAGCTGTTGTAGATCAGGATGTCTGCGTCCTTCGCCCCGGCGTAAAAATCTTCAATCTGCATGTTCAGCGTGGAGCGTCCGCTTCCGCTGTCCTCAAGATCCTCAAAAATGTATCTTCCCCCTGCCAGCTCGATCAGCTTCGGAATATAATCCGTGCTCTGCCTCACCTGGATCAGTCCGTTTGAAGTGACATAGAAAAATGCTATGGTCTTCCCTGTTTTTTCCCCGCTTTCTACCTTTTCCAGAATCTCTGTCTGTTCCGCAAAGGCTTCTTCTGCCTCCGCTTCTTTGCCGGTCAGGGCTCCGAAAAATTTGACCCATTCCACTTTTCCCAAAGGATGCTGTTCATAGCTGGAATATTCGATCATCACCGGAATGTCAAAGCTTTGAAGCATTTCCACCACCTCCGGCGAATGGGTGATCATCCGGTTCTCGATCGCCAGATCACAGCCTTCGGACACCAGTAATTCATAATCCGGTTTACTGTATTTTCCGGCATAGATCATGTCCCCTGCCGCCATGGCATCCTTTGCTGTCTGAATGTACCAGTTCTCCTGCTTCTGCCCGGAAAAACGGATCTGGTCCACCGCATCCACGGATGCAAACATGTCCATCACCCCGGAGGCCACCAGATAGATATTTTGCAACGGCTCCTGTAAGACACAGATATCCTCATCCAGATCTGCGGGAACGCCCTGTCCCTCCGGCACCAGAAGATACCTTTTATCATCCGGCAGCGTAGTCAGCAGCTTATATCCGCCCTCGTAATAATCCACTGTAAAATTTTCCGCATATTGCAGCTCCATGCTGCCTGTCTTTACTAATTCTGTCTGTTCTTCCTGCGTAGTCTCTGCCGCCTGGGTAACCTCCGATGGTGCTTCCGACGATGTCTCCATAGAAGCAGAAGAAGGACTGCCGCAGCCACTCAGCCCCAGCAGTCCCATAAGAAGCAGAACATAGATCCATTTTCTTCTATTTCTTCCTGACTTCAAAGTTTTCATGCCTTTCATAGCCTGCAATATTTAAGCCGCAGGCACAAATTTGTATTACTTGCCGCTCTCTGCACTCTCAAGTGTCTCAGAATGGAAAGTTACGGTGTATTCCACCTCATGAGGTGTGCTCATTGCCACAGTATCACCGATCATGGTAAGAGGTACATCCAGTGCTTCCACCGGCACTTCAAATACGGAATTGCCTTCCGTATTTACCGGCAGATATTTTTCACCGTTCACCAGCATATAGTCATAGTTCGGGCTGCTCCATTCCAGAGTCGCCGTTGCCGCTCCGTCAGCCACCGTGATCTGCGCGGGAGACTGGATGCTTGCTCTGCCGCTTCCGCCCTCCATGGTCAGTTCGATGGTGTAGGTGCCGTCTGCCAACGCATTCATATCGAAGGAATCGTTAGAAGTTCCATCGCCGTCCTCTGCCGCCGGATCAGATACCTTTACTTTATGGTCATACCATTTTCCCTTGGTACCGATCAGTGCCAGATCGAATTCCTCTCCGATCGCAGGCACGGGAACATCGAAGCCGTAGACTTCTTCTGTCATGCCGTCGCTGTAAGTTACGGTATCCGTGGTAGGTTCAAGCAGCACTGCGCCATCTTTGGCTGCATCTTCCGCCAGACCCGGATAGAGATTCAGTATTTTCTTGGAGCCTAAGGAAATGTGAATGGTCATAACGCCATCCTTTACCGTCAGGGTTCCCTTGCCATCGCAGGCTTCACTGACATGGAACATGGAGCTGTCCGTGGAAAATTCAGCGGTGTAGACACCATCCGGAAGCTGTACTTCGTTCTGTGCAGTCTCTGTAGCCGCTGCTTCTGTTGTTCCCGTTATAGCTTCTGCGCTTTCTGCCTGCACTGCGGTGCTTTCCTGTGTGACAGCCGCGCTTTCTGCGGATGTCGCATCCGTTGCCTGACCGGCACCACAGCCGCCAAGCAGCAGACAGGCACTCAGTCCGCCCACGATTATGATTTTATTCATTAATGTTTTTGCTTTCATTACTTATTTTAATCCTTATTTTATTCCTATTTAATTCTTATTTATTTCTCAGCCATTGCTGCTGCGGTATGTGCCACATACAGATCCTGGATAGCCTTGATTCCGCCGAGACCTGCGATCTGGGTATCCACGCTGTCAAACTTACCGGAAGCATTGAACTGGCTTAACCAGGAATCCTCATCCTCGCCTGCCATATCGTTGTTGGCATGGTCACCTGCTACTACCATCAGTGGACGAAGAACCACTTTGGTGTAACCTGCTTCCGCAACAGCCTTGATGACTTCTTCACAGGCGGTCTCTTCCGGCTCACCTTCTACGGTTCCGATAAATACATTTTCATATCCCAGTTCGTTCATCTGTGTCTGCATCTGGCTGTAAGATACCTTTGCGGTGTGGGAAGTTCCGTGACCCATGAATACGAATGCCACGCCATCTTCCTTTGCAGCATCCAGGCTGTCATAACCGGCGGTCTTCACTGCTTCTGCGGTCAAGTCTTCTGCTACTGCCTTCTTATCTGCATTGACAACGGTTGCGTCTTCTCCCACTTCACCTAACAGGGGCTCAGCGACTTTTACGGATGCGAACTGATCCTTGTAAGCTTCTACAGCCTCCATCAGCTCGTCATACTCTGCCCCGTGCATCAGATGGGTAGGCTGTACTACCAGGTTCTTAACACCATTTGCCACAGCGCGGTCCAGTGCCTGATCCATATTGTCGATATGCTCGTCATCTCTTGCCTGTACATGGTTGATGATGATCTGTGCAGTAAATGCTCTTCTTACAGACCAGTCAGGATTGGCTGCTGCGATCGCATCCTCGATACCCTTGATGTCAGCCACACGGCTGTCGTTAAAGGAGGTACCGAAGCTTACTACCAGAATCTCGTTCTCACCGATCTCATCCTGATTGCGGGGATCATCCTTGGAAGCATCTCCGGTATCTCTGCCAAAATAATCGGGATCTGCATTTTCTCCCTCTACCAGTTCCTTCTGTGCGTCAGTCAGTGCATCCCATGCCGCCTTGGCATCTGCACACTGTTGGTCAGTATTGTCATTTCTCTCCTGCACATAGATGGCATCGATCAGTGCTGCTACTTCATCGGCTGCTGCCTGATCTGCATCCTCACTGCTCTCTGTGCCTGCAGTCTCTGCCTGTGTGGTCTGTGCCTCAGTGCTTACCTGTACAGTGCTCTCTACGGTCTCCTGGGTATTGCCGCATCCGGTGATGCATACAGCGCCCAGTACGGTTGCCAGTACTACTGCTACGATTCTTTTTTTCATGTTTCCTCCTCTGACAGTTTTTCTGTCTCTTTTGATTTTGGGGTTTGCCCCAGTATTCTTAAATATGTAAGTCAGAAACATGTTTTTCGCAACAAAAACAAAAACCCTTTCCTGTATCAGGTAAAGGGTTTGTACACATAGGAAACGAACACAGCATCTGACAATACAGTCTGCGTTCTACACGTACAACCAGTTACTCGTGGCTTTGAAACAAATGTTTCTGTACAGCATTCAGGCAGGTCTCCCGGCTTGAAGATCATTGCATCCGCCATCTTCCCAGTCTCCCAGTGATCTATCGGCTTCAGCTCCCTAATTACGGTGACGAGTTCGTGCAGGACTTACACCTGCTTCCCTTTTCACCGGAGCCAGTCTTACAAAACTGCTCCGGCACCTGAATACTCCATATTCAATTGTGGCTACTATATCACAGATTTTCCGAAATTGCAATGTCAATCAGAGATTGGTGCCATCCTGGGCATAGTTCAAGATCATTTCCTTTAAAAGCAGCAGATCTCCTGTATAATCCTTGTTGTCCGTTGCTCCCCAGATAAAACCACCTGCGTAATGGGTACACGCTGCCATCATGGTATGCACCGTCACACGCATGAACTGTTCCTCCGGAATATCCGTGCGGAAGGTCTTGTCCTCTTTTGCCTTCGCATACATCATATGAAGTCTTGTGTTGACGGAATTCAAGGATGCGTGGAAATTCGCCAGTTCCTCCTGCCGCACCGTCTGGTGTGTTATATAATTGTTGAAGTTGTCATTATACTGCAGCAGATCCTTATGGTTCTGATACATGCCGATATAACTGTCCAGCGTAAAAATAAATCTTCCGATGGCCGGAATATCGTGTATCGAAGAGATTGGTCTTACCTCATCCAGCTTGTCCAGATAATCCTTCCATTTCGATGCGCAGACCGCAATAGCCAGCTCCGTCTTATTATTGTAACAGCGGAACAATGTGGCACGTCCCACACCGGCTTCTTTTGCGACCTCATCCATACTGACCGCTTCGATTTTCTTTTCCACAAAAAGCCGGAACGCCGTATCGATGATTCGCTGGTTGCGCTCATGCTCTTTATCCATCTGTTTCTCAGATTTTCCCATTTTTCTCTTCCCTTTTCATACATTCTTACT
>OLGY01000714.1_pt1 | contig 20976 bp, 19 predicted proteins | sample 1605951 | NCBI WGS metagenome assembly OLGY01 (sample SAMN03283280) | human gut metagenome | biome: human-associated habitat; material: feces | host: Homo sapiens | place: Peru | collected 2012
CCGCCTCGCCGCCGGCGGTCAGGTCAGTGGTGGTGTCCAGCGCCTGCGGCTCGATATCCTTTGTCAGCTCCTGCGCCCGGACGCCGCAGCCTGGCAGCAACAGGAGCAGCAGCGCCAGCATCAACGCCGTTGTACGTTTTTTCATAGGTGTGCCTCCCTTCAGATTCGTTCGTATATATAGACGCAAAGAAGACGGAAAAAGTTTCTCCCCCCGGTAAGATTATACAACGTCCGGGCATCCCACGCAACAGAGCGGGCACACTTTGTCGAAATGTTTTTCAGATGATTTTTGCGAAAGGTGTTGACACGGGCGGTTCAGTGTGGTATTCTAATCAATGCCGAATCCGCCGGTGTGGTGGAATGGTAGACACAGGAGACTTAAAATCTCCCGGCAGCAATGCCGTACCGGTTCGAGTCCGGTCACCGGCACCACCGGTACAACACAATATCGCGGAGTAGAGCAGTTGGTAGCTCGTCGGGCTCATAACCCGGAGACTTTTCCGATTCTTCGGAGCTCTAAATTCCGCAAAAACTCTATATCGCGGGATAGAGCAGTTGGTAGCTCGTCGGGCTCATAACCCGGAGGTCGGGGGTTCAAGTCCCTCTCCCGCAACCAAACAGGAACCGCAAACCCATTGATTTCAAAGGGTTTGCGGTTCTTTTTGTTTTAACCGCACCCTTAAATCTCTTTGCTCATTTTGCTGTGACACCAACCGACACCAATGTGTCAGCGTCCTGCATTGTTCGGGCTTTCGGATATTTGATGTTGCGAAAGTGTGGTTTTCTGATACTCTTTCATGCTCTTGACACCAACGATTGACACCAACCGTTTTCCTGACACCAAAAGACACCATTTTCGCTGGCAAGTCATACTGAAAAAATAAGCTGCTCATTTAATGTTATTTTTCAATTCTGGCGTGGATGGCTTTTGCTTTGACTCCAACGCGTTGGTGTCAAAATCAGCTTGCCTGAGCTTGTTCCTCGTTTGCGTTGGTGTCAGCGGTTGAATCGTGAATTTGCGGCATAGCTGTATTGGTGTCACCACTCAGTTCCAGTCCTTGGGTATCCTCTGCAGTGATGCTGATGGCCGGCTCTTGATTATGCTGGGCATCCTCTATGGTGCTAATGGTCGGGTCTTGAGTCTGCGGTACATCTGCGGAAGTATCATCGGGACTGCCGCTTATACTGCTGCAGCTCATATAGTTGCCTCGCATTTTCTCCATGCTGATCTTCTTATGATCCGGAAGAACATGTCCATAGAGATTAAGCGTAGTTGATGCCTGCGCATGGCCCAGTAATGCAGACAAGACCTTAATGTCCATGCCTGACTCCAACGCCCGTGTTGCAAATGTATGACGCAGCGCATGGAAGTTCGCAGATTCGATTCCGGCATCGGCGACTATGCGCTTAAAAAGCGTTTGGTAAACTTTTGGGTCGTTGTGATGACCCAGTGGCGTGGCAAAAATATAGCCCTGATCCTGATACTCTGATCCCAGTGCATCCTTTAGAGCGTTCTGCTTTTCTTTGTATGCCATCAAGTCGTCCCACAACTCATCGAACAATGGTATCTTTCGCATGGACAACTCAGATTTAGGCGAACGCACAACGATTTCCGTTGATGGAGTTCCTTTTTCTTTTTTAACGAGATGCCCTTTTTCATCAACCTTCTGCAGTCTGCCAAGTGTCCGCCTGACGTAGATGTAGTGTTCTTTTTCATTTACATCTTTCCAGCGCAAGGCAAGCAGTTCACCCAAACGAACCCCGGTACTGACTGCAAAGGTTATCCCATAGGCATGCAATTCATCAACACGGCTTACAGCGTCCTGTAATACCGCCTGCTCTTCCACGGTTAGAACGCGCATTTCTTTGGACTTGACCTTTGGCAATTTGACATTCAAAGTCGGATTTCTAAGAATCTTGTGATCAGCAACTGCTTGGTCTAATGCCGAATGAAGCATATTGTAAATATTCCGCAATGTCTTCGGAGCTAACCCCTTCTTCTCTTCTGTACCGGCTTTTTCCTTAAAGAACTTCTGGAGATCCCTGGTGCTCAAAGATGTCAGCTTTATTTGCCCTATCTCCGGGACAAGGTGTATCCGTACATATCCTTCATAGGAGATGTATGTTGACCGCTTCACCGTTGGCAGGACATATAACTCTAACCATTCTCGCAGCCATTTTTCCACGCTGTATTTATTGGGTTCTACGTAGGCACCTTTTGCAATCTCGTTCAGTATCTCGTTGAGTTTCTGCCTCACCTCCTCGAAAGAATCGCCATAGACCGCTTTTCGTTTGCTTTCCACTGTATAGCGTCCCATGTAGCGGCCATCTTTGCGTTTTGTAATGGATCCTTCTCCATTTGCTTTCTTTTTGCCCATACTTTTATTGATCCTCCTTACTGTCGTACAGGCATACAAATCGTACCATGTGGGATATAAACCTTTAGGTTTTTCCACACATAATATCTATACGACTTTCCGAAGGAAAACTCAACAGGAATCAAAGCAAATAACAAAAGTGCCTTTTATGTATTGTTGCGTTCTTTACTAAAGTTGGCGTCCATCCACTCCAAAAAGTGTTTTTTGCTGATGATGATTCTTCTGCCAACTCGGATTTTAGGAAAATCATACCTGTTTACGACCTCATAAGTCTTATTTTTAGAAATGCCCAAAATCTTTGACAATTCGCGCGGGCCAAATATCATGGGGATTTCTTCTATATCTTTGTAGTGATCCATATCACATCTCCTTATCGCTTTTTGCGCCACCTGCCGGCCCATTTCCTGCGCTCCCTTTGACCGCGTATTAGCAGGCTGCCGCTGTGCGGCACTTATGCGGTGGGTGCGCTCCCCTATGTTCTCGCACACTATCCGCCGCTCCTGTATAACCTCCGGTGGGGCTGTTCATTTTTCAAGGTGCATGTAATAGAACCAGCCATCTTCTGACTGGCTTAGCCTTACACTAAATAAAAAGAAAGCAGGCACCGTAAATTTAACATGCGAAGGAATACTTTTTCAAATTCTCTATATGAGTGATATTGTTTCTTGACTACCACAATATATTGTGGTACTATTACCATGTAATTGTTTTTTGTGCAACGCCTATACAGGCATTTCAGAGTGTTTCTGAACCGCACACGTTGTTAAGCTTGTATTTTAGTCAACAACACCACTATGCCGCAGAGCAGTGGGCTGTTGACTTTTTTGTTTTTGAGGGGACATTTTCCCTGCAGCGAGAATGACACCGGCCATGCCATCGGCAGGCGCAAGTATCCGAGAGGATCAGGATGTCATTCTCGCTTTTTTTATTTGCCCAAATGCCGTAAGGCTTTGGAATATATTTGAAAGGTGGCATCCACATGAGCAGAAGGAATTATCCCGGCAAACGCTTGTATCGGTATCGAGAAGGAGACCGGCGCAGGCAGAAGCTCAGGAAAACGGAGCGGAAGGCGGCAAAATACCGCTGCAGCTATACCCGCGTTGTACCCCATCAGACGGGGCAGCGGAGGGTATAGCCATGGCAGTCGCAAGCGAGTCTTATGCACCGTCAGTCCTGGTCAGCACGGAGGGTCTTCCTGAGAAAGACTGGCTGGAATACCGGCGCAGGGGGATCGGTGGCAGCGATGCAGCCGCCATATTAGGAATCTCACCGTTTGCTACGGCACGGGATCTCTACTATGACAAGCTGAAGATCGTGCCATTTGACGACTCGGAGAGCAACTGGGTAGCCAAGAAGATGGGGCATCTGCTGGAGGATCTGGTAGCAGAGATATTCCATGTGAAAACGGGGTATCGCATCTATCAGATCAAGAAGATGTTTTATCATCCGGTGCATACGTTTATGCTGGCGGATATTGACTACTTTGCAGAGCTTCCCGGAGGGCGAACCGCGATCCTCGAAATAAAAACCACCAACTATAATGCAAAGGATCACTGGTGGTCCGAGGATGGGCAGGAGATCGTTCCCCTCAACTATGAGGCTCAGGGGCGGCACTATATGGCCGTGATGAACATTGATGAGGTCTTCTACTGCTGCCTGTACGGCAACAATGAAGATGAAGTCATCCTCCGGCATATCGACCGTGACCGGGACTATGAGGCGGAGCTGATCGCGCTGGAGCAGGATTTCTGGGAGAACCACATCCTCACCGGCATGCCCCCACCCTATACGGAGGACGGCGATCTGATCCTTGACAGCGTCAGGCGTCATTTCGGGCCTGCTGACCCATCGGCGCCGGAGCTGATACTGGAGGGGAATATGGCTTTGCTGATCCCCCGGTATCTGGAGCTTCAGACCCAGCGAAACGCGGAGAAACGAAACTATGAGCACATTGAAGCGGAAATGCGGCGGCTGCAAGGCCGTATCGTCGCAGAAATGGGACGAAGCTGCACGGCCGTCTGTCAGGGGCGTGAAGCGGCTTACAGTATCAGCTATAAGCCTGTGCGTAAATCCGGCATCAGTAAGGACAACCTACAGCGTTTGCAGGCGCAGCATCCGGACATCTACGAGCAGTACGTCACTGTTTCGGAAAGCCGGCGCTTCTATGTGAAAAAACAACGAGAGGAGGCTGCATGAGTTGGCTTATACAGGCGTCTATGAGCGGACGATCTTCTATAACCCTGTCAACAAGTACAGCGTGATCAGCGTAAAGACCTCAGACCGTTCTATCCCAGAAAAAGCCCGCAGCGCGTACCGGCATCGGGACAATATGATCCATTTTGCCGCCGTGGGCTATGAGCTGCCGCGCACCGATCAGGTCAGCATGATACTGGACGGCGAGTGGAAAGAGGGTAAAAACGGCTTTCAGCTGCATGTGACGAAATGTGAGGAGGTCGTACCTCAGACCCGCGAAGGGATCAAGGGGTATCTTTCCTCGCGGCTTATCAAGGGCATTCGCGGCAAGACCGCCGAGCTGATCGTAGACCGGTTTGGCGCAGATACACTGCATGTGCTGGAGAATGAACCGGAGAGGCTTCTGGAGATACGGGGCGTCAGCAAGGCAAAGCTGGAGGAGATCATTGCCTCCTATAACGAGAGCCGAACCCTTCGTGATCTGATGCTGCTGTTGGCCCCCTTTCAGATCACCCCCACCACCGCCACGAAGATTTATGACCATTTCGGCGCACACAGCGTGGATATTCTGCGGGATAACCCCTTCGAACTCTGTCAGATATCCGGATTTGGCTTCAAGCGCGTGGACGCGATCATGCGAAAGAACAATTTGCCGCTGAACTCACCCATGCGCATCCGCGGCGCGGTATTTGCCGCGCTGGAGGGTGCAAAGGGAGATGGCGGTCATCTGTATCTGGATGCAGAGCAGCTTCGCAAGGAGTCCATGGCTCTGCTGAACAGCATGATCCCTGTTCCTCAGATGCGGGTAAAGGCAGATGATCTGGAGGCTGTGATCGACGACATGCTGCTGCAAGGCAAGATCATTAACAGCAACGGCAACTATTATCTGGTCAAGACCTTCGCGCAGGAGGACGAAACCGCCCGCAGCATCGCAAGGCTGCTCTGCCGCCCGGTAGAACGGGTGGATGTGCAGGACTTGCTGACAAGGGTACGGCGTCAGTTGGGGGTCGAGCTCTCTCTGCGGCAGACGGAGGCTGTCCACATGGTATTCCGCAGCGATCTGTCCATCATTACCGGCTCACCCGGTACCGGTAAGACCACCGTCCTGAAAGCGGTCATTGAGGTGTTCAAGCTGCTGAAGCCATCGGAGAATATCCTGCTGGCAGCCCCCACCGGCCGGGCAAGCCGCCGCATGGCGGAGAGTACCGGCGTAAACAATGCCAGCACGCTGCACAGCCTGCTGGGACTGTTTGGTGAGGATGGCGGCTTCCGGAAAGGTGAAGAAGATATGCTGGACGCAGGCCTTATCATCGTGGATGAATCGTCTATGATGGATATGTGGCTGGCGCGGCAGTTCTTCTCCCGCATTGGGCCGAACACGAAGGTTCTGCTGGTAGGCGATGCGGACCAGCTGCAAAGCGTTGGAGCCGGTGATGTGTTCCGTGAGTTGATCGACTGCGGGCTGATCCCTGTGACGGTGCTCAATGAGATATTCCGTCAGAAGAAGGACAGCCTTATCGCCTATAACGCGCAGAAGATCAACAACAATGACACCGGCTTTTTCTACGGCAATGATTTTACTGTCTGCAAATGCGCCAACCAGGAGGAAGCCGCCGAACATCTGCGGAATCTCTATCTGGCACAGGTGAAGCAATACGGTGTAGACCGTGTGCAGATCCTATCGCCCTTCCGCTCCACCGGCGCGGCCTCCGTTGACCAACTCAACGAGGCGATCCGAGAGCTGGTGAACCCGCAGACGGAGGAAGCCGATCTGAAGGTGGGCAGCCTCTATTTTCGGGTAGGTGATAAGGTGATGCAGAACAAGAACAGTATTAAGGCGTCCAATGGCGATATTGGCTTTATCCGCAGCTTCCGCCACGATGAGCGGGACGGTATGCGCATATCGATCCAGTTTTCGCCCACGAGGGTCGTGGAGTACTCCATGGAGGAAATGGGCCATGTGGAGCTTGCCTATGCCACCACCGTCCATAAGGCGCAGGGCAGTGAGTTTGATGTGGTACTATTCCCTTTGCTGAGGAGCCATGCCCGGATGCTGACGCGAAGCCTTGTCTACACGGCTATCACCCGCGCTAAGTCAAAGGTTATTCTGGTGGGTCAGATCGGCATGCTCTACATGGCGGTTCATAAAGACGATACCGGAAAACGCAACACGCAGTTAGGACATAGGATCTCACTCTATACCAATACGTTCAAAGTGCAGCAGCGCAGTGCTTGAGTATCACTGTGAATATTTTGTAAAAATGAGGCAAGCGCGTTAAATCTACGCCCTGTCTCATGTTTTTATTTAGAAAGGAGCTTTTGAAATGAATACACCCGAATCCACTTTGTTCAATGCTGTCCCCGTCGTGTCTGAGCTGAACCGTGTCGCAGGCTTCGATCCGTTGCGCTTCCTGAAAAAGACTGCCAACGGACACGAGCTTGACCTGCGATATAAAAAGCTCTGGTTCCGGCTGAAATATCCTGCCGGACGCACGCGGCTGACGCCGCTGCGCATCACGGATCAGTTGGCAATCATCGAGGCAAAGGTATTCTTCGACAAGGATGATGCCGACCCCGCCAGCAGCTACATCGCTACCATGACACAGGAAAACGCGCCTGCCGGTCTGTATATTCAAGCCGCGGAGCATGATGCTCTGGACATGGCACTGACCAACGCCGGCTTCGGCGTCCAGTTCGCACCGATGCCCAAGGCGGATACGCCTTACGCAGAGCCGATCACGCCTGTTATGCGGAGCGAGCCGGCCCCTGCACCTCAAGCGGCAGCGGAACAGGTCAGAACGGAACCTGCTGCGGTACGGGCCGACATTGAGCCTGTGGTCGTACAGCAACCTGAACAGGAAGTGGTTCACCATGCAGAAAAAGCCGTACCTGACACGGCGCCGGTGGAAGTCTCTGCGGAACAGCCTGCGGAGGCCGTTGTAGAGCCCGTGGTAGAAACGGAACTGCCCTTCGTATATGACGAGCCAAGTGCCGCCAGTTATACCAAGGACATGGATGTGGATACCATCTGCACTCTGATGACCGAAGCGGAGGCCGAGGAGATCATCGTGCCCATCGGCACATGCAGCGGACAGACGCTCAAGCAAGTCGCCGAGCGGCGGCCAGCCAGCCTCAAGTGGTATGTGAAGGGCTATTCCGGGGATGACAATATCCTGCGGGCCGGTGCCAAGCTGATGCTGGACAAGCTCCAGCGTCTGGCAAATGCCAGCTGACAGACGAATCGTTCGAGATGATGGTAAGGAGGTGGCGCGGTGGCGCAGCCACAGGAGTTCCCGTTCAATATCATGGATGTGGCTGAGCTGCTGCATCTGCATATCCGGCGCAGACAGGCGGACAGCGTATATGCCGACTGCCCGATCTGCGGTGATAAGCGGGGGAAGATGAACATCAACTTTGCTAAAAACCTCTGGCGCTGCAACTACTGCAACGAAGGCGGCGGTATGCTGTCTCTCTACGGAAAGGTATACGGGATCAGCAATTCTGAAGCCTACCGTGAGATCTGCGACACGCTGCAAAACGGCCTTACGGCGCCGGAGTACACCGCAAAGGTGCTGCCGGAACAGGCGGCGATTGAGCAATCCGTCCTTGCCTCACCGCAGGAGATCCACCAGACATTTTCCATGCTGCTGGAGCTGTTGACGCTTACGCCTCAACACCGCAAGCATCTCCGGGAGGTGCGCGGGCTGACCGACGAACAGATAGAACGGCTGGGGTACAAAAGTACCCCGCCCTTCTACCTGTGCCGGTCACTGGCGCAAAAGCTGCGCAGCCGAGGCTGTAAGGTGGAGGGCGTTCCCGGCTTCTATGTAGGTAAGGATGACAAATGGACGGTCAACTTCAATTCCGTCACGGCAGGGATCATCATCCCCGCCAAAGGTATTGATGGGATGATACGCGGCGCACAGATCCGGTTGGATACGCCTATCCGAGATCAGGAGAGCGACCCTGACAAGAGCGGGACAAAATACCTGTGGCTATCCTCCGCTTCCAAGAAACGCGGAGTATCCTCCGGCAGCCCTGTCCATTTCGTGGGCGATCCCTTTGCGCGGGTTGTCTATGTGACGGAAGGGCTGTTGAAAGCGGACGTGGCCCACTTTCTGATGGATCGCTCCTTTGCAGCCACGGCAGGTGCCAACAACGTCAACAAGCTGGATATGCTGTTTGCGCTGCTGGCCGCCAATGGCACAGAGGTCATCATTGAAGCCGAGGATATGGACAAGTATCACAACGCCGCTGTCAGCAAGGGTGCATCGAAAATCTATCTCATGGCACGCAGCCATGGGTTGGAGTGCCGCCGTCTGACGTGGGATCCGAATTATAAAGGCATTGATGACTGGCAGCTTGCCATGCGGCAGAAAAAAGAGCAACGAGATGTTTCTCAGATGAATTTCAGAACGCGGTTTGTCTGCGGGCGCTGTTCCTTTGACGCTATCAGTGAGGAGATCGCCGCATGGCACGAGAGGAACACCGGCAGCAGTACGCTCCACGATCACCTGGGTCTGAGTGAGCAGGAGTACGCCCACTTTTTGCGGGATGGTGACGCGGCACTGGAGCAGTATCTTTTATCCCTGCGAGCGCAGCAGCGTTTTCGTATCTACCAGCCGGATGTATCTGAGGGCAAGGCCGCGGATTTCGCCTTTGGCGGGATCAGGGCTTTGCAGAAAGCCGGCTATGAACAGCCGCCTGCCTCGGAGTACGCGCTGGTCTATGAAGGAACTCTGGTGTGTGAAGTGCAGCAGGACGACGCCATCCGCCTGAAACTGGTGGCGGCGCGATACAGCGGCGAGCTGCCTGCGGACTATCATGGACGCAGCGTTTCACCCTCCACGGTGATCGAATTCTTTGACGAAAACGGGCGCAGATACTTTTACTGTGATGGGAATGATAAATTCCTGCCGGTAAAGTTCTCGCCAAAGCTGGCAAAAGATAAACGGGAACGGCACTGAGCTGTTCCACCATAAACGAACGGCATCGGGCAGGTGTTTCTATCACCCGCCCAATGCCGTTTCATTTTGAAATGGAGGAGCCTTATGGGAGTATATTCAGAAATGGCCGCAGACTTGCGGGATAATGTACAGGATCGAAGCCCGACGATACAGGATGCCGCAGAGTTGGCGTCCAGACGGGCAGACGACCGGCAGCAGGCTGAGGAGGAGCAGGCGAAGGCTCTGCTCTCCCAGATGCAGCAAAACGCAGATGATTCCCCTTCACCTTCCAATCTGAAAGCAGATAAAAAGGCGGAAGAGGATCGTAAGCGGCAGGAGCATGAGCAGGCTGAGGCCAAGCGGAAAGCCGAGTGGGAGGCCAGGCAGCGAGCCAAGGAGGAAGCTGAACAGGCCGCATGGGAAAACGCGGTGGCGATGAGCGATGACGAAGTGATGGCCGCCTCTATGAAGCGTGTGGGCGACGATTCCGAGCGACTGACACGCCGCAACATGAAGCAGTGCGTCACCGAGTATATCCAGACGCTTTGCCTTGAGGATGTGTCTTTTGCCCGGAATGTCATGCACCCCCGTAAGAACATGGTCAACTGCTTCCGTTATATCAAACGCAGGGCATTTGAGTTTGCCAAGCAGGAGATGGAGGACAATGACGTTAAGCCCTCAGCTGAAGGCTATGGCACCGATGTGCCGGACGGGCTTTGCTACCAATGGGCGGAAGAGTATTTCAAGGATTTGAATGCAAAGGAGGATCGTGGACAAGAAGAAAAGTTTGTTCCTAAACCGTATTACGGCGGCAGGAGCAGCACGACGAAAAAGGCGGAGAAGAAAAAAACGGAGAAGCCCGCCGCCAAAGCGGAGGAAAAACCAGCCGACACGCCAACGGAAGCTGCACCTTTGGACGAACAGATCTCTTTCGATAGCCTGGGGGTGAGCGCATGACGCGGAAAATAGACAAACGCGCCTGCCGCAAGTTTGCTTTGCCGGAACTGGAATTTAATCTGAATGAAGGCGTACTTCATGTAGAGAGCTGCCCCTATATTATCCGCACGGCAGTGCGGAATATTGCCGGGCAGCGTATTCTGATGCTCTATATCTATCAGAGAGAGAACATTCTGGCGGGCAGTATCAAGCCCCGCTGGGTGGTTTTCCAAGGCCGGTATGATTTTGCCACTCTTTCCCTTAGAGAAAACGCCAGTGCGACATGGCAATGCTCACCATTTGATTATTTGGATCGGGTATGCCGTTTTGACACCAAATGCGCTTTCTATCGGCAGCAGGACGAGGCTCGCGCAGCCCATTTTTGCAAATGCGAGCACAGTGCCATTTCGGCGTTAATTTGTCTGCAATGGTCGATTTCTCGTCGCAAGGCTCTGGAGCGTAAGTGGAAAAAGCAGCGTGCGATCATAGAACGGATGAAATATGTGCCAGTGCTGCCCCGCGACCTGAAAGGTTTTATCCACCGCGAAGTCATGCCGCAGTATATCTTCTATGATTACCAACGTAAAGCGCCGGGGCATGCATATTGTACCGCTTGCCGGCACGAGGTCCGTATTGCGGCAGCTAAGCACAACACCTCCGGCCTCTGCCCTCGCTGCAAAAAGAAGATCACATTCAAGTGCAGAGGAAGGCGTGGACGTGTTTTTGACCGCGAAACGGTTCAAGTGCTGCAAAAGGCAAAAAATGGTGAGCTGTTGCTGCGGATCGTAAAAGCATACCGCACTTTTACCGATGTGGATACGCCGGTTTACTTTTCCGTATATGAAAATGCACGTCATTTTATTTCACTTTGTTCAGATGGTCATTGCAGTACGTCGCCCTATTATCTTGCGTCCGCCTACAAGGATGATCTGACGCCCTGGAAATGTGGGTATCGCCCGCATTTCCTCTCGTGGCGCGATAGTTTTGAAGGGGACACAGCAGGACATCTATACTTTAGGAATCTTGCAGAACTCTTACGTAACACCCCGTGGCAGTATTCACAATTAGAAAGATTTGCCCGAATCGCTGCCACCATGGATGCCATCCCGTACCTGAACGCATACGTACAGTGGCCGGTGATCGAATACTTGGTCAAGGCAAAGCTGTTCAGACTGGTCTCAGACATCGTATATGGACCTTATCATTTTATGATAGGCAAAACGGTAAACTGCGAGGGGAAGAACCTGCAAGATGTCCTGAAGCTCGACCGTTCCTGGCTACCTTTGCTGCAGGAAGTTGATCCCGGCATTGCACAGCTTAACGTTATCCAATGGTTTATTAACGCCGGGAAAAGGCCTGATGCTTCTATGATGAAGTGGTGCGCAAATAATGCCATACAGGACGTTTCGGTCTTGGCTGAGTTGCTTTCTCATATGACTATGCACAAGTTGATGCGCTATGCGGACGCACAATACGAGATACGCATTGCATCCACAAAGACTCCCGAATATATACGGTACTACAGCATGGCAAATCTTCTTGCCGATTATCGTGACTATCTTCGTATGTGTAAGGAGATGCAATATGACGTAGCGAGCAGCTTTATACTGTTCCCGCGTAATCTCAAATCCGCGCATGATCATGTGGTTGAGGCACTGGATGTCAAACGTACAGCGGAGCAGGAAAAAGCTATTGCAGACAGCTTTGAGGAATGGCAGAGGCTATACCAATATAAGGGGAAAGACCTTATGGTGATCCCTCCCCATTCCTCGAAAGAACTGATAGACGAGGGCACTGCTCTTCGCCACTGTGTCGGCAGGTATGTTAAGCGGGTCGCGCAGCGTGAATGCGTCATTTTATTTGTGCGAAAGGTAGCCGAACCGGACAAGTCGCTTTGTACCGTAGAGGTCAGAGACGGACAGGTTGTGCAGACAAGGGGCTTCGATAATGCGGAGCCTCCAGCAAAAATCAAGGCTTTTATTGAACGATGGAAACGACAGGTGCTGTGTGCCGCAGATAAGACTGCAGCTTAAAAAAGGAGTTGGACAGTATGAAACAATTAGGGAATCTTGCCATCGTCTGCGCAAAACGCGCAGATGTATCCTTGCAAATTTCGGAGGGCCAGGTCTTCGTGCGTTGTGACACCATTTCCCCGCAGCCATGGTCTGCACCGTGGAATGACGATAACGCTATTCTTGCCATGATCCGAAAGCTGAATTTCGGTGATAGTACCAACGAAAGGAATGAACATAATGGCTAATGCAGTAGAAATGAGCACTATGAGAAAGCTGGTCGCACAACTCAACCAATACCGGCACGAATACTACAACCTCAATGCCCCCAGCGTAGCAGATGATGTGTACGACTATATGTACGATGAATTACTGGCGTTGGAGGAGCATACCGGTGTCTGCATGGCGAATTCGCCTACACAGACGGTTGGGTATCCTGTCGTGTCAGCATTACCAAAGGTCGCACACGACATTCCCCTGCTATCGCTGGATAAGACCAAGAGCATTGAGGATCTGATCGCATTTCAGGCAGGGCGTACAGTTGATCTGTCACTGAAGCTGGATGGTCTGACAACAGAGTTGATCTATGAAAACGGTCAGCTTATCCGCCTCTCAACGCGCGGAGATGGGTATATCGGCGAGAATATCACACACAACGCAAAGGCGATCTCCGGCATTCCCGAACGCATCCCCTATGAAGATCGATTGGTGGTCGTCGGCGAGAGCTTCATCCACAACAGCGATTTTGAGAGTCTGAAATCCATCACGGACAGCGCAGGCAATCCGTATAAGAACAGCCGCAATCTGGCAGCCGGTTCCATAAGGGCTTTTGACGCAGCGATCTGCGCCCAGCGCCATGTGTCATTTCTTCCCTTCTCGGTTTTGGAGGGATTCGAGGAGTACACGGACTGGGCAAACGGAAAACATGCGCGGCTTCTGAAACTCACTGAGTTTGGGTTCGGCGTCATTCATGCCGTACAGTTGCAGGATGGCGACAAGGCACAATATGAACAGCTCATAGTCCAAATGCGCGAGGCCGCAGAAAAGAGCGATCTCCCCATCGATGGTCTTGTCCTGACCTACGATGAGGTGGACTACTCCAGGACCTGCGGGCGCACCGGTCACCACTTCAAGGATGGGCTCGCCTTCAAATTTGAGGACGAGTTATACGAAAGCGTCCTGCGGGATATCGAATGGACTCCTTCGCGCACCGGCGAGATCGCGCCGGTGGCGGTACTCGATAGTGTGGTGATTGATGGATGCACCGTATCGCGTGCCAGCCTGCACAACTTGTCTTTCATTGAAGGGCTTGAACTGATGCCCGGCTGCCGTGTGTTGGTGTCCAAGCGAAACATGATCATTCCTCATATTGAGGAGAATCTGGAGCGTGGGCATTTTGATCTGGATGCTGTAACGCCGAAGCACTGCCCCTGCTGCGGCGCAGAAACGCGGTTTCATATTACAGATGGTGGAAAAAAGGCACTCTTCTGTGATAAACCAGACTGCGCCGTGCGAAAGCTTCGGCGGTTCGTGCATTTTGTCAGCAAAAAAGCTATGGATATTGAGGGCTTATCCGAGGCCACACTGGAGCGTTTGATTGCTCGCGGCTGGCTACACAGTTTCACAGACGTCTATCGCCTGGATCACTATATGCAGGAGATCATCTGCATGGACGGATTTGGCGAGAAATCGTGGGATAATCTGTGGGGTGCCATACAGCGCAGCAGAAATACCACATTTGAGAGGTACCTGATTGCCATGGACATCCCGATGATAGGTAATCACGCCAGCAAAGTGCTGGCGAAGCAGTTTGACAGCTCACCTTCCGCTTTCGAAGAAGCCGTGGAAAATGATTTCGATTTCTCACAGCTTCCCGATTTTGGAGAAACACTGCACCAAAACATTCATCAATGGTTCGCACAAGAAGAGAATCGTATTCTTTGGGAGGAATTACAAGAAATGGTGACGATCCAAACCGTAACTACCGAAACGCACTCAATGGAGGACAACCCGTTCGTGGGCTGCACGATGGTCGTGACCGGAAAGGTCGAGCCCTATACCCGCAGCGGCATCAACGCGAAGATCGAATCGTTGGGTGCTGTGGCCGGCAGTTCTGTAACAAAAAAGACCGACTATCTGATCTGTGGTGAAAACGCCGGCAGTAAGCTGGATAAGGCACGTGCCTTGGGCATCCGTGTACTGTCACCGGGCGAGTTTTTCCAGATGATCGGAGAATGAGGCGCAGACGTTAGTCGCAAAAGGGGTAGAGAGCGCCGTGCTCTCTACCCCTCCACTCTAAAATGCAAGAAAGGTGTGAATGAAGTGAAAGAGCTCACAGAGCTGAAAAACGAGTTTTATGAGGTCATGTACAAATACGAAAAGAGTTTTTCGGAGGAGGGTGTTATGGCTAATCTGACAGCCTGGCAGACAGCGAAAGCGGATCTGCTTTCACTGCTGCGGCGTCATCCCAATTGGAACGAGGATGAACAGGCTATCATCTTCGACTGTAATCAGGCCCTCTCTATTCATCCTGATATGGTAGATGAAACGGCCTTCACGCTGCTGGACATCGCCTCTGAGATGCTCAGCGGTGAGCATCTGGAGGATTTCCGCACAGCACTGCATGCAGCCGTGTCAGGTTATAGCTGCACCGTTTCTGAAGAAAATCTGGAGATCCTACGCCAGCGCGGCGGGATACGCTGTGCCAAAGATCAGAAGGCCAGCCGCATTATTGGAAAACTCTGCAAGAAATACGGCGTCGATAGACACACCCGGTACAACGCCGTTTTTGCACAGCTTGCCGACGCTCTGAACCCGTTGACCATGCAGGAGATTGGAGTTCTCTCCGTACATCCCTGTGACTTTTTGGAGATGTCCAGCAAATCCAACACATGGGTGTCCTGCCATCGCCTTAGCGACGGAGGATACCAGGCGGGTTGTCTTTCCTATATGAACGATAGAGTCAGCATGGTATTTTATGCCGTAGATGCCGATGTTTCTGGAGAATACCGCAAAGCCATACGCCGATACCGGCAGATGTTCTTCTATGAAAACGGCACCCTGTTTCAGTCCCGGCTCTATCCTGCCGATATAGGAAACGCACTGGAAGTGTCCAAGCTGTTCCGGCATCTGGTGCAGCAGGCTATTTCCCGATGCCTGACGGAACCAAATCTCTGGTATCTGAAAACAAAACGTCCTGACTTGAACGCCCATCTCTCGACTTACCAATGCAGCTTACATTATCCGGACTATAATTATCACGGCAATCTCTCGGTTCTGCAGGGACATAGAAAGGACACGGAGTTGACCATCGGAGCTGCGGCCAGGTGTGTCTGCTGCGGTAATGAGCTGCGGAGCAATGGTGCCATCAAGTGTTCTTGCAAAGAGGTGGCCGTCTGCCGTAAATGCGGGCAGACGGTGGCTCGTGGTCAAGGAATCTATCTTGAAGATGGTTTTTACTGCAAGACGTGCCTGCATATTTGCGCCGCCTGCGGCCGCCCCACTTTAGGCACTATGTATCCAGCTTATAACCGGCGCGGCACCTTGGTGGAGGTCTGTCAGGACTGCTACCAGCAGTTGACCTCCGGTTGCACATTGTGCAGCATGGCCTCCGCCTGTCGAGCTATGGGTCATACGCTTTGTGAAAAAGCTACCGTGGCGGTGGCGTGAGGAGGAGCATAATGAATATTTGCGAAGCTATGGGAATGAGTATATCCCATTTTGAAAGCATCTTGAAGATGACCCAGCGCGAGCTGAAAGAACATCTTGTGCAGCAGCTGCGCGCGCACGACTATGAACCCGTCTGTAAAAGCGGATTTCTTTACGCAGAAGGCACTGTCCCCGTGTTGCTGGTTGCCCATCTGGACACGGTTCATACCCATCGGCCGGATATCATCTGCCGTTCTGAGGATGGCCGCTATCTGATGTCGCCTTACGGGATCGGCGGCGATGACCGGGCCGGTGTGTATATGATCTTGTTGCTGATGCGCAAGTGTCGGTGCCATATCCTTTTTTGTGAAGAGGAAGAGGTCGGCGGTGTGGGCGCGAGGAAATTCGCCAAGAGCAAGCTGCGGCCGGAGGTCAACTATATCGTTGAGCTGGATCGACGCGGCACAAATGACGCTGTGTTCTACAACTGCGATAACCCCGACTTTACGGAGTTTGTTTGCAGCTTCGGCTTTGAAGAGAACTATGGATCGTTCAGTGACATCTCTGTGGTTGCACCGCATTTGGATACTGCGGCTGTGAATATCAGCGCAGGCTATTTCAATGAGCACCGCCTCCATGAGATGATCGACACCTATGCCATGTGCAAAAACGTCCTCAGACTTACGGCGATGCTCCAGCAGCAAACCGGCCATTTCCCGTATCAGGAACGCATACACAGACGCGGCTCCATGTACGGTGCGCAAACCAGTCTCTTTGCGCCGATGATAGACAGGCAGCCGCAGAAGTGCGCGTGTAAGCTGCTGATGCCCTTGCCGGAAGAAACACGGCTCTATATGGGACAGCACCAGATCAGCTATGCACCGGAGTACATGATGGATCGTTCCGGGAACCTCTATATGTATCTGGAGTGCCTGAAGGCTGCCGTGGAGGCGGAGGGCGTGTTTGCCTGTGATGAAGAAGGCCAGCCGCCTGTGTTCTCAGCGGTTTACGAAGGGACAAGATTTCTGCAGGTGTATACCTATGAGGAAGCTGTTGAGAGACTTGAGCAAGCAGAGGCTGCTGGGTAATGTGGCGTTCAGTTCTTTTTTGCTGGACGTTTCGGCAAAAAGCGTGTATACTGATCGTCGGTAATCTGATAGTCATTCTATTGTCAGGTATAGGTGCTGCAAAAGCAGCGCGAAAAAACAACCGAGGAGAGTTATCATGAACAAAACCGAATTGATCAATGCCGTAGCTGAAACCAGCGGTCTTACCAAGAAAGACAGTGAAACCGCTCTCAACGCCATTCTGGATGCGATCCAGAACGCTATGAAGAACGGCGATAAAGTACAGTTGGTAGGCTTTGGCTCCTTTGATGTCAAAGAACGTGCCGCCCGTACCGGCAAGAATCCTGCCACCGGCGCTACGATCGAGATCCCCGCATCCAAGGCCCCGGCATTCAAGGCCGGCAAGGCTCTGAAGGATGCCATTCAGTAATCCATAATTACCCCGGAAGCCCCGACCAATTTGGCCGGGGCTTCTTCTTATGCCCTTGTGGGCATGGACAATACTGTTTGAATTGGCAAGCGTACTTATTTCTGCTATACTACAGATAAGATATACAACTTACATAAGCAAATACGGAGTAATGTAATGATCGTTTTTGACTTGGAATGGACACAGCCGTTTGGACAAGACAGCATGGAGGAGATCATTCAGATCGGCGCTGTCAAAATAAATAAGCTTGGCGGGCCGATCACAGACATCTTTACCGTATACATCAGGCCATCCGCCTATCAGGAGTTGTCGCCGATTGCGAAGCGCCTGCCTGATGTTGCCTTCTCGATGGACTCAGAAATAGTATTTCCTGACGCCTACCAAGCCTTCGTGGACTGGTGTGCCGACGACACGGTATTCGCTTCATGGGGCGGTCAGGATATAGGCGTCCTGGCAAAGAACGCAAAGCACTGGGAGTTACCCACATTCACTGTAACAGAGTCATATAACCTTCAGGCGGCCTTTTGCCGCACACTGGATGCAGACCGGCAGATCTCATTGGAAACCGCAGTCTCATATTGCCAGCTCCCGGTGGCGTTTTCCTTCCATAATGCGCTTTATGATGCTATGTATGCTGCATTGATCACCTGCTGGATCGATCCGGCTGCGCTGCCGACGCCGCCGAAGCACAAGAAGCCACAAAAAAGCAAGGCGTTCTTCAGCACATTGGAATATCCCGCTCAGTCGAGATATAAGGCCGGTATATTCCCTACGCGGGAAAAAGTAATGAATGGCAGAAAGGCAAGGTTCGCTCACTGTCCCATCTGTCAGGAGCGATTCTGCGTTTGCCGCTGGTTTCCTCTGGACGAGCAGGTGTTTTACAGCGCTATCGTCTGCCCGGAGCATGGCCGTTTTCCGGTTCGCCTGACGGTGACACACCGCACAGACGGTCAATGGCATGGACGCAGTACTGTCCCTATCCTGACAGATGTCCAGCGCGAGTTGTTTCAGCAGGCAAAGGCCAATGAGCCTATTCTGTGCCGGCGAGGTAAGCCCAAGTACCCTTGGTGGCGAAAAGAGAATGAACAGAACGTATAAAGAGACTGAGGGGCCTGCGATGATCCGCAAGCCCCTCAGCCTATCTCTGCTTACTGGATGGTGAACTTTGCGATACAGTTCAAGAGTACCAGGCACAGCTCCTGAAAGAGATCTTCATCGAATATCCCTTGCAGCATGGATTCCTTGTAAAGAAGAGGCCGGTACATATTCAGTATCGTCTCCACTGCAACAGTGTCTCCAGCCTTTGCCAGCGTAAAGAGCGTAATAAAATCATTCACGGGTTTCACCTCCCACCGCATCTCTCAGGCGCTTGATCGTCCGGTGATAGGCCATAGCTGCCGCACCATAAGTGATACCAAGCGTATGTGCGATCTCGGACAGGCTTTTTTCATCCAAAACTTTGGACAGGAATATGTAGCGTTCCCGTTTGCTCAGGCTCTGCATGGCAGCAAGCAAACGCCCATTTTCCAGCTGCTGCACCAAAGGCAGACCGGAAAAGAGATCCGGATCATCTGACGCTTCAGATGTTTCGGTATACCGCTCGAAGGGCAGCTCCATCAGCATAGTATCCGCATGCTTCTTGAGATACGTCCTTTTGTAGTTGCGGATCGCGGCGAGCAGATAAGCGGTAAACTGGTTTTGTGCCGTACAGGATCTATATTGACTATCCCGCATAGTAGCAGGCCTCCTTTGTAATGACGATTTTGATGGGGAATCATCATTACGGGAGGGCTCCTGCACCGCGTGACATAGTTCGTCACTTTTCGATACAACGAAAACGCCCGCACTCTGCGCATAGCAGGGCGCGGGCGTTCCAGTAAATAGAACGACCTTAATTCGCGTCGTGTTCTCGTAAGGGGTAGTCTTCAACATTACCCGGTATCGTGCTCATAGCTTATTCGCCGCTGTGCATATGCTTTAAATCCCTTCCGAATGCCTGTATGTTCCTCCCTCCTATCGGCAGAATACGACGCTTGTTTTTTTACAGTCTCCTATATAGTAAACAAAGCCCCGCTCTACGTAAGAGCGAGGCTTTGAACATTATTTGTCTTCAATTCGATTGCGGCGCAGACTGGTTTTCAGCGCCATAACAGTGTCTGTGATGATCTTGATTTCATCCTCGTTGCAGTCTGCGACCAGCTCAGAGAGCCAACTGTTCAGGATCGGACGTGTGCTGCGGGTCTCCATACACAGTACCTCGTTGGGATCACAGTCCAGAATATTCATCAGCTGCACGAGCAGCTTTGTGCTTGGGATCGTCGCGCCGGTTTCAATATGGCTGATATGGGAAGTTCCCACATCGACCATTGCGGCAAGCTGCTCCTGTGAGAGCTTTTTCCGAAGGCGCGCTTCTCTGAGCCGTGCGCCGATGAACTCGTAGTTTACCATACAACCAAATCTCCTGATTTTTTCTTTTGATTTGTATTGTATGTGCAATTTGGCAATGTTATAATATCCTAAAAGCGCATTTGTATAATCAGGCATAGTTCTTGCGAAATTTAAGGCCAAACAAGCGCTTTTCTCAAGCTGACACTATATCCTGTAAGGGCGGTGTAGGATATGGACAAGCCAATTCGTTGTGCAATCATCGGGCAGCGCACCTATGCGCTTCCCGTGGGGCTTTGGTGAAGAGGATAGTCGCTGCCGGAAATTGAAAATAGAGCTGGCGCAGCAGATCATGGTACTGCGTCGAGGCGGGATATCCCAATTTCTGACCGCCTGTGACTGCGGCGTAGGGCTATATGCGAGCGAGATCATCAATGGCCTGCGCACAACTGACCGAGACCTGATGCTTATTTGCTACACGCCCCATGAGGAGCAAGCTACAAAATGGGCGCCGTATCTGCGGGAACGGTATTTTGAGATGCTGGAAAAATGCACCTGCCTGTCCACTGTCTGCCCCGTGGGGACACCGGGCGCACAGCTTCAAGCCTACAAGGAGATTATAGACCTGTCAGATATGGTGCTGTGCGTATATGATCTGAATGGCCCTGCCATGGGTGATACCGAGGATCGGGTGTTGGCTTATGCTGTGGATATAGCACATAAGCCTGTGTTGATTTTGGACCCTCTAAAGCTGACTACATCACAAATCGACGAGCATTTTCGCCCCATATAGCCTTAATAACGCATATAAAATGTGATACTATCACAGTATGGTGCAGAACGTATCTTGGGGAGAAAAAAGAAAATGCCGCAGACACAAGTGCCTACGGCTGCATGAAGCAAAAATATGTTTTCGTAAATCAAATGCAATTCACGATAGTATGACTACCCTAACTCCGCCTATTACTATACCTTGAATCG
>OLGY01000717.1_pt1 | contig 20887 bp, 17 predicted proteins | sample 1605951 | NCBI WGS metagenome assembly OLGY01 (sample SAMN03283280) | human gut metagenome | biome: human-associated habitat; material: feces | host: Homo sapiens | place: Peru | collected 2012
AAACGGAATATTCGGAGACATCGCCAGGGACGGGTCTATGGTATAATAATAGTTACTGGGCAGAAGTCCCTCCGTTACCGTGATCTTCTGTCCGACCTCCAACAGCCCCGGTCGTTCCATCTTAAATTCTATCCTGCGCATTTTGACTCACCAGCCATTCCCGGCATAATATTTTTCGCCGTTTGAGGTTTATTTTACCAGTAACTTACAACGCTTGCAAGAGTGATTTCATTTCTGATCTGCTGCTTTTCCCTATTTCACCACCGGACTCTCCAATACTACCGCATGTGCGATTCCCGGCACGCTTTTCCCTTCATTAAAACTGGTCTTGCTGAGCAGGGCTCCGGTGGGGAGGAAGAGGACTTTTTTCCATTCACCGGATTCCAGCTTCGGGAGAATATATGCTGCCAGAGTCACGGCGCTGCAGCCGCAGCCGCTGCCACCGGCATGGGTGTCCTGGGCATCTGCATCAAAGATCTCAATGCCGCAGTCCATGTGTCTGCCGGCAATATCTATTCCCTTCTCTCGCAGCAGATCGATCAGCACTGTCTGTCCCACGCTTCCCAGATCCCCGGTGATGATCCGGTCATATTCCCCAGGCTGCACATGGAAATCCTCCAGGTGGCGTTCGATGGTATCTGCGGCGGCAGGTGCCATGCAGGCGCCCATGTTCATGGAATCCTTGAGTCCATAGTCCACGATCCGCCCGGGAGTCATGCCGGTGATGTGGGCTCTGCATTTCTGATTCAGCCCCAGGGCAAAGGCTCCGCTTCCTGTCACGGTCCAGCTGGCAGACAGAGGTCTCTGGTTCCCATAATCTAACGGAAAGCGGAACTCCTTCTCCGCGCTGGCGAAATGACTGGATGTCACACAGACCACATGCTCCGCATAACCTCCCGCTGCCATCACAGCTCCCAGTGTCAGTGCTTCCCCGCAGGTGGAGCAGGCGCCGTAGACTCCGAACAACGGAATATTGTAAGCGGAGATGCCGAAGGAAGTGGCAATGCACTGTCCCAACAGATCACCGGCGAAGAGATACGAGACATCCTCTGCTTTCCACCCGGCCTTTTCCATGACCATGTAGACTGCGTCCTTCTGGAGATTACTTTCCGCCTCTTCCCACGTCTTACAGCCGAAGAGATCATCCTCTCCCACCATGTCGAACAGGGCTCCTAACGGTCCTTCGCCTTCTTTTTTCCCGACAATAGCGGCGCCGGCGATCACACACACCGGCTGCGCCAGACGGATACTGCTTCTTCCCACTCTCTGATTCATAATTTCTCCTTCCATGCGACAACACTGCATTCTTTTTTGTCAGTGTTCCCGCATTCCGGAAAAATTATCAGCCCTGCGCGGGCTAAACTGTGATTATAAAAAGATTTCCTCCAGCGCTCCTATCACCTTCTGTAATATCTCATCCTCCATATCCGAATAGTGGATGACCAGGATCCCCCGGTATTTCTGCACATCCGCAAAACAATATTCCGACAGGCAGTTGACCAGTATCCCTCGTTGTCTCGCCGCCCATTTGATCTCCACATCGCTTAAATCCGTCCGCACATGCAGCAAAAAATGGGTCCCGGCATCATCCTGATAGATCTGGCTGATCCGGCTTAAGCGTGACTTGCGAAACATCCGGCAGATCCGCTCTCTCTGTCCCCTGTAATCGTTGATCAGTCTCCGAATGTGCCGTTCGAAATATCCCTGTTCCAGAAACGCCGCCATGGCATATTGTTCAAAACCGGATACCGTGCAGGAATAGAAATTCATGGTGGAAATATAGCGTTCCATCAGCTTCTCCGGCAGCACCATATAGCCGATACGTAAGGACGGTACCATAGTCTTGGAAAAAGTATTGATATAGATAACTCTGTGATTCCGATCCATGGACTGCATGGAAGGGATAGGTTTGCCCACCATGCGGAACTCACAGTCGAAATCATCCTCCACGATATAACGCTCCGGCTCCTCCGCCGCCCAGCGAAGCAGCTCCTGCCGTCTTCCCACCGGCATGACCAGTCCGATAGGAAAATGGTGCTCCGGCGACACGTGAGCCACTGTAATGCCCTTTTGCTCCAGCTGTTCTACCTTCATTCCCTGTCCGTCGATATCAACATAGTCCCATGCCACACCGCCCACCTCATACAATTTCGTGATCTTACGGTAGCCCGGATTCTCCACACCGAATTTTGCACTTTTTCCAAGGAGCTGTAACAGACGGCTGTAGAGGTATTCTGTTCCGGCACCCACGATAATATGATCCGGCGATACCTGCATGCCTCGGTACCGGTACAGATGCTCGGCGATCGCCACTCTTAATTTTTCCACCCCATTAAAAGGAACTGTCTTAAGCAGAGACGTATCGTAATCCGTCAGGGTCTGCCGCATGATCTTCGCCCAGGTGGCAAAGGGGAATTTATCGTATTGAATATTATTCGCCGTCAGATCCGCCAGATATTCCTCCTCACGGAAGCGGGTCACAAAGGAAGCATACGCCGGAGCGGCTGTGCTCTTCACTTCCAGACGATTGACAAAATATCCTCTCTTCTCCTCCGACCGGATATAGCCTTCCAACAGCAGCTGTTCGTAGGTATTTTCCACCGTCTTGACACTGACCTGTAAGTGCTCGGCAAACGCCCGCTTCGAAGGAAGCTTCTCTCCGGCTGTCAGACGACCGCTTAAGATGTCAGCCTTCATCGCTTCATATAAATATTCATACATGGTTTTTCTGCCGCGGGCAGTCAGGTCATAGGTCAGCATCTGGTATCCTCATATTTTCTTATTTTGGTTATTTAAAAGAAGTCAGTTTTTATTATAATGAACTCATAAAGCAAATGCAACAAACAAAAAAGAGAAATCAAGGAGGTTATACTATCATGGGCGTATATGCAATCACCGGCGCATCCAGCGGGATCGGCGCCAAGACAAAAGAACTGTTACTTCAAAAAGGACACGAAGTCATCAACATCGATCTGAAAGACGGCGACATCTGTGTGAACCTGGCCACGCCGGAGGGAAGACAGACTGCTGTAGACAAGCTGCACGAGCTGCATCCGGAAGGTCTCGACGGCATGATCTGTAATGCCGGTGTCTCCGGTGCCTGCGGCAATCTGGAACTGATCATTTCCCTGAACTATTTCGGAACCGTAGCCATTGCAAAGGGCGTCTACGACCTCCTTCAGAAAAAGCACGGCAGCTGCGTAGTCACTGTATCCAACACCATTTCCCAGGGTGCCGGACGGAAAGATATCGTAGATCTGTTGAATAACATCGGTGATGAAAAGAGAGTATTAAGCCTGGTATCCTCTATGGATTCCACCAACCTCTCCGTGGGCAACAGCCTCTATGTATCCACCAAGTACGCTCTGGCAAGATGGGTCCGCAGAGTATCCGCTACCTGGGCAGCCAACGGTGTCCGCATCAATGCGGTAGCTCCCGGCAACGTACATACTGCCATGACCGCTACCATGAGCACCACCGCAAAAATGGCGCTGAACGCTCTCCCTATTCCCACCAAGTACGGTCAAGAATGTCTGATGGCACCGGAAGAGATTGCTGAAGTTATGGTGTTTTTAGCTTCCGATTCCGCCAGAGGCGTCAACGGCAACATCATGTTCGTAGACGGCGGTACCGATGCACTGTTAAATTCTGAAAAGGTATATTAAGGAGGAACACACTATGAGACCCATTGAAAAATATGTAGAAGCTATGGAAAATAAAGATTTTGCCGGACTTGCAGAGTTGTTCACTCCCGACGGCATTCTGTGTGACTATTGTACCACCTCCGCTTCCCAGCAGGAGTATCATATCTACGGAAAAGAAGCCATTAATATGTTCTTCCGTAATAAATTCGGCTTCCGCCGTTACTCTATCCTGGACGCCGAGGTCGTAAATAACGATCAGGCCGAGTTCATCGCAAATTTCGGAGGCTACAACATTATGGCAATTGCTACCGTCCGCGAGACCGATGAAAACGGCCTGATCCAGAGACTTACCGTAAGACCGAAATAAGAAAACGTCATTCCGGAGCAGTTCCGGAGACCACGTAACTGGTCACAGCATACAGAATCTCTCCATTATACTCTACCCTTGACCAGCCGGAGGCTTCACTGTATCCCGTACGATGCAGGTTGGTACCGTTCCGCACCTGGGTACGCACGGTACTCTCCCCCTCGCTGGTGCTGGGTTCTGTCCGCAGGTTGATCAGATCCTTGGGGGTAATATAGTCATCACAATCCACAAATACGATCACTCTGCCGTCCTGGGTGCTGACGCGATTGGAATTCACCGGCGCTGTCGGTTTCGTGTAAGCCAGGTCGGTCGTCAGGTATGCGGACACCGCATAGACGGTCTGCCCGTTATAATCCAGTCTGGACCAGCCGGTGGAATCGTTTCTGCCGGTACGTACCAGCGTCTCTCCGTTTTTCAGCTGTCCCACCACATTTCCCTCATCTCCGGTATAGGGAGTACTGCGAAGATTAATTACATCTTTGGCGGTGACGGTCTCGTTCACATCTCCGAATGTCATGGCGTTCCCTTCCGCAAGGGCATTTCCGGCACTATTGGTATTGGGGATCTCCGTAGCCGCCGGTGCCTCTGTCGGCTGCGCCGATGCTTCCGGGGTTGCTGCCGGAGTCGCCTGTGGAGTCTCTGTCGGCGTTGCCGTCGGCTCCGGTGTGGTAATCGGTTCTGTGGACACCTCAGGTGCCATTACTGTCTCCGGGATACCTGCAGGCTCTGCCGTCTGTGCTTCCGTTGCTGTTACCAATGCATCGCTGTCTCCCGCTCCCCCGCTATGGCTGCTTAATTTCCATAGCGGAATGCAGATCAGGATCGCCAGGATCATCATGCCCGCAAACACCGGGATCATCCATGGTCTGAAGCGGAATACCACCTCTTCATCCTCGTCAAAATCATCCTCTTCCCGGTACTCTTCATAGTCCTGATCCTCCGCAGGCTCATTTGCGAGTTCTTCATAATCAAAGCTATTTCCTTCCGGCTCTCTTTCCGAGCCTCTGTTATCTTTCTTATCCATGGCGCATCCTCCTTCCGCCGTCATTAAGCTGATTATATACTCTCAGCTTTTGCAAAACAAGTCTCTTTTCCTGTCTTTGCAGGTATGCTATACTGATCGTAGTATTACAAAATCTGCGCAGGAGTCATTCCCCTTATGAAAATTAATTTTGCGAAATGGAAACCATATATTTTCCTTGCGATCCTGCTCCTCAGTCTGATCCCTCTGATCTGGCTGGGACGCTACAATTATCCCACCGGTGACGATTATTATTACGGTGCGGAGACTCATCTGGTCTGGCAGCAGACAGGAAGCATCACACAAACACTTGCCGCTGCCTGCGCAGGTGTCGCAGACAGCTATCAGATCTGGCAGGGAACCTATTCAGCGCTTTTCCTGATGTATTTGGCACCCAATGTATTTTCCAATACCGCCTATCATCTGGTGACTTTCGTGATCCTGCTTTTATTGTGCGGAGGTATTTTTTATCTGCTGCGTCCTCTGTTCCGCCGTTTTCTGCCGGGAACCTGCGGAGAATGGATCACCGTTTCTTCCGTTCTCAGCTTTCTGTGTATTCAGACAGTGGATTTTCAAAGTGACAGCTTCTACTGGTACAATGGCTCCATGTATTACACCGGTTTCTTTGCCGTGACACTGTTTTTCCTCGGCACACTGCTTCGCTACCTGGACAACGGAAAGCGGATCCTGTTGCTTCCACTGCTCCTGCTCGCTGTCTTTTTGGGCGGCGGCAACTATGTTTCTCTTCTTCCCTGTATGCTTCTGTCAGTAACCATAACACTTCTGTTACTGTTACGGAAAAATAAAAAAGCATATATCTGCGGGATCACATCTGCCGTTCTCCTGTTGTCCTTCGCCGTAAGCGCCATGGCTCCCGGCAATCACGTACGTCAAAGCGGCATGTGGAAGATTCCTGCCTGGAAAGCGATTGCGAAATGTCTGTTACAGGGTATCCGTTATACCTTTGCCTGGACGGGATTGTGGTGGGTGCTTGCCGCGCTGCTTCTGCTGCCGGTCTTCCTGCGGATCCTGCAGAAGAAAAACGGAGCATTTTTCTCCCACCCTATTCTGTTCACCGGTTATGCTTACGGACTGTTCTGCTCCATGTCCTGTCCCCTGTTCTATACCATGAACTCCACGGGACCGGGCCGGGCGGTTGCCATCGTCTATTATATGTTCCTGCTGATCAGTTTTGCCGTATTCTTCTATTGGATCGGCTTTGTGGTTCTGAAAATGCAGGCACGACCGAAAACCCCGGAGAGAATAGAAGTCTCAGGAAAGCTTAACGCTGCTCGTTATCTTGCTATGGCACTTCTGTTATTCAGCATCCTCTGTACCGGATTGTGGCAGGAAACTTCCGCCATGAAAGCCATCCGGGTACTGACAGATGGGGAAGCCGCTGCCTACGCCGCGGAATACGAAGACCGTCTGCTTCTCCTGAATGATCCTGAGGTTACGGATGTGGTACTGACACCGTTTACGCATCAGCCGGCGTTGATCTATTCCGGTGACCTCCCCGGTGACCCGGAAGATCCCACCAGCAGGAAGGTCGCTCAGTATTTCCAGAAGACATCGCTGTATGTCAATTACGACAACAACTGATAATAAATGATCTGCGTATTCAGTGTATACAAAAAAGGACGTCTCCGGTCTCCGGAAATGTCCTTTTTTCTTAATAATTCGTCTTTATTGTCCTTCGTATTTCTCGCTCTGCATCCGGATCAGCTCCGCATCATCAAAGTAGTTGATACGCATTGCATTTTTCACCTCAGACAAGGTCTGCGCCGCTACTTCACGTGCCTCATCACTGCCTTTTTTCAGGATATCATAAACTGCGGGAATATCCTTCTCCAGTTCTTTTCTGCGGTTACGGATCGGTTCCAAAGTCTCCTGCATAACATTATTCAGGAACTTCTTCACCTTCACATCTCCCAGACCGCCTCTGGTATAGTGTGCTTTCAGCTCGTCTAAATCTGCATAATCCGGCAGATATCTCTCAAAATGTTCCTGCCGGCAGAAAGCATCCAGATAAGTGAATACGGTGTTGCCTTCCAGGTGTCCGGGATCGCTGACTAACAGATGCTCCGGATCGGTGTACATACTCATGATCTTGGTGCGCACATCATCTGCGCTGTCTGACAGATAGATGCAGTTACCCAGGGATTTGCTCATTTTTGCCTTACCATCGATGCCGGGCAGTCTCTGGCATGCTTCGTTCTCAGGTAAAAGTGCCTTAGGCTCTACCAGCACCGGTGCATATACGGTATTGAACTTGTGCACGATCTCTCTGGTCTGCTCGATCATCGGCAGCTGGTCACCGCCTACCGGAACAGTCGTTGCCTTAAATGCAGTAATATCAGAAGCCTGGCTGATCGGATAGGTAAAAAAGCCTACCGGAATGCTCGCTTCGAAGTTACGCATCTGGATCTCGCTCTTCACAGTCGGGTTTCTCTGTAATCTGGCTACGGTCACCAGATCCATATAATAGAAGGTCAGCTCACACAATTCGGAGATCTGAGACTGAATGAAAATCGTAGCCTTAGCAGGATCCAGTCCGCAAGACATGTAATCCAGTGCCACTTCGATTATATTCTGGCGCACCTTCTCGGGATTCTCGATATTATCCGTCAGAGCCTGTGCATCTGCGATCATGATAAAGGTCTTCTTATATTCGCCGGAATTCTGCAGCTCCACACGTCTCCTGAGAGATCCAACATAATGTCCTACATGTAGTCTGCCGGTGGGTCTGTCGCCCGTTAAAATAATCTTGTCCATTTCATCCTCTCAATCCGCCGCCAAAGCAGCTATACATCATTAGATCTATCATACCATTTTTTCCACAGCAGTACAACGGGTCCGAAAAACTTTTTCCTACCTTTCACTCTATCCGCACTCACCGCTTCGCAGGGATTTCACCAATAGCGGTATCTCGAACAACATCATCACGATCCAGCCGATCATGTTGGCCCACGCCAGGCTAGCGAAGTCCATATGCAGCAGACGGATCATTACAAATACTGCCACAACTCTGCCCAACATATTCATAAAGGTACTGTACAGTGTCACCTTCAGATCGCCGATGCCGCGGAAAAATCCCTGGATTCCGTTGGTCATCCCCGGCAGGATATACATCCAGGAGATCAGGTGCAGATAACTGATTCCGAGAGATACCACCTGCGCATCCCCGTCCTCGGCGAACAGAGTCATGATCTGCGGAGCCAGACCACAGATCACCGCAAACAAACCAATGGAATAGACCAGCTCGATCAACAATCCTGTCTGAAAACCTTTCTTCATGCGCTCTTTGTGTCCGGCACCCTTGTTCTGCGCCAGGAAAGTCGTCATGGCATGTCCGATGTTCTGCTGCGGCGTATAAGCGAAATCATCCACGCGGTTCACTGCGGTAAATGCCGCCATGACCGCCACACCCTGCGTATTGACTACCGACTGAATGATGAGCTTGCCCAGCTGTAAGCACACCTGCTGCATGGCACTGGTGCTGCCGTAGCTGACCGTCTTACCAAGCAGGCTCTTATCGAAGACCCACCACTTTTTCCCAAGGCATAACAGCGGAATCTTTTTCTTAATGTAAATGCCGCACAGCAGACAGCACAATCCCTCGCTGCACACTGTGGCAATGGCACTTCCCGCCACGCCCCATCGTAATACCACCACGAAAAACAGATCTCCGAAGATATTCAGGAAAGCACTGGTCACCAGAAAATACAGCGGCGTCTTGCTGTCTCCCAGCGCCCGCATGGTGTTCGCCAGGAAATTATAGATAAATGTAAATATCAGTCCCAGGAAAATGATCCGAAGATATACTGCGGCTTCCGGAATCGCAGTCTCCGGCACCCGGATCAGCCGAAGCACCGGTGTCGCAAGCAGCAGCATGAGCAATGAAAATACCACGGAGAATCCGCAGCCTGCCAGCATGGTGGTGCTGATCTGCTTCGACAGGGTATCATAATCCCTGGCACCGTACTGGGAGCTCATTAAGACGCTGGCTCCCATGCACATTCCGCTGATCAGCAGGATCGCTATATTCATGATAGGTGTGGAAGTTCCCACTGCTGCCAGTGCCTGCTCTCCCACGTATTTTCCTACGATCACGGAGTCCGCAGCGTTGTAGGTCAGCTGAAACAGATTGCCCAGTACCAGTGGTATTGTGAATGATACTAAGGGAAGCAGTATCTTCCCCCGGGTCATGTCATGTTTCTCTATCGTACTCATTTTACCAGTGTCCTTTCGTTTTCATTTTCTCTAAGGAGGGGCTCTTCTGCTTTTCTATAAGTGTCTCTTCCTGATCTTGTTCTGCTTCTTCCGTGCTGTCCTCTGCGACGGACGCCTCATTACCGCTGACAGACACTACGCTGTCCGCATCCGCACTCATCCCGCTGCTCTGCTTCTCATCCATGCTGTCACTGCTTTGTTGTGCCGCCTGCAGATTCCCTGTAACGGCGCCATCCTTGCCTGCCGTCACCTCTGCCACGGCACCTTCCGGCATATCTGCGGTCACTTCTGCCATCTCCGCCTCTGCTGCGGCATTCTCTGCCTGCGCCGCTGCAAAATTTTCCGCCGGTGCCGCACTTTCTGCGCCTGTGCTGTATGCTGACTGTGGTGCCGCTGTATCCGCACCGGTGCTGTCTGCCATTTTGGAGCTGTTGCTTACTGTCACAAACACAGCTCCCATGACCACGAAGCAAAGACAGGCTGCCGCAATACGGGACACATAGTATAGCGAAAATCTGCGTATTTTCCCGTTTGCTTTCCGCTTTTCCACGCCTTCATTCTGTTCACTCCGATGCAGTAATTCCTCCTCCACACCGGACAGGGCACGGAACAATTTTTCTTCTTTTTCTCTGTTTTGCTCGCTCATCTTCTCTTCCTCTTACAAGACAATCCCCTGCTGCTCCAGATATTTCTGCAGCTTTTTCCTCGTGCGGAACAGGGATGTCTTCACCGTATTCAGATTCATACCATAGCGCTCTGCGATCTGTGCATACTCCTCCACGAACCAGTACCTTCGTAAAAAAACATTACATTCCTGTTCGGAGAGCGTATGCAGGAAAGCATTGATACTCCGCTCTAACTCCGCTGCTTCCACAATGCTTTCCGTATCGTGGGCTGCGGGAATACACTCCGCCAGTTCATCCAGCGTGGTATCCATGAGTCCGCTTCCCCGTTTTTTTGCATTCTTTGTCTTCCATCTATCAAACGATAAATTGCGGGTGATTGTTCCCAAAAACAGTTCCAGCCGGTTCGGTTTTTTCGGAGGTATGGCATTCCATGCCCGCATCCAGGTATCATTCAGGCACTCTTCCGTATCCTCCCTGTCATGCAGGATATGGTAGGCAATGCTGTAACAATATTTTCCGTAACTCTTCTGCGTCTCCGCGATTGCCTGCTCATTCCTCGCCCAGTACAGTTCCAGTATTGCTGTATCTTCCACAGGCTCTCTCCTTTCCAGAAAGGGCACTGCCACAATTATGTAACAGTGCCCCCTTGCTCTTCCTCTATTTATCCCACCTAGCCAAATTAAAGCTGGAATTTCTTCGCATTTGCATTCAGTGAATCCGCAATTTCATTCAGCTGTGTGGTAGCCTGTCGGCAATCCTCCACGATCTCCGCCAACTGATCCATGGTAGCTGCGGTCTCTTCGGTGCTTGCCGCATTGTTCTGGGAAATCTCGGTAAGTCCGTCAATCTTCTCCACTACATCTGTCCGGTATGCTTCGATATGATCCAGCTCTTCGGAGATCACGTTAATCTCACCGACGACATTCTGAACCTCCTGGTTCAGGGTGCTGAAGACATTCAGCGTGGTACCTAGCTTCTCGTTCTGCTGATGGATCTCACCTACCACACCGTTCATGATCTGAACGCTCTGGTTGGAATTGCTGATCAGGTTCTCCACGATGCCGCGGATCTTGTCTGCGGATTCCTTGGACTGGTCTGCCAGACCACGGATCTCTTCCGCTACGACTGCGAAGCCTCTGCCCATCTCACCGGCTCTCGCTGCCTCAATGCTGGCATTTAATGACAGCAGGTTGGTCTGGTTCGCAATACCTGCGATGATATCGGTAGCTGCCTGAATCGCCTGTGCGGACTCGTTGGTGATATTGGTCTGCTCCTGCACCTGATCCACCGACTGCTGTGTATGAGAGCTGATCTTCAACAGTTCCTTCAGGGTGCTGTCCACGGTGGCATTGCTTTCCTTCATGTTGGCAGCACTGCTGCTCAAAGCATTAATACTGTCTGCCGTACGGCCCAGTGCATTGCTCATCTCGTTCATGCTTTCGCTGACTTTCTGGGTATCCGCCGCCTGAGTGGTAGCGCCCTGCGCAATCTCGTTGACCGCGGTATTGACTGCGGAAATAGACTGTCCGATACTGTCAAAATTGCTCGAAAAAGTTCCGGTGAATTCATCCATCTCTTGCATGGAACTGTGGATATTGGTAATGATCCGGGAGAAGCCTACCACAACGGAATGCACCGCTCTGGCAATTTTGCCGACTTCATCGGTTCTGTTTACCAGCTTCGTGGAGATATCAAAATTCAGCCTGCCTTCAGCCACCTGATCCAGATTGCTGACCACACCAAGCAGTGCTCTGGAAATCAGACCTACGACTAAAATCGTACTGATACAGAAGATCAGTGCCAGCACATACATAAAGATCGTATTGGATCTCACAATGCCGGAATACAGTTCTTTCACGTGCTCCACCGGGATCGCCACTGCCAGAGCCCCCGCTGTCTTGCCGTCGGTTCCGGTAATCGGTGTCAGATATGCATAATATCTGGTATCCCCCAGCTTCAGGGAAGTGTCAAAATATTCCGATCCTGCCAGTACTTTGGATGCCACAGAATCACTCAGTACGATGCCGGAATAGTCAAAGCTTGCTGCTGCCGCTTCCTTGTCCCAGAACAGTACCACATCTACGTTGGTATTGCTCGTGAAATTCTGGAAAAAGCTCTGATTCTCTGTAAAATTGATCTCGCCCTTGCAGAGACTGCCGTTCTCATAACGGAAGCCCTCCCCAGAAGCGCTGTCCAGATTCAGCTGCATCGCATATTCCGTAGCAGCCAGCTCTTCCTTCACAAGCGTTTCCGCGGTGTTGTTGCCGACTGCCTTCAATGCCAGCATCGCAAAAAATATGATGACCAGCATCGGCATCAGTACCATCGCGAGGATCTTGACGATCAGATTTGCTCCCTTTTTCCCCTTGAGATCTTTCATGTTGTCCAGTGAGACAGTTTCCCCTTCTGTCTGTTCCTGTTTTACCGCTTCTGCCATAGATAAAATAACCTCCTTTGTACCCTTATGACCTTTGTATATTCTTTCTAAAATGGACTGCCGGGAACAGCCCCTGACAGCTTAATAGATAAAAAGATTATAACGCACTCCGGTTGAAAAAGCTATTCTTTTTGTGCTTTTCCCTCCTGAATGAGGTCTTTGATCACCTCTCCACCGATGATCAGCCCCGCCACGGAAGGGACAAAGGAAATACTGCCCGGAATTGCTCTCCGGTCGGTGCATTTATGGACGGTGCCGGGAGGACAGACGCAGCCCGTCCGGCAGCTGGTTTCCATAGTTTCGAGAGGCTTCAGGGAAGCTTCGGTAGAGTAGACAACCTTCAGTTTTTTCACACCGCGTTTTTTCAGCTCTCTGCGCATGACCTTTGCCAGCGGGCACATGGTAGTCTTATAGATGTCCGCCACACGGAACTGTGTGGGGTCAAGCTTATTGCCGGCACCCATACAGCTGATGACAGGGACTCCGGCCTCCTTTGCGCGCAGGATGATCTCGATTTTTGCAGTCACAGTGTCCACGGCATCCACGACGTAATCGTACTGGGAAAAATCAAACTGATCGGCAGTCTCCGGGAGATAGAAGCATTTATGTCCTACCACCTGTGCCTCAGGATTGATCAGATGAATCCGCTCCTCCATGACATCTACTTTGTATTTGCCGATCGTCTGACGGGTAGCGATGATCTGGCGGTTGATATTCGTCAGACAGACCTTGTCATCGTCAATGAGATCAAAGGCGCCGACTCCGCTGCGGGCAAGGGCTTCGACGACATAGCCGCCGACTCCGCCGATCCCGAAGACGGCGACACGGGCGTGGTAAAGACGCCGCATGGCATCTTTGCCGAGGAGTAATTCGGTTCTGGAAAATTCGTTTAACATAGATGTAGATTCCTTTTCTTATAACTATATTTAACTATATTGCACGCAGCTGTGCTGTCCCCCTTTCATCCAGCACAACAAACACCGCACGGTCAGGGAACCGGATCGTGAAAATTCCAAGTATAAAAAAACATGGGAACTTAAAGGTTCCCATGCTTTAGCTTATTTTTATTGTTCCTACTAGTATACTGGGAATACTCTCGTAAGAGTATATCACATCTTTAGAGATTGTCATAGAGTCCCTGAATAAAATTTTTCACCTGGAGGTTGTTCTCAGGCGTGGTATCTTCGAGGGTAGCATGGATGTAGGGTTTGCGCTCCTTCATGAACTTCAGCACGGATGTGTAATCCATCTGTCCCAGACCGCAGCCTACGGATCTAAGCTTCCCATCCTCGGGGATAAAGTCCTTGAGATGCACCATTGCCACATCCTCACCCAGCAGATCGATGGCTTCGTCCACGATTGCTACCTGATCCTTGTAATTACAATAATCCAGCAGATTCACCGGATCCAGAATGATCTGAAGGTTGGGAGAATTGATCTCATCCAGCACTCTTCTCGCTCTGGCGGGATTATAGACAATATGCTTCCATACCGGCTCAATGGCCATGACCACACCCATCTGCTCGGCATATTTTACGACGGGACGTAAGTTGGTGATAAAGGTCTGCAAAGCCTCTTCACCATGACATTCGGGTACTGCGGTATAAGTCTCGTTGGGAGCACCGGTCTCGGTTCCCACCACACCGCAGCCAAGCCACGAAGCAAAACGGATATGTGCCATATAGCGGTGGGTGATCTTCGCAAGCTGCTCCGGATTGGGATTTGCCAGATTCAGATAGCATCCAAGTACCGCAACATCCACCTGATTTTTCGCAAATACATTTTTCATATACATGGCAAGTCCCGGGGTCAGCGCTTCATCGGTAGTAGGGAACTCGGTGATCACCTTACCGGGTGCCAGATGTCCGCAGGCAAATCCAAGCTCATGGACATTGGCAATACGCTCCTCAAAAGGAAGCTTTTTCGTATCATGTAAACGGATTCCTAACTGCATAATTTCCTCCATTCCAGGTTCAGGTCTGATCTGCCTGATCCTGCTTATCATCAGCGCCGGATCAGCTCATCCACGCCTTCCAGCTCGCAGGCCTCTCCAACCTGCCCTTCGATTTTCACGTTATCCAGGGTCAATTTTGCAACATTTCTTGCAAAAAGTCCTCTCTTACTACTTTTTTCTACACCATCCGACATAGCAGGTACATCACATTTGGCATCCTCGGCATAGCTGATGGAGATATCCTTCATATAGATTTCCTCGATCTTCTGCTCCGGAAGTCCGTCAAAATAAGCCGCTGCCACATGGCAGTTGGTGCAATCCATATTTTCAAATACCATCTTTTTCACCTGCGGTGTTCTGTCATCCACAGGGTAGACATCTCTGGACTGGACATAGGTGGTCTTGCCGTCGGGATCGCAGAAATAGAAGCAGTTGACCACAAGCGGTGTCATCACATGATCCAGGGTCAGATTCCGGAAAATGATGTTGCTCAGGATCGCATCCTTTCCTCTGCCGCGGCGGGTCTTGATACGAAGGCCTCTGTCCGTGTGACGGAAAATGCAGTCCTCCACTGTCAGATTTACCACACCTCCTGCCATCTCACTGCCCAGAGTTACGGCACCGTGGCCGTTCTCCATAAGGCACTGACGGATATGAATATTCTCGGAAGGAGTCTTGTGCTTTTTGCCCATGTAGATCTTGCCGCTCTTGACTGCGATACAGTCATCTCCCAGGGAGAAACGCACGCCCAGGATCTCCACATTTTTGCAGGATTCCGGATCCAGTCCGTCGGTGTTGGGGGAATCGCTGGGATTCTGCACGGTCACACCGATGAATTTCAGATCATTGCTGAAATAGGGATGCAGGGTCCAGGAAGGGGAATTGCAGAAGGTCACTCCCTGTAAGGTCACATTTTTACATCCGCTGATGAAAAACAGTCTGGGGCGGAACGCAATGTTCATGACCTTGGGGTCTTTCCACCAGTTTTCTTTGGAAGCGTTGCCGTTGATCTTACCCTGTCCGTAGATCACCACGTCTTCTGCACCGATACCGCAAATGATGCCGGAGAACATAGGTAAGGGATTGCCCTCCCAGGTGCCGAGATTGTACTCGTCGGTCTCATCATAGCTTTGTAACATGCCGGGGAATGTGGGGAATTTCTCTCTGTCGGTAAATGCCTTAAGCTCTGCGCCCTCTGCCAGTTCGATACGGATGTGGCTTTTTAAGAACAGGCTGGTAATGCGGTAGGTTCCTGCGGGGAAATACACTCTGCTGTTCACCGGGCATGCCATGATGGCAGCCTGGATAAAGTGGGTATCGTCGTGCTCACCGTCACCTTTGGCTCCGAATCTGGTCACATCCAGGGTCACATACTCATAATCTGTCTTGAAAGATACTTCACCCTGCTTTTCACCGTTCACGTAAGCTTCCACCACATATTTCTGATCCGGCTTTAAATCAAACAGGGAAGTGATGGTCTTCTCTGTGGTCAGAGCGGCCTCACCGTTTAATCGTAATTCTATGGGCTGTTTTGTAAAATATCTGCCGCCGTCTGCAATCTCAATGGTCGCACTGCGGGCAGTATGCATAATATGTCTGATTTCCATGCGCTGTTTCCTCTCGTTCTCTACCTAATGCACTCCTGATATTTTTCCGCTAAAAGTAAATATTCCCCACATGCCTTCTGTACAGCATCACAGAATGCCTTTTCCGATGCGGCATCCATGGCAAACTTATTTTCCTTTGCATCATAATACTGCTCCAGCATACGCTTTACCGCACTGCGGAAATCGTCCAGAAGTTCTCTGTAATTCTCATAGATTTCCGGGCTGATCTGCTCTACGGTATGAAGCAGTGCTGCGGTGTAATCCGCGCCGTTTTCCGCGGTGAATTCACCTTCCGCATGCTTTTTCAGCACACGCATCTGCGCCATGATATCCGGATAGCCTTCCTTTTTATTCTCGGTGGTCTCATATGCCGCATATGTGGGATATACCAGATCCGCAGCCTGATAGATGTTGCCCAGGCCTGCATCTGCCTGCACCTTTTTTAAGTCAAAGATGCCTTCCTCCGTACGGGGAAGTGCTTTGATTTCCTGAATTGTCATAGTTCCTCCTATATAACAAAGGCGTTCTCCTGCACGTTTATTGTAACAAAAGAACGCCGTTTTGTGTATGATCTTTTACAGAGTTACGCCCTGCTTGAAAATAGCCATATCATGGAAGCCTGCTGCCTCGCTGCATACCTGCCTGCCGGAAGCGGTCTCTACTACCAGATCAAACAAAGCCTGGGTTTCCTCTTCCATAGTCTTATCCTCTACCAGTACGCCGGCATTGAAATCAATCCAGTTGGACTTTTTGCCTGCCAGGCGGGAGTTGGTCGCGATCTTCATGGTAGGAACCGGAGATGCGAAAGGAGTTCCGCGTCCTGTGGTAAACAGTACGATATGTGCTCCTGCGGCTGCCAGTGCGGTAGCTGCTACCAGATCGTTGCCCGGTGCGGACAGAAGGTTCAGTCCCGGAGTCTTCACGGTATCACCATACTGCAGTACGCCCTTGACCAGAGCACTGCCGGACTTCTGGGTACAACCTAAAGACTTATCCTCCAGAGTGGAGATACCACCCTTTTTGTTACCCGGGGAAGGATTCTCGTAGATGGTCTGATTATGGCTCTTGAAATAGTTCTTGAAGTCATTGATCAGATCTACGGTCTGGTGGAACAGTTCCTCGTTGGCACAACGGTTCATCAGAATGGTCTCTGCTCCGAACATCTCGGGAACCTCGGTCAGGATGGTGGTACCACCCTTGGAGATCAGCAGATCGGAGAAGCGTCCTACCAAGGGGTTCGCGGTAATGCCGGACAGTCCGTCACTGCCGCCGCACTTCATGCCGATGACCAGTTTGCTGACGCTGATGGGTTCTCTCTCGAATTTGGAAGCGTAATCGATCAGACCCTTGATGATCTCTACGGAGTCTGCGATCTCATCCTCGTGCTCCTGGCATACCAGGAATTTCACACGATTCTCATCATAATCGCCGATATAAGGCTTCAACACATCAATGTTGCTGTTCTCACAGCCCAGTCCCAGTACCAGAACACCGCCTGCATTGGGATGATTGATCAGGTCTGCCAGAATCTTACGGGTATGCTCCTGATCGTCGCCCATCTGGGAACAACCGTAAGGATGAGGGAATGCGATAACCTCTTCCACACTGCCTTTAACGAATGCATTGGCCTGCTTTGCGATGGCGGTTGCCACGTTGTTGACACAGCCAACGGTGGGGATGACCCAGATCTCGTTACGAACGCCTACTTTGCCGTCCGGACGGTTGAAGCCCATGAAAGTAACGTCTTCCGTCTTCTTTTCCTCTACGGGAGTGGGATTGTAGGTGTACTCCAACAGATCGCCCAGAGCGGTCTTAACATTATGAGTATGGATCCAGCTGCCCTCTGCGATGTTCTCCTTGGCATTACCGATACGGTAACCGTATTTGATGACCTCACCGCCCTCGGGAATGTCACAGATCGCCATCTTATGTCCTGCGGGGATCTCCTCTCTGGCGGTAACGGTCTTAGAACCGTCACCGACAGAGACTGTGATCTTCTCACCGGCAGGAATCGTATTTAATGCTACGACTACATTATCATTATCATTAATCTTTAAGAAATCTTGCATAATGCTGCCCTCATGCCATTTGCCTTAATATCATCCAGGTATGCTGCGACTGCATCGGTAAGTCCGGGAACCTTGTTCAGATCCTGACCGAAGAAGTCTTCATTACCAAGGAAGGAAGTTACGAACGTCTGTGTATCCTTCTCACAGTTTGCTGCGAAGAACTCCAGAACTGCCTTGTCATCCATGATGTTGTATTCCTGACCGTCTCTGTGGCCGATCAGAGCCTTATCGCGGATCTCGGTGCCATGATAGAAAGCCATCAGTGCTGCGATGGAGAAGGTCAGATGAGCGGGAAGCTTACCGGTCTTCTCAACATAGCCTAACAGGCTGGGCATACATCTTGCTCTCCACTTGGATACGGAGTTCAGGGAGATTGCAAGCAGTGCATGGTCTACGTAAGGGTTATTGAAACGGTTTACAACCTCACCTGCGAACTGCTTCAGTTCCTCCTCCGGCAGAGACAGGGTAGGGATCACTTCGTCATAAATGGTCTTCAGCATGAAGTTACGGATATCGTCATCCTGCATGGACTGTCTTACGATGTCGTTGCCGCACAGATAGGAAGCCAGTACAAAGGAAGTATGTGCGCCGTTTAAGATACGAACCTTTCTCTGCTTGTAAGGCTTCTGGTTGTCAGTGAAGATAACAGGAAGTCCTGCATCGGGAAGAGGGAACTCCTTGCTGATATCCTTAGCGGACTCGATAACCCACAGAGCGAACGGCTCACCGGTTACCATGATGTGATCTTCATAACCCAGCTTCTCCCACTCTTCCTGTTCCGTAGCACGGGGATAACCGGTAATGATACGGTCTACCAGAGTAGAGGTGAATACACATGCCTCATCTACCCACTTTTTGAACTCATCGCCCAGTCCCCACAGCTCGATCAGCTGCATTACACACTTCTTCAGCATAATACCGTTGTCATCGATCAGCTCTACGGGAAGCATTACCAGACCCTTGCTCATGTCACCCTTGAAAGTCTCAAATCTGTGATATAAGAACTTGGTCAGCTTGCCGGGGAAAGTCTTGGGAGGCTCTAATTCAAACTTATCGGTATCATCATATACGATACCTGCCTCAGTGGTGTTGGATACTACGAAACGTAAGGTATCGATCTCGGCAAGTCCCATGTACTTGTCATATTCATTATAAGTGTCTACTGCATCTGCAACGCTGGTTACGATTCTATTGATGATCTTGGCTTCACCGTTCACATTACCGCGAAGGGATACAGTGTACTGGCAGTCCTGCTTGTGGAACATATCCAGATTGCCGAACTCGATGGGTTTGATCAGAACGATGTCTCCGTCGAACTTACCCTGCTCGTTAGCGATATCGATCATGTAATCTACGAATCCACGTAAGAAATTACCCTCACCGAACTGTACGACCTTGATAGGTCTCTCCTTTTTACCGGTCTTTGCCTTGTTTAAGATATCCATTTTGTCCTCCATTCTACGCTTAGCGTATCCTATCTGCACCGTCTTACGGCACTCTGTTCCCTGCACTTACGCTCCCCGACACGCCTTGCAAACAAATCTAAATTGTAGGAAGTTTATGTAAGTACTTTCATAAATCATTTTACTTCAAAAAAATGGTTTCGTCAATCACCAAAAACAGAAAGTTTTATTTTCATGAAACTACCGATTTTATCAGCAATATTTCACTTTGATATTTTTTTGGCATATGAGAAGTTGAAAAAGTATCTTGAAAAAAAAGAAGTCTTTCGTTATAATTCAGATATAGCTTTTTGTGTAACTACTTACATTTTTCTTACAAACTTTTGTTACATAGAAGCAGAGAGGAAGCCACAGATGACAATTTATGATATTTCTGAGAAGGCCGGTGTCTCTATTGCTACTGTTTCCCGCGTGCTCAACGGAAGCAACAATGTAAGCGAGAAAACCAAGAAAAAAGTTCTGGACGTAATCAACCAGTATGAGTACACTCCCAATGCGTTTGCCAGGGGACTGGGGCTCAACACGATGAAGACCATCGGTATTATGTGTGCCGACAGTTCCGATCTGTATTTAGCTAAGGCGATCTATTATATCGAACAGAAACTTCGCGCCAACGGCTATGACAGTATTCTGTGCTGTACCGGTTATGATCTGGCTACCAAAGCCAGCTCCATGAACCTTCTGATCACGAAAAAGGTAGACGGTATTATATTGGTAGGTTCCAACTTTATTTATGAAAAGGAAGAAGACAACAAATACATTACCGATGCCTCCGCGCAGGTTCCTGTGATGCTGTTAAATGCAGCGATGGATGCTCCAAATGTATACAGTGTTGTCTCGGACGATTTTACTTCCATGTATGACGCTACCATGGAGATGATCCGCTCCGGTGTGGAAGATATTCTGTATTTCTATAATTCTACTTCCTACAGTGGTAAGAAAAAGCTGGCAGGCTACCGTGCCGCCATGGAAGAAAAGGGACTTCTCACCAACGGAAGCTTCCTGCAGCTCTATCAGGGATCCCACGAGGATATTCCCGCCATGGCTGATCAGTTGAAAAAGCTCCATGCAAAAGGAATCTCTTTCCACGGTGTTATCGCCGCTGACGATTCCCTGGCTCTGGGTGCTCTGAAATACGGCCGGGAAATGGGGCTTCGCATTCCGGAAGATCTGTCCATCATCGGTTATAATAATTCCATGCTGGTAAGCTGCTGTGATCCGGAACTGACCAGCATCGACAATAAATTAGAGACTCTCTGCCAGCATCTGATCACAACTCTGATGGGTGTCCTTGGCGGAAACGAGATGCCGAAAAAGACCGTATTCTCCGGGGAACTGATAAAACGCGGCACCACAAAATAATTTTTTTCATCAATGACAGCAATGGGGGGATGATCTGTATTATCATATGATGTCAGGATTGTGGGAGTGCATAGCACGGAGCAATCCGTAGGCATCAAAGTCGG
>OLGY01000720.1_pt1 | contig 20867 bp, 17 predicted proteins | sample 1605951 | NCBI WGS metagenome assembly OLGY01 (sample SAMN03283280) | human gut metagenome | biome: human-associated habitat; material: feces | host: Homo sapiens | place: Peru | collected 2012
CCAGGCGGCAGCAGGACTGATGCATCCCAATATCGTAAATGTCTATGATGTAGGGGAAGAAAACGGAATCTACTATATTGTAATGGAACTGGTGGAGGGCATTACCCTCAAAAAGTACATTGAGAAAAAGGCCCGTCTGTCTTACAAGGAAGCGGTAAGCATTGCCATCCAGGTGAGTATGGGCATTGAGGCAGCACATAATAATCATATTATTCACCGGGATATCAAGCCGCAGAATATCATTATTTCCAAAGACGGCAAAGTAAAAGTCACGGATTTCGGTATTGCCAAGGCGGCGACCAGCAATACGATCACTTCCAATGTAATGGGAAGTGTACACTATACGTCTCCGGAACAGGCCAGAGGCGGCTACAGTGATGAGAAGAGTGATATCTATTCACTGGGTATCACCATGTTCGAAATGCTTACGGGAAGAGTTCCCTTCAATGGGGAGACGACGGTAGCGATCGCCATCAAGCATATTCAGGAGGAAATGCCTTCTCCCAAGGAATTCGTGCCGGAGATCCCTTCCAGCGTTGCAAGTATTGTATTAAAGTGTTGTCAGAAATCACCGGACCGCAGATATCAGAACATGGCAGAACTGATTGCAGACCTGAAGCAGTCTCTGATCAATCCGGAGGAGGACTTTGTCGTGAACAAGGATCCGGATATGGAAGGCGGCACCCGGATGATCTCCGATGAAGATATGGCACAGATCAAGAGAAAAGTTCCTTATCAGAGTGGCCGGGAGTATGAAGAACAGGATCATGATGAGACGATGCGCCTACGTTCCGATACAGAAGCCATGTATGAGAATGCTGAAGAGGCAGAGGGAGAGGATGATTATGATTACGATCCCAAGATGGAACGCGTGACAACGGTTCTGGCAATCGTTGCGGGAGTGGTGATCTGTATTATCCTGATCGTACTGGCGGTGAAGATCTTCGGCGGGAAAAAGAACGAAGGCAATAATCCTTCCGGCCCGATCATCACTACGGAGGAAACCAAAGAAGAAGCAGAGAAAGTCATCATGCCGGATGTGAAGGGCATGAATGTGGATGATGCGAGAAATACACTGACCGGACTGGGGATTCTGACGGAAGTTGTATATGAGGAATCTGATTCCGTGGCAGAAGGTGTGGTGATCAGTACCGACGTCAGCGTGGGTGCCCAGATTGACAAGGGCAGCAAGGTAACACTTACGGCAAGCGCCGGAACCCAGGGCGTAGAAGTTCCGAATGTGGTGGGACTTACCTTTGACGAGGCGAATACACAGCTGGTAAGCAAGGGCTTTCTGGTTAATAAGACAGAGGACTATTGCGACACCATAGAGGCAGGACGCGTGATCGCCCAGACTCCCGCAGAGGGGAATAAGGCGCCGAAAGGCAGTGTGATCACCGTTACCGTAAGCCTGGGCAAGGAAGATACGAAGGTCCGCGTGCCAAACTTGATCGGATTGTCAGAGCAGGATGGTACGGTGGAAGCGATCGAAGCCGGACTGACGGTAGGCAGTGTGACCTATGTCTACAGTGACGAAGTAGGAGAGGGCATGATCTGCTATCAGAGCTATTCCCATGGTTCCTATGTGGATCAGGGAACCTCCATTGATATTAAGGTGAGCCAGGGCACACAGAAAGTGACCTATAAGTGCAATGTCAGCATTGCGGCACCGACGACTTCCGAGGCACCCAAGTATGTATCGGGAATGGAAGTCGGTATCACCCTGGTGGCGGATGACGGCACCGTGCTGATGGATACGAAGGTTACCACCTTCCCGGTATCGACCAATATCAACGGAATCGCCTCCTCCGGCGGTACGCTTACCATGACCTATCAGGTGACAACGGAGGGAACCACTACAACGGATACAGATGGCAATACCATTAATGTTCCCGGCACCACGGAGAACCAGTCCTTTACCCGAAGAGTGGAATTCGTGAAGGAATAAGATAAAGGCAGGAACTATGAAGGGCAAGATTATAAAAGGAATTGCCGGCTTCTATTACGTCCATGCAGGGGATGCACTGCATAGTACGGACGGGATCTATGAATGCAAGGCAAAAGGTGTCTTCCGTAAGGACCACAGGAAACCCCTCGTAGGAGACGATGTGGAGATGGAAGTCATAGATGAAGCACAGAAAAAGGGAAATATCACAGAACTGCTTTCCAGGCACAGCGAGCTGATCCGCCCGGCGGTAGCCAATGTGGATCAGGCGCTGGTGATTTTCGCCATCTGTAAGCCACAGCCCAATTTTAACCTGCTGGATCGTTTTCTGATCATGATGCAGCAACAGGACATCCCCTGCATCATCTGTTTTAACAAGCAGGACATTGACGCAGAGGGGAAAAAAGAGGATTATCGTTCCATCTATGAACAGGCGGGATTTCAGACCATTACTGTCAGTGCCAGGGAAAAGGAAGGTATCGACAGATTAAAAGATCTGCTTCGGGGCAAGACCACCACAGTGGCGGGACCCAGCGGTGTCGGCAAGTCTTCGCTGGTCAACTGTTTACAGTCGGGGATCGTGATGGAGACCGGTTCCATCAGTGAGAAGATCGAGCGTGGAAAACATACCACCAGGCATTCCGAACTGATCTCCATTGCACCGGATACTTACATTCTGGATACTCCGGGGTTCAGCTCCCTGGGACTGTTCGGACTGGAAAAAGAACAGCTGGCGGGATATTATCCCGAATTTGTTCCGTTTGAAAAATATTGCAGATTCGGAGGATGTTCTCATATCTCAGAACCAATCTGCGGTGTGAAAGATGCCGTGGCGGAAGGGGAGATCTCGCGGACACGTTATGAGAATTACTGTCTGCTCTATGAGGAACTGAAAAGTCAGAGAAAATATTAATTATGAGTGAAGTGCAGAATCATCTTGGGGAAAAATTTAAAGAGACCATCGCTGAAGCCATGAAGACCGGAGATTTCCGGGCACTGAATACATTAGTAACCGATACGGTCAACGATGCTCTGCGGGAAGCGGATTTTCAGGCGAATCTGTCCAGGGAAGCCGCGGAGAAAAAGGTCTGGAATTCCCAACGCAGCTGGCAGGATAAAAAGCGGGAAGAAGAGAAGTCCGAAGAGCAGATCCAGGCGGAGCGCGAAGAACGGGAAAGACAGCGGGAAGAACACCGCAGACAGAACGAAGAATGGCACAGACAGCGAAAAGAACGGGAAAAACAATGGGAAGAGCAGCGTAAGGCACAGGCAGCGCAGAACCGTGCCGGGAATCAGGCAGGCGTCGGGACACCCAGAAAAACTACGGCTTCGGAGATGACTTCTTTGGTAAAAATGGAGAAAAAAGGAAGCGTGTCCGGAACTTTGTGCACCGTGTTTGGCGGCATCGGATTAGGCTTTTCCGGGCTGGGACTTTTGGTACAGCTTCTTCTGGCCGCTTTTAGTGCAGCAAGTTTAAGTGCGGCGATCCTTCCGGGAGTACTTTCTTTGGTGTTTTTGGAGATGATCTCCTATGGCAACGGACAGCGCAGGAGATTACAGCGTGCGGAGAAATATCTGGAGCTGTGCGGTACCAAGATGTACGGTGTGATCACGGAGATGGCGCGTTATACCGGCAAAAGCGTCCGCTATGTAAAAAAGGATCTGCGTAAAATGTTAAAAGCCGGAATGTTCCCTGATGGTCATCTGGATGACAAAGAGACCTGTTTTATGTTAAATGATGTGATCTATCATCAGTATCTGGAGACAGAAAAGGCTTATCTGGAACAGAAAAAATCAGAGGAGCAGGCAAAACAGATGCCGGACAATGGGACAACACAGGACGCTGCACAGCCGGAGAGAGAGCAGGAACTCCACAGTATGGTGGCAGAGGGGATGGAATGCATCAGACATCTGCGGGATCTGAACGACCGGATCGAAGAGGAGGTAATCTCCGAGAAACTGTACCGTCTGGAGAATCTGTTGAAGGAGATCTTCGACAGAGTGCAGGAACACCCGGAGCAGATGCACAGAATGCATAAATTAATGGATTATTATCTGCCCACTACTTTAAAGCTGGTGGAGCAGTATGCGGAATTTGATGAGGTCAGCAGTCCGGGAGAGGAAATTCTCGAGGCCAAGAAAGAGATCGAGAAGACACTGGACATGATCAATCAGGCATTTGTGACATTGTTAAACAATCTGTTTCAGGATGCCGTCTTTGACGCATCGGCGGATGCGCAGGTATTACAGGCCATGCTGGCAAAGGAAGGCCTGACGGAATCCGATTTTGTAATGGGAAAACAGTAAATAATAAATGATGCAATAGTAAAAAATGGGGGTATCAAATATGAACATGGATTTAGATGCAGCAACAAAAGAAGCACCGACACTTACACTGGATCCTTTTGCGGAGGCAAAGGCAGAGATCGTGGAGAAGAAGCCGGAGGAGTTAGTGGAAGAGCAGGCGGTTCCCGAGATGGAACTGACACCGGAAGAGCAGAAGCAGGTGGATGATTTTGCAGCACAGATCGACCTGACCAATACCCAGGCAGTGTTACAGTACGGAGCAGGAAGCCAGAAGAAGATCGCTGATTTTTCAGAGATGGCGCTTAGCAATGTCCGGACCAAGGATATGGGAGAAGTCGGAAATCTGTTAACCGACGTGGTGGCACAGTTAAAGGATTTCGACACCGAGGAAGACAAGGGATTTTTCGGACTGTTCAAAAAAAGCGGAGACAGGCTGAGCAATCTGAAAGCAAAGTACGATAAGGCGGAAGTCAATATCACAAAGATCTGTGATGCCATGGAGAGTCATCAGGTAGTGCTGTTAAAGGATGTCGCAGTGTTGGACAAGCTGTACCAGCTGAACCTGAATTACTTCAAGGAACTGTCCATGTATATCCTGGCAGGTAAAAAGAAGCTGGCGCAGGCAAAAAGTGTGGAGCTTCCGGAGCTTTTAGAGAAGGCACAGAAGAGCGGACTGCCGGAGGACACCCAGGCAGCGAAAGATTTCGCGGCAATGTGTGAGCGGTTTGAGAAGAAGATCTATGATCTGGAGCTGACCAGAGCCATTTCCCTGCAGATGGCACCCCAGATCCGTCTGATCCAGTCCAATGACATCGCCATGTCCGAGAAGATTCAGTCAACGTTAGTGAATACGATCCCTCTGTGGAAGAGTCAGATGGTCATTGCCATCGGTCTGGATCATGCCACCGATGCCGCAAAAGCACAGCGTGCCGTATCGGATATGACCAATGAACTGTTGAAGAAGAACGCGGAAGCGCTGAAGGTGGCTTCTGTGGAGACTGCGAAGGAATCCGAGCGGGGGATTGTGGATATCGAGACCCTTAAGACTACGAACCAGACACTGATGACGACACTGGATGAGGTCATGAAGATCCAGGAAGAGGGACGCGCGAGAAGACAGAGCGCAGAGGAAGATTTACAGCGCATTGAGAATGAAATGAGAGATAAATTACTGGAGATGAGCCGGGCATCCCATACCTGAATTTTACATAATTTTAAGCAGCTTCATCTTGACGAAACAGATAAGGAAAATTAAAATAGAATACAGGAAGGTTAATTTACAGAAGGAGCAGAAAACAAATGAAAAAACTGGAAGAAATACTAAGAGACAAACCAATTAAAAAAAAGCTGTCTTTTGCGTTCCGCATCATGGATGTTTTATATCTGGTGCTGGCACTGGTGGCAGTGGTGGAGTTGATACAGTCAAAAGGCTATATTGGAAGTATAATTGTTGTGGTTATACTTGTATTAGCTATCATATTTAATGCATCTATGTCGAAAATGCTTGCAAAAATGCTGGTAGATCCGATTGCAAACCTGGTAGCAGCGTCTGAGAAGATCGCGGCCGGTGATTTTGAGATCGGCGTACCTTATGAATCTGAGGACGAGCTGGGCAGACTTTCCGACAGCTTTGAGACCGCCGCAGCTATTTTGAAAAAGGTTGTATCAGATCTGCAGACTATCGTAGAGCAATTTTCCGATGGTAATTTTGATGTTCACAGCAGCTGCCCGGAAGCATATGTCGGACAGCTCCGAAATGTACTGGATGAGCTGGATGAAATGGTAAATAAGGTCAGCGAGACCATGCACGGTATCCAGGATTCCTCCGAGCAGGTATCTGCGGGCAGCAATCAGCTGGCAGTCAGTGCACAGGATATCGCGGAAGGCGCTACCAATCAGGCAGCATCCGTAGAAGAACTGGTGGCTACCGTAGAAGAAGTAACCGGTCAGGTACTGGAGAATACCAAGTCTACCGACATTGTACATGACAAGGCGAAAAAGGTAGGTATCGAGGCAGCCAACAGCCAGAAGAAGATGGATGAGCTGGTAGATGCCATGAAGAAGATCAACGCAACGACCCAGAACATTGAAAAGATCATCGCGGATATTGAGAATATCGCATCCCAGACCAATCTGCTGTCCTTAAATGCTTCCATCGAGGCAGCCCGTGCCGGAGAGGCAGGAAGAGGTTTCGCAGTCGTGGCAGATCAGATCAGACAGCTGGCAGAAGAAAGTGCGAACTCCGCAGTAGAGTCCAAGAAGCTGATCGAAGAGTCCATGAACGAAGTAGAGGTGGGTAATAAGGTCACAAAGGAGACCAATGATGCTATGCAGGAGGTTATGGCTGAACTGGATCAGATCATCCAGGAGGTTGCCAATATCCGTACTGCGTCTGACAAACAGGCAGTTTCCGTTAAGAATATCAAAAAGGGTGTGGAAGACATCAATGATGTTATCCAGTCTAACTCTGCAGCAGCCGAAGAGACTTCCGCTACCAGCGAGGAGCTTTCTGCATCTGCAACGACTTTGAACGGATTGTTAGAGCATTTCAAACTGCGTGGTTAAGGAATGGATGTATCAAAAGGAACAAGAGGACCATGGCTGCGGGAACAGCCGTGGTTCTTTTTGCATCTATAGAACCGGGTACAGATCGGAGCAGTATCTGTAAGGATCAGTTGACAGGAGACAGAAGATATATGATCAGTGGGAAGTATCTAAGGACCATAATAATGCTTAGTATTATGGTGCTGCTGTCAGGCTTTACGGCCTGCGGTGTACAAAAGAATACGGGTGAGACTACTTCTGTAGCAGAGAATACAGCAATCGCAGAGGATACCTCAATTGCAGAGGAAACTTCAATCGCAGAGAGTGAAACAGCGGTGACGGAGGAAACGCAGGATGAGGTGCCTGCAGAGCCAGCGAAGAGTCAGCCGGTGGAATATACCGACTTACAGCAGATCACCCTGGATCCGGACTGGGAGTATGCGGATCATTCTAAGATCAATTCCGGAGCAGCAGTGCTGTACCTGGCGTCGGAAGAATCCGGACGCAAAGGTATCGTCATAGGTATCAATGCCGGACACGGGACGGCGGGCGGTGCGAAGGTGAAGACGCTGTGCCATCCGGATGGCTCGGCGAAAGTCACGGGAGGCAGTACGGCGGCGGGAGCGATGGAAGCTGCAGCAGTCTCCGGGGGCATGACGTTTCAGGACGGCACACCGGAGCGGGAGGTGACATTACGTATGGCACAGATCCTGCGGGATAAGCTGTTATCCTCCGGTTATGATGTGCTGATGCTACGGGACGGTGAGGATGTGCAGTTAGACAATGTGGCGCGGACCGTGATCTGTAATCATGTGGCGGACTGCCATATTTCCCTGCACTGGGACAGCGGTGACGGCAAAAATTACGACAAGGGATGTTTCTACATCTCGGTGCCGGAAGCGTTGAAAAGCATGGAGCCGGTGGCATCGCACTGGCAGCAGCACGATACCCTGGGAACGGATCTGGTGAAAGGACTGCGGGAGCAGGGAGCCACAATCTATGGAAAAGGCCATATGGGTATTGACCTGACCCAGACATCCTACAGCACGATCCCTTCTGTGGATATGGAACTGGGAAATGCGTATTCGGACCACAGCGATGTGGTATTGGAACAATTAGCCACAGGGCTTCTTGCCGGAATCAATACTTACTTTGAACAGTAGGGACTTTGCAAAGAGTGTGAGGTATGCTATAATACTATTTCGGATTCGTTTGTCTCTGCACGGAGGCGGATGGACTTATGAGCGAAATAAAGAATAGAAAATACAAGAAAGGCAGACCCTTTCGTTGGGTCTGAACGGTAAATAAATCATGAAGCTGGGTATCGTAGGTCTTCCCAACGTAGGAAAGAGTACACTTTTCAATTCCCTGACCAAGGCTGGAGCGGAATCCGCTAACTATCCTTTCTGTACCATCGATCCCAATGTGGGTGTGGTAACAGTTCCGGATGACAGATTAAAAGCGCTGGGAGAGATGTATCATTCCAAGAAAGTGACCCCTGCTGTGATTGAATTCGTAGATATCGCAGGTCTGGTAAAGGGTGCCTCCAAGGGTGAGGGACTTGGCAACCAATTCTTAAGCAATATCCGTGAAGTGGATGCTATCGTACATGTGGTAAGATGTTTCGAAGATCCTAATGTCATCCATGTGGACGGCAGCGTGAACCCTCTGCGTGATATCGAAACCATCAACTTAGAGCTGATCTTCGCAGATCTGGAAGTACTGGAGAGAAGACTGTCCAAGGTAGTCAAGGCAGCCAGAATGGACAAGACCTATGCCAAGGAGCTGGCACTCTTAGAGCGTATCAAGGAGCATCTGGAGAGCGGTAAGATGGCGAAGAGCCTGGAAGTCACCGACGAGGACGAACTGGCTCTGTTAAAGGAATACAATCTGCTGACCTACAAACCGGTGATCTATGCAGCCAATGTATCCGAGGATGATCTGGCAGACGACGGTGCCTCCAATGAGATGGTAGCGAAGGTCAGAGAGTTTGCAGCAAGTGAACACAGTGAGGTATTCGTGATCTGTGCACAGATTGAGGAAGAGATCTCTGAGCTTGATGATGACGAGAAAGCAATGTTCTTAGACGACCTGGGATTAAAGGAATCCGGTCTGGAGAAACTGATTAAGGCAAGTTATCATATCTTAGGTCTGATGAGCTTCCTGACTGCAGGAGAGGATGAGACCAGAGCGTGGACTATCAAGATTGGCACCAAGGCGCCTCAGGCAGCCGGTAAGATCCACTCCGATTTCGAGAGAGGCTTCATCAAGGCGGAAGTTGTAAATTACAAGGATCTCTTAGAGCAGGGCTCTCTGGCAGCTGCCCGTGAAAAGGGGCTGGTCGGCATGGAAGGTAAGGACTATGTCGTACAGGACGGCGATGTGATCCTGTTTAGATTCAACGTGTAATACTAAGATCCGCAATAGACAGATTACGAGACTGCTTGCAGGCAGAGTGATCTGTCTATTAGCGGATCAAACATACATGAGCAAGTAGGGCGATAGCCCGGAATGCGAATGTATGTGCCGGATTCGGGAGCGCGAAGCGCGTAGAAGCCGGTTAGTATGGAGCCATGAGCAAGTAGGGCGATAGCCCGGAATGCGAATGTATGTGCCGGATCCGGGAGCGCGGAGCGCGTAGAAACCGGATAGTACTAAGAAAGGATATAAATATTATGATGAATGCAGGAGATATAGCATTTCCCCATTTAGGCATTTACCTGGAAAATGTTCCCAGAAGCTTTACCGTATTCGGCTTCGAGATCGCTTTTTACGGCCTGATCATCGGTATCGGTGTACTGGCGGGTATCCTGATGGCGGTGCACGAAGCGAAAGTCACCGGAGAGAATCCGGATACTATTTGGGATTTTGCTATTTATGCCGTGATCTTTTCCGTGATCGGTGCCAGAATTTATTATGTGATCTTTGCCTGGGACTATTACAAGGACAACCTGTTAAGTATCTTCAATACCCGTAACGGTGGTATGGCGATCTACGGCGGTGTGATCGGAGCTTTTCTGACACTGTTTCTATACTGTAAGATCAAGAAGATCAATCCTTTCCATCTGGGAGATCTGTGTGTGCCGGGATTGATCTTAGGACAGGTCATTGGGCGCTGGGGCAATTTCATGAACCGTGAAGTGTTCGGAGAATATACGGATAATTTCCTGGCCATGCGGCTTCCCATCGAAGCGGTGCGCAGCCGGGATATTTCCGAGAATGTGGCAGCACATATTGTGGAAGGCACCAATTACATTCAGGTACATCCCACATTCCTCTACGAGAGTCTGTGGAATCTGATGATTCTGATCATTATGCTGGTATACCGCAAGCACAAGAAGTTCGAGGGCGAGATCTGCCTGCTGTACTTCGGAGGCTATGGCCTCGGCAGATTCTGGATCGAAGGTATCCGGACAGATACCCTGTTTATCCCCGGAACGGCCCTCGCCGTATCCCAGGTATTATCCCTGTGTATGGTGATCTTCGCGGTAGTGACGGACATTTTGGTACGTATGCGCCTGAAAAAACAGCCGAAAGTGGAAGAAAATTAAAAATTTTTAAAAATTTATTAAGAATATCGAAACAAGAGCAAATACATAGATGTTGTGTTTGCTCTTGTTTTTTTACCACATATAGTGGAAAAGAGCGCTCTTGTCGTAGGACAGGGCGCTTTTTTGGATTCCGCCGTCGAAAAAAGCTACTTGATTTCTCTTGTAAAATCCCTTAATTTAGTATAAAATCATAATAAAAGTGGGAGAAAGTGGAGGCAAGTGCCACAAAGTGGTAGATTTTTGAAAAAATGACCTCCTTTTTCGTGGCAGTCCCCTTTTGGATGAATGGTGGTGAGTGCGATGTTTATGAGCGAGTACAACCATACGTTAGATACGAAAGGCAGGTTGATCATTCCGGCGAAATTCCGAGAGACTTTGGGCGAGGAATTTGTGATTTCCAAGGGAATGGATGGCTGCTTATTTGTGTATGCGGGCGATGACTGGAATGCTTTTGAACAGAAGCTGACCTCATTACCTCTGATCAATAAGGAAGCAAGACAATTTGCCCGTTTCTTCTTAGCCGGTGCGGCTACGGTGGAAGTGGACAAGCAGGGAAGAATCCTGTTGCCGGCACACTTGCGAGAATTCGCCGGACTGGAAAAAGATGTGGTGTTAGTCGGAGTCGGCAGCCGCGTGGAGATCTGGAGCAAGGATAAGTGGGAGACCATGAATTCTGATGCGGATATGGATGAGATCACCGGCGCCATGGAAGGACTGGGCCTGACCATTTAAAAGAAGCAGGAAAGGATGACTGTCGTGGAATTTAATCATTATTCTGTGATGTTGCATGAGACCATCGAACAACTGAATATCAGACCCGACGGCATCTATGTGGACGGAACCTTAGGAGGCGGCGGACATGCATATGAAGTGTGCAGCCGCTTACAGAATGGACATTTCTACGGGATCGATCAGGATGATGCGGCGATCGCGGCTGCATCGGAGAGATTACGATGCTTTGGAGATAAAGTGACCGTGATCCGCAACAATTACGTGAATGCGGTGGAGGCACTCAGAGAATACGGAGTGACCGGTGTGGACGGCATCGTGCTGGATTTGGGAGTCTCTTCTTATCAGTTAGATACCGAGGACAGAGGGTTTTCTTATCGATTTAATGCACCGCTTGACATGCGGATGGATCGCAGGCAGACCCTGACAGCGAGAGATATCGTGAACAATTATTCCGAGATGGAGCTGTATCATATCATCCGGGATTACGGCGAAGATCCTTTTGCGAAAAACATTGCGAAGCATATTGTAAAAAACAGGGCGGACAAGCCCATTGAGACTACCTTTGAATTAAACGAGATCATCAAGGCTGCAGTTCCGGCGAAGATGCGGCAGAACGGACATCCCTCCAAGCAGACATTCCAGGCGATCCGCATTGAGTGCAATCAGGAACTGGAAGTACTGAAAAAGGCATTGGACGAATTGATCGATCTGTTGCATCCCGGCGGAAGATTCTGCATTATCACTTTCCATTCCCTGGAAGACCGGATCGTGAAAAATGCGTTCCGCAGGAATGAAAATCCCTGTACCTGTCCTCCGGAATTCCCGGTGTGTGTATGCGGTAAGGTCTCCAAGGGAAAGGTGATCACCAGAAAACCGATTCTTCCCGGTGCGGAAGAGCTGGAAGCAAACAGCAGGTCCAAGAGCGCAAAGCTACGTGTGTTTGAAAAGAAATAAGAATTTTAAATCTTTAATCAGTGAAAGTGGGAATAAAGTATGGCACAAAGAAGAAGTAATACCCCATACATATATGATAATACAGCAAGAGACTTACAGATCCGCAGGCAGATGGAAGAACCCCGGAGACAGCTGTCTCACGAGACGAGAAAAAACAGAGAAAAAGCAAGACATATGAGCATCGGCTATGTGACTTTTCTGATGGTGGCACTGGTGGCATGTGCATTTTTTCTGGTGAACTATATTCAGATGCAGTCAGAACTGACTGCCAGGATCACGGAAGTATCCAGAATGGAGAGCGAGCTGAACTCTCTGAAGCTGGCAAATGATGAAGAATACAGTCGCATTACCAGTAATATCAACCTGGAAGAGATCAAGAGGATTGCCATCGGCGAACTGGGAATGACCTATGCAACCGAGGGACAGGTAATCCCTTATGAGAGCAACAGCAATGACTACATGCGTCAGGCTGATAACAGTCAGAACTAAGCCCGGGAGGCCCGAAGTGTGAAAGAACAGAAAACTAAAAAATTTTCCGTAAAAATGCAGAAAAAGCTCCTGTGTCTTTATGCACTGATCATTTTGGCATTTATTCTTTTATCGGTGCGTCTTACATGGATCGTGAAAGCAGATGGTGCAGCTTACGAGAAACAGGTGCTGTCTCAGCAGAAATATGATTCCATAACATTACCTTTCCGACGCGGCGATATTGTGGACGCCAAAGGAACCAAACTGGCGGTCAGCGAGAAAGTATATAATCTGGTCATTGATGCCAGAGTAATGCTGGATCGTGATGATTATCTGGAACCCACCATGGAAGCACTGGCTGCAAATTTCCCGGATCTGGACATGACGGCAGTGCGGCAGTATGTAACGTCTCATCCCGAATCTTCCTGGTATGTGCCTCTTCGGAGGATGACTTATGACCAGATCAGCGGATTTCAGGCGGCAGCACTGGAGAATGGCAAGATCCGTGGTGTCTGGTTTGAAGAGGAATATAAGAGAGTCTATCCCAACGGTTCTCTGGCGGCAGATGTGATCGGATTTTCCAGAGCGGACAATGAAGGACAGTACGGCCTGGAAGAGTATTACAATGATGTCCTGAACGGAACCACCGGAAGAGAATACGGCTATCTGAATGACGATGCCAACCTGGAGCGTACGATCAAGCCGGCAGTGGACGGCAACACGATACACAGTACCATTGATGCCAATATCCAGGGTATTGTGGAGAAATATCTGAAGCAGTTTAACGAGGAGCATAAGGATGCGGTACATCCCGGCAACGGCGCGGAAAATGTGGGCTGCATCATCATGGAAGCCAATACCGGTAATATTTTGGCCATGGCAAGTTATCCTACCTATGACCTGAACGATACCAGGAATACGGACGCTCTTTTGGGATCCCGTAAGATCGAGATGGTGACCAATGCAAACGGTTACCAGGTACTGACGAAGACAGATACCTATTTTACCCAGGAAGATATTGATGCCCTGACAGATGAGCAGCTATTGGATAATCTGAACTACCTGTGGAAGAACTACTGCATCTCCACCACTTACGAGCCGGGATCCACGGCGAAGCCTTTTACTGTGGCAGCAGCATTGGAGAGCGGTGCCATCACCGGCAACGAGCATTATCAGTGTAACGGATCTCTGGAAGTCGGCGGACATACGATCAAATGCCACAGCTACCGTTCCGGCGGTGAAGGCGATGTATCGGTACAGGATTCCATTGCCTGGTCCTGCAACGTGGCGTTGATGAAGATTGCAGCTACTTTGGGAAAAGAAGAGTTTGCCAAATTCCAGCAGACCTTTAACTTTGGATTAAAGACCAACGTGGATCTGGCAGGAGAGGCGAGAACTGCTAGCCTGCTGTTCCCGGTGGACCAGATGGGAAGCGCTGATCTGGCGACCAACAGCTTTGGACAGAACTTTAATGTAACCATGATCCAGATGATCACCGGTTTCTGCTCTCTGATCAACGGCGGATATTATTATGAACCCCACATGGTGGACAAGATCACCAATGCAAGCGGAGCAACGGTGGAGAATATTGAACCGAGAGTATTACGGCAGACCATCTCCGAGAGCACATCGGCGAAGATCAGACAGTACTGCCGTGCTACCGTTATGGAAGAAGGCGGTGACCGCAGGACCGGTAGAACCGCAAGACCTGCCGGATATGCCATCGGCGGCAAGACCGGTACCGCAGAGACCATTCCCCGTAAAAATGGTGAGTATGTCGTATCCTTTATGGGATATGCACCGGCGGATGATCCCCAGATCGCCATTTACGTGGTCGTGGATCGTGCCAATGCATCCCCTCAGGATGATGCAAAGTTTGCAACCGGTATTGTACGAAATGTTCTGACGGAAGTACTGCCTTATCTGAATATCTTCATGACAGAAGAACTGTCCGAGAAGGAGATTCAGGAACTGGCAGAGAAACAGATCGAGATTACGAATCAGTATACCCAGACTCCCGAGAACGGAGATGACCAGAGCACCGGAGACGCTCAGACAGGAGACGATCAGACAGGAGACGATCAGAATGGAGATTCCCAGGGTGGTGACGGAACCGGTGACGATACGACGACGGTTACGGAGGACTGGAGAAATTATCCCAAAGATCCCGCTACCGGTTATCTGGTAAGTCCGATCGACGGCGGCCTGATCGATCCCATTACGGGAGCGGATGTCGGCGGAGCGGATACGCTGGGTGACAGTCCTATTAACAATAATCTGCTGAATCAGCAGAATGAATAAACAAAACATACGAATAGCCTCACAGCAGGAGCAATAAAATGTAAAAAGCTCATGTTGTGAGGTTTTTTTATGGCGGATCAGCAAAATCGCTTTTTTCATCGCAAAAAGATCATGACCATTTTTTTCATATGCGCACTGGTGCTTATCGGATTGTTTATGAGACTTTTGTATCTGATGGTGTGGAGAGCGGACTATTATGAGGAAGCGGCAACGAGGCTGCATGAGAGAGAACGCAGCATAAAAGCGGCAAGAGGCCGTATTTTGGACAGGAACGGAGTGGTACTGGCGGATAATAAGACGGTCTGTACCGTATCAGTGATCCATAATCAGATCAAAGAACCGGAAAAGGTGATAGCCATGCTGGTAAAAGAGCTGGGGATCACGGAGGCGGAAGCGAGAAAACGTGTGGAAAAATATTCTTCCATGGAACGCGTCAAAAGCAATGTGGACAAGAGCATCGGAGACAGAATCCGGGAATACGATCTGGCGGGGGTAAAAGTGGATGAGGATTATAAGCGATACTATCCGTATGGGGACCTGGCCAGTAAAGTCCTGGGATTTACCGGAGGGGACAATCAGGGAATCATTGGACTGGAAGTGATCTATGAGGAAACATTGCAGGGAGAACCCGGTATGATTCTGACTGTGACGGATGCCAAAGGAATTGAGGTAGACACCGCGGGGGAACGCCGGGTAGAGCCGGTGCCGGGAAGGGATCTGCGGATCAGCATTGACCGTAACATTCAGGAGTATGCCACGCAGCTGGCGGAACAGGCCTGTGCCACCAAAGAGGCGGACAGCGTCTACATCATCGCCATGGATCCGCGAAACGGAGAAATCCTGGCCATGGTCAATTATCCGGAATTTGATCTGAATGACCCTTACGCACTGCCGGAGGAGACAGAAAATCTGACAGGAGAGCAGAAGCAGGAAAAATTAAATGCCATGTGGCGCAACGGCTGCATCAATGATACCTATGAACCGGGATCTACCTTTAAGATCATTACAGCCGCGGCGGGACTGGAGGAAGGGGTGGTCACCACGGAAAGTACCTTTTCCTGTCCGGGATTTATTCTTGTGGACGACCGAAAGATCCGCTGCCATAAGATCGGAGGACATGGCACACAGACATTTGTGCAGTGTATGCAGAATAGTTGCAATCCGGCACTGATTTCCGTAGGACTGCGTCTCGGTGTAGACAATTATTACAAATATTTTGAGCAATTCGGACTGAAAAAAAGAACCGGGATCGATCTCCCCGGGGAAGCAGCAACGATCATGCATAAAAAAGAAAACATGGGAAATGTGGAGCTGGCGACGGTGGCTTTCGGGCAGTCTTTTCAGATCACGGCGATCCAGCTGCTGACAACGGCATCCTCCATCATTAACGGAGGCAACCGGATCACCCCTCACTTGGGCATGGAAGCACTGAACCGGGATGGCGAAGTGGAACAGGTTTTTACTTATCCTGTGGAGACAGGAATCGTATCGGAAGAGACCAGCGCGACTATGCGTTATATCCTGGAGACAGTGGTGGCAGAGGGCTCCGGTAGAAACGGACAGGTGCAGGGCTTCCGGGTGGGGGGCAAGACGGCGACCAGTCAGACATTGCCCAGAGGCAGCGGACGATATATTTCTTCTTTTATCGGATTCGCGCCTGCCGATGATCCACAGGTGATTGCCATCGCCATTATCAACAATCCCCAGGGAGTCTATTATGGAGGACAGGTGGCAGCACCTATTATAAGGCAGCTGTATGAAAATATTTTGCCTTATTTGGGACTGGAGAAGACGGAGGATACTGTTGTCGAAAATCATTGAATGAAAAAGGTTCCGGCGGATGAAAATTTGACAAAATCCGCTGGGGACACCCCTTATAATAATTCTGAAGGAGGGGTGTGATGCATTATGAACTATATTTAGACAGTATCTTCCTCCTGCACTTCGGTATGAATCTGTTACTTCTGATCATGGTAGATCACAGCACCTGCCGCACTGCCACGTGGTACCGGCTGCTGTGGGGAGCGGGAATCGGAGCGGTGTGCTATCTGCTCCCTTTTTTATGGAAGGGAGCGGTCCTGCTTAAGCTGCTGCTCTGTATGCTGCCCGGAACATTGCTGATGCCGGTTGTAACATTTCGGATCCGGGAGTGGAGAGCACTGCTGGAGTATTTCAGAAAACAGCTGTATGCTACCTTCCTGCTCGGTGGGATTCTGGTGGCTGTGCTGCGGGGAATTCCTGCGGGAACGCAGTATGTGCCGGGAGTGGTATTTGCACTGGGCATGGGAGCTTTTGCAGTACGAATACTTCTGTGGAGATACCAGAGAGAATCGGAGGATGGAGTTCAGTGTAAGGTCGTACTCAGGGGGAGAGAGCAGACGCTTTGCATAGCAGCGATTGTGGATTCCGGAAATACATTGACGGAACCTATGAGCGGAGCCCCCGTATCCGTATTGGATGCGGTGACATTTCAGACTCTGTGGCCGGAAGGACTGCCGGATTTTCGAGTGATTCCTTACCACAGTATCGGAAAAAAGAACGGAATTCTGTATGGATACCGGATTCCGCAGATGAAGATCCGGATCCGTGGTGTGGAAAAAATATGCAGCGATGTGTGGCTGGCAGTAAGTGAAGAGGAGATCGCAGGAAGAGAGATTCCCATGCTGCTGCATCCGGCGCTGTTAAAAAAGACAGGAAAAGCAGGAAGGAGCAACTATGATCTTAAAGATAGCAATACCCGGGAAAATGCAATTCAAGATGATTCGCAGAGAACCGTTTCTGCGGCAGCGGAAAGGAGATATTCATTACATCGGAGGCGCAGAGGTCCTGCCACCGCCGCTTCCCACAGACCAGGAGAACCGGGTGATCGGGGATCTGGGAACGGAATATGAGGATGAAGCAAAGGCCATATTGATTGAACATAATCTCAGACTGGTCGTCTACATAGCCAAAAAATTCGATAATACGGGAGTGGGTGTGGAGGATCTGATCTCCATCGGTACCATCGGACTGATCAAATCCATCAATACCTTCAATCCGGAGAAAAATATCAAACTGGCGACCTATGCCTCACGGTGCATCGAAAATGAGATTTTAATGTATCTGCGAAGAAATAATAAGACAAAAATGGAAGTATCCATTGACGAACCCCTAAATGTGGACTGGGACGGCAATGAACTGCTCCTGTCGGATATCCTGGGAACGGATGAGGATGTGATCTACAGAGGGATAGAAAACGAAGTGGAGCGCAAGCTTTTAATGAATGCCGTAAGCAAGCTGTCGAGCCGGGAGAAGACCATCGTACGGCTGCGGTTCGGACTGGGGACTCCGGACGGACAGGAGATGACACAGAAGGAAGTGGCAAGTTTTCTTGGAATCTCCCAGTCCTATATTTCGAGGCTGGAAAAAAAGATCATGCGGCAGCTGAAAAAGGAGATCAGCCTGCATATTTGACTTTGCATTCGGGACGGATACATGATACTATAGAAATTACGGAGAGGAACTGTTCTCCGGGTTGTGAATGACAGATTTTAAGGACGAAGATACATGATACAGCGTGATGATATATTATCGATGGAATATTTGAAAAAGACGGAATTCACCGGATGCCACCAGGGGATGCGTTACCGCCTGGAACAGACCCAGGATCCGGAGGACCCCGAAGGCGGTAAAAAGCTTATGGTGACGGTATGGCCGGAGCCTTTTAATTATTTTAAGACCCCGGAGGAAAAAAAGAAAAGAGCATATTTTTCTTTTGACGAGGATGGCGTGGTGGATGCCGTCGGCTGGATGAATGACCGCTTATTCGAGGATAAGAAGATATGGGAGGAAGCACCTTCCCATTGGGATACCTATCAAATGTAAGGAAATAATAAGATGATGTTAAAATATATCATAAAGGATCTGAAGGAGACCCTGTCCTATCTTCCCTATGGGATCATGGCGGGGGCTGTTGTGGGACTGTTCCTGAACGGACTGAATGCCAGACGGGAGCGTAAGGGGAAGGATGCCTTTCCCATGGCGGGGCTCATGGCATTCTCTTTGTATCTGATGATCATTCTGGTGATCACTTTTTTCTCCAGAGAGGATGGCAGCTGGAACGGCATGGATCTGGAACTGTTCTCGACCTGGGGGACAAATGCGAGGAACCATGCATTTGTCGTGGAAAATGTATTGCTGTTTATTCCCTATGGATTTATCTGTCCCTGGGCATTCCCATGGCTTCGGGGATTTTTCCGGAATACCTTTGCGGCATTCGTGACCAGCTTCGGTGTGGAGACCATCCAGCTGATCACAGGCAGGGGATATTTTCAGGTGGACGATATCCTGACCAATGTGCTGGGTGCGGTGATCGGATATCTGCTGTTTCAGATATTGTATGGAATGCTGCGGAGATTCCGCAGGCCTGATCTCAGGCGGTAAGATACCCCCGCATGGCTTTCAGGGCATTTTTTTCGAGACGGGAGACCTGGGCCTGGGAGATGCCGATCATGTCGGCGACCTCGGTCTGGGTCTTTCCTTCGAAAAAGCGCAGAGAGATGATATGACGCTCTCTGTCGTTCAGACGTTTCATGGCTTCACTGAGGGAGAGATGTTCCACCCACGTCTCTTCCTTATTTTTTTTATCGCTGATCTGGTCCATGACATAGAGGGTGTCGCCGCCGTCGGTGTAGACCGGCTCGTAGAGACTCATGGGGTTCTGCATGGCATCTAAGGCATAGACGATGTCTTCCTTGGAGATACCCACCTCCGCGGCGATCTCTTCCACGGTGGGCTCCTTCAGATTTTTTCTCGTGAGTGTATCTCTGGCGTAGATCGCCTTATAGGCGGTATCCTTCAGGGATCTGGATACACGGATACTGTTGTTATCCCGTAAATATCTACGTATCTCACCGATTATCATTGGCACAGCATAAGTGGAAAATTTTACACCAAGTGTGGAGTCAAAGTTGTCAATAGCTTTGATCAGCCCGATGCAGCCGATCTGGAACAGATCATCCACGTTCTCCGCACTGCTCGAAAAACGTTTGATCACACTTAGGACCAGACGTAAATTCCCTTCGATATAGGTCTCTCGGGCAGCGGTATCTCCTTCGCGGATCTTCGCAAATAAAGCATCCTTGTCTGCCGCCTTTAACAAAGGCAGTTTTGCTGTATTGACGCCGCAGATTTCCACTTTTCCCTGTACCATAGAGACCTCCCGGATCGTTACTGTTTTTGATAACTACAGTATTCACAGGACATTGCAGGGATATACTTTGGAAACGGATTTTCCAGTATTTCCCGAAACAAAATAAGAAGACTGCCATATATTATAGAAAGAAGGTGGGAGTGGGCACCGATGCTTTTTTCCGAATTAAAATGTAAAGATGTCATCAATATCAGAGACTGTAAAAAGCTGGGGCATGTCTGTGATCTGGAGTTCGATGAGTGCAGCGGATGTATCTGTAAGATCATGGTGCCGGGAGGAAACCAGTGGCTGGGATTCCTGCGCTGTGAACCGAATATCGTTATCCCATACAAGGACATCCGGCAGATCGGTCCGGACATAATTTTAGTTGACATTAACTGCTGATTCTCTTATAATATCCGTATAAATAACACGTGGTTTTTAAGAGGAGGATGCCTATGAAATGTCCGTTCTGCAGCCATGAAAATACCAGAGTGATCGATTCGAGACCGGCGGAAGATAATAATTCCATTCGCCGTCGCCGTGTGTGTGATGAATGCGGCAAGCGATTCACCACTTACGAGAAGATCGAAACGATCCCGCTGATCATTATTAAAAAGGACAATAACAGAGAGGCATATGACCGTGCCAAGATCGAGGCCGGAGTACTCAGAGCCTGTCATAAACGTCCGGTCAGCGCACAACAGATCACGACGTTGGTGGACGAGGTGGAGAACGAGATCTTCAACCGGGAGGAACGTGAGATCCCCAGCGGAACCATCGGTGAACTGGTGATGAACAAGCTGAAAGATCTGGATGCGGTAGCCTATGTCAGATTTGCTTCCGTCTATCGGGAGTTCAAGGATGTGAACACCTTTATGGATGAATTAAAGAG
>OLGY01000734.1_pt1 | contig 20540 bp, 12 predicted proteins | sample 1605951 | NCBI WGS metagenome assembly OLGY01 (sample SAMN03283280) | human gut metagenome | biome: human-associated habitat; material: feces | host: Homo sapiens | place: Peru | collected 2012
GCGGTTGCAGCGGCTGTCACTGAGCATTGAAATGATCCGCAAAGGGCGCGGGCTGGAACATTCGGCTCGCGCCCTTTTTTCAAAAACAAAAAGTTAGCTTTGGATAACATTGGAAATTCAGAACGAAAGAGAGTGATCGGGATGGAACTCACGTCGGCGCATCTGCGCTATCTGCTGGCGATCTATGAGGTCTCGCAGACCCATCTGGATATCAGCTCCCGCAGCATTGCCGAAAAGCTTGGCGTGACCAAGCCCTCGGTGGTGCGGATCATGAATCTGCTCATGGAGCGCGGCATGATCGTAAAGGAGCACTACGGCAAGATCTATATGACAGACCGGGGCATCTGGGTGGCAAAACAGGTGGATCAGGAGCTGAAAACGATCCTGACCCATTTCCCGCCGGTCGGTGAGCCGCTGTCAGAGGAGGAGCGCTTTGCGGCGGCGCTGGCCATGACCAGCGCCTTGCCGGAGCGCATCTTTACCGGCGAGTATGACCGCCTGTTTGGCGATGATGCAGAAAAAGCAGAAATGGAGAAAGCCCAGTGATCAATAAAAAATTGCTTTCCTTTGACCGCGGTGCACTGCGCTATGTGGGAGCCAATGTGGCTTTTCAATGGCTGGGGATGCTGTGCAACGTGATCTTTGTGCGGGCCATTGCCCGGCTGGTGGGCGCAGCCTTTGCGGGCAGCCTGACCAGTGCACAGCTGTGGCAGAACCTTGTGCTCTGCCTTGCCACGGTGCCCATGCGCTTTGCCTTTACCATGCTGGCATCGGCCATGAGCGATCAGGCTTCCAAGGATGTCAAGCGCACCCTGCGCAGCAGCATCTACGCAAAGCTTACCCGCCTTGGCCCCAACTACACCGAGACGGCGGCCACCAGCGAGGTGGTGATGCTGGCCAGCGAAGGTGTGGAGCAGATCGACACCTACTTTGCAAAATACCTGCCGCAGCTGTTTTACAGCCTGCTGGCACCCGTTACCCTGTTTGTGCTGCTGGTGGGTGTGCACGCACGGTCGGCCATCATCCTGCTGTGCTGCGTGCCGCTGATCCCCATGTCCATTGTGGCAGTGCAGAAGTTTGCCAAAAAGCTGCTGGCAAACTACTGGGGCGAATACACCACCCTTGGCGACAGCTTCCTTGAGAACATTCAGGGCCTGACCACCCTGAAAATTTATCAGGCCGACGGCTGGAAGCACGAGCAGATGAATGCGCAGGCCGAGCGCTTCCGCAAGATCACCATGAAGGTGCTCACCATGCAGCTGAACTCGGTGACACTGATGGACCTGATGGCTTACGGCGGTGCGGGCCTTGGCATCATCAGTGCGGTGTCTGCCTTTGCAAAGGGCCAGCTGACCCTGCAGGCCACACTGACCATCGTGCTGCTGGCCGCAGACTTTTTCCTGCCGCTGCGCCTGCTTGGCAGCTACTTCCACATTGCCATGAATGGTGCCGCTTCGGCAGAGAAGATCTTCAAGCTTCTGGCAGCGGAAGAGCCTGCCGATGGCGACCGCGTGCCCGGCGAAAACACCACCCTGCGGCTGGAGCATGTCACCTTTGGCTACGAAAAGGACCGCACCATCCTGAACGATGTCTCCCTTACCATCCCGCAGGGCAGCTTTGTCTCGCTGGTGGGTGAGAGCGGCTGTGGCAAAAGCACCATTGCGGCGCTGCTGTCCGGCAGCCGCACCGGCTATACCGGCAGCGTGACGCTGGGCGGTGTACCGGTGCAGGAGCTGCAGCAGGAACAGCGTCTGCGCATTTTGACGCTGGTGCCCCACAATGCCACCATCTTTAAGGGCACGGTGGAAAGCAACCTGCGCATGGCAAAGCCGGATGCGGACGAAGCACAGCTCTGGGCGGCATTGGAGCAGGTGAATCTGGCGGACTTCTGCCGCAGCCAGAACGGCCTGCAGACCATCCTGCACGAGGGCGGCTCCAACCTTTCCGGCGGCCAGCGCCAGCGCCTTGCCATGGCCCGCGCGCTGCTGCACGATACGCCCATCTACCTGTTTGACGAAGCCACTTCCAACGTGGATGCCGAGAGCGAGAACGATATCATGCAGGCCATCCACAGTCTGGCCGGAAAAAAGACGGTCATCCTCATTTCGCACCGTCTGGCCAATGTGGTGGACAGCGACTGCATCTATGGAATGGATAAGGGCCGCGTGACCGAGCAGGGCACCCACGCCGAGCTGCTGGCCCGGCAGGGGGCCTACAGCCGCCTGTACACGGCCCAGAAACAGCTTGAAACGCTGGGAAAGGAGGATGCCTGATATGAATAAAATCAATCGCCGCAGCCCCTTTGCCATTGTGGGGCGGCTGATCGTGCTGGTAAAGCCCATGCTGCCCATCATGCTGGCAGCCATCATCATGGGCGTGGCAGGACACTTCTGCGCCACCTTCATTACCATCTTTGGCGGCTTTGGCATCCTGCGTGCACTGGGCCTTGCCAGCCCGCTCAAAACCGTGGGCACAGCCTTTGACTGCATTCTGGTGTTTGCCCTGCTGCGCGGCGTTCTGCGCTATGCAGAGCAGGCGTCCAACCACTATATCGCCTTCAAGCTGCTGGCCCTGATCCGTGATAAGGTGTTCGGTGCCCTGCGCCGTCTGACCCCGGCAAAGCTCGAGGGGCGCGACCGCGGCGACCTGATCTCCCTGATCACCGCCGATATCGAAGCGCTGGAAGTGTTCTATGCCCACACCATTTCGCCCATCTGCATTGCAGTGCTGTGCGTGATCGGCATGACCTGCTTTGTGGGCAGCTACCACATTCTGCCCGCGCTGGTGCTGCTGGCAGGCTACCTGCTGGTGGGCGTGGCCTTGCCCATCTGGAGCGCAAAGCGCGGCGACAGGGCGGCACGGGAGTACCGTCAGGCTCTGGCCGATACCAACAGCTATGTGCTGGAAAGCCTGCGCGGCCTGAAGGATACCCTGCAGTATCAGGATACCGCAGCCCGTGCCGAGGGCATCACCGCCCACAGCGAAACGCTGGGCGAAAAGCAGAAGGCCATGAAGTACCGCGAGGGACTTACCGTGGCCATCACGAACACCTTGATCCTGCTCACGGTGCTGGCTGTGCTGGGTGTGAGCCTGAACCTTTATCAGAGCGGTAAAATGGGCGTGGAGGGCGTACTGGTGTGCACCCTTTCGGCCCTCAGCTCCTTTGGCCCGGTGGTGGCGCTTGCAAACCTTGGTGCCAGCCTGACGCAGGTGTTCGCCAGCGCAGACCGCGTGCTGGATCTGCTGGATGAACAGCCCGTCACCGCCGATGTGACCGACGGCGCAGACACCGCATTTGCAGGTGCCGAGGCCCAGCACGTCAGCTTTGCCTATGCCAATGAGGAGGTGCTGCATGATCTGAGCCTGACCATTCCGGAAAAGAAGATCGTGGGCATCACCGGCCGCTCCGGCAGCGGCAAATCCACCTTCCTGCGGCTGCTGATGCGTTTCTGGGATGTATCCGGCGGCAGCATCCGCTTTGGTGCAGAGGACATCCGCCGGGTGAACACTGCCGCCCTGCGCGCGCAGGAAAGCCTTGTCACGCAGGAGACCGAGCTGTTCGACGATACCATTGAGAACAACATCCGCATTGCAAAGCGGGATGCCACTCACGAGGAGGTGGAAGCAGCCTGCAAAAAGGCTGCACTGGACGGCTTTATCCGCAGCCTGCCCAAGGGCTATGATACCCCGGTGGGTGAGCTGGGCGGTGCACTTTCCGGCGGCGAGCGCCAGCGCATCGGCGTGGCGCGTGCCTTCCTGCATGATGCACCCTTCCTGCTGCTGGACGAGCCTACCTCCAATCTGGACAGCCTGAATGAAGGCGTGATCCTCAAGGCAGTCCGGGACGAGTGCAAGGATAAGACCGTGCTGCTGGTGTCGCACCGCAAGTCCACGATGGCTGCAGCCGATGTGAGCTTCTCGGTGGAAAGCGGTCGGCTGAGCTGAAAACAGAACAACGCAAACAAAAAAACCTGTCTCACAAAATGAGACAGGTTTTTTTGATGGAAAGCTCACTTCAGAGCATCCAAAATCTGGTTTGCAATGTACTGGTGGCCCTTAACGGTGGGGTGGCCGTCCGCAGCGGTCTGCGCACGGGGAATGGCAACGTAGGTCAGGCCTTCCTGTGCGGCAAGATCCTGTGCAAAGCGGTTCAGCCTGCTGAAATAGCTGTTCCATGCGGGCAGCAGAGGCACGGGGTTGGTGTAGCCCAGCAGCACGATCTTTGCGTCCGGGTTCAGTGCACGGATAGCAGCCACGATCTGGGGCAGGGAGTTGGTCACAGTGCCGTATGCCTCGTTGCAGATCTCTTCCATGCCGCGGAACAGCAGGCGGCCGGTGGCCTTGCTTTCGTCAGCGGTCAGCCACATGCGCTTCAGTGCTTCGTTCAGGGTGTTCAGGGTCTGGAAGTTGAAGTCCCGCAGGGAACCGCTGACCACCAGTGCGGCAAGCTGCTCGCTCTTCCAGTTGGTGGCCTCGCCCAGACCCACGATGCAGGGCACCAGCGCGTCGTTGGAGCCGATCTGGATGGAAATGATATCGGCCTTGCGCAGATACTCCTGATATTCCGGGTAGACGTAATATGCGCCGGAAGCCTGATTCATCTTGGGCATGGCACCGTTCTGCACCATATCCACCATGTCGGCGCTCATCAGGCCGGGCAGGCCCAGATTGATGGCGTGCTGGCGGTCCAGCCCAAGGCTCTTGCCCACAAGGGCGGTGTAGCATTGGGAAGAGTAGCCCTCAAAGTTCGGCCGGAGATCGTAGCCGATCTGGGCGATGTTATATTTCATATCAGCAAGGCCGACACCGGTGGTGATGCTGTCGCCCAGCGCCACATAGGTGAGCTGCGGCTCCGGTTCGCCGGCCGTCTGGGCATCGGCGGGCAGGGCGGTCTCCTGCTCGGCGGGCGCTGCGGTCTGCTCCTGCTGCGGTTCAGAGGGTTCAGCGGCAGGCTGTTCGTCGGCAGCAAATGCAGGCATGGCCAGCAGCACAAGGGCCGCTGCTGTGGCCAGAAAGCTGGCAAATTTTTTGTTTTTCATTGCGATTCCTTCTTTCTGGAATGACTGCACCTGTGCGGCACAGCTGTTGTCTCTATGATAAAATGGAAAGTAAAAATTGTCAACTGACAAAATTCAAAAAATTGCGGCCATCGCTGCGTCCGTATTCTGCAGTTTCTTCCATACAAAAAAGCTCTCCCTTTCGGGAGAGCTCAGCGTCTGAAAAATTACAGGGTGAAGTTCAGGATCAGTAATCGCGGGGAGTGATCTCTTCCTCCAGCTTGCGGTAGTCCACCTTGCCAACGGGGGTCATCGGCATTTCGCTGATGAACTTGTAGCCCACCGGCTGCACATACTCCGGCAGCTCTTCCGTGCACAGCTGGCGCAGTTCCCGCACGATCTGGCGCTTTTTCTTATCGCCTTCCGGGTCCAGCACCACATACACGAAGGGCAGGCGGCCCTGCACATGGTCCTTATCGGTGCAGCCCACCACCGAGCACTGATGCACGGCCGGGTGGCGGCTGATGACGTTCTCGATCATGGACGGGAACACCTTGAAGCCATCGTGACGGATGATCATGCGCTTGATGCGGGAATCCAGATACACAAAGCCGTCCTCGTCCATGTAGCCGACATCGCCGGTGTGTGCCCAGATCTGGCCGTCTGCATGGCGGCGCAGGATCATGTCGGTCTCCTCGGGCTTATTGTAGTAGCCCTTCATGACGGTGGGGGTGCAGATGCAGATCTCGCCGCGCTCACCGATGGGCAGTTCGGTCTCGGTGCCAGGCTCAAAAATGGACACCACCGTGTTCAGCATGGGAATGCCCACGCTGCCGGGCTTGGTCACGTTGCCGGCGGCAACGGTAGCGGCAGAGGCGACCTCGGTCATGCCGTAGCCCTTGGCCAGCGGATATTCCACGTTGTGCGCCTTCAGGAACTCGTTCACAGTCAGCTCAGCGCCCAGCGGCAGCGAGTCGCCGCCGGCGGCATAGTTGCGGATGAAGGAGAGGTCCTTCTTCTTCTTGAGCAGCAGAGAAGAAGCCATCTGCTGGTAGTGAGCCGGAACGCCGAACATGTGCTCGGGCTTGTGCTTCCAGATCAGTGCGCCCAGCTTGTCGGGGTCCAGATTGGGGATGATGACGACGTGCAGGCCCATGACCAGCGGCATGTGCACGCCGCAGGCATAGCCGTAGGCAATGAACGGAGGCATGACGTTCATCAGCTTCTGGCCGCGGCAGAACAGGTTGCTCTGGGCGATGAATTCGTGGGCCAGAGAGTTAAAGCTGTCGTCGGTCAGCATAACGCCCTTGGGCGAACCGGTGGTGCCGCCGGTGTGCACCACCACGCAGGCGTGCTGCGGGTCGTAGGGTTCGGCGTTCATGCTCTGATCCTTGCCCTGTGCAATAAAGTCCTTCCAGTGGATCACATTGGACTTGTAGCGGTTCTTATCGGGGTTGGTCAGCTTGTAGCCGACGGCCAGATGCAGCGGCAGGGAGTCTGCAGGGCTGATGACCAGCACGCGCTCCACATTGGTGCGCTTTTCTGCCTTGTGGCAGCGCTCATAGGTCACATTCAGGCAGATCAGCAGGCGGGAATCTACCTCCTCGATGTACTCGTGGATACCCTCAACGCTGTAGCGCGGGTCCACCAGATTCAGCGTTGCGCCGATCATATCGACAGCGTAGAAGGCATAGATCACCTCAGGGGTCATCACGCTGACGACGGTGATGATGTCGCCCTTTTTCACGCCGAGAGCACGGAAGGCGGCAGCGGTTTTCTTGATATTCACAAAGAGGTCTGCAAAGGTGAATTTGCGGCCATAATACTCCAGAGCGGTCTCGCTCAGGTGGTTTTTGTTCTGATGGCAGAGATACTCAAAGGCGCTGCACTTGGGCAGGGGCATGTCGATGTATTTCTGGTCATAGTACTTCAGCCAGGGCTTCGCAGTGGACGCATAGAGCGGTTCACGCTGTTCAGTAGTCATAGAATAAAGTCCTCTTTTCTTTCTTCTTCTTTTCATTGCCTCATTGCCAAAATCCGACAGCTTTGCAAAGAAGATGAAAGCCGCCGGTTAGAACACGCTAATAACTCAAAAATCAGAATCAATGATGCAGATTCTATTGTAGTGGAGTTGCCGGAGAATGTCAAGAAATAAACTATGAATGTTGCGTAAAAGAGCCGTAAAACAATGATTCAGCCCGAAATGTCGGGGGTCAGCGCGGCAGCCACTGCTCGGCTTCGGCGGCGCTGCACAGTACAAAATGCTCAGGCCGCAGTTCGCGCCACTGGGGGGCCTCTCTGGAGTAGTCGTGCATGGCGGGGTCGTACACCAGCAGCTTTTTCTGCCGCTCCCGGCGGGGATCCGGCATGGGAATGGCGGAAAGCAGGCTGCGGGTATAGGGGTGGATGGCGTGGGCTGTCAACTCTTCGGCCCCGGCCAGCTCCACGATGCGGCCCTTGTGGATGACGGCGATGCGGTCGGAGATGTAGCGCATCACGGAAAGATCGTGGGCGATGAACAGGTAGGTGATGCCGCGTTCCTTCTGCAGGCGGCGCAGCAGGTTCAGCACCTGTGCACGGATGGACATATCCAGTGCGCTGATGGGCTCATCGGCAACGATGAACTCCGGCTCCACGATCAGGGCCCGGGCAATGCCGATGCGCTGGCGCTGTCCGCCGGAAAATTCGTGGGGGAAGCGGGAGGCAAATTCCGGCAGCAGACCCACGTCCAGCAGAGCCTGACGCACCTTTTCCTCCTGCTGGGCGGTGGAAAGATCAGGCCGGACGTTCTGCAGGCCCTCGCCCACGATATAGCTCACTTTGGCGCGCTCGTTCAGCGAGGACTGCGGGTCCTGAAAGATCATCTGGATCTCTTTGATGATCTGCCTGTCCAGCTGGCGGGAAATTCTGCCGTTGATCTTCTGGCCCTTATAAAGGATCTCGCCGCCGGAGGTGGGCAGAATACGCAGGATGGCGCGGCCAATGGTGGTTTTGCCGCTGCCGCTTTCGCCTACAAGGCCGAAGGTCTCGCCCTTATAAATTTTAAAGTTGGCATCCTGCACGGCTTCATATGCTTTTTTGCCGGAGCCGTAGGTCACGTTCAGGTGGTTCACTTCCACAAGAACTTCGCGTTCATTTTCCATCTTACAGCCCCTCCTCTCGCAGCATTTTTACCGCAGCAGGCGGCTCGATCTTGGGTGCCCGGGGGTCCAGCAGCCATGTTTTGGCCTTGTGGGTGGGCGTTACCTCAAAGTAGGGCGGGCGCTTGACAAAATCGATCTTCAGCGCCTGCGGGTTGCGGGGCGCAAAGGCGTCGCCGCGAATTTCCGCAAACAGGTTCGGCGGGGTGCCCACGATGTTGAACAGGTTTTCGCCCTTCACGCCCATCTGCGGCATACTGGAAAGCAGCGCCCATGTGTAGGGGTGGCGGGGATCGTAATATATTTCGTCAGCAGTGCCGATCTCCACAATGTCGCCTGCGTACATCACAGCCACGCGGTCTGCAATGTTTGCCACAACGCCCAGATCGTGGGTGATCATGACGATGGTCAGATCGTACTTGAACCGCATTTCCTTCAAAAGCTGCAAAATCTGGGCTTGAATGGTCACGTCCAGTGCGGTGGTAGGCTCGTCGCAGATCAGGATCTTGGGGCTGCAGGCCACCGCAATGGCAATGACCACACGCTGGCGCATGCCGCCGGAGAACTCGTGCGGGTACTGCTTAAAGCGCTTTTCGGGGTCGGTGATGCCCACATCCCGCAGATATTCCAGCGTTTTTTCCTTGGCGGCAGCACCCTTTAAGCCCTGATGCAGGGCAACGGCTTCCATGATCTGTGCCCCGATGGTCTTCAGCGGGTTCAGGCTGGTCATGGGGTCCTGCATGACCATGGCGATCTCTCGGCCGCGTACCCGCAGCCAGTCCTTTTCGGTTCTGAGGTCAGAAAGGCGCAGCGGCTTGCCGTCCGCCATGCCGTAGTAATCGATGGTGCCGCTGGGAATGGAGCCGTTGGCATCCAGCAGGCCCATGAAGCTCTTGGTAAAAACGCTCTTGCCGGAGCCGCTCTCGCCCACGATGGCAAGCACTTCGCCCTGGTACAGATCAAGGTCGATGCCGCGGATGGCGTGCAGCACTTTTCCACGCAGGTTGAACTGGATGTTGACATCTTTTGCGGAGAGAATGAGCTGGTCGTGTTCCATGATACCCCCTCCTTACTGCAGATGGTTCTTCGGATCGGCAGCATCCGAGAAGGCGTTGCCGATCAGATAGAACGCAATGGTAACAAAGCTCAGGATGAGGGTGGGGTACAGCAGCTGGTAGCGCAGCCCGGCCTGCATCATCACCTTGCGGCCATCGTTGACCAGGTTGCCCAGCGAGGGGGTCTCCACCGAAAGGCCCAGACCGATGTAGGTGATGAACACCTCATTGCCAATGGCTTCCGGGATGGTGAGGGCCATGCGCAGCATGATGACCGAGACGAGGTAGGGCAGCAGGTTGCGCAGCACGATGCGGATGGTGGGCGTGCCGATGCAGCGGGAAGCCACATTGTAATCCCGGTCGCGGATGATGAGGATCTGGTTGCGGATGAAGCGTGCCATTTCGATCCAGCCCTTGATGGCCATGCCAAGGACCATGGTCCAGATGCTGGGGGTGGCTACATAGGAAATGAGGATCAGCACGATGGCGGTGGGAATGTTATCGAAGATGTTGTACAACTCGGTGAACACAAAGTCCAGCCCGCGCACATAGCCCCACAGCACACCGGCGGTAATGCCCACCACAGCTTCGATGAGGGCCACGAAGAAGGCGATAGTCAGACTGGTGCGTGCACCGGCCCAGATGCGTGCCCACAGGTCCTGACCGATGGAGTTGGAACCCCAGATAAAGCCGTCCTGCCCGGGGGCGATGTTGCGGTACTGGATGCCGGTCACAGGGTCCACGGCGCACAGGTTCGGGTCTGCCTGACCGGGCAGGTGGGGCTGGATGAAGGCAAAGGCAACCACGACCACCAGCGCGATCAGCAGGGCCACGGCGAACTTGTTCTTGAAAAAGGCACGGAAGGTGCTGCCCCAGTAGCTGTAGTTGGAGCTGGCGGTGGCTTCGGCCTGCTCCTCACTGAACCCGGCGGGGGTGAACAGCTCATCCTCCGGCAGATTTTCCCAGCCGGTGCGGCGCTGTGCCTGAGCAGCATTCAGCTGATCCTCCAGCTGCTTCGATTTTTCGCGTTTCAGAAAAGAGAGCATCAGCGTCCACCTTCTTTCCTGCCAAAGTTGATGCGGGGGTCAATGAGCACCATGAGCACATCACCCAAGATCAGGCCGATGATGCCCACGCAGGCGTACAGCAGCACGATGCCCTGCACCATGGTGTTGTCGTGGCGCTGCACACAGGTGACCAGCAGGCCGCCCATGCCCGGGATGCTGTACAGGCTTTCGATGTAGATGGAGCCGACGACCGTGTTCAGGAATGCCGAGGGAATGTACTGCACCAGCGGCACCATGGCGTTGCGGAACACGTGGTGCAGGGCGATATTATTCTCGCTCACGCCCTTGGCGCGGGCCAGCTTGACGTAGTCCTTGTTGCTCTCATCCACCATATAGCGGCGCAGCCACATGGCGTAGAACGCAAGGTTTGCAAGGCTCATGCTGCACACCGGCAGCACCCAATAGCGCCAGTTGGCGGCATCGAACAGCAGGCCCACGCCCATGGCGGTGGTGCCGTACATCTGGATGTACAAAAAGTACACTGCCGCAGGCACCGCCTGAATGAGCACGATGAATGCCGTGCCCAGCTTATCCGGCCAGCGGCCCTTATAACGGCCCATGACAAGGCCCAGCGGAATGCCCAGCACAAGGCTGAGCAGCATGGCCAGCACACCCATCTCGATGGAAATAGGCAGTTTCTGGGCAAGGATCTTGGTCACGGGAGCGTTGAGCTTGTAAATGTGGCTCACGCCCAGATCACCGTGCAGCGCATCCCGCCAGAAATGGCCGATCTGCACCGGCAGCGGGTCCAGCAGGCCCATGGACTGCAAACCGGCCTGGATCTGCGCCTCGGTCATTTTTTCGTAGTTGGCAAAATAGCCCTCTACCGGCATGAGCCGCAGCAGGCAGAACACCAGCGTCACAATGACGAACAGGGTCAGAATGGAGCGCCCGATGCGTTTTGCGAGATATTGCACCATAGCCGTGCACCTCTCTTTTCTTTATAAATACAGATAACTATAGAATAACGCAAAATCTTACTTTTGGAAAGCGATTTAAAGAGATTTTGCAATAAAAAAGGGGTCAGGAAAGGCCGACAGGCATTTCCTGACCTCTTTTACAAATCAGCGTGCGTCGCGGTTGGCGTTATACTCATCCATGGAAACGTAGTGGTCGAGGATGTGCACGCCCTTCAGACGGTTGGTGGAAAGGCCTGTGGGCGCATACTGACCCTCCCACAGGTTCAGGCGGGTGGCAATGTAGGGCGGCACCGGCATCCCCAGCGGGATGACCAGCGCGTTCTCGATGAGGAAGGCTTCGGCATCCGCAAAGGCTTCGTACCGGGCATCCAGATCTTCGGTGATGGTCTTGGCAGTCTCCACCATGGACATGTACTGCATCACAAGGTCGGCGGTCTCGCCGGTCACGATGCCGTCCTCCACGCCGGTGCGCAGGAAGCTGTAGCAGGTGCCGCGGTCGCCGACTTCCTGATAGAAGGGGTACACCTCGGTCTCGGGGTCGGAGTAGTCCGCGCCCCAGTAGTAGGACATCAGTTCGTAAGCACCCACGCGGCGCACCGCGTTCAGGAAGTTATCGGACGGACCCTGCGTGATGATGATGCTGATGAAGTCGAAGCCGTCGTTCAGAACGCCCTCTACCTGCTGCTTGAACACCTGACACTGCTTGTCCCAGTCCACCACAGCGGGGTTGTACGGATACTGGATCTTGATGGGGAAGGTGACACCGGCGGCGGTCAGCTCTTCCACGGCGGCATCACGGTACTCTTTGGCCTTGGCTTCGTCGAAGAAGTCGGAGAGGCTTGCAAGGCCGCCGCACTCGGTGTAATCCACACCCTTGCTGTTGGCGCAGAAGGACGGCGGGGTGATGGTGTGCAGTTTGTAGTTATCGTAGCCCTCCGGTGCGGTGACGGCCAGCGTCACGGAGGGATTGATGGCGTACAGGAAAGCCTTGCGGAAGTTGGTGGAGTTGATGGCCTTGGCCCAGTTGTCCGGCTCGTACTGGGCATCCACGCCGGTCACGGTCCAGTTGGAGAACTCGTGGCGGTAGGGCAGGAAGTTGAAGATGTAGAAGTAGCTCTTGCCGGTCTCCGGGCGCTCCATGGAAACCATATCCTTGGTGGTGTCGTCGGCCAGCCAGCTGTCCAGAATGTCGGAGCTGATGGTAGCCTGATCGATCTCGCCGCGCTTGACCATCTCCGGGCCGCTGATCAGCTCTTCCTGATTGTAGATGTAGCGCACCGTGTCGATGTAAACGCTGTCGGCATCGTAGTTCTCGGGGTTCTTCTTCATCACCCAGCTTTCCAGCGGAGTATACTCGGCCAGATAGAACGCGCCGCAGCTGCAGGCGGTCTCGGCACTGGTGCAGAACTGGTCGGCAAACTCCTCCAGCAGCGGGCCGTAGGCAGGTTCGTAGGGAGCATAGCTCAGCAGGCTGAGGAAGCCGGGAAAGTCGAAGTTCAGCGTATAGGTCAGGGTGTGGTCGTCCACAGTCTTCACGCCCACAGTGTCAAAGTCCACAGCAGGGTACTCGGTGGTGGTGCCGTCGGCGGCAGTGGCGGTCACGGTGCCGTTGGCATCAATGGCGTAGGTGGTGCCGTCCTCGGCCACGGTGCCGTTGTTGGCGTTGTTGCGGTAAACGCAGTAGTTATAGTAGTCGTCCGCACCGGCCACATAGGGGGTGACAAGGCTTGCAGTGGAGGACGCATAGTCCGGGTTCAGCACGTAGGCCAGAGCATCCACAAAGTCCTGTGCGGTCACAGGGCCAAGCACCTCACCGTTGCAGTCCACCCAGTTCTCATCCCGCAGGTGGAAGGTCCATGTCAGGCTGTCGGCATCCCACTCCCATGTGGTGGCCAGACCTTCCCGGATCTTGCCGCGGTTGTCGTACTCCACCAGCGTGTCGATGCACTGGGTGCCGTGGTAAAGGTCCGGGTCCGCCGAGCAGACAAGATAGTTCAGGGTGGCGGGCTGACGGGAATACAGCACGGTGTAGGTGGAGCTGCTGCCGGAAGCGCCGGTGCTGCCGCTGCCGCCATTGGAAGCGGAAGAGCCGCCGCAGCTGCTCAGCAGACCAGCCGCTGCTACAGAAAGGGCGGCTGCGCCGCTGCCTTGCAGGAACTGGCGGCGGGAGATGGAATGAGCCATAGTAAAATCCTTCTTTCGTAAGATCTTGGCAAAAGCTTGCTTCGTGCTTTGGGATAAGAAAGGGGTAACGGAAATAGCTCCGTTACCCCTTTGTAACAGTCGGTGGCCACGGTGCGTGGTCTTATGGCCAGTATAGCATTGAATCTGTGCGCCGTCAATCGTTTTTCGGTGTGTCGGGCACATCCTTTTCCGCAGCGTTTTCCGGTGCGGCAGCAGAGGCTTCGTCCAGCGCGGCGGGGGCTGCTTTTTCCGGGGTCAGTGCTGTGATCACGGAACCGGCCACAGCAGGCACGGCAGCGGCCGCAGCGGTTTCTGCGGGGGCGGCGGCTGTCTGTACAGCGGTCTCAGCGGCATCGGCACCGGCTTCAGCTGCTGCCTTGGCAGCTTCCTCTGCGGCCTTTTGGGCTTCGCGCTCCTCCCGCAGCTGCTTTGCCCGGGCAGCGGCTTCTTCCTGCCGCTTTTTGGTGCGGGCCTTGATGCGGCACACGGTGCACACACCGTCCACGCTGTTCGGCGCAATGGGCTTGCCGCATTCCTTGCACAGGGTCTTGGTGCATTTATGTACACTTACCGGGCCAAGGGTGGTGAGCTGGCGCAGCTTCATACCGTCGATGCCGTGGTTGGAGCAGGAGGCCACACACACCTCGCACTCGCTGCACTTCCACGGCGTGATGACGATGCGGGTCTGGCCGTCGGGCAGGTCTTCCAGCTTCAGCGCACCGGCGCGGCAGGCCTTTTCGCACTTGCCGCAGCCAAAGCATTTATCGGTAAAGTTGGGCAGGTAATAGCCATATTTCAGCGGCGTTTCCATGGATGCCTTCAGCTGCTTTGTGCGCTGGTGCAGCAAAAGGCGGAAGTCCACACCGCCGTCGTCCTCGCTGTGCAGGCCGGGCAGCATCTGCAGCAGCTTTTTGGTGCCGCTCTTGGAGCCGTGGCTCACCTGCTCAAACATTTCGCGGCGGCTCAGCTCTTTTACGTGATAGGGCGCTTCGTCCTGCTCGTAGGCCAGAGTGAACCGTGCCTCGAACATGGACTGGCCAAAGAAATCCACAAGCCTTGTCAGCTCCTTGCGCAGCTGGGCGGCGCACAGGTCGTTCTCGCACTCACCACAGGGGGTCAGGTCCAGCACGATCTTCTTGTTCAGGGCAAGGTAGGCCAGCGTTTCCCATGTGAGGGCCGCAATGCAGGTGCGCACCATGGAATTCTTGCGGGTGGACTTTTCGCAGCCGATCCAGATGGTGTCGTTGTCGGTATCGGCGGCAGAGGTGTCCCGCTGCACCTGCTCCGGCGAAGGGATGATGCAGCCGCTGCGGCAGGCAGAGACGCACAGGCCGCACTCGGTGCAGGGGTCCCAGTCCTTCACAAGGTTCGGGCGGGTAAAGATCTGTTCGCCATAGGGGCAGATATCCTTGCACTCGGTGCAGGGCTTGCGATGGGGATGCAGGTTCCAGCACTGGCGGCGGTTGATCTCGGGATGGGTAGTTTTCATCAGCATATCCATCGCGGTGCGTGTAAAAAAGCCCATAGTTTACTCCTTTTCCACAACCGAAGTGATGTTTGCATGGTCGATCAGGAAACGCTGCACCTTCTGGGTGGTAATGGCCGAAGCCACAGCGTCCCGGCTGAGCACGTTGCGGATCTCGGCTTCCGGGGTATCGTGCAGCTTGGAAAGGCGGGCGTATTCGGCATCCACCTCTGCGTTGGACACGGTGATCTGTTCGGCCTTGGCAATGGCCTGCACCGCAAGGATGCTGCGCATCTTGCGCTCCGCGTCCCGGCGGAAGGCGGAGCGCACCTCGTCCGGTGTGGTCTGGCCTGCCTTGCAGTACAGCTCCATGGTCATTTTGCTGCGGCGCAGCCGTTCGCGCAGGGCGTTCATGTCGCGCTCAGCATTCTGATCCAGAATGGCGTTATCCAGCTCAGCGGTCAGGTTGGCACCGGCCATACCCAGCAGGGCCGCACCGGCAATGCGGTCGGCGTTGGCCTCATGGGAGCGGCGCTTTTTCTCACGGATGCTCTCCTTCAGGGCATCTACCGTATCAAAGCCCAGTGTCTTGGCAAAGGCATCGTCCAGCGGTACAGGCTGCTTTTGCTCCACGGTGTGCAGGGTGATGGCGAATTGCGCCGTCTTGCCGGAAAGCTCCGGCACCCGGAACTCGGCGGGATAGGTGAAATCGAACCGGAAGCTCTCGCCTGCCTTGTGGCCGTACACGGCATCCTCGGCGGCGGGCATCAGCTGGCCGGTGCCCAGCACCACGGTCACATTTTCCATTTTGCTGTCCGGGATGGGTGCGCCGTCCAAGAAGCCCTCAAAATCCAGCGTGACGCGCATCCCGCGCGCGGCGGACTTTTCCACCGGTGCAAAGGGAGCACGGGTGCGGGTGAGGTTCGCCGCCTCCAGCTCCACGGCCTTTTCCGATACCGGGCGCACCCGGCGGGTAAATTCCAGCCCCTTGTACTGGCCCAGTGTGACCTTGGGCAGGGCGTTTGCATTCTGTTCCATGGGAAATACTCCTTTTATCTCCAAAGCGTTTGCAATTTAAAGTCCATGTCCGGCAAGCCAGGCTTCCGCCACCTGCGAGAACATTTCTGGGTAGAGGGCATCCTCCTGACGGAAAGCATCCAGATAATATTCCACCTCGGCCCGGTCAGCAGGCTCGGTGCGCTCCCACACGGTGAACACGGTGCCGTTGCCCATATCAAAGCTGGCAGCCTGCGTGAAGTGCTCGTCCCGCGCGGCGCAGAAGAGGGCATTCCACCGGCCGGAGAGCTCGCCGCCGCTGACAAAGGTCTGGGGGAACGGCTCTGCGGTGAGCACATACTTTGCCTCGAAGAACCGCACCGGGAACTCGTGGGTGCCCGGAATGGAGATGCCGGCGGAAAGCTTGCCCTGCAGCTGGATGTCCGGCAGGGCTGCGTACTGGAACATGTCCGAGTTATACAGCATATCGTGGGGGATCATGTAGGCAAACTCGCCTTTTTCCGCATCGCAGTGGGCATCGATCCAGTCGTCCACGCGCTGGATCTGGGCGGCATCGGTGCGGTCGTAGGTGAGCTTGTCCAGCCGGACGAATTCCGACACGGCCTTGAGGGGAAAATGATCCACCACAAAGCCCGGCAGGGCAACGGCGGTCAGCGGCGAGCAGCGCACGGACACCGCAAACACCATGGTAAAGCCCCAGTAGCAGAGCTTGACGGCGGTGTGCTTTTTCAGGCCGTCGGCCAGTGCGGCGGAACCAACGAGGAACAGCAGCAGCCACCCCGGCACGAACAGCAGCATCTGGTGGCTGCCGGTGTTCTGCACCCGGGTGAACAGCACAAGGCTCACCAGCAGCTCCACACCCGCAAGGCAGGGCAGGGCAGGCAGGCGGCGCTTTGCCGCAAACCACAGCCCCAGCCCGATCAGGATGAAGTTCAGCAAACCGATGCGCAGGGTCTGTGCGGCAAGCTCCAGCGTGATGCCGCCGAAGTTATAGTAGGAGTAGCGCCCGGCGTAATCGAAGCCGAGGATCTTGCGCACCATGGGCAGCAGAAGCAGCACCATGGCCCCGGCGGCGCAAAGGCCGAACACGGCCAGCCGTACCATGCGGTGCGCAGCGCGGCTGGACTGGCCATCTTTTGCCAGCCGGATGCTGGAAACTGCCAGCAGCAGCACGTAGGCAAAGCAGTAGCCCACCACAAAATATAAGTACCAGCGCCGGGTGAGGATGATCCCCGCTGTGGCGGCGAAGATGAGCAGATAGCGCGGCAGGTCGATGCCGTCAAAGCGGTAGTCCAGCGTGAGCAGCAGGAGCATAAAGGCAAAGATCAGGCCGAACCAGTCCGGCTGGCCCAGCACCGCCGACATGCGCAGGAACGGGAAGGCAGCGCACCAGGAAAAGCCGATGAGGAAATACCAGAACCGGTTCTTTACCCGCAGCATCTGGCCTGCCTTGACCGTCAGGCCCGCCAGCAGCACCAGCAGGCTGGGCAGGACGCTGAACACCTGACAGAAGGCGTAGTCGTCGCCGGTCTTGCCGCTCAGGCAGAACGGGAACTCGGTGAACAGGGTGATGAAGTTGGTGTAGTCCTCGGTGATGGAATCGAGGATGAACCGGAAGCCTGCGCCTGCGCTCTGTGTAAAGGCGGCTTCGGCGTTATATTGTTTTAAAATGTAGTTCACATAGTCCCAGTGGTAGAGGAAGGTGCGGCTGCCGAGGGCCCAGTAAAAGTAAAGCACGGCCGCTGCCCACAGGCCCACCAGCACCGCCTTGTGGAACAGGTCCAGCTCCACACCGGCGCGGCGCAGCACCAGCAGCGCCAGAACAAACAGCGCCGCATTGCACCACAGGCTCACCAGCGGGAAAAACAGGCTGCTGCCCGGTGCGGCAAGGCCAAATATTATAAGCGCCATCGCTCCGACAGCAAGGCCCAAGCCCGCTTTGCCCAGAGCCGACAGGCGGGAAATGATTCCACTCATCCCAAAAACCTCTCAGTTGCAGAATATCACAGCTACAGTATAGCAAGCAAAATCTGCACTGTCCAGCCGCAGGGCACGGAAAACAGCAAAATGTCCCGCAGCTTTCAAAGCATACGGGACATTTTGAAGCGAATATTACTTACTGGAATTGGCTGCGGCCTTTGTGCTGCGGGCTGCACGGCGCTTTTGTGCCATGGCCTTGCCCGCGCTGATGCGGGCCGCATCGGGGTTCGGGGCCTCCGGCGCAAGGCGCAGCAGGCAGCTGCCCATGGCGGGCAGGTCTACCGTAAGGGTGTAGTCCCGGCCAAACACACCGCCGTCGGTGGTGTGCAGCTTTGTCTTGCGGCGGCCCTTTAGCGCACCGCCCCACTCGGCAGATTCCGTGTTCAGCACCTCCTCGGCGCTGCAGGGGAACTGGAGATACAGCGGGAACTTTTTGTGGGCGTGATCCTGCGTGTTCATGATGCACAGCAGGTTTTCGCCCCGGCCCTTGCGCAGCCAGGCGTACACGCCCTCGCTGCGGCTCTCGCAGGCCACCCATTCAAAGCAGTCGGGGTTGTACTCGCCGTCGTAGAGGGCGGGCTCGGTGGAATACACCCGGCTCAGGTGGGCAAAGTATTTCTGGAACGCATCGTGGAAGGGGTATTTCAGCAGATCCCAGTCCAGTTCGCGCTTTTCGTCCCACTCGCGGAAGTGTCCCAGCTCATTGCCCATAAAGTTCAGCTTCTTGCCCGGGTGCATGTACATATAAAAATAGAGGGTGCGCAGCTGGGCGCATTTTTCCGCATAGGTGCCCCAGAGCTTGTCGATGATGGTCTTTTTGCCGTGTACCACTTCGTCGTGGCTCAGCGCCAGCAGATACAGCTCGTTGTAGAAGTAGTGCATGCTGAAAACGATCTTGCCGTAGGCATTCGGACGCTCGCCGAAGGGAGTGGCAAAATAGTCCAGCGTGTCGTGCATCCAGCCCATGTCCCACTTGTAGTCGAAGCCCACGCCGTCGTAGCGGGTGGGAGCCGTCACCTTGAGGAAGTTGGTGGAGTCCTCGGCCGTGTAGATGCCGGTGGGCCAGCGCTCGTTCAGGCCATGGTTCAGGCTGCGCAGAAAGTTCACGGCACCCTCGTTCACGCCGCGGTTCGGGTCGCCCTGCCAGTACAGCGCGCGGGAAATGGCGTCCATGCGAATGCCATCGCAGTGGTACACGTCCATCCACAGGGCGGCAGCACTGTTCAAAAAGCTGCACACCTCGCGGCGGTAGTAGTTGAAGTTGCAGGTGCCCCACTCGCTGTGGCCCACATCGCTGTCGTACTCATACAGGTGGGTGCCGTCAAACTTTGCCAGTGCATCGGCGTTGGCGGCAAAGTGCACCGGCACAAAATCCATGATCACGCCAATGCCCATGCGGTGGCAGGCGTTGACGAAGCCGGCAAACTGGGCGGGGGTGCCGTAGCGGCTGGTAACGGAAAAGTAGCCGGTGGTCTGGTAGCCCCAGCTGCCGTCGAAGGGATGCTCTGCCAGCGGCAGCAGTTCCACATGGGTAAAGTGGTGGTCCAGCAGCCATGGGATCAGCTCCTTGGCCAGCTCTTCGTAGTTGTACCAGCCGTCGGAGCCGTCCTCCTGCTTGCTGCCGGGCTTGTGCTGCCAGCTGCCGGCGTGCATCTCGTAGATGTTCAGCGGGCGGTTGCGGCATTTGTCGCGGCGCTCCATCCATGCGCTGTCGTCAAAGTGGAAGTCCAGCTTTGCAAGGCGGCTGGCCGTGCCGGGCCGCAGTTCGGTGGAAAATGCGTAGGGGTCGCTGCGCATCACCACACTGCCGTCGGCACCATGTACACGGTATTTATAAAGGTCGCCCTCTGCAAGGCCGGGGATAAAGGCGCTCCATACGCCGGTCTCGGCGCGCTGCATGGGTACGCCTGCCTCCCAGCCGTCAAAGCCGCCGCACACCTCCACAGCGGTGGCACCGGGTGCCCACACAGCAAAGCGCCAGCCCTCGGTGCCATTGTCGGCAGCCGGGTGCGCACCAAGGATGCGGTAGGCATCAAAGCAGTCTCCATTGAAGAATTCACGGGGAATGGCGGGGTAATTCATGCAAAGATCTCCTTACGTTCTATGATAGTCAGCGCACAGCGGCACTGCATGTGACACAGGTGTTTGGGCAAAATATCCAATAAAAACAAGGCAAGATGGGGCACAGTGGCTGATATTCTTGTCGATTCTTGACAAAAATCGGCAAAAATTAACATATTTTACAGATTCTGTGCTATACTATTCCTGCCGCCGCAGTGGGCGGAGACTGATTTTTTTGTATGGGAGCGGTATGAACAATGGCTTGGTATGACAACGCGGTATTTTATCACATCTATCCTCTGGGTCTGTGCGGCTGCGCACACGAGAACGACGGGCAGGCAGTGCCCGGTGCGTTTGATAAACTGAACGCATGGGCAGAGCACGCAGCAGACATCGGCTGCACGGCTATTTATATCGGCCCGCTGTTTGAGAGCGGCTCCCATGGCTACGATACCATCGATTACCGGCTGGTGGACCGCCGTCTTGGCACGAACGCCGAGTTCAAGGACTTTGTGGCCCGGTGCCATGCCCGGGGCCAGAAGGTGATCGTGGATGGCGTGTTCAACCATGTGGGCCGTGATTTCTTTGCGTTTCAGGAGCTGAAGGCAAACCGCGAGAACGCCCGCTATAAGGACTGGTTCTGCGATGTGAACT
>OLGY01000735.1_pt1 | contig 20521 bp, 16 predicted proteins | sample 1605951 | NCBI WGS metagenome assembly OLGY01 (sample SAMN03283280) | human gut metagenome | biome: human-associated habitat; material: feces | host: Homo sapiens | place: Peru | collected 2012
CCACCACACACTTGGTCAGGTGGGTGCCCTCCTGCTTTTCCATCTCCACGATCTTGCCGACGACCACCTTGCTGATGCCGGCATCCAGCGGGATCAGCTCTTCGACCTCAAAGCCGCAGGAGAAGAGCTTTTCCTCCAGTTCCTGCGCAGTAACGTCGATATCTACATATTCTTTTAACCAGCTGAAAGGTACTTTCATTGTCTCTCTTCTCCCCTCTTATTCGTGGAACTGCTTGAGGAACTGCAGGTTGTTCTCGAACATCAGGCCGATATTGTTGATGCCGTACTTCAGCATGGCGATACGCTCGATGCCGATGCCGAAAGCGAAGCCGGAGTATTCGTCCGGGTCGATGTTGCAGTTCTCCAGCACCTTGCGGTTGACGACACCGCCGCCCAGCACTTCGATCCAGCCGGTGTGCTTGCACAGCGGGCAGCCCTTGCCGTGGCACTCAAAGCAGCTCACGTCCACCTCGACGCTGGGCTCGGTAAACGGGAAGTAGGAGGGGCGCAGGCGGGTGCGGGTGTCGGCACCAAACAGCTTCTGCACAAAGGTGTTCAGAGCACCCTGCAGGTCGCCCAGCGTGATGCCCTTGTCTACCACAAGACCTTCCATCTGGTGGAACATGGGGCTGTGGGTCGCATCGGAGTCCGAGCGGAACACACGGCCGGGGATCAGGACCTTGATGGGCGGCTTCTGGCTGTCCATGGTGCGGATCTGGCCGCCGGAGGTCTGGGTGCGCAGCAGGAACTCGTCCGACAGGTAGAAGGTATCCTGCATGTCGCGGGCCGGGTGATCCTTGGGCACGTTCAGGCGGGTGAAGTTGTGGTCATCGTCCTCGATCTCCGGGGCATCTGCCACAGCAAAGCCCATGCCGGAGAACACGTCAATGATCTGGTTGGTGACCAGAGTCAGCGGGTGCAGACCGCCCACGGGGCGGGTCTTGGCAGGCAGGGTGATGTCCACCGTCTCGGCAGCGTTGCGGGCAGCAAGCTCTGCCGCCTTTACCTTCTCGGCCGCAGCGTCGTAATCTGCCTGAACCTTTGCCTTGAGTTCATTGATGATCTTGCCCATAGCGGGGCGCTCTTCGGGGGCGACAGTGCGCAGATTCTTCATCAGAGCGGGGATCTTGCCGTTCTTGCTGAGGTATTCCTGCCAGAAGGATGCCAGCGTTTCCTTGCTGGAGACCTGACCAAGGCTTTCAGCAGCCTGTTTTGCCAGCTCGTCGATCATTGCTTGCATGGATGTTCTCTCCTTTGTTCTTCTTGTTCATGAGCGGAGGCAATAAAAAAAGCTCCGTCCCCTGCCCGGCCAAAGGCCAGACAAAAGGGACGAAGCTGTTGATTCTTAGCTCCGCGGTACCACCCGGTTTCCACCCGTACACAGGTGCCGGGCGGCTCTCAGAACGCCGTAACGGGGCGTGGCCGTTCTGTACTACTGCTGTTTCGCACAGACCGCTCAGGAGCGAACTTCAGCACAGATACACCCGGAAGCCCTTTCAGCCGGTGAAGCTTCTCTCTTTGCCGTGTACGCCATGCCTACTCTCTCCGTCGCTGCGTTTGGGAGTATTCAGGTTTTATAACCAAGTGTTATGTTACCACATTTCGGGACAGTTTGCAAGGGCTGTGCAGTCACTTTCCGCAAAAATCGCGTCCAATGGAGGTTTTTGCACAAAACCGCAGCCATTATAAATCGTTTATATCATCCATTATGAGCTGAAACAGTTCTCCAAGGTCGATCAGTGGTGCAAACTCTTTATCAACTTTGTAATCATCTGAAATTTTTACCACGATCACACCGTCGATCTGCTGGATATATCCTTCCTGTGGATAGACCGGCATCTGTTCCAGCTCTGTTCTGCCGTACAGTTCCCCGTACTGTTCCACCGAGCAATGCTTGAGTTTTACCGGAGTAATATCTCTGAAAACCGCTTTCCAAGACGCTCTGGCCGAGTAATCGTTCAGCCAGAAGCGGCCCATCTGCGCATACGGATTTGCATAGAAGTAATATTCCCTCTTCATAAAGCTGGAGTTCGAGCTGGGTCTGCCCACAAACAGTACCGGCAGCTGCTCATCATCGTCAAAATATCCGCTGCTCATCAGGTCGTCCGCGATGTGATCCGACATGATCTTGAGTGTTTTTCTCCCCTCATACATAGCTTCCTGATCGATCACGGCAGAGCAGGCATTGCCATAGACGATCAAAACCGCAAGTACTACAGCCCCTGTCCGGGCAGCATGTACATACTTTTTTGCCGTAGTCTGATTTGTGCGCGTCCCTTCAAGCAGCAGCAGACATACCGGCACGAACAGATTCAATCCTTCACCCATCTGCAAAAGCCAGACTGCCTCGCTTGTGATCAGTATGATGGCATTGCACATGATGGGCAAAACGATCAGCGCTGCCGCGCCCAGAAGGATGTATCCCCAATTTTTCCGGTGAAGCATTTTTCCGAAGCGGTTCAGCAGTCCGATGCTCAGCACCAGAAATACCAAAACGAAAAAGCCCACCGGCTGCAGGATGTTATGCCGGTAGTAATTCTGGAAAAAGTAAGTCCCAAACACTTGATAGGTCTCTGCAATGGCATTGGGCAGATTTTTCAGTATAGAAAGTACCGAAACATCCGCTCCGCCATTATAACTTGCCATCTGCCATCCACATGCCCATACGATCAGCTTCGTGAGCAGGAAATACAAAACCATGCCTGCAGCCGCGCTGCAAAGACTTCTTCTAATGTGGGCATGGACCTGTTCTCTGTCCGCATTGCGGAACAGAAGCAGCAGAAGATATGCCAGCAGGAGCAGACAAAAGTTATCAAGGCTCGTCTGGTAGCACGCAAGGCTCATGACCAGAAGCAGCGCTCCCTGTACGACCGCTTTTCTGAAATCTGCAGCACGGACCACACGTTCTGCCGCCAGAACAGAAAACAAAAATGAACAGCCAAACACCGGCGACTGAAACCGATATGACAGCTGTATTCCAGTGACCGTACTGGCCAGAACAGCCATACCCGCCAGATAGGTCACGACAGAATCCTTCTCTGTAAAAAGCTTCCGAAGCAGGGTAACGGCCAGAGCCGACATGGAAAGCGTCAGCAATGAATTGAACGGTTCCGTCTGGATGCCAAACCGCAGCGCATCGATCACCGGCCAGAGCCATCGGCCCGTGACTACCTGCCAATAGCCGCCGAAGAACCATGTATTGTTCCACAATCCGTCAAATGTATTGGTCAGCCGCTGGCTGATCAGCAGAAAAAACACTACCGCCGAAAACAGCAGCATCACCAGAAAATATCTTAGATCCGATAGATCCAGCCCAAGGTCGTCCGGTTTCTGTACATCGATTTTTTCTTTCATCGTTATTTTCTCCATCTGTCCTGTTTTATGTTCTCAGGCTCATTTGTCACTCATCCAGCTGATAGTCCTCTGAAATTTTGATCACATACACACCGTCCATTTCCTGCATGGAGCCTTTCTCAGGGAATGTCGGCATTTGTTTGATTTCTTCTGTCTGGATCAGTTCGTCATATACCTCATCACTGCACAGCTCCAGCTGCATCGGTGTGAGGTCACGGAACACAGCATTCCATGAATAGCGCATTGTGGCGGCATTTCCTTTTTTGAAAAGGCCCACCTGTGCGTAGTCGTTCGCGTCCCAGTAGATGACGTGTGTCCGGAACAATGGGCTTGCACTGGGGCGGCCTACCAGCATCACCGGCAGTTTTTCCGGCAGATCATAATAGCCCTCTGCTACCAGCTCACCGGCCACGAGGTCCGCGATTTGTTTTGTTGCCTTGCGTCCCTCATACATCGCCTGCTGATCGATAGCCGACATAAAGACACTGCCATAAAGAATGCCTGCCGCAGCCAGCAGAAGCGCAGCCTTTTCCACCTTGCCAGCTTTGTTTTTTCCTGAGGTTTCTGTGTTAGATGCAGGCTGGGCAGCACCTAACAGCCAGAAGCACACCGGGAAGAACAGCGCAGTTCCTCCGGCCATTGGGATATAAAACGTCGCCTGTGATGCTGCCAGCAGAAAGATCACGCTGGCAAGCGGCATCGCCAGCACCGCAGCCACTGCGTAAAACGCCGTTTCTGCATCCTTTCTGCGCAGAACAACTGCCAACCGGCGTACAAGCGCTGCACCCACAACAAGGAATGCCAGCGCATACAGTACCCCAAAGCTCTGCAGCACATTATGGCGTACTGTATCACCAAAGAAGTAATCCCAGAATTGGGCATAGCACTTTGCAATACTCTGCGGCAGGCTTTTCAGCATATTCAGCGGCGAGGCAGAAGCTCCGCCCTGATAATTCGTCATTGCAACACCTGAAATCTTCAGAATGATCTGCAATATCCCCCAGTACAGCGCCGCGCCGCACACTGCACTGCCCAGACATTTTGCGATATAGCACCGGAGCTTTATCCTTTCTTCACCTCGGAACAACAGTACCAGAAACCACGCCAGCAGCACCATGCAGAAGCAAGCAAGGTCTGCCTGATAGAGTCCAAGACTCAACGCAAGTAAAAATGCTCCCTGCGCAACACCTGCCGCAATGCTGCAGCTTCTGATCACACAGACCGCTGCCAGCACCGACAAATAAAATGCCAAACCGAACTCGACCGACTGATGTGCAAACGAAAGGTAACACCCGATCACGGCATTAGCCAAATAGCATAATCCTGCGAGCCAGTCAAGGCAAGTTGTCCCCCCCTCGCGCACAGTTTTAAAGGCCATATGAAGTTTTGTAACGCCAAGAGAAACCAGCACCAAGCACACCACCGCATTGATGGGTTCCAACTGCAGACTAAAACGCAGAAAGCTGGTCACCAGCCAGAACCATCGCCCATTGGAAAGCTCCCATGCTCCCGCCATGTACTCAGCCGTTGTCCACAGACCATCCACCGTGTTCGTCAGCTTCAAGCTGATCAGCGGAAAATAGACCATCGCCGCAAAGCCCAGCATCACCAAAAAATATTTCTTATCCAGCTCCTGCAGCCAGTGTCTGATATCCGCTTTTATTTTTACAGACATGATATTCCTCCATCCATAAGCTTCTGCTTTTCAGTATATCAAACTCTTCCACATGGTTCAATAAAAAATCCCCTGCCGGGCAGTGTCGGCAGAGGATCTTGCGTATTTTTTCCAGAGTGCTTTATTTTGCCACGATTTCTGCAGCCAGTGCGTCCATCTGTGCTTCGGCGGCAGCATTGGCAGCACTGCGGATGGTGACCACATTCTCACAGACCGTGATGTTCTTCATGCCTTCCAGCTCGGCGCGCATGAGCTTTGCGGCCATGGGTGCCCATGTGCCATTCTCCATCAGACCCACCGTGCGGTTCTGGAAGCTCTTGGTCTTGAGGTGGGTCAGCAGATTTTCCATCGGCGGGAAAAGGAAGCCGTCGTAGGTGGCGCAGGCCAGCACGATCTTTCCGCAGCGGAAGGCTTCGGTGACGGCATAGGACACATCGGTGCGGGTCAGGTCCATCTCCACGACCTTTGCGCCCTTTGCACGCAGCTTTTCGGCCATGAGGTGGGCTGCTGCACGGGTGTGGCCGTGGATGGAAGCACTTGCCACAAGGATCTTTTCCGGCTCCTCGGGCTTGTAGCTGGACCAGATGTCGTAGTAGTTCAGGTACTTGCCCAGATCTCCGGTCAGCACCGGGCCGTGCAGCGGGCAAATGGTCTGGATGTCCAGAGCCGCGGCCTTTTTCAGCAGCGCCTGCACCTGCGGGCCGTACTTGCCTACGATGTTCAGGTAGTAGCGGCGGGCTTCGCTGGCCCAGTCGGCCTTTTCGTCAAACTTTGCCACAGCACCAAAGCGACCGAAGCCATCCGCGGAGAACAGCACCTTTTCGGTGGATTCATAGCTAACCATGACCTCCGGCCAGTGCACCATGGGGGCAAACACAAAGGTCAGGGTGTGGGTGCCAAGGCTCAGGCTCTCGCCGTCCTTCACCACTACACGACGCTCCTTGGCAATGGCATCAGCGCCAAAGAACTGTTCCATATACAAAAAGGTCTTGGCGTTGCCCACCACCTGCATCTCCGGGTAGAGTGCCGCCAGCTTTGCAATGTTGGCACCGTGGTCCGGCTCCATGTGGGAGACTACCAGATAATCCGGCTTGCGGTCTGCCAGAGCTTCGGTCAGGTTTTCCAGCCAAGGCTCAGTGGCGCGGGCATCCACGGTATCCAGAATGGCGGTCTTTTCATCCAGAATGACATAGGAATTATAGCTCACGCCGGTGGGCACCGGGTACTGGCTCTCGAACAGGTCGATGGTGGTATCATCCACACCAACGCCCAGAATAGCTTCACTGATCTTGTTTACGCTCATAACGCTCGGTCTCCTTATTTATAATTTTATGCAGTGCCGCGTTTCTGCGGCGGTTGTTTCTGAGAACAGTTCCTATCATACCACATCGTCAGAAAAATCGCAAGGGATAACGCGGGGATATTCTGCACATCAAAGCTCTTCTCCATTCTCCGGCAGGCGTGCCGTCACCGGCCTGCCCGGCTCGGCATCCAGTTCCAGCAGCGCGGCGGCAGCGCCCTCGTCCATGGTCTGCACAGCGCGCAGCTTGCGGCTGATGGCACGGCTGCGCACGCCGATGAGATTATCCAGCTCTTCGTCGGTCTGGCGCAGACGCTGCTGCATCTTGGAAAGCCCCTGCCCGAACTTGTCAAACTCCGTTTTCACTGCGCCCAGCAGCTGCCATACCTCACCGGAACGCTTCTGGATGGCAAGGGTCTTGAAGCCCATCTGCAGGCTGTTGAGCAGCGCTGCCATGGTGCTGGGGCCTGCAATGTTCACCTGATAGTCCCGCTGCAGCACTTCCAGCAAGCCCGCGTTCACCACCTCAGCATACAAACCCTCGAAGGGCAGGAACAGGATGCCGAACGCCGTGGTGTAGGGCGGCTCCACATATTTTTCGCGGATGTCCTTGGCCTCGGCCCGCAGCACCAGTTCCAGCGCATGGCGGGCGTTCTCCACAGCCTGCGCGTCGCCGGATGCCTGCGCATCCTGTAAATGGGCGTAGGTGTCGCCGGGGAATTTGGAGTCGATGGGCAGCCACACCGTGCCGCCGTCTGCGCCCGGCATCTTGATAGCGTATTCCACCCGCTGGGTGCTGCCCGGAATGGTGGCCACATTGGTGTCGTACTGCTCCGGGGCCAAGATCTCTTCCAGAATGGCTCCCAGCTGGATCTCGCCCAGGATGCCGCGGGTCTTTACACCGGAAAGCACCTGTTTCAGCCCGCCCACATCGGCAGCAAGGTTTTGCATCTCGCCCAGACCCTTGTACACCTGTTCCAGCTGGTCGTTGACCGCCTTGAAGCTTTCCGTCACCCGCTTTTGCAGGGCATCCTGCAGCTGTTCGTCCACCGTATGGCGGATCTCGTCCAGCTTCTGGGCGTTCTGGGCCTGCAGGGCGGTCATGCCCTCGGCAAGGGTGCGGCGCATCTCTTCCAGCTTGCGGGCGTTGGAGGCTTCCAGCCCCTGCAGGCGCTGCTCCATGGTCTGCTGCTGGGTGCCCTGCCCTGCGGCAAGGGCGGTGCTCATGCTCTGCACCGAGGCCTGCAGCGTTTCACTGATGTGGCCCATAGCGGCAAGGTTCTGCCGCGCCATCTCTGCCAGCTTCGCGTCCATCTGGCGGTTCTGCGCTTCCAGCTGCTGGCGCAGCCATTCCTTCCATTCTGCATCGTCCCGGTTTGCGGCAGGCTTTGCCGAGCGGTACAGCAGCAGGGCCATCATCAGGCAGATGGCCACCAGAAGCACTGTGTAAAGAAACGCTAAAAACTCCATAATGTCTCCTATTGCAAGATCCGGGCTGTGCAGCTGCAAAGCCCGGATCTGCGTACTTTATATTATTTGGTCTGTTCTTCCCAGAAGGCAGCGGCTTCGTCTAGCCAGCCATCCGCAGCCGTGCCGCGGCCAAGGCCGATGCCATGGTCTGCGTGGTCGTATACCACTTCTTTGTAAGGCACGCCATGTGCGGCCAGTGCCTTGCTGAGGGCAGGCCCCTGCAGCGGCCAGCACAGCAGGTTCAAGGTCAGGTCATCCCTGCCATACCAGAAGTACACCGGCGGATAGTCCTCTGCGATCAGGTCTGCAAGGCTGTATTCGTAATAGAACCGGCCGCACACAAAGGGGTCGGTGCCCACACGGTAGATTGGTGTGATCTCGGCAAACTGCACGATGGGATACGCCAGGATCACTGCGCCGGGCTTGGGCAGGCCATAGTTTTTATAGCCCAGAGCGTCCGATGCGAACAGGCCTGCCAGATGTCCGCCGGAAGAATAGCCGATCAGTGCGTAGTGTTCCGTCTGCACGCCGAACTGCTGTGCGTGGCCAGTGATGTACTTCACTGCCCGTGCAATGTCCTCCATGGGGCCGTTGTTGTCGTTATCCGGGTAGGCGCGGTAGCGCATCACGAACACCGCATAGCCTTTCTGGTGCAGCTGGTAAGCTGTGGAGATGCACTCCTTTAACTCCGCCGTGCGGTTGAAGATGTTGCCGGAGAGCACCAGCGCATACTTTGCATCCGGCGTGCTGGCCGGGTAGTAATAGAACTCCACATTGTTGCGGGAGCTGTCCTCGGCGATCTCCTGCTCCGAGTAGAGCTTATAGGTGATCTGCACGCCCGCATTGTAATTGCGGATGAGCAGGTTCAGACCATCGGCACAATCCTGTGCCACATGGCTGCTCACATATTTTTCCAGCGTCTGGTCATTGCACCAGTCCTCGGTGCCGGGCAGGTTCTGCTCCTTGGAATAGGTCCAGACGCCTGCGCCAAGGATGCTGGGGTTCGAGCGGATCTCGCCCATGGTGGTCTGCGGCGTGATATCCGGCTCGCCATACTCTGCTGCAAATGCGGGCAGCGCCATCATCAGCAGCAGACAGATACAGGCTGCTGAGGTGCATATCCTGTGTTTCAACTCAATATCTCCTTTTCAGCCGACCTGCTCCTCCCAGAAGGCAACCGCTTCATTCAGCCAGCCCTCTGCATCGGTGCCCTTGCCTGCGGCCACTGCATGGGGAGCATCATCATACACATGGTAGATATGCGCCACATGGTTGCGGGCCAGCGCCTTTTCCAGCACAGGCCCCTGCGCCGACCAGCACATGGTCATAAGGGTCCGGTCGTTTTTGCCGTACCAGTGATAGGTAGGCGGGTAATCCGGCGTGATGTAATCAGACAATGTCATTTTATAATACCGCTGCTTGCACACGCCGGGGTCCAGCAGGATATTATAGACCGGTTTGAACTCCAGAAAGGTGTTTACCGGGTAGCCCAGCAGCATGGCACCGGGCTTTGGCAGGCCGTAATTTTTGTAGCCCACCGCGTCGGTGCCGAACAGTCCGGCGATCTGCCCGCCTGAGGAATAGCTTACAATGGCATAATCCTCCGCCTGCACACCAAACTGTCCTGCATGTTCCGTGATGTACTGTACCGCGCGCACCACATCCTGCAGCGGCGCATTGTTGGATGCCTTCATGCCGATGCGATAGCGCAGCACGAACACCGGATAGCCCATTTCGTGCAGGTTCCATGCCGTGGAAATGCCCTCGCGGATCTCCGCACTGACCACGATTGCATTGCCGCCGATCACCAGCGCATACTTCTGGTTCGCCTGCTCCCCTTCTGCCGGCAGATAATACAGTTCCACACCGTCCCGGCTGGTATCCTGCGCGATCTCCTCCGCCGTATAAAGCGGGAAGGTCACCCGCTGCCCAGCGTTATAGGTGCGGATCAGATAGTTCAGTCCATCCGCCGCATCCTGTGCCGTCCAGTGATTGGAAAGACAGCTCAGCGGCTGCGCGTCCCAGTACATCCGGTCCAGCATACGATCCTGATCCAGCGAGTAGGTGTAGATGCCCGCACCCACAATGCTGTGGTTGGAGCGAATCTCTGCCATTTTGGTACGCGGCGTAATGTTGGCCTGACCAAGCTCCTCCGCAAACGCCGGCTGTGCCAGCAGGATCATCAGGCCAATACCAAACATCACCGTGCGCAATCGTTTTCTCACAGCGATTCCCCCATTTATCTCTTTATTTGCACTGTTTTTCCCAGAATGCCGTTGCCTGCAGGATCCAGCCGTCCGCATCGGTGTGGCGGCCCGGGCCAATGGCATGGGGTGCGTTCTCATACACATGGCACTCATAAACAGCCCCGCTCTCCCGAAGCTTGCGCTCCAGCAGCGGCCCCTGCTGGGAGTAGCACATGCGCTGCATATAAAGATCATTTTTGCCGTAGAAGAAATAGGTAGGGGTAATGTTTTCGTTCACCACATCCGAAATATCGGTCCAGTAGTAGCGCCAGCCAAGCACCAGCGGGTCAATGGCCAGCTGATACAGCGGCTTCACCTCAAAGAAATCGTTGATGGGGTAGCCCAGCAGCAGCGCTGCAGGCTGCGGGATGCCAAATGCTTTATAGCCGAACTTTTCGTTGTCCGAGCCGATCAGGCCCACGATGTGTCCGCCGGAAGAAAAGCCCATCAGCGCATAGTTTTCGCGCTGAACGCCAAACTGATCTGCATGTTCGGTCAGGTACTTTACGGCGTTGGCAATATCGTACAGCGGCGCATTGTCGGATGCATTCAGGAAAGAGCGATACCGCAGCACAAAGGCCGCATAGCCCAGCTCGTGCAGCTGGTTGGCAATGGATGCGCCCTCGTTCAGCTCTGCGGTGGTGTTGCCGCCGTTGCCGGGCACCACGATGGCGAACTTTGCGTTGGCTGTTTTAGCCGGGAAATAATACAGCTGCACCATACCCAGAGAAGAATTTTCCTCAATTTCTTCCGGGGTATACACCTGCCATGTGATCTGTACGCCCCTGTTGTAGTTTTCGATCACAAGGTTCATGCCTTCGGCGGCATCCTCGGCAGCCGCGTAGCTTACATAGCCCTCAATGGGCGTATCATCGTACTGCGTGCTGCCCTCGATCCATTCGTTGCAGTAGGTATAGTAGCCGGAGCCTTTGATGCTGGGGTTCTCCCGCAGCTCTTTCATGGTCGTCTTTGTTGTGATGTTCGGCTCGCCGTACTCTGCAGCAAATGCCGAAAGTGCTACGCACGCCAGCATTCCCAGCGCGCACACCGCCGTTCTGATCCACTTCATTTTTGGACACCCTCCGTTCTGCATCGGCATATCCTGCCGTGCTTTTCTTTCTTATGATTTATTGTATCACAAACCTTCCGCTTGTCAAAGAAATTTCTGTGCAGTACGGTGCTTGTACCGCACCGCAAATTCTGCTATACTGAAGCCGGATATTTTTGAGAGTTGAGGGCGCGGAAAACTTTGCACTTTCCGCCGGGATTGAAATATGAGCAAAATCGAGATCCGGCCCATGGAGCCGGAAGACTGGAGCGCTGTTTCCAGAATTTATTTAGAGGGCATTGCTACAGAACATGCCACTTTTCAGACCACCTGTCCGCCGTATTCTGCGTGGGATGCCTCCCACGCAAAAGAATGCCGATTGGTACTGCTGGCCGACGGCGTGATCGCCGGGTGGACGGCACTGCGCCGGGTGGACCCGCGCTGGTGCTACCGCGGCGTTGCCGAGGTGAGTATTTACGTGGGTGAGCAGTTCCGGGGCCATGGCCTTGGCTATCACCTGCTGACCGAGCTGTGCCATCAGGCAGAAAAGGCCGGCTACTGGACACTGCAGTCCACCGTGCTGCAGGACAACGCTGCCAGCCGCGCCCTGCACACAAAATGCGGCTTTCGCTTAGTGGGCCGCCGGGAGCGCATTGCCCGCGACTGTCACGGCCGCTGGCTGGACACATTCTTAATGGAATACCGTGCTGCCGCCAATGAACCGGAAGGCTATAAAAAGCTGTAAGATGCAAAAGAACTCCGCGCCCTGAGGTACGGAGTTCTTTTTTCATTGATAAAGATAAAAACAGGCTTACCACTCTTCACCGTCGATGTCCACGCTGCCGTCCACCACGGCACCGGCGTGGGAGCGCTGGAACATGCTTTCTACCACAGCGCAGTACTTATCGGCCAGACAGACGATGACTGCTTCGCGGCAGGTGGGCACATGGCGGAAGGTCAGCGGCCACATGTGGCTTGCAATGATGCTCTGTTCCTTTCTGGTAATGCTGAACACCCGCTTTGCATTGACGCAGGCATAACCCGGATGGGAGAAGCCGTGCATCTCAAACAGGCGGCGCAGGCCGTGAAAGGTACCGGTGGTGTGCCAGTCGTATAGATAAAAATCGTGCAGCAGGGCACCCACTGCCAGCGAGGTCTCGTCGGCGTGCAGATGCAGGCGGCGGTTGAGCCAGAAGCTGACCAGCGCCACATTCTTGCAGTGCTGATAGGTTGTGACAGAGCCATGCTGGATGTACTCCCGCATCCGCTGTACTTCCGGGTGATGATCGTATTTTTCAACGATCGCATAGAGCTGTTCGCGCTCAGTCTCAGAAAGCTGCATGCTGCAAAATTTCCTTTCGCTTTAAGGTAATGTTTTTCAGGAACGAAGCTGTACCGGATTGGAATTGCCGAAGTTCTCTGCACTGGAAGGGTTCTCCCGCTTGAGAGAAAGATCCACCAGATACTGCTTGCCGTCACCCAGTTCTTCCAGCTGGGCCAGTTTTGCCTTTGCGGCGGCTTCGTCCGGGTACCACTGGATCAGGAAGAAATTTTCTTCTTCCACACCGTAGTACAGCCACTGGCCGTCGGCACGCAGCCAGTCATCCAGATGATCCACCTCTTCGCCGTCCGGCAGGCCAAGGCCCTCCTCGGCGTAAAGGCTTTCCGATTCCACCTGCAGCATCTCGATCACCTGAATGGAGCTTTGCAGGTATTCGTCCTGCGAGGCGGTCTTATCCGAAAGCTCCCAGCCGGTGAGAAATGCCTGCATGAGCAGGTCGCGCACAGAGATGCGCGGCAGTGTCGGGTCCATAACCATAGGTATTTCCTTCTTCCTTTAGTTTGTCCCTGCTGACCAGTATACGCTCAGAGCTTGTGCAAGTCAACAGTTCAATTGTGAATTTTTTGTAGGTTCGTTCAAATACGTCCAGACTTAACAGACAGAAAAGGCAAAAGTGTCTCCCAGCCATTCCACTGCCAGTTCCACCCAGTGATGCCGGTGGCGGCTGGGCTGGTTCACCTCTGCGGTGCTGATGCTGGTGCCGTGCACCCCCTTTTCAAACAGGTGCGCCTCGCAGGGCACGCCTGCCCTGTGCAGGGCGCTCACCAGCATCAGGGTGTTCTCCACCGGAACGGTCTCGTCCTCCATGGTGGCCCACACGAATACCGGCGGCACTGTGTGCGTGATCTTATCTTCCAGCCCGAACACCTGCTGTGCCGCCGGGTCGGTGCTGCCTGCCAGCTGCACAAAGCTGCCGCGGTGGGCATACTGCCCTGCCGTGACCACCGGGTAGCCCAGAATGACCGCATTGGGCCGGGGCTGGGCCGCTTCGCCGGGAATATCCAGCACCGCACCGGAAAGTGCCAGATGCCCGCCCGCTGAAAAGCCGCACACGGCAATTTTTTCCGGCAGGATGTGCCACTGGGCCGCGTGCTGCCGCACAAGGCCGATGGCCTCGGCCAGCTGGTGCAGCGGCATGTAGTCCTTTGCCTGTTCGCAGATGGCATAGTCCAGCACAGCGGTGTGGTACCCCGCCGCCGCAAACTGCAGCGCCACCGGGTCGCCCTCGCGGGCACTCACATGGGTATAGCCGCCGCCGGGCACCACCAGCACCAATGGCCGGTCAAGCACATTCGGCATCCGCTCACAGCAATCACGCAGATAAACGGTCAGCGTTCCGCCGCCGGTCAGTTCCAGCTGTTTCAGCTGCATGATGTTTCCTCCTTTTACAGCATCCTTTGCGGTTCATTATAGCACAAAACGAACCATTTTTTAAACTTTTTATGAAAGCTCTTGATTTTTGCTTTTTGTCGGTGTATATTAGCACTCGAAAGTTATGAGTGCTAAGCATTCAAAAGCAATGTCTTGTTTCGAGTGCTTAGTGCTGAATACAGATAAAAAGAGGTTTTGCATTATGGCTAAGAAAGAATTTCAGGCTGAAAGCAAAAAGCTGATGGATATGATGATCAACTCCATCTACACCAACAAGGAAATTTTCCTGCGCGAGCTGATCTCCAACGCATCGGATGCCATTGATAAGCTCTATTATAAGAGCCTGACCGATCCTTCTGTGGGCATGAACAAGGGCGATTTCCGCATCCTCATCACCCGCGATAAGGAAAACCGCATCCTGACCATTGAGGATAACGGCATCGGCATGACCAAAGAGGAGCTTGAGCAAAATCTGGGTACTATTGCTCACTCCGGTTCTCTGGATTTCAAGAAGGACAACAAGGACGAGAACATCGATATCATCGGCCAGTTCGGCGTGGGCTTCTACTCCTCCTTCATGGTCGCCGACAAGGTCACGGTCATTTCCAAGGCCTATGGCTCGGATGAAGCATGGCAGTGGGAGTCCTCCGGTGTGGACGGCTACGAAATGACCCCCGCCGAGAAGGACACCGCAGGCACCCAGATCATCCTGCACATCAAGCCGGACACCGAGACCGACCACTACGATAATTTTCTGGATGAATACGGCATCGTAGCCATCGTGAAGAAGTACAGCGACTATGTGCGCTATCCCATCCAGATGGAGCGCCAGCACGAGCGCCAGAAGCCGGAACCCGATCCTAAGCCGGAGGACTACAAGCCCGAGTGGGAGACCTACACCGAGCTGGAGACTCTGAACAGCATGGTGCCCATCTGGAAAAAGCAGAAGAGCGAAGTGACCGACGAGGAATACTCAAACTTCTATAAGGAGAAGTTTGGCGATTATACCGATCCCGCCCGCGTCATCGTCAGCCGCACCGAGGGCACTGCAAACTACAACGCCCTGCTGTTCGTGCCCAGCCACCGCCCCTACGATTTCTACACCAAGGATTATGAAAAGGGTCTGGCCCTGTACGCATCCGGCGTGCTCATCATGGAGAAGTGCGCCGACCTGCTGCCCGATTACTTCAGCTTCGTCAAGGGCATCGTGGACAGTCAGGATCTGAGCCTGAACATCAGCCGCGAGATGCTGCAGAAGGACAACCAGCTCAAGCTGATCCACAACGCTCTGGAAAAGAAGATCAAGAACGAGCTGCACGCCATGCTGGCCAACGACCGCGCAAAGTACGAGGAATTCTGGAAAGAGTTCGGTCGTCAGATCAAGTTTGGTGCCTACTCCGATTACGGCATGCATGCCGAACTGCTGCGTGACCTGCTGCTGTTCTGGTCCGCCAAGGAGCAGAAGATGGTCACTCTGCAGGAGTATGTGGACAAGATGCCCGCCGAGCAGAAATATATCTACTTTGCTGCCGGTGACTCCACCGACCGTCTGGCAAAGCTGCCCGCCGCTGAGCTGGTCATGGATAAGGGCTATGATGTCCTGCTGCTGACCGAGGACGTGGATGAGTTCTGCTTGCAGATCCTGCGCACCTATCCCCGCAAGGATGCCGAGGGCAAGGATAGCACCGTGGAGTTCAAGAACGTCAACAGCGGTGATCTGGGCCTTGAGACCGAGGAAGAGAAGAAGGCTGCTGAGGATGCCACCGCTGAGAACAAGGCTCTGTTCGACACCATGAAGGACGCTTTGGACGGCAAGGTAAAAGAGGTCAAGGTCTCTACCCGCCTGAAGGATCACCCCGTGTGCTTGAGTGCTGACGGCCCGCTGTCCATTGAGATGGAAAAGGTTCTGTCCAAGCAGCCCGGCAGCGAAGGCGTAAAGAGCGATAAGGTTCTGGAGCTGAATGTCAACCACCCCGTGTTCGCCGTGCTCAAGGCCGCACAGGAGGCCGGTGACACCGACAAGCTCAAGAAGTACAGCACTCTGCTGTACGCACAGGCTCAGCTGATCGAAGGCCTGCCGGTGGATGATCCCGCCGCCTACGCCGAGGCCGTCTGCAGCCTGATGAAGTAATTTTCTCCGGCAGGCAGCAGTCTTACTCCCCTGCTGCTTCCACGCACATCAATATTTACCCCTTAACAAAAAGGCCGTGCTCCGCTATAATAGAGTGGAACGCGGTCTTTTTCTGTTCTTTTGCCGAACAGTCCGGATAAATTGAGAGGTTTTTGCTCATGCAGCCCAAAAAACATTATTTTGCCCACATCCCCACCATTGCCATCTTTATTGTGTTTGCCATGTCGGCACCGCTGGGCGTGCTGCTGTTCATCTTAAAAAGCATTGATAAGAACGCTGAAAAAGAGGAGAAGGCTGCATCCCAGACGCAGGCCGATTACCGTGCCGACCTTGGCCCGGCTCCTGCACAGGCTGCATCCCAGCAGGACAGCGAACCGGTCTACGGCCACGATGTACCCACTGAGGAACAGAAAAAGGCCAAGAAGAAGCACAAAGACCTCATCACCCTGTGCACGATCATCGGTGCCGTTTTTCTGGCGGCGGGTTTCAGCGGGCTGGTCGATGTTGCTGAACTGTTCCCCTACTACATCGACTGGGGCGAGCTGCTGCGCGGTCTGGCACAAATGCTGGGCGGCGGTGCCGCGCTGTTCACCGGCTTGCACATGAGCCGCACCCGCAAGCTGGAGCGGCTTCTGGATAAGATCGTGGGCGACCGCGACAATATTCCGCTGGACGAGCTGTTTGCTGCAGCGGGCGTTGATGCCGCAAAGGGCCGCACCGCGGTGGAAAGTGCTATTTCCCACGGCTACTTCGGCGCAGATGCTTACATTGATAACCGCACCAATACTCTGGTCGTGCGCGGCGCAGCTCCCCAGCCGCCCCGGAGACCGAAGCCTGCGCCCGCCCCAGAACCTGCACCAGCGGACCAATATGCCGCCATTCTGCAGCAGCTGCGGCAGGTCAACGATGCCATCCCGGACCCCGTGATGACCGCCAAGATCAGCCGGTTGGAAAACGTCAGCACCCGCATCTTTGAGCTGGCAAAGCAGGACCCCGGCAAAAAGGCCCAGCTGCAAAAGTTCATGGATTATTACCTGCCCACGGCTTTGAAGCTGCTGAACACCTATGCCAGCCTTTCCGCACAGGACGTGCAGGGCGAGAACATCACCGATGCCAAAAAGAACATCGAGCGCAGCATGGACCTGCTGATCTCGGCCTTTGAAAACCAGCTGGATAAGCTGTTCCAGTCCGATGCGCTGGATGTTTCGGCAGACGTGGCCGCACTGGAAGGAATGCTGAACATGGACGGCCTGACCGGAAATGAGTTTACAAAATAATATTTTGGGAAACAGGGAAAAGGCCCATGAGCTTTTTCCCTGTTTTTTCAAAGCGCAAATCTCCATGTTGTGCAGCTCTTCTCCATCCCGCGCAAAGCAGTGGATTTGCAGGCATTTTTGCCAATGGTTTTTCCGTTTTACATCTAATTTTATTTCAACCGTCAAATTCCACTCTGCGCGCCAATTTCAGGCTTTTTGCAACTTTTCATTCAGATGCAACAATAACACATGGTTTTTTGCGTTTGGATTTTATATTATAAAATCAGAAGTGTGCAGAGCATCCTGTATGCGGCCCTGCACTGCAGTTCCAACCCGCTCAAAAGGAGGATTATCCTATGATGAAATCTGTTTCTGCATGGAAGCAGGAGCTTGCCAGCGGTGCCCACGCTGCCCGGCTGGCAGCACTTTACTGCTGTGCGCCCGAAGAAACTCCTGCACAGGCTGCCCGCTACGAAGCTGTTCTGAATGGTCTGGATGCCACCTTTGGCCCCCATGCTGAAGCTGGTCTTTACAGCGCCCCCGGCCGCACCGAGATCGGCGGCAACCACACCGACCACCAGCATGGCCGCGTGCTGGCCGGCAGCGTGAACATCGACATGATTGCTGCCGCCGCGCCCAACACCCTGAACCAGCTGCGCGTGCAGAGCGAAGGCTACGATCTGTGTGTGATCAGCCTTGATGACCTTGCTGCCCGCAAGGAAGAGGAAAACACTACCCTCTCTCTGCTGCGCGGCGAGTGCGAAGCCTTCCGTCAGCGCGGCGCAAAGCTGGCTGGTCTGGATGTCTATGTTTCCTCCAACGTACCCAAGGGCAGCGGCGTTTCTTCCTCCGCCGCCTTTGAAGTGCTGATCGGCGTGATCCTGAATGACTGCTTCATGACCGATAAGGTCTCCCCCATCGAGATCGCGCAGATCGGCCAGTGGGCAGAAAATGTCTACTTTGGCAAGCCCTGCGGCCTGATGGATCAGATGGCTTCCAGTGTGGGCAACATTATCACCATTGATTTTGCGGACCCTGCCCACCCGGATGTGGAGCCGGTGGCCGTGGATTTCTCCAAGGCAGGCCTCGCCCTGTGCATTCTGGACTCCTGCGCAGATCATGCCGACCTGACCGACGAATATGCCGCTGTGCCCGCTGAGTGCCGCGCCGTAGCTGCTGTGTGCGGCGGCGAAGTGCTGCGGGATGTGCCGTTTGAGACCTTCCTTGCAAAGCTGCCGGAGTGCCGCAAGCAGTGCGGCGACCGCGCCGTGCTGCGCGCCTTCCATATCTATGCCGATAACGACCGCGTGGCAAAACAGGTAGCTGCCCTGCGCGAGGGCGATTTTGACACCTTCCTGCGTCTGGTCAACGAGTCCGGCCACAGCAGCTGGGAATACCTGCAGAACGTGATCCCTGCCGGTTACAAGGAGCATCAGGAGATGGGCGTGACCATTGCAGCCGCCAAGCATTACCTGAACGGCAAGGGCGCTGTGCGCGTGCACGGCGGCGGCTTTGCCGGTACGGCTCAGGCCTTTGTGCCGGTGGAAATGCTGGCCGACTTCAAGGCCCACATGGAAGCCATCCTTGGTGAGGGCCGCTGCCATGTGCTGAGCATCCGCCCGGAAGGAGGCGCAGTGCTGTGATCTCTACCGCCATTCAGCAACTTGTGAATTACGGGCTGGACACCGGCCTTATCCTGCCAGACGATGAAATTTACATCCGCAACCAGCTGCTTATGACCATGCAGCTGGACGACTTTACCGCGCCGGAGGGCGAGGTGTGCTATACCGATCTGGAAAGCATCCTCAAAACACTGGTGGATGATGCCGTTGCCCGCGGTGTGTGCGAGGACAACTCCACCGCCCGTGACCTGTTCGACACAAAGCTCATGGGCGTACTGACCCCGCGGCCCAGCATCGTGCGCGCCAATTTCGAGGAACGCTACGAAAGTGAAGGCCCGCAGGCCGCAACCGACTGGTTCTATAAATTCAGTCAGGACACCGATTATATCCGCCGCTACCGCATCAAGCGCGACCTGAAATGGGTCACCAAGACCCCCTACGGCGATCTGGATATCACCATCAACCTCTCGAAGCCCGAAAAAGACCCCAAGGCCATTGCCGCTGCCAAACTGGCTCCCCAGAGTGCCTACCCCAAGTGCCAGCTCTGCGCCGAGAACGAAGGCTATGCAGGCCGCATGAACCATCCCGCCCGCGAGAACCACCGCATCATCCCGCTCACCATCAACGACAGCGCGTGGAACCTGCAGTACAGCCCCTATGTCTACTACAACGAGCACTGCATCGTGTTCAACAACCAGCACACTCCCATGAAGATCGAGCGTGCCACCTTCCGCAAGCTGCTGGATTTCGTGGGCCTGTTCCCCCACTATTTCGTGGGCAGCAACGCCGACCTGCCCATCGTGGGCGGCAGCATCCTGAGCCACGACCATTTTCAGGGCGGCCACTATGAATTCGCCATGGCCAAGGCTCCCATCGAGAAGAAGTGGGTCTTCCCCGGCTTTGAGGATGTGGATGCCGGTATCGTGCACTGGCCCATGAGCTGCATCCGCCTGACCAGCGAGGATGATGCCCGTCTTGTGGAGCTGGCCGATAAAATTCTGACCGCATGGCGCGGCTACTCGGACGAAAAATGCTTCATCTTTGCCGAGACCGACGGCGAGCCCCACAACACCATCACCCCCATTGCCCGGATGCGGGACGGCAAGTATCAGCTGGATCTGGTGCTGCGCAACAACATCACCACCCCGGAGCATCCGCTGGGCGTGTTCCATCCCCATGCAAAGCTGCATCACATCAAAAAGGAAAACATCGGCCTGATCGAGGTCATGGGCCTTGCCGTTCTGCCCAGCCGCCTGAAAAAGGAGCTGTTTGAGCTGGCCGATGCACTGGTGGCCCGCACCCCGGTGAGCCAGTACCCGGAAGAACTGCAGAAGCACGCCGAGTGGGCCGAGGATATTCTTGCCCGCCACCCGGAACTGAACGGCGACACCGTGCACCTCATCCTGCAGGACGAGGTGGGCCATGTGTTCGCTCAGGTGTTGGCCGATGCCGGCGTCTATAAAATGGACGAGGCTGGCCGCGCAGGCTTTGTGCGGTTCCTTGCAAGCGTGCAATAATCTATTAAAAAACGCTCTCCCCCTTTCCCCCGCCGGTATGCCTTGCCGACGGGGGATTTTTATTGTTCAGTGGAGGTCCCAAGCCGTTTTCCGTCCCGTAACACAGCACAAAAAAGCCGCCTTTCGTGCCAATTAGCACAAAAAGCGGCTTTTTATCGTCTTATTTCAGGAGCAAAGAGCCTTGCGGAA
>OLGY01000741.1_pt1 | contig 20437 bp, 24 predicted proteins | sample 1605951 | NCBI WGS metagenome assembly OLGY01 (sample SAMN03283280) | human gut metagenome | biome: human-associated habitat; material: feces | host: Homo sapiens | place: Peru | collected 2012
AGGGACAGGATCAGGCCCTTTGCGCTGTCGCTGAAGCCGGGGCCAGCGGGGCCGGGATCGCCCTGCGGCAGCACAAGGTTCAGCTTGCCGTCCTCAATGGTAGCGCTGGCGGTCTCGCCGCTGGTCACGGTGCCGATGGTGAGTTCTGCAGCATCACCGCTGGGCAGGTCTTTGATCTGCTGCTCCAGCTCAGTGATGCCCGCTTCCATGTGGTTCAGGTGGTCGGCTTTCAGCACCTGACCGCTCTTGAAATTCTGCTTGACGTAGCTCATTCGTTCTCCTCTCGGTTAGGTACCGGCCTTTCAGCCGGTGACCTCTGCCAGCGTCATGTACCGGTAGCCCACAAGCGTGCCGGAATAGTTGCTGGATGTTACGGTGCCGTCGCTGGCAAAAGTGACTGTGGCACCGCCAGCGGTATTATACGTGCTGCCTTTCACGACGCGGGCAACAGCTTCCACGGTGTTCACGTAATCGCTCGAGCCGCTTGCATTGTACCGCTCCTTGATCTCGATATAATCGATGTCATGGTCTTTAGCAGATGTGCCGTCGCCCTCAGTCCAGACGATGCAGGGAGTGGCAGCAGTGCCGTATTTGTATCCCTGAATGCAGGTGCGGCCGATATCGGCATCGACGACGGTTATTTTGATCTTGCGGTTGCTGGCGGTGTATTTGAAAGTAGCACCAGTTGCGCAGATCACGGCTATCGCCTTGTTTGCGCCTGTAAGGCTTAAATCTTTATCGGGAGAAAACTGGATCACATACGGAGAATTAAAATTCTCCGGAGTGATGCGGATGAAATCCATACCTTCAGGGATGGTGGCTTCACAGCTTATGGTGTTATTCCAGCCCCATTTGCCTGCAGAGATCTGCGTGACAAAGGCCAGACGTTCGGTCGGCGCGCCAGCTTTTGCGACCTGCGCCTGAATCACGGCCAGCATGGCATCCACGGCTTCTTTGGTGTAGAAACTGCCGCTGTCCATCTCTGCAATCTTCTGCCGCAGCATCTGGATGAGCGTTGCCGCCGGGATTCCATGCACACCGTCCCGCATCACGCCGCAGACGGTCTCATCTGCGCGGGTGTCGTAGATGTCGGCGACGGTGACGGCGGTGGAGCCTGCAGGCACCGAAACCGTGCACAGGCCCAGTTCATACTGCCGGTGCGTCTGAATAATTGCAGGCGGCTGCGGATCCACTGCAGGAGTACCGCTCTTGATTTTCAGGACGGTAAGATTTGCGTCTGCGTCGAACTGCAGCACTACTCTGTCAATGCGGCTGAGGATACTATCAGCACTGGGCACGGTAAGTACGGTGGATTCGCGGCTGCATACACTGACACCTGCAAAATCATCATAGTTGATCCAGGCGAGGCCGGGCGAAATCGTCAATTCCCGGGTCCCGGTGATGCTGACGGCAAAGTTGGTCTCCTTGGAATAAACGCCGGAAGTGCGGGTACACAAATAGGTACCCACATCTTCGGCGCTATAGGTGACACCGTTCAGCGGATAGGTAACAATGCTCATTTCTTCCTCCTGATAATAGGTGTGCCGATTTCGGTAGTAACCGAATTTTCGCCACGCTGAGATGTCAGCGTTACCGAGGTGATGCGGGCTGCTGCACGGATATCGGTTCCCGGCAGGCTGGCGGCGACCACTTTTCCCACCTCAACGCTATCAGTCGGTGTAAAGCGGAAATTCTCAATACGGATGTGCTTTGCAAGATCCTGATTGCCCAGCGTGCGTAGATACGCAAGATAGTCCTCCTGCGACTGTCCGCTTTCCTTTTTATGGCTGGACGCATCCAGCAAGCACTCCCGCCGGGCAGAACCGGTATTCTCTACAGCACCCACAGTGACCATACCATCCGCACCCAGGACCGTCACCACATTTTTATAGTCAGTTAGGCTCTCGGTGTAGGTAAGATCAGAAAGATTGCCATACTGCGGCGCGTAGAGAGCATTGGGGTCAAGCAGTGGTCTGTACAGCTCAAACCGCAGCATTTTTTCGTCAGGGTCAAATCGGACGCGAAAACCGATATCCAGTTCCTGACATATCTGCTCTGCCAGCTTCAGCAGACTGCATGGCTTTACTTCACCTGCATAAGTATCCTCAAGTCCCGCCAATGCACCTAGTTCAAAATGTGGCCACGGTGCCATATCAGATACCAGTTGACGCAGAGTTTCTTCTACTGCAAAACCGCTCAAGGTCTGGGTGCATACCCGGTCATCCAGAATAAAAGCGGCATCCTTAGCAGCAATCACCAGCTTATGGTCGGATTTCTGAGCCGACACGATGCGCATGAGGCGGTCGCTGCCCACAAGCCAAAGGTAACGATCCGGGCGGCACATGGCCTGCAAGCTGGTGGAATCCTGCACCTCCAGCTGTGCGCCTTGTGTGTCGCTGTAAACATTGTAGCGTTCCGGCCAAATCAGCGACTTCCAGTGTTCAATTTGCCCCAATGATTGCAGATCTCCATCATAGACAAAGATGCTTTTATGACCGCCAGAGGTCAATGCAGATGCGCGTGCAGTACTATCCATTGCCCGCCTCCGTGATTACAGACGAAAATGCGGCATAGCAGATCAGGTCTAAGTACAGCTTTACCACACCGTCGTCTGCTGTGCGCAGCCAGTTCCGCGTGCCGTGACGCAGCGTCCACAGGGTGCTGCTCTCATCCAGCAGAGAAAAGGCATTATATGTTTTTTCATCAATGGTTTGTTCAATACGCAGACGACCCTCTTCTCGCCAAACCACGATTTTATCGCCGTCCTGCATTTCTGTGATAAAGCGCAGAAATTCTCCCGTCTCCGGATCCAGAACACAGGGGTTCTTAACGGTGCCGCGTGCGGTCAGGGTAAGAGTGAATTCCTGCGTGTCCAGTCCGGTGTTGGTGATCCGGAGATAATCAGTTTGTTCACGGATGCCGAACTGGTGTGCGTCATAACACACCGGCAGACGGAACACCGGTGTTACCCGCAGGGTCGTGGCACTGATCTCGTCCACACTGTGCCAGAAAGGATTCGGGCAGTACAGCTGAAAGCTGAAGGTGGGCCAGAGAAGTGCTGTACTGATAGCTGGGCACCGCTGTACTTCGACATCGCACCAGTATTTTTCGGCTACGGTCAGCCTGCCGGTCACATAGGGGGCAAAAATATCTCGTAGTTGACGCTTGCAGTAATCCGTGTTGCGCAGAATGCGGCCTGTAATGGTGCGGGTAACACCTGAAATACTGCGGGATTCTACGGTGGCACCCTCGCGTTGGTAGCCCTGACTGGTTTCCAGATCCACGGGCAAATCGCCCAAAGGGTCACAGCTCCACAGTACACCTGCCTTGTAGCCAAAGGAAAAGCTCTGGCCGGTGCTGGATGTAAATACAGCATCAAACACCCTGCAACACCGCCCTTTCCTGTTCGTACTGTGCTTCGCGCATCAGGTCTGCTGCTGTCTGCGCTTTGCTGTAAATATACTGATTTACTTCGATGTTGGGCCGCTGAGTACGCTGCGGCAGAGGTGATTTCTTCTCGTAATCCCAGAGACTGCTGGACGATTCGGAAATCGCTCCACCTGCAGAGGCGGCGCTACCGGTGGAACCGCCTGTGGATGTGCTCTTTTTCTTAAAAGAACCACCGATGCTGGCAACGATAGCAGCAATGGCCGCGGCAAGGGCCACGCCTGCTGCCACCATGAGCAGTGCCTGCGGGATACCGAATCCGGTGGGAAACAGTGCTGCAGCAATAGCCTGCAGCATTCCCACGAATGCGCCGCCGATGGCACCGATCAGACTGCCCAGCGACGCAAGAATCTCCGGGAAGCTGGAAAGCAGGCCGCCCTTCAGGCCCTGACTGATGGCAAGGGCAGCCGCACTCAGCGGGGCCTGCAGACCACTGAAAATATCCATCAACGTACCGCCCAGACCAGAGAACTGGCTGATTACATCACCAAACCCATTCGTCAGGCCGTTAAATATTTGCGTACCGAGGCCCCACGCGCCATTTGCCAGCTGACTGATGCCCTTGTCCAGAAAGCCGTTGACCTGCTGGATCAGGCTCTTGCCGAAGTTGTCGATCAGCAGCTTGGTCTCCGGTGCAAGGCCATTGTACAGGGTGGAAATGACCCACTGCCCGACGCTGAGCCAATCCTGGTTCTTCACGGCCTTGTACAGCGTGCCGAAGGTGCCCACAACGCCATTGTCGGCTTCATCTTGCCAGCCCTTCACAAGGCCGGAAAAGCTGTCCGCACTGGCCTTTTTGATGGTCTCAGCCACCTGTTCGGTGCCGTCGGCGGCGATGGTTTTGACCCGCTCGACCGCCACAAGGGCACCGTCCACCACCTCGTTGTAGGTCTCGGTAATGATTTTTTGGGTGGTCTCTGTGCCGTCAGTCAGCGTTTCCGTGATCGTTTTTGTGCTTGTGGAAATACCATCCACCACCGTATCGAAGGTGGAAGTAACAGAGAGTGCGGTCTCGCGAACTGTTTCCATGGTTTGCTGCACAGTCTTTTTGCCGTCGGCAGCAATGGAAGTAACGGTCTTGATATCCTTCAGGACACCGTCCACCAGTTGGCGGCTGGTTTCGGTGATGGTTTGTTTCTGCTGCTTCTGGCCGTTGGAGAGCACCTCATTGATAGTCTGGGTAGTACGGGTGATATTGCCCAGCACCTCGGTCACGGTGTCGGAACAGGAGCTGACCACAGACGCAGCAGTCTTTGCCGCAGTGCCGGCCTTTTTACTTGCAGCGGAGGCAGCATTGCCGGATTTGGTATAGGCAGGGATGGAGATATCTGCCATAGTCTGGGCGCTGTCAGCAAGGTCAATATTGGCAGATGCCCAGTCAGTCAGTTCATCACGGCTTGCAGTATCAGCAATAGTAAAACCGGCAGTAGCAGCCGTGGCAATGTTGCCAACTGCGCCGCCCTTGCCGGTCAGACCGTTGATGAAGCTCTGGATCAGATTCTTGCCCCACTGAACCGCCTGCGAGGGCAGGCTCTTGATCCAGGCTAAAGCACTGGAAAAACCACCCTTGAAGGCATTCAGCATGGAAGAGCCCATGCTCTTAACTCCGTTGGCCACACCGGTGAGAATGTTCTTGCCGATGTTCAGCCAATTCACTGCAGAAATGACCGAAAGCACCGCCTGCAAAATTTTCTTCCAGTTGGCCAGAAGGTCGGGCACTGCCTTTACAATGCCCACGCCCAGCTGCACCACCAGCGAAACACCTTCGGCGAGGATCTTCGGCAGATTGTCGTTGATGATGCCGCAGATATTGATGATGATGTCCGGCACATAGGTGATCAGGTCCGGCAGGCCCGCGATCAGGCCGTTGGCCAGCTGGGTGATCATGTCCAGACCGGCGTTCACGAACTCCCCGGCATTTTCCCGCAGGTTTTCTGTAAAGGAAAGCAGCTGCGGCAGCGCATTCGCCAGAAAATCCGGGATGCCCTGCGTGAAGCCCTGCGCCAGAGAAGTGACCAGCTCCGTACCGCTTTGCAAAATCTCCGGCACAAAGTTATACACCAGCTGCGGGATGCCCTGCAGCACGTTGCCGATCATGGGCAGCAGGTTGCCCACAAGGTAGGTCCGGGCCGTGTCCGTCAGCGCCTGCAGCGGTTCGGTGAGATCTGCGCCGGTGCTCCAACTGCCCAGCACGTTCTGGAAGGCCGCGCTCATGGAAGCAAAACTGCCAGTCAAGGTAGTAGCAGCTTCTCTCGCCGTGGTGCCGGTGATGTCCATTTCCTGCTGGATCACATGAATAGCACTGTACATGTCGGCCAGATTGCCCAGATCGTAGTGCACGCCGGAAAATTTTTCGGCATCATTCAGCAGTCGCTGCATTTCAGCTTGCGTACCACCATAGCCCAGCTTGAGGTTGTCCAGCATGGTGTAGTTCTGCTTTGCAAAGCCCTGATAGGCGTTCTGGATATCCTGCATATTCGTACCCATCTTGTTGGCGTTATCGGCCATATCCACCATGGCCATGTTAGCCAGATCGGCTGCAGCCTGGGTGTCCTGGCTCACGCTGGACAGCAGGCTGGCCGCAAAACTGGTGGTCTGCTCCATATAGTCGTTGGCAGAAAGGCCCACGGTCTTGTAAGCCTGAGAGGCATACTGCTTGACCGTGTCGGCGCTGTCCTTGAACAGCGTTTCAATGCCGCCAATGCTCTGTTGCAGGGCACCGCCCATATCAATAGAATCCTTGATGATCTTACCAATGCCTGCAGCAGCAAGGACGCTTTTCATTGTCCCAATAAGGTCAGCGCCGATGTTCTGACCGACTTTTTCGCCGAGGCCCTCAGTCTCTTCATCGAAGACATCCGTCAGTGCGGCTTTGATGCCCTCCGTAGACGGTACGATCTGCACATAGGCCTTCGCCATTTCGATTTTATCTGACACGGTCATCCTCCTTTCAGTGCAGCAAGGGCCGCTTCAAATTCTTCAGGGCTTTCATAGCTCTGCACGTCCTCCGCGTCATTGCCGGAGCCTGTGCCAGTCAGGGCAGACAGGATAGACTTAGGCATATTGCCCGGCTTGCCCAGCATCTGCCACTCGATACGATTCAGCGTGTCAGCAATAGATGCCTGCAGCTGGTTCTCGACGGATACTGTCTGTCCGGCCTGCCGGAGCATACTGCGGCTGTTTTCCGGCAATCCTGCAGCAAGGGTGGCAGCCAGACGCGGCGGCAGGCTGCGCCAGTCCAGCACGTGGTAATACTGTGCAAAATCGCAGATCAGTGCGTCCTCGTCCGATGCGATCAGTTCGGCGAGGATGCAGAGTTTTTTCCGGGAGAAACGCTGCGGATCAGCTCGCCGACCGCGGAGCCGAAAGCTTCCACCGGAACGCGGCCTTCAGGAGTGCGCAGGTGGTCGTAGAGCTTTCTCTTGCCTTCTTTGCCCAGCAGGCGGTCAGCCACAAAGAAGATCTTGGTACCATCTGCCTCCATATCAACAATGGCTTCCAGCAGTTCTGCATCGTCCAAGGCGGCATCGTTCAGCTCGATCTCAAAGCCAGAATCGGTTTTTGCGGTAATCATAGTCGCTTGCTCCTTTCAGATCAGCCCAGAACGACCTGGCCCAGCTTTGCTGCATCCAGTTCGTTTTTCTGCGGAGTGGATGCGGACGGGGCCTGAATGTACTCATAATGGGTATTGCCGTTTTCGTCCGGCACTGCAGTCAGGGTGGTATTGTAGCCGACAGCACCGTTTGCATAGGTAATATCGCCCACAGCAGAGACCGCTGCATCCGGAATAACGATACGCTTGAGCACACCGTTTTTCATTACCATGTCTACGATCCAGCAGCAGTCCTGCTGCTCATCGCTGTTGGCCTTGACCGTGATGCCGGTTTCCAGTGTGCCGGTGACATTCTTGTCGCCGTAAACGGACTTCAGCACAGCCGGATTCAAAGCTTCCAGCAGCGTATAGGCAAAGGTATCCGGCTTTTCGGTCTGCTGGGTCAGCACGGTATCACCGCCCCATGCAGTGGTGCTTTCGCTGGAAGGCGAGTTGGAGTTGGTCAGGCCGTCGCTGGAGATATAGCCCAGAGATTCAAAGGCACTGTTCAGCTCTTCCTTAGCATTGGCGGGCAGCGCAGTGCCCAGCGGGGCGCGCCAGACTGCGCCGCCGACCTTGGGCTTTGCTGCGGTGACATTTTTTGCATTTGCCATGGATATTGCTCCTTTCGGTTCAGTAATGTGTAACAGAAAAAACGGCCTGATAGCGAGGCCGTTTTCGTGTGGTATCCGGAAAATTGTACTCGGTGATGAGGTCACAGGAGACGATTTCCGGCAGGGTGTCGGCATCCAGCATGTCCTGTACCACAAAATGGCTCAGCTGGGCGGCAGCATAATCGCTGCTGCCGTAGGACTGTACCGCCAGTGTGGCACTGTAAAGGCCGTCATGATAACCGGAGCCGGTCTTTTCCAGGATACAAAAATTGCCGGAGGGCTTCTCCGGCATGGACATGAAGCAGGAAAAAGCATTTTCCCGCAGGTAGTTCTGGATGATTTCTTCGATCATTTCTTTCTCTGGTAGCTCCTCACGGTGATCACTCTGCCGTCCTTCAGGTGGCGTTTGTGCTCGTGCACCACCGCACCGCTGCGGCTGGCCGAAACGGCTTTCAGCAGGGTGTTGTTGGCCGAGTTATCGTTGTAGGCTCTCTGGGAGATGGTCTCCACCACGGCTACGGCGCGGGTAGGTGCCACATAGGATTCATAGCCATCGCCGCAGCGATCCTTCACGGTATCGGCGCGGTCTTTCAGCACCGCCTGCATTTCCGGGGAACGCAGCAGCGCCCGGATGCCGGGGCTGTTCAGCTCGATGCGGACCTTACTCAAACCGCACCACCTGCACTTTCTTGTTCCAACACAGTGGGATCATGCTCTCAATGCCCTGCACAACGCCGCCGCAGGTGCGGAAGATCTGGCCGAAGAACTCCACCTTTGCATCGTCCCAGTTGTGAGTGTCGCCCTTGGGGATGGCTAGCGTATAGGCCAGCCGCCGCCCGGTGAGCTGCAATTCGGTGGTGATCTCATCGGCGGAGGGTTCGCCCACCAGCACATTATGCACGGTGACGGGCGTTTCCTTATAAATCGGGTCATGGAAGCCGTCCTCTCCGGTCTGTTTCTTGGTATAGAGAGTGATATCGATCCCTTTCAGCATAAGTCCTCCAGAGGGCTGTGTGCCCCGATGCGGCTGCCGACACCCAACAGCTTCTTTTCCAGCTTGGACAGATACAGCTCACCGGAAGAGCCGCCGCTCATAGTCCAGCTCTGGCTGTAACCCAGCGCCGTGGCAGTGCCCTGCGTGGAACCCATGGGAAAAGACACGCCGCCCTCGCTGTCGCTCTCGCCCAGCTGACGGCGCACCATCCGGCAGGAGACCAGCTTTTTGGCGTCTGCGCCTGCATCCGGGTTGTAGCTGTCGATGATCACGGCGGCTTCGCTCAGCAGGGCAGCGCACTGTGTCTGTTCGTCTCGGGACAAGGCGCGGAAACCAGCTTCCACATCCTGCACTTCAGCATAAAGCATGGCGGCACCTCACTTTGCTTTGGTCTTGCGGACGGTTTTGGGCTTTTCCGCCGCAGCGGCTGCGGGAGGATCCCGCGCCACCTGCTTATGGCCTGCGGCGGCATACTCTGCCGCGCGCTCCTCAGCCACGTACATGACCGTGCCGGTCAGCTGATTGATGAACTTCACCATCAGCCCGCCGCCTTGGTCAGCTTGTTGAACACGGTGGTGTCGCAGCGGAAACCCACCTCGATCTCGGCACGCACGGCAAACATGTTCTGCTGGAACAGGTTGATGGTGGTCTCGCCATCCTGCAGCGTTGCCTGATCGGCAATGGCGATCTGCACGCCCTCCACAGTGCCGTACATGGCCTGCGTCCAGTCACCGGCAAAACCAACGACATCCGGCGTGCCGGAGAGGTAAGCGCCCTTGCTCTGCAGGGTGCGGGAGCCAAGGATCATGGGCACAGCGCCCTCGGCAACGTTGTTGATAAACAGCGGACGCTTGTTGCCGTCCACAGCATTCAGCAGCAGAGCCTTGCCCTTGGGGGACAGCACCCAGCCGTTCAGGATGCCGTTGTGCTCGGCAATGTCGGCGTCAGCGGCCACCAGACCGGCATAGGCGTCGGTGCCGATCTCCTGCGCGGTGCAGCTCTTCAGAGTGTCAAAGTTGGAACCGGGCGCAGTGACGCCGCCGAACACAGTAGCGTCGAATTTCTGTGCCAGAGCCAGCGGCAGACGGCTCACCAGCTGCTTGTACAGTGCGGGCACATCGCGGCGGAACTGGTTGGAGAAGGGTACGATCACAGCCAGCGTGTAGGGCTGCATGATCTTGGTGTCCAGTGTGCCGCGCTTGACCGGCTTCTTTGCGGTCTCCGCCACCCATGCGGCTTCCGGGTCGCCGGTGATAACGGGAATGGTCACGCCCAGACCCGGCAGCTTGATCGGCTGGGCCAGAGACATGACAGCGGAGCTTTCCTGCGTTTTCTGCAGGATCTCGCTGGATACCTCGCCGGGCAGGGCAATAGAGGTGGTACGGTTGATATCAGTCGCCATAAAAATACTCCTTTGTTACTTGGTCACCTGCGCAAACCAGTCTGCAAACTGCTCGCTGGTAGAGCCGGTGGGGGTGTGATGCGGGTCTCCGCCATCCCTGACGTCAGGGTACCCGGGCTGGCCATCACCAAAGGCCCACGGGTTCGCCTTGGCAGCCTCGTCCAGCGCTTTTGCAATGTCGGTGCTGCGGTCGGCAGAGCCTTTCAGGGCATCCAGATCCAGCAAAGCACGCACTGCCTTGACGCTGCGGCCCTTCCTGCCCATGATGGCGGCATTCAGGGCATTATCGAAGGCAAAGCCCTCGGCCTGCGCCTTCATGTCGGCTTTCAGCTTGGTGACCTGCTCCTGCAGGCCTGCCACATCCACGCCGTCAAAGGCTTTCAGGCCGTCCTGTGCGGTCTTGAGCTGGGCGTTTGCGTTGTCCAGCTGGGCCTGCAGAGCCGTGGCGGCAGACTTCTCCCGGTTGATGTCTGCGCCGTTCTCCTGCATGATCCAGTTGAGCTGCTCGTCGGTGATGCCGGGGATCTTGTTCTTCACGTCTTCACGCTTCATGGTGGAAACTCCTTTCGTGTGTGAGACCTCAGTTTTTTACACTGTTCTCTGTCAGTGATCCGGTCGTGGGCGGGATACGCGCCGCCCGCCGCATGGCACCGTTTGCTGGAATCGAACCAGCGGCCTGCTGCTTACGAGGTAGCTGCTCTGACCAACATGAGCTAAAACGGCATGAAAAAAGCACGGTGCAAAACTGCATCGTGCTTAAAAGTGGGCAAAAGAAAACCACGGTGCATGTGCATCGTGGTTCAATTACTGTTCCTGTTCCCAGGCCCAGTTTTTAAATTTATGATACGCTTTCAACGCTTCCTCAGGAACAGCAGAAAAGTCTTTTTCAAGAATCGCTGTACGGTAAGGATCAAACGTATCGACTAACTTTTGAATTTCCGGGGGATAACCCAATATGCACATGTTACGTTCGCCTCCTTAACGACATAAATTCCGCCTCGACTTCATCAAAGCGGTCGCCTAAATACATATCAGCAGCATATTTGCTGATTTCTCCTACATTATCGCGCGTAATGCCCAGTTTGTCAATGCGTTCCTTGCACTTTTTGCACAGAACATCGAGATACTCCCCGCGATTTTCGCGGGTGATCGTCCAGCCGGATTGCCGGAAATCCTCTGCCTGCTTCATGTGCCACATTTCATGAGCTTCAATGGCACCAGCACCGCCGGATGCTTCCTGCACTGCCTTCTTGCCGATGCTTTCAGCGTAGTAAACGATATTCTCACAGGGGTCATAGACGCCCACTGCACCGCGCAATTCATCATCACTGACGATCACGATTTTAGGCTTGCGGTCGATGTTCACGCCCCATTCGGTCAATGCGCGTTCTGTGTTCTGGTTGACCTCATGCAGCGCCTTGGGCTTGATAGACGCTTTATCTGAAACAAAAACCGGCGTTTTGTAAGATTCGACCTGCTTCACAGAGATTTCAACAGCTTCTGCTCTGCGAGTCAGTGTGATCTTACTGGCTGCCCCCAGATCCTTGCGGTATGCCTGCGCCGCATACGCCGCCCTCTTTTGTGCATTGATGCGCTCCCGGTTGGCGGCGTAATCAATGCGGCGCATTTTGTTGATGTCGCCGCCCGCCTCACGATACTGCCGGTAATACTTGTCCGGATCGTACCCGGTCACGGTGGTGTCGGAACGGAACCGCACCGCGAACTCACAGTCGCAGTTGGCGTGGATATGCTCCGCGTGCCCGCCCTTCAGCAGTTTCTGGCTGGCCTTCTGCCAACCATTGGACGCCAGCGTGATGCAGAAGGGGCAGGTATCACCATGGGGCACCCATGCCCATTCCGCGCCGTCGCGAATGGCGTTTTTCAGGGTGGTGTCCGCGCCGGCACGCTTGACAAGGCGGCTGACGCCGTTTGGCAGGTTGGCGGGGTTCTGGTCCTTGGTAGCGCTCACCATGCGGGCCACCTCGCCATAGCTGGCGGTAGCGGCAGGCTCTGCGGCGGGCACATACACGCCCTGCACCTCGGCCAGTGCTTCATACATCTGGCAGGCCAGCTCTGCGCTGCCTTCGCCGTATTTCGTTACAAGGCCGTAAGCGTAGGCCACAAGGTCGTCTGTGTCGGCGGTGCCGTGAGCGTCTATGTATTCCCGCATGAGCTGCCCGGCTTTCTGGTTCAGCCGGGACAGCCGGGTGACATACTCATTCCACGTTTTCGCTGAGATCTGCATCTTCCATCTCCATCAGCAGTTTCTGGCCGCGCTGGCGCTGCTCCTGTGCCTTGATACGCCGGATATCCGCCTGATCGAAGCCGATCATTTCCAGAAAAGTATCCGTTCCGGCAAACTCCTTCCGGGTAGATGCGATCTTGATGGCAGCATCCGCCGTAACGGCCACGCTGGGCATGGCAGGATTTTTGAAGTGCGCCATGATGCCGGTCTCCTCTTCGGTCAGGTCGGAAAGCGCACAGCCCCGTGCCACGGCCTGTGCCATGCAGGCAATGGTGCGCAGGGCGTCGCCGTTGCCGGTGTTCAGCTGCTGTGCCAGCAGCACCAGCGTCTGGCTCTGAGCAAGGATGGCATCGCTGCTGGTGGGGTTGGCGTCGTTCACCACGCCCACGTCGGTGACAGTCAGGCCGGTGGCCGCTGCAAACTGGGTGGCCGTCATGCGCATCTTCTCCACATGGGGCTGCAGGCTGCCCTGCGCCAGCTGGCCAAACTCCGGATTTTCGCCGGTCTCCGGGTTGGAGGTGGCCGCGATCAGAGCGCCCATGTAGGTCTTGAATTTGTTGGAAACGATGGCGTCGTACTGTTCATCCGTCACGCCGAGAACGTATTTCTGCGGGGTGGTGTCGAACTCCAGCGCAATGGCCGCGTTGGCGGCGGTGCGCACATAATCGTCGATCAGTGCCCGGATGGGGCGCTTCAGGCGGCTGCGGCCAAAGGGTTTGGAGCTGGTGGCGTTCCAGATCATGGGTTCCATCAGCGGTCTGCCCATCTTGTGGTGCTTGCGCTCTGCCGCCCAGAAACTGCCGTTGCTGCGCAGCACGATAATGTCGGTATCGGTGTAGAAATACACCAGCGTGGGACGCCAGACGCCTTCAAAATGCTCGTCCTTCACAGTGTCGATGATGGCCATGCCGCAGTCGATGCTCCCCTTCTCGCCGCTCCAGAGCGCGGCAGCAGTGGCTGGCGAGTGAAACCGGATGCGGCAGCCGATGCCTGCATCTGCGGACAGGGTGGCGAATACGCAGCCGTACTTCAGCTCGTCCCTGCAGGCCTTGGCATACTCGGCCACAAGGCGGTTGTTCTTTACCAGCCGGGCAAGGCTGTCCAGACTGCCGCCGCTGCTCACAAAGCCGTCAAACATGGAGCGTGCCGCCAGCACGTCCACGGCTTTCTGCCCCCAGCTGCAGCCCACCTCCAGATTGCGCAGCCCCTGCGGCAGGGCAATGCCAAGGTTCACATCGTTCAGGGTGATATGCCCCTCATAATACTTATCTTTGGTGGCATTGCGCCCCTGATGGTAGTTGTAAGCGGCGGCAAGGTCGGAAAGCTGCTGCTGTTCCTCCTTCGTCAGGCCGGGCACATGGCCAAAATTCAAAATCTGCATGGTGCTCCTTTCAGCCGATCTTCATTTTGCGGGTGGGGTCGCGGCGGCTGATCTTTGCGCCCCAGAGAGCCAGCGCACAGGCTTCCACCGGCAGGCTGTTGTCTCCGCCAAAGCCGAAGCCGCCCGCGATGGGCCGCTTGACGGCGGTGATGGCGCTTTCATTCAGCACGGTCTGGGGCTTATACCATGTCAGAGTTCCCTCGCTGATGCCGTTGGTGAAGCCGCTGACCGCAGCGATCACGTCCTTTGCGGCGGGCCGGATCACTGAGTTCTTTGCCCGCCATGTGTCCTTGATGCGTTCCACCAGCACATCCACGCCGTTGCGGCCGTCAATGACCACGCAGCTGGCCTTGCCGTACCGGTCGTTCAGCCAGTCGGCCAGCCATGCCAGACCCTGACCGGATGGGCGCATTTCTAGCAGCGACACCCGCGCGGGGCCTTCTTTCGGGATCACCGCGCCGCACAGGCACACGGCGCTGCCGTCGGCGGAAAACTTAACGCCGTAGGCTGTCTTGCCCTCAGGCTTCTCGTCCTCGCTGGCACATGCTTCCCATGCGGTGCGGTCGATGGCGTAGTCCAGGTGCTCCGTGATCTCCGGGCTCCACCAGCCCAGCCGCTCCCGGGCAAAGGTGTCCGGGTCCAGCTGTTCGGCTTCGCCCTCAATGGTGGAAAGCTGGATGCGCCGCCCCAGAGCCGGATTTGCTGCGGCCCAGCGTTCCGGGTCCTTCACGTCGCCGATCTCCGGCACCGAGAACTCGAACCATGCGGCCTTTTTCGCTTCGCCGTCCAGTGCGCGCTTACGCAGGGCACGGAACACAGTGCCCACGGCGTCGGGGCCGGGCGGCGTGCCCACGTAGATGGTCTGCGGGTTCAGGCTGGCGGAAATGGCGGGCAAAAAAGACCCCTGCGCGGTCTCGTCCAGCTCCTGTGCCTCGTCGAAGATCAGCAGGTCGCCGTGCTGGCCGCGTCCGCCGTTGCGGGTGCGGGCCAGAAACTTGATGCGGGCACCGCTTTTCAGGATGATCTGCTCCCGACCCAGCGCCGTTTTGATCTCGGCCACGTGGCGACGCAGCTTCGGGCTTTCAAAAAAGGCCCGCATTTCCTCAAAAGTCTCGGTGGCGGTCTTCTGCAGGTGGGCGGTATAAATGACCGTCTCATTGAACAGCAGCATCCCGGCTTCGGAGCGTCCCTGCACCAGCAGGCTCTTGCCGTTCTGGCGGGGGACACTGCCGCCTGCCGTAGGCGCTGCCCATTTGCCGGACACTGTGCGGCTCATCCAGTCGTCCAGAATGTCGCTCTGCCACGGATCCAGCACCGTGCCGCCTGCCCGCAGGATGCGCACGGCATCCTGCCCGTCAGTCGCCGGATACTCCGGTGCGATACGTGCGGACGGCTCCTGACTTCCCATCATGCTCTCGCTGCGCGAGGATCGCGCCGATCTCGTCCGTGTCATCCTTTGCTCCTTCAATCTCTTCAATTTCCCGGATGGTCTCCCGGTACTGTTTGGTCAGCTGCGGCAGGGCCCGGCAGTCCTCGCAGGCATCAATGCCCGAAGCCAGCACCTTGGCCAGCTGCTTGAGTTTCTCCAGCCGGGTGCCCCTGGCCGTGATGCTTTTCATGGTCGCCATGGGCCAGAAACACCCCCTTTCAAATTTTCCCTGTGTGTAAATCGGCGCTGACGGCACTGGGGGTCGCCGAGGGCACGGGAGGGGGCTCCTCCCCACCCTCACCAACTGCCGTCTGAAACGTGCGGAATCTGCACGATTTTAGCCTGTTTTGGGCCATTTTCGGCGGTTTTATTGCCTTTCTGTGCATTGCAGAACCAATGTGCAGCCTGTAGGTTCGACCAATCTTCCGCAGCGGCCCGCGCGGACGGGTAGCCGAACTGTCTCCACTTGGACACAGGCTTGATCTCGTCCACCACAAAGGACAAAGGATGCTGTGCATCAGAAGGCTCATCATAATGAATCGGCCCGAAACGCCCATGACAGATGCCGCACTCGCAGCCCATTGCACGCAGCCGTGCGCGGTGCTTGCGCCGCAGCTGGCCGTTGGCATAGCGCGGATTGCCCATGCTGCTGCACCTCCTGCTGATGGTAAAAGGAAAGCCCGCACACATCGGTGCAGGCCAGATGTTCCCGCACCTCTCCGGCACACCCCGGGCCTTTTCAGGGGCGGGGCATCTGCAGGAGGAGGCAGGGTATAAAAAGGCCCCGGGGTGCTTTGCAGGCCCGGGGGTATCAAAAAAGCCGCCCGGATGGACGGCTTGGGAATATCAAAAAAGCCAGCACGTTTCCATGCTGGCGGTTGCCGCTTTGCAGCGGCAGCAGGCTGTTGAGTACAGACCTGCCAAAAACTACCGGAAAACTTTCGCGCTCCCAGTCACGCTAGGCGGTGTCGATGCCTTTTGTCGCTGGACTTGAACAAAAACGCTCTGAGAATGAAAGGATATGCGTCAAGTAGATAAGAGTACCATGGAACAATCAACAGGTTCTCGTAAATAATATTCAGATTTTTCCTTTCATAATTTTAGCACTAAATTGTTCAAAATTCAGTACTGGTGCGAGATTGCGGAGTTGAACCGCTCCCGATGCCTACCGGATTCAGCACCGGGCTTCCCATATCTCGCATAGAAGCAGTCCGCGAAGTGCCAGTGAGAAGCAGCTATCCCGTCGAGTAAGGAAGTAATCGATGATGCCTATGGAGGATACACTTCGGAGACTGCGTATATCGGTGGGCCTTTCCGGCTCTGCCGATGGTACCATGTTACACCATGAAATACTGCAATCGCAATGCAATGACAGTGTAATGTTTTTCAAAGGGGCAGCTGTTCCATTGCTTTGCGCCGCAGAACATAGATCATGCTGAGAGAGTAATTCGTATCATGGGCGATCTGTTCCCACGTCTTGCCTTCGAGGTAGTAGTCTTTCAGAATGTGGTATTTCCAGAAATCTTCCAGCTGCTGCAAAGCTTCGTCGATCTCTTCATACAGGGCATCACACTCGGCCAGCTGAAAAGTTACCTGATGCTCCAGATCGTCCGTCCGCTCCACCGCGCGGGCAAGGCTCTGGCCGTCACCGCTGCCGCTGGGGGTAGGGCTGAAATTCTGTGTGGTATGTCTGGCAGCAGTTCGTGCTTCTTCCAGCCAGTAACAGAGCTGTTTCAGCAGCTTCTGGGCATCCCGGTACCTCCAAAGCCATGCCTTTTTCTCTTCGTAGGTCATTGGGCATCATCCTCTCACATAAATCATCACGGCGGCAAATGTCCAAAGTAGCAGAAAAAGCAGCACGCCCAGAATGACCGGATGATTTTCCAGCAAAATCATTAAGCCATAGAGTGCGGCGACAACTGCGCCGATAACACAAAGAACCAAGAAGCTGATAAGAATTGCCATTCCAATTGTCATTACAGTTCCTCCACCCGGACGAACACGCCGCAGGGGTCCGACCAGAATTTTTCTACGATCTCGCTGCACACCTGCGCGTCGTCGGCCCAGAAGTGCAGGCGGGTCATTTCGTCCTTGAGGGCCTTTTCCAGATTGTCGGTATCCGGCTTTGAGGTGCGCCAACTGCCGTTTTTGCGGCCCTCGGCAGGGAAGCACCACTTGACCAGCAGACGCACCGGACGGCCTGCGGGAATGGGCTGCTGCGGTGCATGGGGCGCAAGGTGGGCGTGGAGCTTGGCACGGGTTGCTTTCAGCTCCGGGCTGTCGTGGAGCACCGCACAGGGTTTGCCGCCTTTCATGTAAGCGTGCAGCTGTTTTGCGTTGTGGGTGGTGGTGGGCGGCTGCATGGGGATAAAGAATTGCATGTACATGGGGTTCACCTCGTTTTTCTTTTTTTCAGGTTTTAGCGCCAACGTGATGGGGAGGGTCCCCGAATGGATGGGGGCTGTGTACGCCCCATCCTTCGGGATACCCCATCACATACGGACGGATTATGCTATTATATATAGGCATTTTCCGTCCCGGATCCGTAGGAAAATGCGGCATTTTCCGAAATCCGTAAACGGAAGGCGGACGGAAGATGCTGGCATTTTACTGTTTTTGTACTCTGTGTAAAGCAAAAATATTGCAGGATGTAATTAACCGGAACTTCCCGGCTCCTTGCGGCCTACATCGGAACCGTCGATCCAGTAACCGCCGTCCGCTTTCAGACGGCGGCGTACAGTGTCCGGTTTCAGGCTCATGTACTCCGCCATGGAATAGACCGTCACTTTACCGTCCATCATGCAGGCTTCAAAGGCAGTGGACAGTTCCGATGATTTATCTTTTGCAAGCTTTTCGCGGTTGCCCCAACGCTTTTCTGCACCACGGGAAGCCATGGACCGAAACTCTCCGTCCGGCTGCAGGTCTTCCAGCAGGCCGCTGTCCGGCTTGTGCACAGGGTAGTCGAACCACAGGTTCACCGGGTCGAAGCGGGCAAACTCGCGCAGGGTGCCCTCGATGCGCCATGCGGTCATGCCGTCGGCCTTTTTCTCGGCAGTTGCGACCTCGGCATCGATGGCCCGCAGATCTGCAAGGCCCAGTTTTTCCTTTGCGATGGTCAGCATCCGGTGGCGGCTAAGAGTATCATCCAAGCCGTAGGCATCCGCATGTCCGCGTTTGTCCAGCATGGCCTTGATCACGCGGCAGGCGGCTTTGTTATGCAACTGCTCCCGGATGGCATCGGTGGGCACCAGCTCGGTCATGTCCAGCATGGCATCCGGGTCACGGGCGAACACGCCGGAGCCGGATGCGCGGTCCATGCTGCGCTTGCCGCCCTGGGCACCTTTGCTGTGGTGATGGGCATAAATTACAGCACAATCCAGTTCATGGCATACCTTATCGAACTGGCCGCAGAACTTCGCCATTTGCTCTGCAGAGTTTTCATCACCGGTCAGTACCTTATAGATAGGGTCGAAGATGATTGCCGTGAAGCCCTGCTTTTTTGCCCGGCGAATTAACTTTGGAGCTAATTTGTCAAGCTGCACCGGAATGCCGCGCAAGTCCCAGATGGCGATCTGGTTGAAATGTGTTGGAGGGAGACCAAGTGCATTGTAAACATCCTGAAACCGGTGCATACAGGAATCCGGGTCGAGTTCCAGATTCAGGTATAGAACTTTTCCCTGTGCACAGTTAAAATGCCCCAGCCATGTGGTGCCCTCAGCAATGGCGATGCACAGCTCGATCAAAGCAAAACTTTTTCCGGCTTTTGACGGGCCTGCAATCATCATCTTGTGGCCTTTTCGCAGAACATTTTCAATGAGCGGTTCGCGCAGCGGGCGGATATTGGAAAAATCGCTGCTGGTATGCCAGTCGGGGAGATCATCCGTTTCCGCTTCCAGCCAGTCGCGCCATTCGTCCCAGCAGGATCTGCCGATGTTCGTTTCCAGCAGCACCTGCCGTTTGTCACCGCGCGGGATGCCGGGCATCCGGGAAAGGCGGGAAGGGTTGCGGTTCTGCTGGTCGAGGGTCAGGCCGTTTTTCTGGCAGGCGGCGTAGAGGTAATCCACGCGCTTGCGGTATTCAGCATAGTCCGGGGCATCCACCTTCACGATGGCGTGGACGCTCTTGCCGCCGGAGTACACCAGCGCCGCGCAAGGCAGTTCCAGCTGCTTGATGATGGCCTGCTGCTTGCCCAGCTCCATGTTGTCGCACTCCACGAGGGCGTAGCGGTAGGCAGTGATATTGGCATCCTTGCGCCCGGTGCCGTCCACAGGGTTGAAGCAGATCCATGCACCTACTTCAGGATCACAGTCGCCTACCACCTTGCCGAGGTCGCCGCCGCAGGCATCCAGCTCGGTGATGAGCTGCCCAGCGGTGCGGGTCCAGCTGCCTTTTGCAGGGCGGCGGCGGTCGGCGGCCATAAAGCTTTCAGTCACATAGGCCACATATTCGTCCGGCTCAAACAGGGCCTGCAGGTAGCGCTTGAGCTGGTCGGCGGGGTCCCACTGCTCCGGCAGGGCCAGCTCGTGGGCTTCCACCCAGCGCGGGTCTACTAGACGGCCCTCGGTTTGTGCGCCGGGGCTGGCAGAAATATCATCGTTCCAGTCCAGCGCATGGCCTGCGGGGCCGCTCCATCCGTGGGAGTAGGCCAGCTGAAAAATACTGCTGGCGGTGACGGGGCTGGCCCCGCCGCCGTGAAAGCTTTCCCATTTCTTGACGCACTCGCCTTTGTGATAGCGGCCCGCATCGCGTGTGCTCCACTGTTCCCAGATGGTAACGGGCAGGCCGGCATCCTTCAGGGCCATGCCCACCATGAGCCATTCGTCGTAGGTCAGGGCGGACGGGGATACGAAGTCCAATGCTTCCTTGAGTTCATTTTCATGTTCCATTCGCGTTACCATCCGAAGTCAATGTCTGCTGTGGGCGGCTCCTGTGCAGGAGTGTAAGTTTTGGGGTTCACACCTTTGGGTACGCCGCGCCAGCCCTGCGCTGCAATGCGGTCGATCATGTGCTTGGCAGCGTCGAAGCTCCACGTGCCCACGCTCTGGAAGCCGTAACGTTCCAGCACGCGGATCTGCTTGGGCGTTGTCAGCCCTTCGGCACGGCGCTTGTTCAGCCGGTCCAGCAGCAGGGAAGCTTTGCCTGCCGATTCCACCGCGTCCGGCAGGATACCCATTTTTTCGAGTGCGGCGGTCTGTTCAGTGCTGGGCGGGCCTGCTTCCCAGCCAAAGGCCGGTACATATCCGGCAAGGTCCTCGGCCTGAATGCTCATTTCGTACTGCAGCGGGTCCACAAGACGGGCCTTTTTGCGGCGCTGTTCTGCCAGCTGTTTTGCA